>Ga0209474_10000356_pt1 | contig 52206 bp, 41 predicted proteins | sample GraSoiAngelo_145_FD_185902 | JGI IMG/M metagenome (GOLD analysis project Ga0209474, IMG submission 185902) | Grasslands soil microbial communities from the Angelo Coastal Reserve, California, USA - 14_1009_05_20cm (SPAdes) (version 2) | ecosystem: Environmental > Terrestrial > Soil > Grasslands...
TGAAAGAGCACAACGGCAAGATCTACGCCCAAAACCTCGAGCCTCACGGCGCCGCCGTCACCATCGAACTCCCCGCCGCTTAGCGAAGTAAAGCGCCTTGCAGATCATCCGTACTTCCCTTCCTGAAATCGTTTGCAGTCTGCTTACAATTGCTCCCAACGAAAACCAAATGCGAAGCCCAACGTTGCGCTAGATCAATACAGAAAGCGTTGCTGCCCGCGTGGTGTTGTTATACGTCGCCGAGATTGTCGCAGACGTCGCCAAGATAACAATGGATGTGTTCACGGTAAACGTGGCGCTGGTAGCTCCGGCGGGAACCGTCGCACTCGAGGGTACGCTGGCCGCTCCGTTGCTGCTGTCAAGCGCCACTTTTGCGCCGCCTGCGGGCGCCGGCCCGCTGAGCGTCACCGTAGCCGTCGAGGATTGCAAACCGCCGATTACACTCGTTGGATTCAGCGTTAGCGAAGAGAGTGTTACCGTGGGTGCCGGAGGCGGTGTTGTCGCCGTGGAACCCTGCTCAAACACCAAAATCGCCGGGTTAGGATCGTCCTGCGAGAGCGCCACTAACTTCGTCGCAGAAATCACATAAAATACCGCGTTCCCGCCTGTCCCGGAACTGACCGTCATGCTCCCTCTTCCATTAGTCGGAGACGAACTCACGGAGTAACTGGCATTGAACGCCTCACCTGAAACGGATCCGCTGGGCGCGCCCACATCTTCGTGACCGCTGATGTTGCCGGTCGTGCCGGCGCCGTCCGCGGTGAATTCGCCAGAGAAAACCGTCACGCCAAAAGACGCTGGATCCGTCGCCGAGCCGGCGTACGTCCCTTTCACGATGCCGTTGGTGAATGGCCCATCAGTCTGCGGTTCACCAAGGCCAAACAAAACATTACTGTCAGAAACAAAGAGGAACGCCTGATTCGCGCTCGCCAGGTACGCCACCAACGCGTATCCTCCGAGCGCAATGGTTGTCCGCCCATTGCTCGCCACACCATACGTGCCAGAGAAACCCGTCACGGTTTGCGGCGCGTGGCAGTAGTTCTCGTCGAAGTCCAGATTGAGAGTGCCTGTGCCGCCCGCAGCGATCAGACCTGCTACCGCCTTGGGCACGCCCGTTGCGCCGCTGCCGCAGTTCGACAAGCCAGTGAGATAGATCACCATATTGCCGTTCAACGATGCATCGGTGAAACCTCCCGAGGGCGTTTGCTGCTGCACCACCACGCCACTCAGCAAAGGAGTCGCCGTCGTGACCGTGTCTCTCTCCATTGCCAATAACCGTTTCGCGTTCACCATGTAAAACACGAAATTCAGGTTCGCCGGCGCTCCGCCGAACGTGAACGCGAGGTTCATTGTGCCTCGTCCCGTTTTCGTGTCCTGCACGGTGTAACTTGCTGCGCTAAAAGACAGGGTGTGGGGCGTGCCATAGGCGTTGAAGTCCGCGGCGGCGTTAGTGAGAGTGCCTGTCCCGTTGGAGGCAAACCGCCCGATGATCGCCGCCCGATTGTTCAAGTTGTCCAGGCCAGCGACACCGAACGCGTAGTCGCCGGTTATACTGGCCGTACTGAATGCGTTTGTGTCCGCTCTCTCGATGGTTCCTGAACCGATCGTTCCCGATCCTGCCGAAGCGTCGAATTCGATGAACCGCGCATTGCCGTTGGCGGTCATCGCGATGGCGAACTTCGCCGCCCCGGCTGGTAAATCCCACGTCATGACGCCGCGGTTGTCCGTATCGATCGTGTACGTGCCGGTGAACGCCTGCGCGATCAGAGCCGCGCCAGTACCGACGCCATTCGTGTCCAGCTCGCCGCTGGTAAGGTTGCCGGCACCATCCGCAGCAAACGTGCCCACGGCCGCAGAAATAGAGGAGATCGTTCCGTTCCCCTTGATCCCGGTGAAAGTAAAGGCATAGTTGCCCTTGAGCGCAGGGTTCTTGTTCGCCGCTGCGGGGGCGCTTGGGGTTGGGGCGACCGGGGCTCCACACGAGTCGGAACATCCGGCTGATGTTCCCGTGGTGGCGCAGCCGGCTCCCCACGTAATGGAAAAAAGCAACCCAAAACACACCATTTGTCGAACATTTCGTTGACGCATCTTTCCCCCCAATTTGTTATGCGGTTGAAGCTGTGGCTCTCACTTCGGGACCGTCGCTACAACCAAGGCACCTGGGAGGGCAGGGCGCTAAAGTTCTCCTCTGCAGCACAAGGGACTGTCGCGTCGCGATTTGATATCGAGGAGAACAACCTGACTCACTTCAGGCAAACACCCGAATGCAGCCGAATCGCAAACCATCATCTTCGACCTCCCTCGCCCCAAACGCGACTGACAGAATCGGTGTGTGCATTCCTCCGCAAATTTAGCGCAGCGCGGCGGATAGAAGTACGGGGGATTTCTGGTAGAGTGATGCGCACAAAAGCAGAGGGCAAAGTGGAAGAAGCAGAAGCCGAAAGCACGGCATTTCGCGGCCGTAGCAAAATTCGGAAGTCGAAATTCGCAGATGCGTGAGAGCTGGCGGATCCAAAGCGTAGCCATTAGGTTAGGCATTCGGAACCCAGGGGATCAGAGAGAGCGCCCTTTGAGACTTACGGTAAAATCGGCAATATTGCTGGAACGGCTTAAAGGCCCGGGGATGTGGCCGTAAGTGTCTTGGAATGAGCGCATTAAGAGGCAGAAAAAGAATCGCAACGTTTTGCAAGATGTAATATTTGCAGGTTTTTGTGCGTACTAGTCTATGGAAACGCAGAGACCAGGCCGGATGAGCGCGCCGGGAATAACCGAGCCGACGGAGGCGATTGCCCGCGCCAGGGCGGGCGACGCGGACGCTTGGGGCGAGCTTTACCGGGAATATGCGCCTGCGATCTTCCGCTTCTGCAGGCGGGCCATGCCAACGCGCGAAGACGCGGAAGACGCCACCATGGAAATTTTCATGAAACTGAAAGGCAAGCTCAACCAGTACGACACGGCGCGGTCGTTCTCCGCCTGGCTGTACAAAGTGGCCGCAAATCATTGCTGGGACATCCTGCGCCGCCGCAAAATCCGCCAGGACAAAGAAACCGAAGACGTGGAAAGCGTGCCGCTGGAACATCCCGAGCCAAGCCAACTGGAAAAACTGATCGAGCAGCGTTCCAGCGAAGAAGTCCGCAAGGCGCTCGAGAAAATGGGCGCGCGCGCGCGCATGGCGCTGGTGATGCGCTATTACTCGGACATGAGCTATGACGAAATTGCCGATGCGCTGGGAGTGCGCCGCGCCTTCGTGGGCGTGGTGCTGCTGCGCGCGCGGCACGAACTGCGGCAAGCGCTCGAAGGCAACGCGGCGCTGGCTGCGGGAGGGACCTCATGAGCGGTATCGAGGACGCGAACGTGAAGCATTTGGACGAAATGACCTGCTTGATGTACCTCGAGCGGCAACTGGACCGCGCGAGGGGGCTGGAAGTTTCCGCGCACACGCAGGAGTGCGAGCGCTGCCGCACCCTGCTGCGCGCGCTCGAGCGCGAATCGCGCCTGCTGACGCGCGCGATGCTGGAAGACACCGAACCGCTGCCGTCGCGCCTGGCGCAATTCCAGGAAGCGGCGCGGCGCTCCATGCAATGGGTTTGGGGATTGGCTTTTGGACTGGCGGCAACCGGCGTGTATGCACTTTACACCGGCTACATTCAACCTTGGCAGCTGCAATTGGAGCAGGCAGGATTCAGCGGAACGAACTTGCTGGGCCTGCTGATTTTCCAGAGCCCTTTCTGGAAAGGATGGCAACCCATGGTCACTCTTCTTGAGATTCTCGCGCTGGCCACACTCGGCGGCCTGGGCGTGATGTTCCTGCGTCGGCGCCTCCGCCGCGGCTCGGCGCTGGCGCTGGTGTTCGCGGGATTGTGCACGGCGATAATGCTGCCGCCGCAGGCCTCCGCCACCGAGTTTCGCAAAGGCGACCGCGTGACCGTTGCAAGAGACGAAGTGATTCACAGCGACCTGTTCGCTGCGGGAGGACAAATCCGCATCGCCGGCACCATCGAAGGCGACCTGGTAGTTGCAGGCGGAGACGTGGAAGTATCGGGCCATGTTCTGGGAGACCTGCTTTCTGGGTCCGGCCAGGTCAGAATGACTGGGCAGGTGGATGGAAGCATTCGGGGATACGCGGGAAACATCACCGTGAAGGGCAAAGTAGGTCGAAACGTCATGACTTTTGGCGGCGACGTCAACATTGACAGGGATGCCAGCATCGGCGGAAGCCTCACCTCGTTTTCCGGAAGGCTGAGCATTGACGGGCACGTACAGCGGGATGTTCTGGCCATGGGCGGCCAGGCGAACATCAGCGGGAATATCGGCGGCTCCGCGAAAATCAGGTCCGACGAACTCAATATCGATTCGACGGCGCAAGTCGGCGGACCCATAAACTTCGAAGGAAACAAACCCGCGCAGGTTGCGGACGGCGCCAAGCTGGCCTCGCCCGTTCACTTCGAGAAAATCACCCACGGCCCCAATTACTCGAACCCGCACTACTACATCTGGCAGCTGATCTGGATTTCCGCTTACATTCTCTTTGGTTTGGTGCTGTTTGCTCTGATGCCGGCTTTCTCTTTGCAGGCGGTGAATTCCGCAGAAGAGCACTTTGGCGCCTCCGCCGGTTTGGCGGTGCTTGTCGGATTCGGCCTCCCCATTGCCGCGTGCATCACTTGCGTTACCGTCGTCGGTCTTTTCGTCGGACTTTCGACGCTGGCTTTGTGGTATGGGGCGCTGCATTTTGGGCTTGTGGTCGTTGGTGCGCTGATTGGGCAGTGGCTAATGGGCAGAACAAGAGAATTGTGGCCGCTCGTCGGGCGCATGTGCGTGGGCGTGCTGATTGTCAGGCTTTTCACGATGATTCCCCACGTGGGCTGGGTGTTTAAGTACGGCGCGGCGCTCTGGGGCCTCGGCGCAATTTCGCTGGTGGTTTTCCGGAGGTTCCAGCCCGCTGTGGCCGCGGGAGCGCCCTCAGCGCCCAACGTGCAGCCCCTGCCGCCGAATACCACCATCGGCGGGCCCTTGCCGGCGTAAAACAAGCTTTCAAACAATTTAACGAATATTTTGCTTGAACTCGCTTTTTCCTAGTGCTACGAGTGTTGTGTCCTCTAGTTTCAGGCCTAGCTAAGCCCTTTCGTTTTCCGCGTGTCCGAGTCCAGCCCGACAATTCCGTCCTCAGGAGGTCACCATGTGTTCGAAGACTCGAAGAGTCTGGACTGTTGCTTTTGCTCTAACTACCCTACTCCTCTCAAGCCCTGTCCCATCGAAGGCCGGTCCAGGAGGATTCATTGACAGTGGGAGCCTAAATACCGCACGCGATACCCACACGGCCACCCTGCTCAATAACGGGATGGTTTTAATCGTTGGGGGAGAGGAAGGGGCTGCTCCGGTAGCTAGCGCTGAGCTCTACAACCCTGCGACAGGTACTTTCACCCAAACGGGCAGTCTCAATGTTGGGCGCTGGGCTCACACTGCTACGCTCCTCGGTAACGGGATGGTACTTATTGCCGGGGGCTTTAACAGTGGCACAGGAGCTGCCCTCTCTAGCGCGGAACTCTACGACCCATCATCGGGAACCTTCACAATGACTGGGAGTCTAAGCGGTGCCCGAGGGTTCCACACTGCGACTTTGTTGAGTAGCGGATTGGTTCTGCTTGCTGGCGGAGAGAGCGCATCAGGCGTGGGTACCATACTTGCAACTGCTGAGCTATATAACCGTAGCACAGGCACATTCACGCCCACCGGAAACATGAATCTCGATCGGGCGTTCCACACCTCGACATTGCTCAGCAGCGGCGAGGTGCTGGTTGCTGGTGGCAAGTGCAATTCCACTTGTTTCAGCGCCAGCGCGGAATTGTACGATCCGAGTAAAGGAACGTTCTCTGCCACGGGTAGCCTAAACCAGTGGCGTTTCTGGCATACCGCCACCCTCCTTGGGAATGGCATGGTTCTAGTTACGGGCGGCACTCAGGGGGGTGGCGCTATCGCGACAGCTGAATTATATAACCCTGCGGCGGGAACTTTCGCTTCGACTGGGAGCATGAGCGTGGCGCGTTCTGTCCACACGGCTACCCTTTTGAGCAGCGGAGAGGTTTTAGTTGCGGCGGGCGACAATGTGAATAGCATACCCTTGGCGAGCACGGAGATATATGACTCATCGACTGGTTCCTTCGTTCTTTCCGGGAGCCTGAGCAACGCGCGCGAGGGGCATACGAGTGTCCTGCTGAACAACGGAATGGTTCTGGTCGCAGGGGGTTGGGGGTCCGGCGCGGACTTATCTAGTGCGGAGCTTTACCTCACCAAAGGAAATTTGTTGGTCGGAAGCGGCGGCGGAGACTCAGGTAGTTTTACTTTTGAAAGATGGACTGAAACCGGCGCGTTGGACCTTACGGGGAACCTGGACATTGGCCGCGCGAGCCACTCCGCAACGAGGCTCTTGAATGGCGCGGTCCTACTAGCAGGGGACTCCTATGATTCGATGTCAATTGAGGTCATTGATCAGAATGGGGTGGTACTATCCACGAACAGGTTACAATATCAGCGTGTCTCAGCTGCAGCGGCACTTCTGAACAACGGAAACGTGTTCATCTGCGCCGGTGCAAATTCGCCCGATATCTGGGAGATTATTGGACCAACCGGCGCTCCGGTTTCGTCAGGCACGCTTGCGGTCTCGCGAGGTTCGGGCACTGCAGCCGTCGTCCTCGCGAACAGGAACGTCTGGATTTCTGGTGGAGCGAGCGACCCTGCCTCGTGGGAGGTGCGTGACCAGAATGGCAATCTTCTTAGTTCTGGCAGCCTGCAGAACCAGAGGAGCGGCGCGAAAGTGATTCTCCTGGCGAACGGCAACCTGATGTTGATCGGGGGTTCGACCCCGGCAACTTGGGAAATCGATACTCCCAGCGGCGTGATGGTTTCCAGCGGAGATCTTAACGACCTTCGAGACTCAGGGTCCGGTGCCGTCAAGCTCGCAAACGGAAACATCTTCATCTTTGGGGCGAGCGGCCAAGCAAGCGGGACATGGGAAATCAGAGACGCGAATGGAAACTTTGTCTCAGCAGGCACTCTGAACACACCCGAGGGAGGCGCGACTGGAGCGTTGCAGTCGAACGGTAACGTCTTCATAGCTGGCGGGGCGACTTTTCCTAATATTTGGCAGATTTACTCCCCCACCGGGGCCCTGGTTGCGACCGGCGGCACCTGGGACAACAGAGCCGGTGGCCATTCACAGAACCATTTCTAACAGGTAAACTGAAGAGGGGTGTGCGCTCCTAAAAGAGAACGAGGACCGCTGTTTGTTCACGTGCAGACAGCGGAGTCCTCCCGCACACCCGCTTTCGGCCTTTCGGCGTGAAGAGGACGCGTCAATTTGGCGTGCTGGTCGCAAGCGGGGGTTCCAAAATTGGTTCTGATGGCGAGTCTTCGCAAAGTAGCGAGCGTTGCTACCGTTACCGCTTGCCTTGGAGTCACAATTGTTACACAGACGTTTGAGGCACCCCGGGCAGTATCAGTTAGGGACGCCTACCTGCCTTATCAGGTGGTTTACGACGGCTTTGTCGTTCTGGAACTCTTTCTTGACAAGAATGGCATGATTGTCGAAAAGAGAACGCTGCGCGACCCAGGCGCTATGGTACCTGCAGCGATTGCAACGGTGGCAGGTTGGAAATTTCGCCCTGCTGAGGGCGCATGCAACACCGCCCTTCCATCAGCAATAACTACCGTGTTTGTGTACCGACCGCGCGACAACGGGCCTGCCCTAGTTGCCCCGCCTAAGAATTTTAAGCCTGTTCTGCCGAATTCCCCGGTGCATGCGGACGGCGGACCGGACTATGTTCCCGCAGGAGTTCTTTCGGTGGCTTATCCAAACTATCCGGTGAACAGCGTAGCGTGGGGGTCGGTTGTAGTTCAAGTCACAGTCAACCCGGAGGGTAGGATTGAGAAATCGGAAGTCCTTCACGGGACGGCACCCTTCAAGGACTTGGTGCTTGAGGCGCTGGATAAATGGCGATTCCGGGCAGCGAACCTTGGAGGTCGACCAATACCCTCAAAGATGCCCATCGCCTTTGTTTTTCAGACTCCTTTGTCGTGAAAAACCCAGCGATTAGGATTGTCGTGGAGGGCTTAGGGCGCGCGCACCTTTGCTGCTTGGAATGGCTGAGGCTGCGTGGTCGGATTTAGGAACAGGGCGCTGATCGAAACCGTCTGGCCCGTGCTGAGCCCCGCGACACCAGTGGTAACGCCCTCAAAAAGTGTGGCGTTGATGTACGTCTGCACGGACGGGGTCGTTGTGGGGGTAGCTGCAAAATAGGCGGGCAAGCTCGTAACCGTGAAAGTTGAGCCGCTGATTGAGTTGACGGGAGCAGTCAGACGCGAAAACCGCAGAAGGAGTTCCGATGCCGTTACGGTGACTCCGCTCGTGCCTGAAATTGCGCTGGCGACATTAGCCCGAATAGTTTGCCCTGCAAACAGGTCGCCTGAACTGCCGAAGCCCGTTATTGGGACTCCCTGATTGGTCAGGATCCCGTCGTCAACGGTGAAGGTGGCAGTGGGGCCCAGTGTGAGACAGAGCTTTGACCCGAAGGAAGCGCTTGCAAGCGGCGAGCCGGAGGTAAAGATAGAGCTGTCGCCGACAATCAGCCCGAACCCAGAAGAGCAGCTGCCGTTCGTGTAAATGGTCCCCTCGACTTCGTCGGCGGGAGTAGTGGATGCGTCAATGACATCAAGCCCAGTGCCATCTAGCGCTCCGGTGCTGGTTAGCACGCCTTGAAGGCTCACTACGGAGCCCTTCGAGACACATGCGAACGAAGCTCCTCCTGTGCATTGGCTCTGAGGATCATTCACCATTATGGATGAAGAGTTAATCGAAGCGGTCAAACTGCCGCGGAGGGTGGATTTGACGGTGATGCTGCTGCCAGAGATGGCTGTGACTTGGCCCGTAAAATCGTCGACATTTGCGAAATCACCGCTAGGGACACCGGTGAGTGGCGCCGTCAGCGTGGAGAGCACATTAGGTTGGGTGAGATCAATATTTATGCTCGTGTTTGTCGACACGACAGCGTTGTTGTAATTGAAGTCCAGGTCCAGAAGCTGATTCTGATTCGGTGTGAGGTTCAGGGGGGACGTAAATGAGAATGTAATGGTTGCGGCGTTACCCGATATGGAGCAGACGGTTCCACTAGCGCAAGAGCCAATCGCCACGCTGGAGCCGTTGAATAAGACAGCGCTTGCGGCTGCAACCGTCACCTTCAAAGAAGTATAGGTCCCGGGCGGAACCGAAGCATTGGTTGCGACGAGAGCGGAATCACTCTGAAGGCGTGTCAGCTCGAAGTTTGCCGCCGCGCTCGGCGAGAAAAGAGAGACTGCGCTGCCGCTGGACGGGGTCAAAGTGACACCTAGGATCGGCAAAGTGAAACTCATGACGGAGGTGTTTGCAGAGGGTGAGTCGGAGATTGTCAGGCTAACAGATGCGTTGTTGCCGCCGCCTCCACCGCCCCCGCCGCCGCTAGGGCGGTGAAGGGTGCAAGAGGAAGAAGCGAGAGCAGAAACGAGGACCAAGAAAAACAATGCTCTGTTGCGAAGCATCCGGCACCCCACGGTCAGGCTGGCTTGCGTTTTGCCCGTCGCTGAGGAGGAAAAACGCAGGAAATCCCCTCGTTGAATTTAGCGCGGAGAGGGAAGAGAGAGCATAGCAAAAATCAATGGAATGCCCGAAGGCTAACGTCCTTGGACGCTAGACCATCCAAAGCATCTCCCGGTGTGGGAGGGGCGCGAGCGCAAGAGAAGGGTATGCTATCGTAGCTGCTCCGGCGTCTCCCCCGGCCCGGGCAAGGTGAAACTCCTGGTAAGGAAAAACAACAATTCGAGCAGGGAAGCGGCGGCTGAAAACGCAAACCAAGCGATGAAAACCGTGGAGCGGAGGTATGCGCCCGTCGAGGACGATTCGAGAGAGCGAGACAGACAGTCCGCAGCGTCCCGCCCTGCCTCCGAGAGCGGGACCACAAACGCAAAGGCTTCGATGCAGGAAGTTTTCGGCCCGGGCGGATTCCTCGAAAAATGCATGAAGGGCGGATTTGACCGCTCGGTGGTGAGTTCGGATTACGAATACCGCGCCGCGCAACTGGAGATGGCGGAGTTGGTGCACGACGCATTCGCATCGCATCATCACGCCATTGTGGAAGCGGGCACTGGAACGGGCAAGACCCTGGCGTACCTGATTCCCGCGATTTGCAGCGGCAGGCGTGTAGTGATTTCTACCGCGACAAAATCGCTGCAAGAGCAACTCTTCCAAAAGGACATTCCGTTTTTGCAGAAACACTTTGCCCCCAACTTGAAAGTGGCGGTGATGAAGGGGCGGTCGAACTTTTTGTGCATTTCGAAACTGAACCAGGCGCAAGATCAGGCGCTGCTCAGGGGAATCGAGGAAGTGGATTATTTTCGCCAGATCAAGGATTGGGCGAAGCTGACGGAAACGGGCGACCGCGCGGAGCTGACTTTCCTGCCGGACGATTCGGAATTGTGGGGGCGCTTGGACGCGCGGCGGGATACCTGCACCGGGCAAAAGTGTCCGTCGTTCAATCCCTGCTTTGTGACGGGCATGCATCAGAGGGCGAAAGAAGCCGACTTGATCATCGTGAACCATCATTTGTTTTTCGCCGACCTGGCGCTGAAGCAGGACGATTTTGGCAGCATCCTGCCGGAGTATTCCGCGGTGGTGTTTGACGAAGCGCATGAAATGGAGGACGTGGCAAGCGATTATTTCGGGCGGCAGATTTCGAATTTCCGGCTCGAGGAATTGGCGCGAGACACAGACCAGACGCTGCGGCTGTTGCATCAGGGCACGCCGTCGCTGCTGCGAAAGACGCAGCGCATCCGCGAGCGCAGCCGCAGCTTTTTTGAGGTGTTCCCGCCACGCGAAGGGCGATTTTCGTTTTCCCGGAACGAGCGCGCCGCGTTTCTGGAGCAGAATCGCGAGACCTACGACGCGCTGATCTCGTCCCTAAAAAGCCTGGAAACCGAACTCAGCGCGCTGACCAACCGACCGGAAGAGCTGACCCGCATGGCGCGGCGCAGCTTCGAGCTGCGGCAGGAATTATCTTTCCTGTTCGAATCCAATGAGAAGAATTTTGTGTATTGGTACGAACGGCGGAACAAGGGCGTGTTCCTGACGGCCACGCCCATCGACGTGAGCCAGATTCTGCGCGAGAAGCTGTTCGAGCAGTTCGACACGGTGATTCTCACTTCGGCGACGCTCACCGTGGGCGGGCGATTCGACTACATCCGGCAGCGGCTCGGCGTCGATCATGCAAAAGAGCGCACGCTGCCGCCGGAATTTGACTATCCCAAGCAAGCGATGCTGTATTTACCGCGCAAAATGCCGGACGTGCGTGATACGGGATTCGCGTCCAAGGCGGCCGATGAAATCGTGCAATTGCTGGAACACAGCCAGGGGCGGGCGTTTTGCCTGTTCACCAGCTATGCGCAAATGAACGAACTATTCGAGCGCGTGAGGCCGCGCGTTTCCTTTCCGCTGCTGTTGCAGGGGACGGCGCCGCGTTCGGCGCTGCTGGAGCGCTTCAAGAACACGGAAGCGGCGGTGCTGTTCGCGACGGCCAGTTTCTGGCAGGGCGTGGACGTACCGGGAGAGCAGCTATCGTGCGTGATTGTGGACCGGCTGCCGTTCGCCGTTCCGAGCGACCCGATTGTGGCGTCGCGCGTAGCGGCTTTGCAGGAGGATGGGCGCAACGCGTTTGCGGAATTCCAGGTGCCGCAAGCCGTGCTTTCGCTGAAACAGGGTTTCGGGCGGCTGATTCGCACGAAAACGGATCACGGCGTGCTGGCCCTGCTGGACACGCGGATTCAGCGGATGCCCTATGGTAAGATTTTTCTAGAGTCCCTGCCGCGCTACCGGGTGACGCACGAATTGACGGACGTGGGCCGGTTTTTGGATTCCAGCGCCAAGCGAAAAGCGGCGAACTCGGCAAGTCCCGCCTGAAGCGTCAGAACCAGGAAATCCGGTGAGCAGGCGGCGCAACTATTGGAGCGAAATGTTTCAAGTGAGCGTGGAAGAGACGTTTTCCGCCGGGCATGCCCTGCGCGGCTACAAAGGCAAGTGCGAGAATCCGCATGGTCACAATTACCGGGTGCGCGTGACCGTGGAAGGGCCGCAACTCGACTCGATTGGCCTGCTTGTGGACTTCGTGCAAGTGAAACAAATCATTCGCGAAGTGATGGGGCGGCTCGACCATCAATTCATGAACGATTTGGAGCCTTTCAAGAGCGTGAATCCTTCGGCGGAGAACCTGGCCAAGTATTTTTACGATGAGATTACGAAGCAACTGAAGGGCATGCCGCCGGGTGCAAAAATCACCGACGTAGTTTTGTGGGAAACGGACACAAGCCGGGCGCAGTACCGGCCGGGGGCGCAGTGAGACAACGGAGAATCGTCGAAGGCTGGGCTCTTCCGGAAATCCTTCGGCCGCAAAAGCGCGCCCTCTGGATGACGTGGTGGCGATGAGCAATGTGTTGATGGCAGATGTTGATGGCGGATAACGAATGAATCGCGCGTTCCTAATCATTCTCGTTCCTGCAATTCTGGTGGCTCTGGGCTACGTCCTGGTGTTCCGTTTGCTGGGGCTCTCTCTAGTTTATTTGCGATTCATTTTAGGAGGCGTGGTTTTCGTCGCCGCTGCTTATTGGCTCTGGCCTAAAAAGCCAAGAGGACCACAAAAGGCGTAAAACAAATTCGAGAGCGGCGGAACGCCTCGTTACGATTCGGCTATGGTCATCACCGAAATTTTCAAGTCCATCCAAGGCGAGGGCACCCGCGCCGGACTGCCCTGCATTTTCGTGCGGCTGACGGCGTGCAACCTGCGCTGCACGTGGTGTGATACGGCGTACGCGTTTCACGGCGGAAAGAAGATGAGCGTCGAAGAAGTGATGGCGCGCGTGGATGAGCTAGCGGGGCTGCAGCCAGTTTCGATGAGGCGATCCGCCTCGGAAGGCGGACCCTACAAAGAGCGGCCGGCCGTGCCGCTGGTGGAGCTGACGGGCGGGGAGCCGCTGCTGCAAGAGGAGATTTATCCGCTGGCGGAAAAGCTGCTCGCGGCGGGCTACACGGTGATGATCGAAACGAGCGGCGAGCGCTTCATCGGGCTGCTGCCGAAGGAAGTAATCAAGATTGTGGATGTGAAGTGCCCGGATTCGGGCGAGCCGGACACGTTTGAAATGCGCAACCTGGAAGAACTGACGAAAAGCGATGAAGTGAAATTCGTGCTCGCGACGCACCGGGATTACGAATTCGCGCGCGAATTCACGCGAGAGCACGGACTGGCAGGACGTGTACGAGAAGTCTTGTTTTCTCCGGTGTTTGAAGATCCCGAGAGAAAATGGCCGGGGCTGGAGCCGCGCCAGTTGGCGGAATGGATTCTGGCGGACGGCTTGCCGGTACGGCTGGGGCTGCAATTGCACAAGTTTATTTGGGACCCGGCGACGAAGGGCGTTTAAAAAAAGCGAGGCAAAGAGCCAGGACGTAACGAAGTAAAGAGAAAAACAAAAAGATGAGTGACACGAGAAAAGCGGTGGTGCTGCTGAGCGGAGGAATGGACTCCTGCGTCAGCACGGCCATTGCGCGCGAGCGGCATGGCGCGCGGAACATTGCGCTGCTGCACGCAGGTTACGGACAGAGGACGCAGCGGCGCGAGCGGCGGGCCTTCGAGGAAATCGCGGATTTCTACGGCGCGCGCGAACGGCTGGTGGTGCAGCTTGACCATTTCCGTGCGATTGGCGGGTCCGCGCTGACGGACGAAAAGATTGCCGTGCCGGAAAACGTGTTAGGAGCGCCCGGCCCGCATGGCACCGCGATTCCGGTAACTTACGTGCCATTTCGCAACGCGCATTTTCTTTCCGTGGCGGTGAGCTGGGGGGAAGCGATCGGCGCCGGCGCGATTTACATCGGTGCGGTGGCGGAAGACAGCTCGGGTTACCCGGACTGCCGGCCGGAATACTACAAAGTGTTTCAGGAATTGATACGCGTGGGAACGCGGCCGGAGACGCAGATTGAAATGGTCACGCCGGTTATTACGATGAAAAAGAGCGAGATTATCCGGCGCGGGGTGCAGCTAGGGGCGCCGTTGCACCTGACCTGGTCCTGCTATCAGGATGAAGAGATGGCGTGCGGCTCTTGCGACAGTTGCCTGTTGCGCTTGCGGGCGTTTGCCGAAGCGGGCGCTAGCGACCCGATTCTGTACAGGAGAGTGGTTTCGGCGGAGCGCTAGCCTACGCGAAAAAATCGCGCTGGATGCAGGCACGCGGCCCAGGCAGGCTTGGAATCCGGCGGGGACAAGAGCGATAATGGGGCGAAAAGGTCCGGGGATTCCGGGCCGGCTCCCTCGACGAAAAGGAGAATGGAGCATGAAGATTTTCAATAAGCCGGTTGTGCTGACTGCGATTCTCGTGGCCGCGCTCGCTTTGATTTCCGCGCCGCGCGCCGCGGCGCAGACGGGAACGATCAGCGGGCAAGTTCTGGACATCAACGCGAAGCCGTGGGTGGGCTTGACCATCGAGGCGACGAGCGACCAGGGCGCAAAATCGGCAGCCAAGACCGACAACGACGGAAAATACAGTATTGCCAGCCTGCGCCCCGGCGTTTATATGGTAACCATCGCCGCCTTCCCTCCGCCAAATGACAAGCAGCAACCCTATGACCTGGCCAAGGTCAGAGTCGAGAGCGGCGGGGAAGCCAAAGCGGATGCAAATTTCAAGGAAATCCTGGCGAAGCAGCCCGCAGCCGCGGAGCAGGCCAAAAAGAACGAAGAGGCCAAAGCCAAGTTCGAAGGGATGAAGGCGCACTTTAGTGCGGGGAATGCGATCCTCGATCAGGAGAAGGCGGCTAAAACAGAATTACAAAACGCCAAGGCGGACCAGCGCGACGCCGCCAAGCAAAAGCTGACAGATCTCTCCGATCAGGCAGCAAAGGAATATAAGGCCGCGCAGGAATCGGCGGGCGAGAAGGATCCCAACGTGCACCTGCTCTGGGCCAAACTGGGTGAAGCGTACGACACGGCGGGGAGGAACGAGGAGGCTGCGCAGGCGTATCAGCAGGCGATCAACTCCAAGCCGGATGTGCCGGGCTATTACAACAACCTCGGAAACGTGCTGGCCCGCGCTGGGAAGATCGACGAAGCGAAGGCGGCGTACACCAAAAGCGCGGAACTCGATCCGGCGAATGCCGCCACGGCCTGGAGAAACTTCGGCATCAGCTTATACAACGCGAACCGGCTGGGTGATGCGGTAGAACCCTTGCAGAAGTCCGCCGAACTGGATCCCAAAAATCCGCAAACGTGGTATTTGCTTGGCGCCTCGCTCGTTTACAAAATGACGATCAAGAAAGTGGGAGATAAGCAGGTGCCGGAGTTTGCGCCGGGAACGATCGAGGCTTATCAGAAAGCTATCGAGCTGGACCCGAATGGCACGTACGGGCAGCAGGCCAAAGCGGGCCTGGAACAGTTGCAGCAGATGGCGCCGGGAATCGACCTCAAGGTCAACGTAAGGAAGAAAAAGTCCTAGGAGAGTCCTAAGAACGATTCCCTCCTCTTCAGGCCGGTTCCCGTAAATCGGGGCCGGCCTTTTGCTTTGCGGATAAGCGAGAACGCCATTGGTTCGCGCGCTCGCCGGTTCCCGCTGTCTGTAGCGAAGCGGAGCAATCCCCGGTAGAATACTCTTGGATCAGGAACCGCTCTTTCGCCTCGAATTGCGCGGCCAGAGTTTGCAGAGGAGTTGTGCGGATGGTGACATTCAGCGATCGCGCCGGCGCGCCGGCGCACGTGCTCGTGCGGCTGCTGGATCAGGAATCCGTCCTGCTAAACCTGGAAACGGAACAATACTTTGGCCTGGACGAAACCGGCACGCGCATGTGGCAACTGGTGACCACTTCGCCCAACATCGACGCGGCGTACCAGGAACTCCTCGCGGAATACGACGTCCAGCCGGAAACCCTCCGCGAAAACCTGACGGAATTGCTGGGCCACCTCGTGGAACACGGGTTGCTGCAAGTTTTGCCCGCTGATGCTCAAAAGCCTGTGGCGGTTTAGCGCGCTGGAGCGGCCGGCGCAAACGCTGTTTCTGCGCGCGCTGGTGATGCTGCCTCTGGTGGGGCTGAGTTTGAAGTTTCGTGGGTTCGAGGCGACGCGGTCCACGATGCGGAAAAGGCTCTCACTCGCAATACAGCAGGCAGATTCCGATTTCCTAAACAGGCAAGTTTCTTTGACTGCGCACATGGTGAACGCCGCGGACCGGCACGGGCTGGTTCATCCTTCCTGCCTGGTTAAGTCTCTTACGCTGTGGTGGCTGCTAGGACGTCAAGGAATCACTTCTGAACTACGCGTGGGGGTCCGCAAAGAAGGCGGAAACCTCGAAGCTCATGCGTGGGTCGAGCGCGAGGGAATTGCGCTGAATGAGCCGGAAGAGCGGCATCACCACTACGCCGCTTTCGACGCAGCGCTGGCGTCGATGCCTGAGGAAGAACGGTAAACAGCCCCGCAAGGTTTAGGATCTTGTACCAGGATGTCTTTCAATAGAATTCCGGAAAAGGAAAACCCCGCTTCGCGAGGGATATCTCTCTGAAGCGGGGCTCTTTTCTAATTTTTGAGAACCAGCGAATGAAGCTCAGATATTTGTGCGATGCGAGATGAAGCGCTTCGCGCGAGAAGCCGGTGCCGGCAACTCGACGGTAAGCGAAACTTCGCTCTTGTTGCGCAAAACACCGAGCTTCACGGTCTGGTCTTTGTCCTTATCCTTATCCTTTGCTTCGCGCTTCGCGGCAAGCTTCTCGCGCAGGTCGCCGACGGTGCGAACGCGCTCGCCGTTGACCGAAGTGATGACGTCGCCGGCTTTGAGTCCGCCCTTTTCGGCGGCTGAACCCGGATTCACGTCGCGAACCAGAATGCCTTCGCCATCGGGAGCGCCGAAAAAGCTGCCCAGTTGGCCATTGAGGTCTTCCGCGTCGATTCCAAGCCGCGGCTGGCTGCCCATCAGGAACCGGCTGCCGTCCCATTCCATGGGAGGAAGCATGGGAATTTCCGGCATGGTGAAGGCGAAGCTTCCGGGAGCGCCAGGTGCGGGAGTGAACATCTTAAGCGAGTGGCGCCGTTCTTCGGCTTTGCCGAGATTGACGCTGATGGTCTGGGCGCGGCCGTCACGCCACACGGTGATTTGCGCGGTGCGGCCGGCGGGGATTTCGCGAATCATGCGGCGGAATTGCGCCGCGCCTTCGATGCGTTGGCCGTTGATTTCGGTCACAACGTCATTCTCCTTGAGGCCGGCTTTTGCGGCAGGGCTGTCGGGAACGATGGAGCTGAGAACGACGCCGCGTTCGGCGGGAAGTTTCAGTTCTTTGGCAGTTTCGCTGGTGACCTCGTGAAGTTCCACGCCGAGCCAACTCGAGCCGTCAGCGTCCAGTAGAACACTTACCTGGTCATCGTCATCGTCGTCAGCCAAGGCGGGGGGCGCTTCGAGTTGCTCGATGGCCCGGCGATTCTGGGCAAGGGCCATTTCCGACGCCAGATTTGCGCGCAGTTCCGCGAGCTGGCCGATTTTTTCCTGACTCCCTTGAAGTTTTGCCTGCAACTCCGCCAATCGCTCTGCGAGCCGGGCGGTGACCGATTCGTCCGGGCACGGCGTTTGAGAATTGGCAGGAGGCGCGGGCAGAGCGATCAGCGCGAGGCTGAGTGCCGCGACCCCTCCGGTGATTAAAAGATTCCGCTTGTTCATTTTCGTCCCATCCTCCTAAGCACTTAGACGCAGCAGCGGGAAAATCGTCAGACGCTGGAACGCAGGACAATCAGGCGGATGCCGCCGTTCACCGTGCGCAGGTGAATCGGGACTCCGCCGCGGCCCAGCTTGCCGCGCATTTCCCGGGGACGGTCCGTGCTCTCCATGGTCATGGGAAGCTCGGAATAGAAGTTGCCGTTGAGGCAGCGAGCCTCGACATCCGCTTCCAGATTGGAAGGCACGGCAAGAACCAGCGACCCGTTGGTGGTCTCCGCCATGGCTCCGGCCTTATCGGGCGGATGTGCCAGCTCGAGGCGCACGTTTCCATTGGTAGTGTGAGCGCGAATGTTGCCTCCGGCTTCGAACACTTCAATGTCTCCGTTCACAGTATGTAAGTCTTCAACATTATCCAGGCCGGAGATGCGAAGTGTGCCATTGACCGTGCCAATATGCTCAACGTGAACGCGATGCGGAACATGAATCGTGTATTCCACGGCGACTTCCACGCCTTCGTTTTGGGGGTAGCGCGTGGTGACGGCGACGGCATCGGGCCGCGCGTCCACTTCAATCGAAACGCGTTCGAGATCGGCTTCCTGCTGTTTGGCCGTTTTCACGGCATGAATTCCCACTTCGTTGCGGTCCCATCCTTGGATGTCGACGGGACCGTTGACGTTTTGCAACTCAAACGTGCCGCAAGGCTGCAATGGAACCGTTTGATTGAAGTCTTTGCTGATGGCGTAACTGGGGACGACGCCGAAAGCGGTTACAAGAAGAGAGCAAAAACAAAAAACCGTCGCGCGGAAACCGTGCCGTGACATAACGTTCTACCCCCTTGAGACTGCAATTTGCAGAACCGAGTTTTTCAGGGCCGAGGAGCAAATAACTCAATCGCCTGGAGAAAAGCGCTCAAGGCAATTGAAAATCGAACTTGACCGTCGAAACCACCTCACACGGCTTTCCTTTTATCCAGAGTGGTTTCGCGCGCCAGCGTTTGACGGCATCAATCGCAGCGTCGGCCAGAACCGGTTCACCTTCCAGAACTCTCTGCACTTCGACGCGGCCGTCCTTCGTCAGCTTCACCTGCAGCGTCACAAGACCATGAACTCCCGCGCGTTGGGCGATCGGCGGATACGAAGGCGTGGGGGGACGTGTGAAACGCTTCAAGAAAGTATCGGGATCTTCGCTAATGCTGCCACGAAACCTGCGCTCCAGATCATTGAGCCAGGATTCAATCCAGTCACCAGGAGGCTCGAGCTTATCGGGTGGAGGAGTTAAAACGTCGGGCTTGGACTCCATAAACTGAAAAGAAACAGGGGGAAACCCGACTTCCACAAACCGTTGGTTGAGGCGATCGACTTGTTCATGCATTAGCGAATCGCGAAGCGCCGCCTGAGAGTCCATAAATTGGAGCCGGATTTTGCCGCCCGTGGTTCGCAGCTTCAGCGGGGCGCCGCCTCCATGCAAAACGCCCACAGCGCGAACCTGACCGAGTCCGTTCATAGGACTCTGCATCGTCAAGTGCAGAGCAGAATCGGCTTCGATGTGCTGGGCAGTCCCGTTAGCGACGAGCGCGTCGATATTTGCAGCAAGGTTCCGGGGCAGGTATACGATGAGGTCGCCCGTTCCGGACGAAAGTTGCGAAGGAGCTTCCAATCGCACCATGCCTGTTTCAGCAGCTACGGTTGGATTGATCCAGGCGGTGATGCTGCCACCGGAAGTAGCCGCCTGAACCGCGCCGGAGGCTCCGGTCACGCAGATGCTGCCACCATTGGATTCCACTTCCATGGGCCCGGAGACATAGATTACGTGGATACCGCCGCCACCGGTCTGCGCCCGTACGGAACCCCGCACTTCGCCGAAATCGATCTGGCCGCCACCCGTGCGGACACTCACGAAACTGGCCGCCCGTCCAACGGTGATATTGCCGCCGACGGTATCCAAATCGGCGCGCCCGCCAATCTGCCGCGCGCGAATGTGACCGCCGCCACTGTGGAGCGAAGCGTCCCCCGTAACGTCGCCCACGTTGATGTGCCCGCCGGCGGTGAACGCGGTCAAGTCTCCCGTAACCCCCATCACTTTGATATGGCCGCCTTCCGTTTCCAGTTTGGCGACGGGGCGACCGCGAGAGACATCGCGAATTCCGGTTCCGCCGATTCTTCCGGTGATGATGTTTCCGCCTTGGGTTTTCAGGAAAGCCGTGCCGCCAATGTCTCCGGTGGTGATGTCGCCCGCGTCTGTGTTGATTTCCAGGTTGTAATTGCGCGGGACGGCGATTTCAAATTGCACCCAGAACTGGGCATCGGTGTGATGCGTGCCTTGAGGGAAGAGTAAGCCGGCGATTTCCACGCCGGTGGAAGAAGTTCCGGCCTTGAGAGAGTAATTGCTCAGCAGTTGCGCTGCGGCGGATCCGCGCGCGTCCGTTTCCACATGCACGGTATACCGCACGACAGGAGGAGCGCCGGGCTCGATTTGCGTGACGTTGACCGAACCGAGGTCGGTAGTCAACCGCAAGGTCAACCCTTCCCTGGTTTGCAGCACGCCGCTGCGAATAATCGAAGTACGCGGCGCACCCGGCTCTGCGGGTTTTTCCGGGAAAGACACGGGTTCTTTCGGATCTGAAGCGAAGGCCGCAGGGGAGAATTGCGAGACAGAAAAAACGGCAGCCAGCGCCCAGAGCAACGCAGAGCAGGGCGCCCGGAAAGAAATCCTTCGATCGAAATTCGAGTTCATCACGAGAAATAAATTCTTGGCCGGCGGATTACCGCTCCTGATTACTGCACTCCGCGCGGCCCGATTTGCCGCAGAGCGGCGGCGCTGCGCAGCCGTACATAGCGGTTGGGGTCACGGCGCTGCAAATCCTGAAGCACCCTAACGACTTGCTCGAAATCTTCGCTGCCCGGGGCCCCCGGAGCAGGCGTTGCAGCTCCGACCGGTGCTTCCGGCGCGGATGGAGCGGTGTCCGTACCCGGCGTCTCGCTCTGCAGCGACCCCACCAGCAAATTCACGGCTTCCACGCGCACGCCAGGATTGGTGTCGTGTTCCAGCGCATCGAGAATCGTCTCGCGAACACTGTCTTCTCCCGCTGCCTCACGCAGAGCCTCCAAAGCCTTCATGCGCACGGCCGGATTCTGGTCCTTCCGCGCGGCGTTGAGCAGGGCGCTGCGCACTTGTAAGTCGCGCACCGCAGCTTTGAGGGCATCGAGGCAATCCAGCCGCACACCGGCGTCGAATCGATCGCCGTTTTCGACCACATAGGTAAGAACCTGCCGAACGCGTCCGTCTTCCGCGTTACCAGAGAGCACCATCGGTTGTTCGGCGCTAACCTGCACTTGAACGGTGGGAGAATCGGAACCAGAAGACGGTGAAAAGCTCACGCCACTGACCACCATGTTGTGAAGTTGTTCGGGGGTCAGCGGTTGGGGGGCGCGAACGTTGACGGCCTGGCCCGTATTGTTTGAATTCCGCTGCAGCCAGGGAACGAGTTGCGCACCAGCCAGAATTCCGACGAGCACCAGCATGGCCCCGCTCCAAGCCGGGCGCAGCGCCATCCAGCGGCGCAGCCAGCCGAAAGGCCGCCAATGTTCCTCAAGCGGAGGCGCGGAAAGATCATCCAGAGCCTCTTCCAATTCACTGCGGCATTGCGAAAGGAGAATTCCGGAAGCATCGCATTCGTCGGCGGATTGCGGGGCCGCGACCAAAGCCGAATGAAATTCCTTTTCATCGGCAAGTTGCCCGGAGCAGGCTTTGCAACCAGCGAGGTGTGCTTCGATTAACGCGCGTTCGCCGTCGCTGACTTCCTCGCAAACATAAAAGACCAGCAGCGGCGCAACGTCTTTGCAGGTCATCTTTGCAAAGAAGTCCTTCTCGAAAGGGCTCATCGCAAGCCTCCCAACTCGTTGCGGAGTTTGCGGGTGGCGCGGAACAACGAATTTTTCACAGTTTCCTCGGTAGTGCCGAGGGCATCGCCGATGGCGCGGAGTTTCAGGCCCTGATAGTGCTTCATTTCAAAAACAACGCGTTCGCGGGGCGACAGGCGCTCCATGGCGCGAGCGATGCGCGCTTTAATCTCCTGGCCCATCATGGAGCGTTCCGGGTCCAACGTGGGTCGGTGCTCGCGCTGGCGTTCAAAAAAATCGGTGATGCCTTCTTCGTGGCGGCCGGCGATGAGTTCCGGCGCTTGGTCCTCAGGGCGCGCCTGCCGGCGGCGCAGATGGTCGAGGCATACGTTCGTGACAATGCGGTAGAGCCAAGTGTAGAAGCTGCACTCGAAGCGGAAGCGATGGAGATTGCGGTAAACCTTGAGGAAGGCTTCCTGATAAACGTCGCGAGCGTCTTCCGGGCGCTTCATCAGGTTCAGGGCTAGGCGAAGGACATCACGGTCGAAGCGGCGGACCAATTCCTCAAAAGCGGCCCGGTTGCCAGCTTGCGCTTCCGCCACCAAAGCTCGCTCGTCGAGATTGGGCAAAGAGGTCACCGAGGCAAGGGCGGCGTTCGCGCTGCCCGAGCAACCGTTATCGTCGGCCAAGGCTAAAGCCCATCTGGGAAGCTGCATAATTCGCTTTCTCTTCGCGCGCAGCCGACTTAGTGGTTGCAGAACAACAGGTTAGAGCAGAATTCTGCATTCCGTTAGAGGCTGGCTACCGCGGTATCATCCAAATTGGACGGACGGATACCCGAAGCGTGAGCGTAGCTCCCCACTGGTAACGACGTCAATCTGTGGATTTTGTTTCTGAAAAGGGCACCGAAACGGCACGCTTTGGCCTCCCACCGCGCCTGAGTAATCGATGAACTTGGCAATGAGGTCTCTCGCTCAGGCAAATCCCCCTGGGCTTGCGTTACTGGCGGCTACATTCATTGAGCTAAAGCGCCAAGCCGCCAGCGGCCAAGCAAACAGCAGGGCCAGCATGAGCAGAACGGCGTAGGCATTGCCGCGGTAGAAGGCGTCGGGCTGCGCCAGCATCTCCGCGGCTCCGGTGACAAGCGAAGTGCCGGCAACTACCAAGAAACATCCCAGCAGATTGAAGCGCATCAGGTAGCGCACACCGAAAACAAGAACGCCCAGCAGGATCAGCCGGGCGAGAAATTGTTTCGCGAAATCCGCGGACGTGCCCCAGCTTCCGCCGACGAGACTCAGCGTCCCCAGGAAAAGCAGAAGGACGCGAACGCTGCTTTGACGCACATATGCGGCGATGAATGAAGCGATGACTGTTACAAGGCCGGTAAGCAATAACCCTCGCAACAGGGTCCCGCCGAGGATTGCAGCCGCAGGAAAAACGGCGTCGAAGTCCTGGCCGAAAACAACGTCGAGGTGCCGATGAGTGGTCGGCCAGTGTGTTGAAGCGGCGGCCAGAAGCCGCTCCAATCCAAGTAGTCCAGCAGTACCTCCAAGCCCAATCATCAATGCGTCGCGATAATAGGGGGCGGGCATGCCGAGCCAACTCGGAAGTCCTTCCTGCCCGAATGCCTTCACTGCGAAATACCACGATGCTCCGAATAGCAGCGCGATGGCTCCCGAATACAAAGGACCGCCGAGAAGAGCGCCGATAGCCAAACCGCCAAAGAACAGCTTCATAGGAATCGCAGTGTCGTAGGCATTCAGAAAATTGGGCAAGCGGTCGCCGAGAGCAAGAATCAAGACGTACGCCGCGAAACCCGAAAGGGACCAAAGGATAATGCGTTTCCAAGGAATGGAACTTGCGGCCTCCGATTTCAAGTTCTTGAGGAAAAGAATCAGTGCCGTGAGACCCAGCCCCACAAAAAACAACGTAGGAACTCCAAAGCTGACGACCGCGCGCACCAGCGATCGCTCTCCATGTTCGCGGCGCCAAGCGTCTGGAATCTTGATGTAAGTGCGATAGTTGGTGACTTCATCTCCCAAGACCTGAATCTCGATGCGGGCACAGGCATGATCCGCTGCGGCAGCCGCACAACCGTACGCGGAAGAAGAACCATCGTCGAGAGCCTTCCTCTGCTGCCAGGTCAGTGTGTGGTCGGTGCGGTGCGGCTTTTTGTCTGAAGCCGAATCGACTAAATCCCAGTCCTTCAGGACAATCTTCTTTTCGTCGCTCAAGAACTTCTGCGCGCGCGCTACAGCTTCGTCTTTGGTCAATGATGCGCCAGATGCTTCTTCAGCAAGCGTGTGCCGGAGGGAATGCAGCGTCCCATCGGGGCGGAGGATTACGGCAAACTCTTCCGGCTGACTGTCGCGGAAATAACGCACTCGCCAAAGGGCGGCCGGAACGAGCTGCGCATAAATCGCATTGACGCGGGTGGTTCCAAGGCGCTGCCGCAAGAATTCATTGGTAACCGGGTCGGCGATGTCCGCAAATACTGTGGCGTGATAATAAGCGCCCGGATCCAAACTGCGGCGGCGCATCAGTTGATCTGCAGTCGAGCGTGCCGAGCGCGAATCCGTGGAAAGTCTGAGGTAATCGCCTATAGTCTCGGGCTTAAACCGCCAAGCCAGAACGCACCCGACCGCCAAGCAGACTGCTAGAAATCCCAGCATGGCAGGCGTCAAGGCGTCGTAGCGGCGTGAGGCAGTCTCTCTGCTTTCGACGACGGGCTCGCGTGCTCCGCCGGCGTCGAGCGGACGTGCGGCGCGGTTGAGCAGATCTTCATTTGTTTCGAATCCGCTCCGCGTCAAGTAAGAAATGCATGCGAACGCCAAAGGCGCCAGGGCCGCGGCAGCCACGACCACGCCGGAGACCTTGAAATACAGGCTATTCGAACGCACGAGAAGCAAACCGACCAGCGAGGCATCCACCGTATAGTGCCAGATAAGCGTTGCCACGATGCCCCATCGCAACATCACGAGCCCAGCGATCACTCCGACGATTCCGATTTCAATCCCGCGGATGTACGCGGGCTCCTGGGGATAGTTGCTATGCAGAAAGCTCCACAGAAAGGCCGGCGCGATGACGGCAATCCACCTGGAACGCGTGAACTTTGCAAAGAAAGGAATGGCGAACAGGCGGAAAGTGAATTCTTCGTTGGTAGAGGCCAGCAGACCAATCGCCGCCCCGGAAATCCACGGGAAAGCAGTGTTTACGGAGTTGTCGAAGTTCAGCTCCTGTGGCGCCCAGGCCCCAAAATGACCGGCCACAACGTAGAACGCAACCACGTAACCAATGTGGGCTGCCGCCAGGGACACGCCTACGACCGCTGCGGAGAAAAACTCCTTCGAACGCAGGCCGCTTAAGGTAAGCGCGCGGGAGAGGCGCAACCGCTCCGGTTGTGACTCTCGATAGAGGGGTTCGCCAGCCGGGAGCACGAGTACGACCGGAATTGCGGAGACCAGAGCAAATATCAATGCGATCGCCAGCTTGCCTGCAAGAAATGTGCTGTAAGGATCGTTCGTATCGTATTCGGCGCTCCAGTGCGGCCAATCGTTCAGGTTCTGCAAGAAGAGAAGCGCCGCTATTACCAATCCCAGAAGAATAGCCCCTCGCCACCGCGTTTTTCCCTGCAAGGTGAGTTTGATTCCTTGCCAGATCGCCACGGCGAGCAGCGCGAAATAGAGGACAAAAAAAACAGAGGCCAGCGTGTCGTTGCCGGAGCGCATTCGCCGGTAGCTGCGTTGCCAGGCTTCGGGAACTTTTAGGAATTCGTCGCTGCCGCCAACGCGGTCGCCTTGCACGGTGAGTTGCAGGCGGTAGGGCGCATCTTTGGCTCGGAAGCTGTGCTTTTCCCAGGTAAATGTCCAGTCTGTCCGGTTCGGGTTCTTTTTGGAATTGGCTTCTTCCGGGAGCGCGTCCCAACTTCGCAGATCCATCCCCAGTTTTGCGCTAAGATAGCCTTGCGCGGCGGATTGCGCTGAGCCGCGGTCGAGAGAAGCTCCGGCGCGGGCTTCTTCGATTTTGTGGTCGTAGCCAACAATCTGCCCGGACGGGCTGACGCGGACCTCAAACTCTTCTTCCTGCAGAGGTTTGAAAAAGCGGACTTCCCAATACCAGATATTCAATTCCGACGACATCAGGCGGTTGGCTTCGCTTAAGCCGAGCTGGCGCTCCAAATAGACCTTGGCGTCCTCGTCCACGTCAAAAATGATCGAACACTTGTATCCCCCGATGTTTTCACCGAGGCCCGTAATAAATGTCCGCGCGCGCGCAAGGGCCTCTTCCCGCGACACTTGAAAGTTGACCGAAGCTTCTGGAAACGCCTGAAAGAAGTATTTATGCGCGAAGAGCAGCCCGATGATCCCTGCTGCCACCCACAGGAGCAGCGCGCGCTTTTCCGAACTGGTCAGGCGATCACCGGCCACTCTGGCCTCCACTGATTGCTTTTAGACCGACCCTTGCGAAACAAGAATGCCACACTCTATCGGTACGCAGGGCTGCGGCGCAAGTTTCGCGCTTGCCGCAACTGTTTGGCCCGCAATGATATAAAGAGTAAGCCATGGCGATGAGCCTCAGCACCGAAGTGCGCATGATCAAGGGCGTCGGCCCGCAGCGCGCCGAACTGCTCGCGGAGCGCGGTATTCATACGCTCGAAGATTTGCTCGGCTACCTTCCTTTTCGTTACGAAGACCGCATCCATTTTTCGAAGGTCAAGGACATTCAGCCGAACGGCACCTACACGATTCGCGCGCGGGTGATGAGCGGCCAGGTCGTTCGAAACATGCGCTTCCGCCGCGACGCCATTTACCACTTGCTTGTGCAGGACGAAGCTCGTGGCCAGCTTCCCTGCAAGTTTTTCCATGGGGGCTACCTCGAAGGTCGCCTGAAACCGGGACAACTCTTGATTCTTCACGGCAAAGTGGAAATCGACCGGATGCGGCCCGCGCGGCTGGAGATGATCAATCCGCAGATCGAGCTGCTGAACAGCGAGGAGATGGATTCCACGGAAGTCGGGCGCATCGTGCCGATTTATGAGGCCATCGGCACGTTCAGCTCCAAGCAGATTCGCCGCGCGTTGTACACGGCGGTGCAACTTGTCGATCAGCAGATGCCGGATGTCTTGCCGGAAGGGTTGCGCGCGCGGCTGGGCTATCCCGCGCGCGGCGACGCCATTATTCGCACGCATTTTCCTGAGCCGGCGGAATCCCTTGAGGGATTGAACACGTTTCGCTCGCCTGCGCAGCAGCGGCTGATCTTTGAAGAGTTCTTTCTCTACCAGCTCAGCCTGGGGTTGGACCGCCGCGCCACGCGGAAGGAAAATGCCATCGCTTTCCGCGTGCGCGAAGATCGCATCCGTGAGGCGTTGAAACGCATCCTGCCGTTCAAGCCAACGGAGGCGCAAAAACGCGTCCTCGCGGAAATTGTCGCCGACCTCGAAAAGCCTGCGCCGATGAATCGCCTGCTTCAGGGAGATGTTGGCAGCGGGAAAACCATCATCGCTCTGCAAGCCGCGGTCATAGCGATCGAAAACAGCACGCAAGCCGCGCTCATGGCGCCGACGGAAATTCTTGCGGTCCAGCACTTCCTTTCCGCGCGGCGCGTTCTCGGCAAGACGGGCTATCGCGTGGAATTGCTCATCAGCGGACTGAAGGGTGCGGACAAACAAGCTGCCATGGGACGGATTCTTTCTGGCGAAGCGCAACTGGTAATCGGCACGCATGCGCTGATTGAAGAAAATGTTCAATTCGCGCGGCTCGGCTTTGTGGCTATTGATGAGCAGCACCGCTTTGGCGTTTTGCAGCGCAAACGTTTGATGGACAAAGCCGCTTCGCACGGCCACGCGCCGCATGTTCTGGTGCTCACCGCTACGCCGATTCCGCGCACACTCTCGCTAACGCTTTACGGCGATCTTGATGTTTCGGTGTTGGACGAATTGCCTCCCGGCCGCACGCCCATCGTCACGCGCGTTACGAGCGAGCCGCACCTCCCCGGCGTTTGGGAGTCGCTTCGCAGCGAAGTAACAGCAGGGCGTCAGGGCTACATTGTTTATCCGGTGATTGAAGAATCGAAGCTCGAGCTGAAAGCCGCCATCGACGAGTACGAGCGCCTTTCAAGGGAAGTTTTTCCCAGGCAAAGACTAGGACTTCTGCACGGGCGGCTTTCGAGCGAGGAAAAAGATGAAGTCATGCAACGCTTCCACAAGAACGAAGTGCAAATCCTCGTGACAACTACCGTTGTGGAGGTCGGCGTGGACGTGCCCAACGCCACAGTGATGGTCATCGAGCATGCGGAGCGTTTCGGACTCGCGCAACTGCACCAGCTTCGCGGGCGCATCGGGCGCGGCGCGCAGAAGTCTTATTGCATTTTGGTGGCGCCGTTTCGAATGACCGACGAAGCGCGGGCGCGGCTCGACACCATGGTGCGCACGTCGAATGGCTTTGAAATTGCCGAAGCAGATCTCCTGCTTCGGGGCCCCGGAGAATTTTTTGGCACGCGGCAGTCCGGCGAACTGGGTTTTCACATTGCAAATCCGCTGCGGGACAAAGAGCTTCTCGAACTGGCGCGCAAAGAGGCATTTGCATTGGTCGAAGACGGGACTCAGCGCGAGGAATTGCAGCGCATGTTGCGCATGCTGCCCGGAGAATGGCAGCGCCGGTATCATCTGGCAAAGGTGGGCTAGGATGCGCGTCATTGCCGGCACTTATCGCAGCCGCATCCTGAAGAGCCTGAAAGGTCTGTCGCTTCGCCCAACAAGCGACCGCTTGCGGGAAACGCTCTTCAATGTTTTGGGGCAGGACGTGGAAGGTTCGCGATTCCTTGATCTTTTTGCCGGAACAGGTGCGATCGGCATCGAGGCGCTGAGCCGCGGCGCCTCGGAAGTCGTTTTCGTGGAGAATCACGCACGCGCGGCCACCCTCATTGGGCGCAATCTCGACTCGCTCGGCATTCGAAACGCCGCGACGGTGCTTTCCATGGATGTTCAGCGAGGATTAGAAAGGCTCGGAGCAGCAAAAAAAGGCAAAACTTCCTCTTTCGACTTTATTTTTCTCGACCCCCCGTATGCAGCAGCCAAGGACTATGCTCGCGTGTTAGAATTCCTAGGTTCCGGGGATCTCCTCGCGTCCGCCGGCATCTTGATCGCGGAACACCGGCGCAGTTTTGAATTACCTGAAGAAGTCGGCGGGCTGCGGCGCTATCGCGTTCTGCAGGAGGGCGATGCAGCCCTCAGTTTCTATAGCCGCGCTGCCTCAACTGCCGGCAAAAACGCCTCTGCTCAGTAAACCCGCTCAAGCAGAGCGTCATTTTCCGACGGTATTCTGAGGATCTTCTCAGGGGTGTGCCGCGTCAAACGGCCTGCGCGCGCAACCTTTGAATCCACTGGGGGAATCGAAAGGGACATGTCCTTGAATCGCTTTGGCTCATTTGGTAGTTCGGGACAGGCCACCGCCGCGGCACGCGCCCCCATACGTCTGCCTGCTGGCCGTGCGCCACAACTCGGTATCGCCTGGGGAAGTTTTCATCAAGGGATTGGCAGCAGCCTGGAAGTGGTCTTCAGCAAATCGCCGGTGTCCAAGAGATTTACGATCGAAGGATTCTTCAAATATTGCTGGATTGAGGGCAGGCTTCCGCGCCGGGCACTGATTGCCGCGGCTTTGTGGCATATCGTCTTTTTCGTAATGCCGTTCCCTCAGCTTCCTGCCAGGGCGCATCACAATCCCGCATTCGATAACGTGGAACTTTCCTGGTCGGGACCCATCAACGATTTGCCTCTGCTGGACATGAAAGCTCCGAAACCCCAGCCTGAGCGCAAACCGACTCCGCGCGGCGAGCCGGAAAAGCCTCTGCCACCGGAAGGAGCGGACGCGTTCCATCCGCGGCAACACATCTTCAGCGACCCGGTGCATCCGAATCATCCGCGCCAGACACTGATTAATTCCACTGCTCCACCCGAGCCGCCGAAGATTCTGCCAAGCCTACCGAACATTGTGCAAATCCAGGAAATGCCGGGCCCCGCAAAGCCGCGGCTGGTGATCAGCAAAGAGGAACTGGCCAGGCTGCACCCGAAGCAGCGGCGTGTGGCCACGGTGAGGGATGCGCCTGCTCCAGACGTGCCCGTTTTCGAGCAGAAACTGGGCGACTTGGCGATAGTCACAACGCCAACGGGACCCGCTCGCCCGAAAGTAGAACTGAATACGGGAGCCGCGCCGCGCATTGCACAAAAGGCACAGGCCGGCGATGCGGGACCGGCTCCGGACGTTGGAGCGACGCAGCTTGCAGGTTTAAGCGGCAACTCTTCGACCTTGATTGCGCTTTCCGCTAAACCTGCTCCGCCCGTGCCTGTTGCGCCGCCGCAAGGAAATCTCGCTGCGCGCGTTTCCATTTCCCCGGAAGGGAAGCAACCCGGCGTGCCGGGCGGTCCACAAAAGGGAACTCCAAGTGCCAACGGCGCGGCTAGCCCGCCAGGCACCGGCGGAGGAACAGGCCCTGGAAATAATGCTGGAAATGGCGCAATCGACATCAGCATTCGCGGCGGGAATCCGCCAGCGAACAAAGTGGCTTCAGGGCTCGCAGCCATGCCCAAAATCAGCGCGCCCACGCCCCATACTCTGGTCACGCGGCCGGAGTCACACACCGATGATGAGCCCGTGCGGACCGGACCACCGAATTTCACCGCGCTTCCTCCTGGAGCAAAACCCGAGCAAATCTTCTCTTCCAAGAAAATCTACAAAATGCAGATTGACATGCCGAACCTGAACAGTGCAACGGGAAGCTGGATTCTGAGTTTCACTGAGTTGCGCACAGACTCCAATGCTCCTCACGTGCCTTCTTCGGACTTGAACGGACCTGCTCCCATCCGCAAAGTGGACCCGAAATATCCGCCGACACTGATCAACGAGCATGTTGAGGGCGAAGTAGTCCTTTACGCTGTAATTCGGCGCGACGGTTCAGTGGACAGCATCCAATTGGTTCGGGGAGTCGACGATGAACTCGACAAGAACGCGATGAATGCTCTGAGCCAGTGGAAGTTTCGTCCGGCGACGCGCCAAGGCGAGCCGGTCGAGCTCGAAGCCATTATCCACATCCCGTTTCACGCCCCGGACTTTCGCCAGTAAGAATTGCGTCAGGAGCGTCCCTCGGCGAGTTTTACCAACGCATAGAGCGCGTGGTTTACCGGAGTCGCCACGCCAAGTACCGCGCCCCGGCGCGAAACGTAGCCATTCAGCGAATCAATCTCCGTGAGTTTGCCGCGATTCATGTCCTGCGCCGTGGAGGAAAGCGCCTCGGCCATCTGCGTGGCGATTTTCAGTGCACCCCCTAGCGCCGCTTTCGGATCTTCCAGGCCCGGCGGATGAATGTTCGCCGCCTTCGCCACCGCAAGTACTTCGTAAACGGCAATTTCAACTACTTTCCAAGCGTCGGCGCTTCCGGCGATTTGTCCATACTTTGCGTGGCCCAGCGCCGAAACAGCATTCAATGCACAATTCCACACCAGCTTGGTCCAAAGTTCGCCTTCGATATTCTCCGAAAGACGGCATGGGACATTAGCACGGGAAAAGAGAGCGGCAATTCGCTCCGTCTTTTCGTTTTTCGGGCCGACCACCAAATCACCTCGACCTACGTGCTTCACACGGCCCGGCTCAGGCACCGAAGCGGCCACGTAGACCACGCTGGGAAGCGCGTTGATCCCAGCCGCAGAGCGGATCTGTTCCACATTGTCCACTCCGTTCTGCATGCTCACGACAAGCGCGCTGTTCGAAAGCAACGGAGCGATGGCCCGGGCTGTTGAGGCATTGTCGGTGGTCTTCACGCAGAACAGAATAACTTCTGCGCCGCGCGCGGCGCTGATGTCAGCGGAGGCTTCCACGCTCACTTTTTCTTGAAATTGCAATGTGTCAAGGAAGAGTCCGTTCTTCTTCACTGCCTCGACGAACGCCGGGCGCCCTATCATGGCCACCGGCGCGCCCGCGCGGGCGAGCAAACCTCCAAAATATCCGCCGACGGCGCCCGCGCCGACGACGGCGATTCTGGGCCACGGCTGTGATTCGGTCATGGAGTAATCACGCTGATGAGGCGGTCGATGTCGCGTTCCGTATTGTACAGATGCGGCGAAACGCGGATGTTGCCTTCGCGCAGGCTGACAACCACATTTTCCTTGCGCAGGTGCTGGTAAAGCTCGGAGGTTTTCTCGCGGCTGCGCGCGGAGAAGCAGCCGTACGGCCCGCGCTGCGCGCCATCCAGCGGGCTAGCCGGAATGCATCGATCTTTGGGAAGTCGGTCAAACATGAAATCAATCAATCTTCGATTGTGCGCCGCCACGTTTTCCGGCCCCATGCGCGACACCAACTCCACCGAAGCGTCCATGGCAGCAAGATTAAAATTGAAATAGCTCGCCCATTCCGGAGCGTCCCACCGCTTGGCACTCGGCGCGGGTTTGGGATCGTCGAAATTCAGCGCTGAAAAATTGTCTGCCCCCTGAACCGCCATCCAATAGAAAGGTCCCGGGCGAAGCGCCGGTAGATGTTCACCTTTGACCCAAAAGAATCCCGTGCCGAACGGACTCAGCAGCCACTTGTAACCCGCGCAAACGAGAAAATCCGCGCCCAATTGATGCACGTCCATTTTTATTGCGCCGCAACACTGGCTTGCGTCGAGAAGCAGCAGAGCACCTTGCTTATGGCACGCCGCGGCAACGCGCGGCGCGTCCAGCAGCGAACCATCGTCGTAGCGCACCAGGCTGACGGAAATGATGCGGGTCCTTGGCGTCATTGCAGAGATGAGATCATCAGCCGTGAGAAAGCGCTCACGCGGCGCGACAATCTTCAACTCGAGGCCTTCCCGTTCTTTCATGGGAAACCATGTTGTGTATTGCAGGGGGAACTCCCCTTTGGCGACGACGACTTCGTCGCCAGGATTCCACTTCAGTGCGTAGGCTACCGCGGCGGCTCCTGCGCTGGCTCCGCTGGTGAGCGCAATTTCCTCTGGCTTTCCTCCGATGAGTTTCGCAATGTTTTCCCGGATGCGGTTTGGAACTTCGAAGTACGTGGCATCCGTTTTGTGATGCGGAAATTTCTTGGCTTCAAGCGCGGCTTGCACAGCGCGAATGGAAACGCGCGGCAAAGGTGACTGGCCCGCCAAGTTCAAATAAGTCGCATCTTCAAATTCGAACCACTCCTGGCGCCAATCGGTCTGAGGAGAAGTTGTGGTAGTGGCCATGAGCCCTCCTTTCAAGGAAAACTGCCGGGTGGTTGAAAAGGTTAGATTCGCAGAGGTCAAGCGACTGGTACAACGTCCAAATTGGGGGCAAATTGGTAGTGGATGATGTGCAGGCGAAGGGTCAGCCATGAGTCAGAGAAGGATTCTGGTGGGGACTTCGGGATGAGCCAGACTGTTGTTTGTGTCTAATGAGCTGCCACACGCACCATCCGATTTGAGAAAATCACTCCAGCGCTCACACTGTCGCCCGTCGTTGTAAGCGTTCCGTTCGATGGCTCGCGCTTATACGTTACGATTTGGGCCTGCGGAAACCCAGCCCCGAACACGGCGTACAGGCGGTCACCCGCGGAATTGAATTCCATGCCCACCGGGCCGGGCAAAGTGACAATCGGTGAACCCGCCAAAGTCGCTAAATTACCTCCCGCCGTCGAAAATTCGTAAATGCCGCCGTTATCCTGGTCATTGGCGTAAACGTTCCGTCCAGTGGGATCGAGGACCAATTCTTGAAGGTTCGCGTTTTGCGCCACTAGGATTTCCGTAATTCCTGAGATTGTTCCGTCGGCCGGATTCACGTCCCCGACATAGAGCCAGCCATCAAAAGTAGTTGCGGCGATCTTGTTTCCTGCAGCGTTCAAGCGTATCCGCGTCAGGCCTCCACCAAGCTGCCCAGGCGCGAGCGGCGGCGAGGCGTTTTGGATCAGCTGTAGCGACAGATCCGACGCAACTGAGATTACGGATATCGTGCTGCCGGCATTCAAGGCATACAAGACCTTACCGCCCGGCCCAAAAGCAAGCTCCTCGGGATTTGCGCTGGTCTGCTGTGTTGGACCAGCCACTAGGGCATTGTTTTGCAACGTGAAGAATTGAATCGAAACACCGTCCGAAATCGCGATCACTCCCTGCGGGGAAATTGTCAACGCGAGGGGATTCAACGTGGTTGCCGTCAATTGCGTAAGCGAAATCGCACCTCCCGAGGCGATGCTTGCGATTTGCAGAGTTGGATTCCCCGCAGAATTTGTCGTAATTCCGGTCACGAACATTCCCTCGGGATCGACGGCGATGGAGAAAAAAGGCAATGGAGTACCAAAGCTTGTCGAGAAGTTTAGGGAGGATCCGGGAATCTGCTCGAGTCTGCCTGACGCGGCGCTGAAGCCGCCGACCTCACCGGTGAAACTGTCAACAAAGAACCATTCCGACGCGCTCTTTGGAGGCAGATTGTTTCCCGAACCCTCGGCACAAGCACTCGTCAGCGCCGCAAGTAGCATTACGGCAAACAGCGTTAGCCTGGAAATCAACGCATGTCTTCGCCAAGCCCTTCGATTTTCTGCTACACTCCGGCGTGGAGGATTCGTTTCGCCGCGCATAACACACCCCACTTCTTCGAGCCAACACGTTTCGCATACCAAAGTAAGGCTAAGAGTTCACATCCACATGAAGCCTCGGTGTCGTTTATTCTTCTTTGACGCCCGTCACGGAGCCGCGTGGCTTTATCACCCAAGAACCGACAGCATACCCCAATGTCCCTGTCACCAATCCTCCCAGCACATCCGCCACATAATGGTTTCGCACGTAAACCGTCGAGACGCACATGCATGCGACGAAGGGAAGAAAAACCCAAAATAGCCGGCGGCGGTGGCGCCACGCGCCCAATAGCGCGGCGATCGCGCCCGCAACATGCTGCGAAGGGAACGCGGCTCCGTGAACGCGCCCGTATTTTTCGATCAAATTAATCAGCGCGGTGAACGGGCCGCCTACGAGTTCGCCGCGCCACTGGCCCGCCAGCGTGAACCATGGGCTCTGCACCGGGAAAAGCGTGGCTAGCACGTAGCCAAGCACGTAGCCAGCGGCAGAATAGGTCATCACCGCCCAATAGCTCTCGAAATCGCGCTTGTAATACAGAATGTCACCTAGAATCAGCAGATAAACAAAGTAGGTGAAATACGCGAACTGCATGAACTCGGTGAGGGCAGGATGTGCGAACCGCTCCAGCCACAGCGATGGATTCACCCCGGTAAGCCAATGGTCGAAGGCAATCAGCTTGGTGTCCTCCCAGCCAGGATTCACAAGGTGCACCAACGGCCCCATTTCTTCGAAGCAAAACAAAAAAAACAGGTGCGGATACCAGTGCCGCCAGAAATGCCAGAACCGGTAAGAAGGCGATTCGTAGAGCCAATGCGTTCGCTCTGCGGTGCCCGATTCCACGCGGCACAGAATCAGGATCAGCGCGGCTACGCCCGCCTGCGTTACGATGAGCCTCACAGGATGCGCGAGGTTTTCCGCGAATATCGTGATCAATACACTGGACAACCCGAGGTATCCCAGCGCGATCCATTCGAACGCGCCACAAGCGCCCCACATTTCCGCAAATTCCTTGGCGATTGACGCGGTGAATCCTAACCGCTCTGCAGGAGCCGTCCACACAATCGCGCCTTCGCCGGTCTGGCAATTCTGTTTGTGAAGTTCGCTCATGCGCATCGCTCCGCATGCCGCAGAGGTTCCCGTATTTGCTGCAGACGATTTATCATTCGCAAAACGGGCCAACCTTGCTTCCGGGCAATCCGTGCGAGCTTCGGCGTTGGATTCGCAGCCACTGGATTCCCAACAGCCGCAAGCATCCAGCGATCCTGTGCGCTGTCGCCATACGCCCAGCTTCGCGACAAGTCGAGACTCATTTCTTCATCCAACGCAAAAATGGCGCGTGCTTTCGCTTTGCCGAACATCGCTTCCCCCAAGATTCGTCCGGTCCACCTGCCGTGGTTTTCTTCCAGCTTCGTCGCGAATACTCGAATACCTGCGGCAATTCCACGAGCCGCCAGTTCAGCTTCCAACGTTCGAGCTGCGGCATTCGCCAACGGCTCAAGCGTGCCGCTCACAATCACGATGGCGTGTCCTTGCATTGCATGCCAAACGACCCGCTCCACGCCCTCTTCAAAGAAGTGAGGGACAGGCCGTCGTGGATTGCAGTTCGGAGGCAGCGATACCTGTCCCTCGCTCTTACGTCGCCAAGAATGATTGTTGTCGTGCTCGTAAGAATCGGTGCGATTCTCGACGCCCCGCTGATCGAAGCTCTGCACCCCACGCAGATACACCTTGTTCGCGTGCATCACGCGGCCGATTCCACGCGGAACCAATTTCAGCGTTTCTTGTAGCCACAGGAAATAGTTCGTCAACGGAATTTCGCGGCGATAACGCAACAAACGAAAGAACCGTTGCTCGAGCGACGGCAACGACAGCAGTGTTCCATCCAAATCGAAAAAGGCAGCCACTCGCGCGCTCATGCTGCCTCCTGAGCTGCGGCTTTCGCGCCGCGGCTCTGCCGGACGCCGTTTGCGAAGTACTTCCAACCTTCCAGAAGCACGGGCAAGCCGCGCACCAGACAGAATACGGCGGTCGCTGTGGTGAGCACTTGCGCTCCCGTTCGAATGGTTGCGCTCACGCCTCCCCCGAGTCCGCTCACTAGCGCCACCGGCCCGCGCGTAAGGGCCAGTTCAAAACCCAGGTAGCAGAAGCACAAGCATTTCATCGCTGCGTAAAGCCCGCGGCTCCACCGAGATGCCACCAGGGCGCGCCCCCACCACGTTTGCACCATGGCGTTCGCTCCCCAGCCGGAGTGGCCCGCCTTCATTGCCAGGCCGCGAAGACAATCCGTCGCCGCGCCGCGCGCAAAAAACAAAATCGGCAGCCACAGCGAAACCATGCCGACGACCGCGAAATAGGTGAAATAGACATTTTCGATCATGCGGTCGCCAAGGATGTCCACTTGCGCGCCAACGGGCGTGGCCATTTTTTTCTTGCGCGCCATGTGTCCGTCCAGCGCATCGAGCGCGATCGAGGTAACCGTCAGCGCCAACGCCACCAGGTTGGGCCAGGCGCCGCGCCCAAACAGGCTGACGGCGGCAAAGCCCACCGCCACGCGCAGCAGGGTTACCTTGTTGGGCGTCCATTCAAATGGCATGGCGGGGCTCCTCCACGAGCGCTCGCTGATTTGAATGGCAACTGGGGTGCCATTTGCTCGCTTCGCAATTCCTTTGGAATCAACCCATTACAGAAGTCCCGTGAAAACGAAGACCAGACATTCCGCCAGCCAAAGGCTTCATCTGTCGCCTCTTCGCTTGAGACCGGATGGGTGTTGCTTCTCCTCGCGTGCACCGTCTAACTCCCAGAGCCCTCTCGCCCTTGGAAGCTCGCGAGAGTGAACAACATGGGAATTATTCCTCGGGATTACGCGATTCCTTCCATTGCAGGTATGATGCGAAGTTGAAGGTGTGACGCAAACATGACTCCAACCGATGTCTCTCTCGCAGGGGCGTTTCTGGCAGGGCTGGTATCGTTTCTTTCCCCCTGTGTGCTGCCGTTGGTTCCCGGTTACATCTCCATGCTTTCCGGCATCGGTATGGAACAGCTTCGCCAAGGCGAGGTTCCGCGTTCGGGACTGTTCTCCTCGGCGGTTGCTTTTGTTGCGGGCTTCTCTGTTGTGTTCATCGCCTTTGGCGCTTCCGCCAGCGCGGTTGGGGCTTTCCTCAAGCAAAACCGCAACCTGCTCGCGCCTGTCGCTGGCGCGTTGATTCTTCTCTTTGGCTTGCACCTCATCGGCGCGCTCATCAAGCTCAAGTTGCGCATCGGGGTGATTCTTGGAGTGATTCTCGCAGCCCTAGGAGTCGCAGCGCTGCTGCGGCAGGGTCCGCTGTTTGCAGGACTCAAGGCCATGCACTTCTTTTCGCTCTCGTTGATCGGATTCTTCGGTCCTGCCTTGGCGCGCTGGCTGAATCGCGACGTACACCTTCGCAGCAGCATCACGCAACCGGGACTCTGGAGCGGCTTCCTGCTGGGTTTTGCGTTCGCCTTCGGTTGGACTCCCTGCATCGGGCCGATTCTTACCGCGGTTCTTGCGCTCGCCGCAGCCAGCGACACGATCGCGCGCGGCATTCTCTTGCTTACGGTGTATTCCGCGGGCCTGGCCATCCCCTTTTTGCTGACAGCTTTGGGAATCAGCCAATTCATGGCTTTTTACAAGAATTTTCGGAAGTATCTTCACGTCGTGGAGGTTTTCAGCGGCGCCTTGCTTCTGTTTGTGGGCGGCCTGGTCTTCTTCAACAAACTGACCTGGCTTGCGACCAAACTCACGTTCCTGAATCGTTTTACACTATAGAGGAGTGCGCTTAGGCGCCTTGGGAAACTCAAAATGAAAAAAGTTCTCTTAATCATCGGCACTGTGGTCGTGCTCATCGGCCTGACCATTTATGCCGACAGAGCAACGCGCGTCAAAGCGAAAGTCTCTGACGGCCATGATGTTGCGAAGGCCGACCCGGCCGACGCTCCGGTGCCCGAAGTGACTTTCAAGGACCTCGACGGCAAAGAAGTTCCCCTCAGCCAGTACAAAGGCAAAGTCGTGCTGGTGAATTTCTGGGCCACGTGGTGCGAACCCTGCCAAGTGGAAATCCCCTGGCTCATTGAAATGCAGCAGAAGTACTCGTCGAAAGGCTTCACCATCCTTGGCGTGGATGTGGACGATGAAGGCAACAACGAGGTCTCCGCGTATACCGCCAAGGAACGCTTCAACGTGAACGGCGAGAAGCTCCCGATGAATTACCCAATCCTTCGGGGCAATGACGCTGTAGCCGATAAGTTTGGTGGCTTGCTTGGCTACCCCACCAGCTTTCTCATCTCGCGCGATGGCAAGATTGTGAAAAAAGTGCAAGGCCTCGTCGACTACGATGAGATTAAGAACGCCGTCGAGGGCCAGCTGTAAGAGCGGAAATCTGCCGTGTCCTCCACAACTTACTGGCTGCCGTACAAATGTGCCCTTATCGCCAAGCGCAGTTCAACGGGCGTGTTTGACCACTGTGAACTCAACTTGCGAACGATATTGCTTCGAATGATGAACGGAGTTGTGCGCGACAACCCACTTATCCTCGTCGTAGTTGTTTCCGCCGGTATTCAGGTTGCGATCAAAAACGCGCAAAATTGCGGCTCGACACTTCGATGCGTAGTTGATGACCCGCCTCAAAGCAGTTGCTGGTGTTCAAGGGCTGCAGCGTGACCTTGTATACTTCCCCCCACTCCATCCAGACAAGCGGCTTGTCGTAGCCGTCGCGGTAGCGCAGCCGCTGGATCGATTCGTCGAGATTGTAAGCGCGGCCATCAGGATAAACATCGAGCGCTTTAACCGTGAAATCCGTATCCTTCGCGTCTGAGGAGACGTACAACGTGGGGACAATCGGCCCGCTTAGTTCCGCCCCTTCCTTCAAAGACTCGGACCGATCCTGTGATTGGCGCGAAGATTCTACCGGATTCCGGGCAGACGGGAGAGAAAGGCTTGACCAAGCAACTTGCGAGGCTTCGGGACATCATTGGATTGTCACTTAGCGCTAAGGAATCGAAGGATTTCTCGCATCACACGCTCTGCTTGATCTGTCTCGAATAGAAACTGCGCATGCGCGGAACCATCAAGAATAATCAGCTCCTTCGGTTGGGGAGATTTCTCATATTGAGCCCGAATCCCGGGCAGCCGCGGCCCATCCGCGTTTGCGTCATCGCGTGCCACGATGAACAGCGAGGCGCATTTGAGCTTTCCCGCCGGACCGTTCGGCGACGCGCCAAGGAATACGACACGGTCGATTTCACCCGGCTGCGAAGCGATCGAAGCATCGCCGGCGGCTCCTCCTCCCATGCTGCCGCCAACAATCGAAACCGTCTTCGCGCCGTTTGTCCGCAGATAGCGGACGGCGGCAAGCACATCCAAATGAAGCGGCGCATCCATGGGCTGCGAGTCTCCCGGACCCTTGGACTTGCCGTAGCCGCGGAAGTCCAGCGCGAGCACGCGAAAGCCAGCCGCTGCCAGCATCTGAGCCTGCTTCGCCCAACTCTCTTTGTTGAAGCGGCCGCCGTGAGCCAGCACAACAGCCCGCTCGCCTTCTCCGTAAACGTCTGCAAAGATGAGGCCACCGTCCTCCGTAGGGAAGGAAATGGTCTTTTGCGCAACAGTAACTCGCGCAAGCAATAACCCCAATATGAGCGCAAATAGCATACGCATGCTGCAAATGTATCATTCCTGTCGGGAGGCTGAGTCTATTTGTGATGTCAGGCGGAAACGATAGAGACCATGCCGAACACCGGAAGGGCGAGGGCGGCGTCGCCAATAATTTTGCATTGGGACTGTGCGGTTGCGGGATCGATGCCTTTGGTGAAAATGCGCCAGGCGATTTCTTGCGGGATGGTGGTTTCGGCTGCAGGCGGATCCTGTTCGCGTTCCGTCAGCGTCCAGGCGGTATCCCCGCAGCGCAGATTCCAACTGCCCCCGCATTCGCCTGAGACGATGATGCGAATCGCGGTTCCCGCCGCGGCCGAAACGTTGCGATAGGCAAACGGGAGGGCACGCAGAAAACAGTCGAGCACGGGATAGTAGAGTTCGCGCGTAAGGATGCCCGGTCCCGGACGTTCGACGGCCAGGCGAATCTGCTGCTGATGGTGCCAGCGTTCGGTGTATTCGCGGGCCGTGTCGAACCAGTTTGCCGACTTTTCCTCGCCTGCCCAACTCACCCCGAAAGGCGCCGGCGCGAACGGATCGCGCCCACCGTGATACTCCGCTAGCTGTTTGCACGCGGTTTCCATAAGCGGAATCAGAACCTTTGGACTCAAGCGGCGATACACCTTGACGCCTTCCTCATTCAGGCGATCAATATAGGCGCCCAAGGCTGCGAGCGAGTCAATATTCGGAGCCGGCAGCGAGTAGCCATCGCGCGCGCTCGAGATTCCTCGCAGGGCCGTGTCCAGAAGATGCGCGGCGACGTCTTTGACTTTCCACTTTGGCGAGACGGTTTGCTTCTCCCAATCCTCCGGCGAGAGCGAGCGGAGCAATTCAAGCAGCATCCCATCCACCTTAGGAAAAAGATGGGCGGTGAAAATGGGCCGCAGCGGATAGATTCGGTCCGTCCCTGGAGGAGTGGCCATGCAAGAAATCTACTCATGGAGAGTGTTGATTTGCAATCAGTCGAGTCATGCTGGCCCTGCAACCTTTTGGGCCAACCAGGGTTCAATTACGTGAACGCCTTCTCTAACCGAATGAGTTAGCAAGGACCCGAGAGGTTCGAAAGAGAGCGCGGCAGAAGGGATCAAAACATGCGATACCTAAGGTTCGCAGCTCTGCTCGGCATTTGCCTGTTTTGCGCTTCGTTTGCAAGCGCGCAACGCGTGGTCGTTGGCGTAGGAGTTGGCCCGGCTTACGTTGGGCCGGCGCCAGTATGCTCCTACGGATACTACGGCGATTATCCTTACGCTTGCGCGCCGTACGGCTATTACGGTCCCAATTGGTTCGTCGGCGGCGTGTTTATCGGCGCGGGGCCTTGGTATCACAGGCCTTACTGGCATCGGGGTTTTTACAGCCGTCACGGTTACTATAGCCGGGGCTGGTATGGACACGGCTGGCGCGGTGACTGGGATCATGACAGATCGCACAATCACGATCGCGATGGCTGGCGCGGCCGGGAGTGGCACGGTGACCGCGGATTCCATGGTCACGGCCACGGACACCGCGACTGAGCCGGATTCAAAATTAAAAATTGGGAACGGCTGGCAAATAACACCGCCAGTCGTTTTTCTTTTCTGGCGGTGTGCTTTTGAAATGCGCGCGCCAGCTTGAGCATACAGGAGAATTCAACTCCATCGATCTCAGAAATCGAAGCGATAGCCCAGAATCATCTTGGCGATCAGATGATCCGTAGAGTGTGTCATCCCGACGCCCAAGCCGAAATTCACTTCCCATTTCTGCGAAAGATTTAGGTCGATGGCCGGGAAAATTTGATGCTGCTGCTGGCCTATTGGTAAGAAACCCGTAGCGGGTCCAACTTCTCCGTAATATTCGAATCCGCCGGTGATTTTCTTCGTAAAGTCGTAGCTGAGCTTGAAATTGGGCGAGAACACTACTCCTTGATGGACGCTGTCCCCATGGAAGGACCGGTCAAAGGTCGGGTTGAATGAAAAATACCAAGGTCCAGTCTGCTTATCAATAATCGGGCGCATCTCCCAGGTCCATGTGTCGGTGGAGTATTTGCGCCGCTGATAGCCAATCTCGTTGGAAAGGCTCACGCCGAGGGGCCAATTCCATTTCTTGGGGATGCGAACGCGCGGGCGGATGTGGTCGCCGACCCAGTCCCATCCGTGGCCATTCTGCGCGGAGGTGAAAATGTAAAACCCGGTCTCGAACCAGTCATTAAAGCCGTGGGTGATTTCGATGGTCTCGTGCAATTGATGATTGGTGGGAAGCAGTCCGTCCTGAAACGTCTTTGAGCCTTGAAGCGTGAAATTGCTGTGCAGCTCCACCATGGTGTGATGCGGTTCGACGGTCTCGTACCCATACACCTGAATTTCGTAATTATCCTGCGCGCGCGCAGGAGAAGAGGAACTCACGTGCAGAAGCAAGAGAAAACCGCAAACAATGGCGACACGCAAGCTCATGCTCCAACCCTTGGGCTACCTAGGGTATCTCAGGAGCTTGCTGACAAAGAAGAGGAGATGCGCGGATTAGGCGTGCGGGTGCGCCTTGTCGTAAACCTCCATCAGTTGGCGAATGGAAGCGTGCGTATACCGCTGCGTCGTCGAGAGCGATTGGTGCCCCAGCAGCTCTTGAATGGCGCGCAGGTCGGCCCCGTCAGCAAGCAAGTGCGTGGCAAAAGCGTGACGCAGCGAATGCGGATGCAGATCCCAGTTCACGTTCACCAGGCGAACGTACTTCTTCACGATGCGGCCCACCGAGCGCTGCGTCAGCCTTCGCCCTGCATAGTTCAGAAAAACCGCCTGCGCGTGCGGGTCTGCGCTGTGATTTGGCCCGGTGGCCTGTTCCAGGAGTCGTTCGCGCACGGGCCAGTATTTCTCCAGCGCTTCCTGCGCCTTTGCTCCGTAGGGAACGATGCGCTCCTTGTTCCCTTTGCCGCGTACGCGCAAGATGCGCTCTTTTTGCTCAACGTCGAGCAGGTTCAGGCCCGTAAGTTCGCTGACGCGCAAACCAGCAGCGTAAAGCAGTTCAAGCAGCGCGCGATCGCGCCTCAGAAGCGGGCCTTCTTCTACGTGTGCCGGGCCGCTCGAGTACTTTAGTTTCGCGGTGGCCTGCGGTTCTTTCCTTGGCAGGCGCTTCTTGGGGACTGCGACGCCATCGGCCGGACTTTGAACCATTCCAGCAACGTGATTGAGAAAACCGTTCATTTCCTCGGCGGAAACTACCGAAGGAATGCGCTTCGGAAGCTTCGGCGTGGGTACCAGGCGTGCCGGACTTTCCTTCAAATATCCCTCTCGCACACAATACTTGAAAAACGAGCGCAAGGCCGCAAGCTTACGCGCAATCGAGCTCTTCGCCAGCCCGTGGTCATGCAAGTGCGCCACGAATTCCCGGATCATCCCGTGATTCACCGCGCGCAGAGCCGGGCGCGCAGCGCGGGGCGGCGAAAGAAATGTCAGGAATTGGCAAAGATCCTTCCCGTAGTTGGAAACCGTGTGAGGAGAGGAATTCTTGACCGTTCGGATATATTCGAGGTACTTGGCGATCGCTTCGTCCATTCCCACCCTGCAAACTACGAGAGAACCCCAGAAACAGTATAGGCCCACCCATAACGTCGGAAGATGAATTTGGAAACGTGTTTCGTGAGATGTAGCTGGGTCAGGACTTCGCCGCCACGGGCACGGGAGCCTCTTCCGGCTGCGTCGCGGGCGAAACTTCAGGGACAAGCTTTTCCCAATCGCAGCCTTCCTTCAGGCAGGCGTGCACTTTGCCGATTTTTGAGTTTTTCTCGACAATGAACGGTGCGCCGCACTTCGGGCAAGGATCCGCAATCGGCATGTGGGGTGTCGTGAAATCGCAATCTGGATAGCGGGAGCAGCCATAGAAAATCCGCGGACGCCCTCGCCCGCCTTTCCCGGCGCTGCCGCGGCGCACAAACTCTCCCTCGTTGCATTTCGGGCATTTGATGCCCATGGTGATCGGCCGCGTGTACTTGCACTTCGGGTAGGCGGAGCAGCCGATGAATTCACCGAAGCGCCCGTGCTTCTTCACCAGACCATTTCCGCACGTCGGGCATTTTTCATCGAGCGGCTCGTCCGGTTGGTGCGCGATGCGCGTGCCCTGCACCAGGCGGCGCGTGGTCTTGCAATCCGGATAGCCGGTGCACGCCAGGAAGGTGCCGAAACGCCCCCGCTTGATGGCCATTTCCTTGCCGCAATTGTCGCAATACTCCACTTTGTTGGGATCTCCGGCGTCCGCCTCTATTGGCGATAGATCCTCAATAAAATCGCAATCTGGATAGCGCGAGCAGCCCAGGAAAAAGCCATGCCGGCTGATGCGCTCCAGCAATTCCCCCTGGCCGCATTTCTCGCATTTTCTCCCAGTCGCAATGCCGGCTTTGTACGAGAGCATTTCCTCATCCGCTTTGTCCAGGTCAATGACGAATTTTCCCCAGAACTCCTTCACGGAGTCGCGCCACGGCAGCTTGCCCTCTTCAATCTCGTCGAGTTCCTCTTCCATGCGCGCTGTGAACGTTAGGTCGAAAATGTCCTCGAAGCTTTTTACCAGCAGCTTGCATACGCGCTCGCCAAGCATCGTCGGCGAAAACCGTCCCTGATTCTTGGTGACGTATTCTCTCTCCACCAGTGTGGAAATGATGGACGCGTAGGTGGAAGGCCGGCCAATTCCATCCTCTTCCAGCTCTTTGACCAGAGTCGCATCGTTGTACCGCGGCGGTGGCTCGGTGAAATGCTGTTCCGGCCGAATCTTATCCAGTCGCAGCAATTGGCCTTCATTAACCGCCGGAAGCGCTCGGCCCTCGCCTTCCTCGTCCTTTTCGTCGTCCTCACGGTCCGCGGTAGCCGCCGGCAATTGGTAAACGCGGAGATATCCGTCAAACTTCTGCACCGACCCGCTCGCGCGGAACGTATATTCGCCGGCGCGAATGTCAATCGTCGTCTGGTCAAAGATCGCAGGCAACATTTGCGACGCCACGAACCGCTGCCAGATCAACTGGTACAGTTTGAAGAGGTCGTCGTCCAAATATTTCCGCACGTCTTCCGGTGTGCGCGCGACTTCGGTCGGGCGCACCGCTTCGTGCGCCTCCTGCGCATCCTTCTTGGACTTGTAGAAATTCGGCTTCTCCGGAAGATAATTGGCCCCATACTTTGCGGGGATGAGTTCGCGAACCTGCGCCAGCGCATCGTTGGAAACATGCACCGAGTCCGTACGCATATAAGTAATCAGGGCAACGGACCCTTCCGCGCCAAAATCCACGCCTTCGTAGAGCTTCTGCGCCAGCGACATGGTTCGTTTGGCGGTAAACCGCAGCCGGTTGTATGCGGCCTGTTGCAATTTTGATGTGGTAAACGGCGGCGGCGCGTTGCGCCTCTTTTCCTTTTGCGCCACCGAAGCGACTTGCCATTTCGCCTTGCTGACCGCGGCGACGATCTTGTCAGCGGCTTCCTGGTTTTTTACCTCAATGTCCGCGTCTTTGTGCTTGATGAGCCTGGCTTCAAACAGCGGCGGCTTGCCCGCATCCAGCATCGCGTGGATGGTCCAGTACTCCTGCGGGACAAACGCGCGAATCGCTTCCTCGCGCTCGACGATCAACCGTAGCGCCACGGTCTGCACGCGGCCCGCCGATAAACCTCGGCGCACCTTGTTCCACAGCAGCGGAGAAATTTTGTATCCCACCAGCCGGTCGAGTACGCGGCGCGCTTGCTGTGCATCGACAAGATTAGTGTCTACTGCCCTGGGGTGATCAAATGCCGCTCGGATCGCCTTGGGCGTAATCTCATTGAAGGTGACCCGGAAGATTTTCTTCGGGTCCGCCGGAGGGATATCATCCGCTAGGTCGCCGTTGCCCTTGCTCTTCTTTCCCGCCTTGGCCTCTTCCGCTTCTCTCGTTTCGACGGCCTTCCCGTTCTGCTTGCCGGGTGGTTCGGCCTCCACAAACCGGCTGGGCTTCGACAACACCATCGCCAGGTGCGCGGAAATCGCTTCGCCTTCGCGATCCGGGTCCGGAGCCAGGTACACGGCTTCGGCGGTGTGCGCGGCCTTCCTCAGATCGTGGATGACTTTGCCTTTGCCGGAGATAATTTGCAGGGTTGGCTCGAAGATCTTTTCGTCATTGATGCTGATCTTAGGAGTCTTTGCTTCAACTTTGGCGCTTTTCTTTGCACCTTTTTTCTTCTTCGACTTCTTCTTGCCCGCGGGGTCCTCGCCAGGCAAACGAATTCCAATGGTTTTCGTCGGCAGATCCATCACATGCCCGATGGACGCCTTGACGGTATAGTTCCGTCCCAAATACTTATTAATCGTCTTCGCCTTGGCGGGCGATTCCACAATGACAAGCGAACGAGCCATGTAACTTTTGTAACTCCGGTCTGTGTTTCGGAAAGGGCGGACCGTGGGGCGTGTGTCCTTCTCGCTACCTTGGGCGCATCTCCCGGAGATGGGTCCAGCCTACCATGAGATGCATCAGTGGGCCTGCCGGTTCCTTTCTCTTAGATGGCGCTCCGCCCGCTCAGGGACGTCTCGGTCGCTATCCCTCTTTATAACAACACTTTGCAGAACTGCTTCCCCGGCAATTGGCGAACGATCCCTTTCATCTCCAGCGTAAACAGGGTAGCCAGAACATTAGAAGAGTTCAAGCCGGACCGTTCAACAATTTCGTCAATAGGAACCGGCTCTTCGACGCTTAAGAGCTCGTACAGCTTTTTTTCCGAGTCATTCAGCCCGTTTACGGCCAGAAGATTTCGCTGTTCCGCTTCGGGCTGCTCCGCTTGGACGAGCGCCGCGCGCACCGGCGTAGGCAACTCTTCAATGACGTCTTCCGCGCAAGTGACCAGCTTTGCGCCCTGCTTAATTAGTTGGTTGGGCGCAAAACTCACCGGTTGCGTCACGTTTCCGGGAACACCACACACCTCACGGCCAAACTCCATGGCCAATCGCGCGGTAATCAGCGACCCGCTGTATTGCGCACCTTCGACGATCACCACCCCGAGCGGCAGGCCGGCAACGATGCGATTGCGAACCGGAAAGTTCTCAGGCGCGGGATGCGTGCGCAGCGGGAATTCGCTGATGATCGCCCCGCGCCCCAGTACTTTCTCGTACAACTTCTTGTTTTCTTTGGGGTAGCAAACATCGATGCCCGTCCCAAGCACTCCGATGGCCCGCCCATGAGCATCCATCGCTCCCTGGTGCGCGATGGCATCAATCCCCCGCGCCAACCCGCTGACAATGACCAAGCCGCGCGCCGCCAGTTCTCGTCCCAACCTCTGAGCCATCTGTGTCCCGTAGACGGTTGGCCTCCTGGTTCCCACAATGCTGAGGCTCGGCAAATTCAGCACCTGCGGGTCTCCCCGGACGTACAGCAAAACTGGCGGGTCGTAGATTTGCAGTAGCGTTTGTGGGTACTCGGGCTCCGTCCAGTTCACCAGGCAACAGCCGTCGATCTTCTGGACCGCCGCCAGCTCTTTCTCGGCGCGAGGGAACGCCTGCCTCTTTAGGACAGCTTCTGCCGCCTCCGACGGCAGGTGGCAGGCTTCCAGGTCCCTCTTCGAGGCTCGGAATACTCCCTCTGGCGACCCAAACTGCCGCAACACGCGCGCAGATAGACGTGAAGCCAGGCCGGGAGTCAGCCCAAGGGCGAGCCAGGAAAGAGAGGTGTCCAGCTGCATCGGGACGCAAGCCTAGGGGCATAGTAACGTATTTGTCAAGTCCCCAGCTATAAACGCCCTTGCCTAGGGCTGAAATGCGAGGAATCCCTGACCTGTCCGCCAGCGTCACTTTCGGCCTACGAAACGTACGCGCAGTGTTGTGGCGCGGCCCTGTCCGCCGGCAAAAGCGCCGAAGCATCCGGTTCGGACGGTATTGCTACACGGAGCATCAACATTATTCACCACCGAATCGGGATTCTGCCGCCCAAGAATATTGATTGCTTCCACTCGCACGGCCCACAGGTATCCACGCAATTCGAATTTCCTCTCCAGCCCCAGGTTCAGGCTGGCATAAGCAGGGAAGCGCAAGGAATTGGGAGGACCTACCAACTGCTGCTGCAGATTCACAGCGCTGTAGGGATACCCGGTTCGATATTCGAAGAAACCACTCAGTTGTGTTTTCCAGATGTGCGTCGGTACCCAGCCCCAGAGAAGCAGACGATTGGGAGCGTCCCATGCCACTGGGCCCGGTTGTTGTGCCGCGTAAAAGATGGAACCGAGCAATGGATTGAGAACTTTGCTCGAATGCGCCCGCGACCGCGTATAGGCGCCATAAAACTCGGTGTTTTCTGAGAAGACGTGCCGCACCGAAAGCGTGGCTGAACGATACCGATCCTGGCGGTGATCTTGAAGCAAAAAAATGCCACCGGGCTGCGAGGGCTGCGGGCCCACAAAAGCAAAACCGTGAGAGCCGTTGCGCGCAAGAAGGTCTAGGCTGACCAGCGTGCTCCGGCCGAACTTCTCCTGCCAGCCGGCACTGGTTGTCGCGAAGCGCGGCTGCCTTAAACCGCCCGCTGGCAGCACGAACTGGCTGGTAACGGTCGACGGAGGAATCGGGTTTCCGGCCGAGTCAAAGAAGTACGCGTCGAGCTGTTGCTGGTCCACAGCCTGTCCGATGAGGGCAAGGTTGAGCGGTGCGTTGTAGATTCCCCAGCCAAGTGACAGCTTTGCGCGGTCGTCTCCGAACGGCAGGACATTGCCCGATACTCGCGGCTCGGCCATGGCGCTTTGCGTAAAGCGGTCCCAATCCGTGCGCATGCCCGCTTGAAAAACGAAGTGCCTGCCCATCGACCAGGTGTCTTGCGCGTAAGCGCCTGCTTGCGTGTTCGAAAGTTGCGGCGTGGCGCTTCCGGCAAACGTAGTCTGCCGCACGCGGCAACCCGCCATCGGCGATGTTGCCGTGCAAGCTGTTCCATCAATGGCGCTAGTCTGGCGAAACACATCAATTTCCCCGCGCTGTGTTGACTGATGAAAAATCAAGCCGGCGGCATTCGCGCCCACGGAAAGCTGATGCGTGCCGTGCCAATGCCGCGAGGCAGCCGTCACGCTCATTACCGCCTGCAACCTGCGGCCGCGCTGGTGCAAGTGCTGAAAAAAGTTGCCGCTCGTCCCATTGATCAGCACGATGTACGGCTGCGACCCTTGCGGTGTGTAATCGAGCACTCCTTCATCGGCTGCGACGCCTACGTCCACAAGGGTTTCGTGAAGCCAAATCTGATCCTTCAAAGAGACGAAGCCCCGGCGCTGATCCAAATCGACGGTCGTGGATTGCGGGTCCAAAGCGTCCAGGCCAAGATTCCCGTCGCTTGCCCGATTGTAGAGAAAGCTCGCATGCACAATATGCTTTGGTGAAAAGTTGTATTCTAGCCGAAGAAGGTTGTCTCCCGCCCAATCTGCGAAAGTGTCGGGATCAGGCAATTGCTTGATGACACCGAAGGTGTGCTGCACGCTGACGGAATCGGAAAACCAAAAGCGCCCGCGGACGAATGGACCTGAAAAAGTGAATCGCGGATACCAGTCCCCCAGGTGCACCCCTTCTTGAATGTTGATGCCGGGACCGGGATTCGTGGTCCCAAAGCGCCAACGGTCGTCTCCATCGGGAGTTACGAGGCTCAAAATATTTGCGCCAGAGTGCGGGTAGGAAGCATCAATCCTCCCGTTCTGGACTTCCGCGGCTCTCGTGGCATCAATGTTGAATCTCGAAGTCAGCGCCCCGCTCACCGGGTCGCCAATCTCAAATCCGTCCAGCAGATATTGCGTCTCTCCTGAGCGCGCGCCCGACACATGCAGGTTAGCCCCGTTGTCTCGCACAATCTCCGGCAGCGCCACCAGGCTTTCCTGAAGGACGTGGCTGCTGGGCACGGGAACGTCTCGAATTTCCTGCGAGGAGAGAGACGAGCGCTGCGAGGTATCCTGCGTCTCAATCTGATTCGAGGGCGCGGTGACTTGTACCTTTTCCCGAACCTCTTGTTCGTGGTTCAAGACCAGCGAGATTTCGTTGCTCCCCGCGTGCAGGCTGACGGTCTCGCCCGAAAGCACGAAGAAGCCCTTCTTGTGAACTTCCGCCTTATAGTCGCCGGAAGACACATTGTGAATGGCAAAGCGGCCGGCCAGATCTGTTTCCGTTCGGTAGGCATGACCGTCGGAATCTTCGAGCTTTACCTGTGCGGCCACCACAGGCACGCCATTCTCGTCCAGAACGACGCCTCTGCAATCCGCCGAGTCCGCCGCTTGCGCTTTCTCCGTGGTAAAGACCCCCTGTACGATCAGCATCCCTGCCAGCAGCCAAGCAAACCGCATGCAACACCTTCCCCACAGGCTTCACGGTGATTAAACTACATTTTGTGGATTCCAGGTGTGGAATGAACCATCCCAAACAGGCTCGCTATCAAATTTTGTTCTCCTGGCTGGTGCTCCTTTCTCTTGCAATGACTGCGTGCGGCTGTGGGAGCAATTCTGGTGTACCAGGCACTCTGAACCTCTCGCTCTCTTCGTCCATGGCGCTCGCGCCACAGGACGGAACGCCCGCCAAGATCATCGCCACCGTTAGCGGCAATTCCGGCACGGTGACTTTTACCGTCAGCGGATTACCTGCAGGCACGGTCTCAAACGTCGCGCAACAAAGCGGCAGCGCGAGTGCCTCTATTGCGTTGAGCAGCAGCGCGAATACGCCAGCGGGGACTTACTCACTCAAGCTCACTGCAAGTGACAGCAATGGGTTCTCGGTTAGCCGGAACCTTACGCTGCTGGTCGCCGTGGCTGGCATGGTTGGCGTCACCGTGGACCAGGCGCAGGGCGTCAACGGCAAGCTCCAGCAATTCATGTCCACGTCGTTTCAGCCCGCAGAATGGGACTATCAGTTCTTCCAGAATCATCCTGCCTCTGAACCCGCGCAACTCAACATGCTTGGCTCGCAACACATCCGTCTCCAGGGCCTCTCTCAAGCCATCCCCATGAAGGCGAACTCCAACCCGCAGCAGGCCACCGATTGGGATTTCACGAAACTCGACGCCGTGGTCCAGCCGGTTCTGTCTGCGGCGGACCACAGCCCGGAATTTCAAATCGCCTTCGCGCCCGCCTTTATGAATGCCAACGGCGCTTTTGACATTGCCAATCATCTCAACGATTTTGCGAACTACTGCGCGAACCTCGTGCGTTACTACAACACCGGAGGATTTACCTGGGGCGGCCAGCTTTTCAAATCAGCGACCCCCAATAGGATCACCTGGTGGGGCATATTCAACGAATACAACATCAACGGTTTGACGCCGGCGCAATACCTTCAGATGTACAACACGGTTGTGCCGGCGATGCTGGCCGTCGATCCCACGATCAAATTCTCCGCGCTCGAGTTGTCGGACTTCGATTTTCAGGAAGGTGACCCGCGCAACAATCTGCCGTCTTTTGTACAGCCAGCAAACGCGGGCGGCGTGAGCGCCCCGGTGAACGTTGTTTCCACGCACTTTTATTCATCATGCGATCAGCAGGACAGCGACGCCAAGATTTTCGCCACCATTCCAGGCTTTGTAAATGACGTGAAATATTTTTATCAGGAACTGAAACTGCGCCAGGATCTGGCAACCGTCCCCGTCTGGGTGACCGAAAACAACGTCAACGCCGATTTCGCCAATTCGAGCGGCAACAGCACCTGCACGCCCACAAAGAAGTTCGTGCCCGATTTGCGCGGCACGAGTGCGTTCTTCGCCGCTTGGCGGCCTTATGTCTTTTCGCAACTCGGAAGAGCTGGAAACCAGGCCCTCTATCACTGGGATTACGACAGCGATGCGCAATTCGGCGAAGTGGACTACAGCTCCGGAAGCAAGCATTTAAGCTACTGGGTGGACTATTGGCTCGCGCAGATGTATCCGCAGACTCCCGCGCCGCCGGACATTCTCAGCTTGACCATCACTGAGACTGCAACGGTCGAAACGCTGGCGACGAAAAACAGCGACGGCTCCGTGCTCCTGATGGCGGCGGATCGCGCCGTGCTTTCCCCTTCCGACAACAACGGTACCGGCGACGCTCTCACGGTGATTCTCGACATCTCCGCTCTTGGGAATTTCACTTCCGCATCCCAACTCAATATTGTCGCGACGAGCGACCTGACCAGCGGCCCTCAGCCTGGCCCGATTGCCTTGGCTCCCAAACTGACCGTAACTCTTCCCGGCTACGGCGTCAGTTTCCTTCTGCTAAAGCCCTGAGCCTTTGCCGATGTCCTTTTCACCCGTGGATTCGGTATGAAAACAAACGTGCGCGGATTTCAGCCTCGCGGCTGTGCCGCATCTTCCTGCAGGATCGCATCGAGCGTCCTTACGAACAGCTCCGCGTCTTTTTCCGTGAACACCAGCGGCGGCCGCAACTTAATCACATTGTGATGCGGACCATCCGTTCCCGTGAGAATCCCGCACTC
>Ga0209474_10000358_pt1 | contig 52120 bp, 52 predicted proteins | sample GraSoiAngelo_145_FD_185902 | JGI IMG/M metagenome (GOLD analysis project Ga0209474, IMG submission 185902) | Grasslands soil microbial communities from the Angelo Coastal Reserve, California, USA - 14_1009_05_20cm (SPAdes) (version 2) | ecosystem: Environmental > Terrestrial > Soil > Grasslands...
GATCTGCTCGTCGACCGCGTCGCGGGTGGTTCCAGGCATCGCCGAGGCGACGAAGCGCTCCTCGCCGATGAGGCGGTTGAGCAGCGTCGACTTGCCGACATTGGGCCGTCCGACGACCGCGAGCCGGACGGGGCCCTTCTGGCCCTGCTCCTCTTCGGAGCCCTCCGGCGGCTCGGGCAGGTGGGTCACGGCGGCATCGAGCAGGTCGGAAACCCCGCGGCCGTGCTCGGCGCTCACCGGAAAGACGTCGAAGCCCAGCGCGTGCAATTCGCCGAGATCGAGGTTCTTCTCGCGCCGATCGGAGTCCACCTTGTTGGCGGCGAGCAGCACGGGCTTTCCGCCCTTGCGCAGGATCCTGGCTAGCTCCTGATCGGCGCCCGAGAGCCCTTCCTCGGCATCGACGACGAGGACGATCGCGTCCGCCTCGCGGATGGCCGCCTCGGCCTGCTCGCGCACCGCGCGAACCAGCTGAGCCTCGGAGTCCGGCGTGAAACCGCCCGTGTCGACGGCGCGGAATCGCCGTCCGTCGTGATCCGCCTCGGCGTACTGTCGATCGCGGGTCACGCCGGGAACGTCCTCGACGATGGCCAGCCGCCGCCCGATGACGCGATTGAACAGCGTCGATTTGCCGACGTTCGGCCGGCCCACGAAAGCAAGGAGTGGAAGCACTCAGCCGCTCAATACCGCGAGCCGGGTGCGCGGTGCCTTGTCGGCGACGAACGGCGCGGGATCGGAGACGCCTGCCTGGACTCCCGAAAGGGCGGCCATGCTTGCGCGGGACACGCGCACGCGGACGATGTCGGCCGCGGCGCAGTCGCCTTGGAAGTGCACGGTCCAGTTCTGTCGCGAGCGGCCGAATCGCTCGCCGGGGGCGCCCGCGGGCGTGCGCGCGCTCTCGACCAGGACCTCGACTTCGCCGCCGACGGCCTCGCGGTGGCGCGCGAGCGTGCGCGCGAACTGGAGCGACTGCACCTCGTCCAGGCGCCGCAACGCGATCTCGCGCGGGACCTCCGTCCAGGCCGGATCCTTCACGGCCGCCGCCCGCTCCTTCTCGAGCTTGAGCGAGGCCGCCGTGTGCGGCCGCTCGCTGTAGAGGAAGCTGAAGAGGTTGTCGTAGGGAACGCGGCGCAAGAGCGCAAGCGTCTGCGCGTGCTCGGCCTCCGTCTCGCCTGGAAAGCCGCAGATGATGTCGCTGGTCAGCGCGACGTGTGGACAGGCCTCGAGGAGCGAGCCCACCCGCGCTTCGTACTCCGCGATGGAGTAGCGCCGCCGCATGCGCGCGAGCACGGCATCGGACCCATGCTGCACGGGCAGGTGGAAGTGCGGCATCAGTTGCGGGACGTCGCGGAAGCACTCGACCAGTTCTCCGGACAGGTCCATCGGATGGCTGGTGGTGAAACGGATCCGGGCAAGGCCGGGCACGGCAGCGACGCGGCGAATGAGCGCCGCGAACGAGCACCCTCCGGCGTAGGAGTTGACGTTCTGGCCGATGAGCGTGACCTCGCGGACGCCGACGCCGACGAGGGCGTGGACCTCGCGGACGATCTCCGCGTAGGGACGCGAGACCTCGCGACCGCGCGTGTGCGGGACGACGCAAAAAGAGCAGACGTTGTCGCAGCCCTTCATCGCGAGGACGAACGCGGTGACCCTGCCGCGGCTCGTCTCCGGATCCGCTTGCGGGAAGACGTACTCCTCGCTCGGGACCCAGCCGGTCTCGATCCCGCCCTGCTCGGCGAGATCGCTGACGCGGGCGAGCTGGTCGGGACCGAGCACGAAATCCACGTAGGGGGCGCGGGCGAGAAGCGCTTCCTTTTCTTGCTGCGCCACGCAGCCGGCGACTCCGATACGGGCGCCGCGGGCGGACTTGAGCAGCCTGTACCGCCCGAGCGCCGAGTACAGCTTGTCCTCGGCCTTCTCCCGGATCGCGCAGGTATTGAGCAGGACGAGATCGGCGCTTTCCGGCGCCGCGGTCGGAATCCAGCCAGCCCGCGTCAGCGATTCGCCCATCCGGGCCGAATCGTGCTCGTTCATCTGGCAGCCGAACGTGTGGATGTAGAACGTTTTTTGCACGGGAGCTGCCGGGATCTGTCAGAGAAGGTTCGCGCCGTCAACGCAAACGGCACCGGGCTGCCTTGACGTTTGCCCGAGGTATCGGCGACCCTCTGCGGCTTCTCGGAGGCATCAATGCGATTTCTCGCCGTCTTCCTGGTCCTCGCAGCTGCCACGCAGGCGCGCGCCGCCGGCATCGATCGCGACAGCTTGCTCAGCGAGGCGCCTGCCGTCCCCGACAAGGGGACGGTGCGCGTGACCGGCGGAGCGACCGGGACCAGCTCGGATCAGGGCGTGAACAACACCCAGGGTCAGGCGAACATCACCGGAACCATCGCCTGGACGCCGATCCAGAACCTGTCCGGCGACGTGGGCATGTACTGGCAGGTCGGCGCCAACGGGCCCTCGGCGCGCGTTCGCTACCAGGTCCTCAACCAGACCTCGCACGGCCTCGACCTCTCGGGCGGCGTTCGCTTCAAGACGGTGGGCTTCGGCCCGAACAACGGCGAGGTCGAGTTCCTGGTGGCGGCGGGAAGGCGCTTCGGCCGGTTCGAGCTGGTCGCGAACGGGGTGTTCGGAGTGGAGACCGGCGGCGGCGGCGGGAAGGACGTCGAAGGCAAGGCATTCGCGGGATACCGCTTCTCCGACGACGTGCGGGCCGGTATCGACAGCCGGTTGCAAGCGGAGGTCGGAGACGAGGAGACGCCGGTGGTGCCGGGGCCCGGAGTGTTGGCTGGCGTCCAGACGGGCCGCGACTACGACCTGACCGCGGGGCCGGCAATCTCCTGGATCGTCGCGCACGACATCGGAAAGGCGCTGAAGAACCTGCAAATCCAGGCCCTGGTAGGTGTCGCGCAGCCGAAGAAGACCGACCTGACGTCGGCCGTAGGGGTGCTGAGCGCGAGCGTCGATTTCTAGCCGGGCGTTCTACTCGGTCTCGCCATAGCCGGCCCGGCGGAGCCCCTTCTCCGTCTGGGTCCAGTCCTTCTCCACTCTCACGTGGAGCTGCAGGAACACCTTGCAGCCGAGCAGCCTCTCCATCTGCTCGCGCGACTTGGTGCCGATCTCCTTCAGCCGCGCGCCGCCTTTTCCGATGAGGATGGCCTTCTGGCTGTCGCGCTCGACGAGCACCGTCGCGAGCAGCCGGACGAGACCGCGCGGCCCCACCTGGCGCTCGGACTCGTCGAACTCCTCCACCAGGACCGCGGCGCTGTAGGGAACCTCCTGCGAGGTCTGGCGGAGGATCTGCTCGCGAACCAGCTCCGCGCAGAGCTCGCGCTCGGGAACGTCGGTGAAGACGTCAGGCGGGAAGAGCGGATCGCTCTCCGGCAGGTGCGGAATCAAGACGTCGAGGAGCCCGTCGAAGTTCTCTCCGGTCAGCGCGGAGAGCGGATAGATCTCGACGAAGTCGTGCTCCTTGCGGAAGCGATCGATGAGCGGCAACAGCTCGTCGCGAGAGACCAGATCGATCTTGTTGATGACCAGCACGGTCGGCTTCTTCGCGGCCTTCACCCGGTCGAGCGCGTCCTTGACCTTGGGATCGATGCGGCGTGGCCCCGCCTCGATGAGGAAGAGAACCACGTCCGCATCCGCGACGGTGCGCATCGCGCGATCGACCATCCGGGCATTCAGTCCCCCGCGCGCCTCGTGCAGCCCGGGGGTGTCGACGAAGGCGATCTGCGCGTCGGGCCGCGTCACGACGCCGAGGATGCGCGAGCGCGTCGTCTGCGGCTTGGGGGAGACGATGGCGACTTTTTGCTGGACGAGCTTGTTGAGCAGCGTCGACTTGCCCACGTTGGGCCGGCCGGCGATGGCGGCGAAGCCCGCTCGGTGCGCGCCGCCCGCCTTCGTCAAGGCGCCTTTTCGCTACGCACGATCTCGACGTGCTGGAGCGTCGTCTTGCCGTTCCCGCCCCGCGCGATCTTCGGCACCAGCTCGAAGCCCTGGATGCACTCGCCGAAGATGGTGTGCTTGTTGTTGAGGTGGGGCGTCGGCACCTCGGTGATGAAGAACTGCGAGCCGTTGGTATTCGGTCCCGCGTTCGCCATCGCCAGAAGGCCCGGCTTGTCGAACCCGCGGCCGCTCTGGAACTCGTCCTTGAAGCGGTAGCCGGGATCGCCGGTACCCGTCCCGAGCGGATCGCCGCCCTGGATCATGAAGTTCGGGATCACCCGGTGGAAGACCGTTCCGTCGTAGAGCGGCTTCTTCGATTTCGCGCCGGTGCGGGGATCGGTCCATTCCTTGCTGCCGGTCGCGAGCCCGACGAAGTTGGCGACCGTCTCCGGCGCCTCCTGCTCGAGCAGGCGGCAGGTGATGCTGCCCGCGGTGGTCTGGAAGATCGCGAAGAGATCGCCCTTCCCTTGCGGAATGCCGCTCGGCTGATTCGCCATTTTCGTGTCCTGTGCGGGAGTGATCTGCTGTGGTTGCTCGGCCTGCGCCGCAGGGCGGGCAGCGGGCGCGGGAGTCGTTGGCGGAGGCGATTGCTGCGATTCGTTCTTCGTGCAGCCGAAGAGCACGGCTGCGCAGGCGGCCGCCGCCCCTAGCGCCCTGCGCGCTCCCTTCCCGCGGTTGCCTGTGTGGATTCCTTCGCTGCGCATTGCCGGCTGTCCCCGAGAAGGGGCGGGAGATTAGCGGCCCGGGTACCGCACCACAAGCCTCATTCGCGGCTGGTGAAGACGGCCGCCGCGATTCCCGTATCGAGCGCCGCGCGCGCGGCCGCCTGCTCGGCTTCCTTCTTGGTCCGGCCCGTCCCGCGGCCGAGCGCGACGCCCGAGGAGGTGACCTCCACCTCGAAGATCCGGGCGTGCTGCGGGCCGGGCGCGTCGAGCACGTTGTACGCCGGGGCGCCGCGATGCAGCCCCTGCAGGCGCTCCTGCAATTCCGTCTTGTAGTCTCGCGCCATCGTTCCGGAGAGCGCCGCTTCGACGAGCGGCGCGAAGAGCCGATCGAGCATTGAAACGGCGGTGTCGAGCCCGCAGGAAAGGTAGACGGCCGCCACCACCGCTTCGAGCGCGTCGGCGAGCAGGCTCTGCTTCTCGCGTCCGCCGGTCCGGTCCTCGCCGCGCCCGAGCAACAGCAGCGCTCCGAGGTCGAGATCGCGGGCCACCTGCGCGAGCGAATCGGAATTGACGAGGCTCGCGCGGATGCGCGTCAGATCGCCCTCGGCCGCGTCGGGAAAGCGCTCGTAGCAGCGGACGGCGACCGCGAGCCCGAGAACGGAGTCGCCGAGGAACTCGAGGCGCTCGTTCGATCCGGTGATCTCGCCCGCGAGCCGGCGCTCGTGGACGTAGCTGCCGTGCCGCAACGCCTGCAGCGCGATTTCCGGCCGGAGCGATCCGGCCGCAAGCCCCAGCCTCTGTTCGAGCAGGGCGACGCGCTCCGCGTCGGCGAGGCCATTCGCGATCAAGCGTTCTCCCGCGCGGCAAACGACAGGCTCAGGTGCGCACCGCCTCCTCCGCGACCGTATAGGGATCGACCTCGCGCCGGGCGATGCGCAGGGACAGATCGTCGAGCCGCGCACCTTGCTGGGCGAGCCTGGCGACGGCTTCGCGGAGCAGCCGCTCGCGCAGGATCTCGAGGAGCTCGGTACGGGCGCGAAGCTTTTCCCGCTCGAGCAGTCCGCCGCCTTGCTGGAGGTGCTTGTAGTGGGCCTCGACGGCCGCCCACACGTCGGTCACCCCCTCGTCGCGGGAAGCGACGCACTTGACGATCTGCACCTCGGAATCGTCCTTTCCGGCCGGTCCACCCCTGGACTGCGACAGCTCCAGCATCGATCGCAGATCGCGCACCGTCCGGTCAGCCCCCTCGCGGTCGGCCTTGTTCACCGCGAACACGTCGGCCACTTCCAGGATCCCGGCCTTGATCGCCTGGATGTCGTCGCCCAGGCCGGGGACGACGACCACCACCGTGGTGTGGGCGAGGCGGCAGATCTCGACCTCGTCCTGACCGACGCCGACCGTCTCGATGAGGATCACGTCCTTGCCCATCGCGTCGAGCACGCGGGCGCAGTCGCTCGTCGCCCGCGACAGGCCGCCGAGCTGCCCGCGGGTAGCGAGGGAGCGGATGAAGACTCCCGGATCGAGCGCGTGGTCCTGCATGCGGATGCGGTCGCCGAGGATGGCTCCGCCCGTGAAGGGGCTCGTCGGATCGACGGCCAGCACGCCGACCGTCTTTCCCGCCGCCCGCAAATGCGCGATCAGCCGGTCGACGAGCGTGCTCTTCCCCGCGCCCGGATTCCCGGTGATGCCGACGATCTGCGCCCGGCCTGTCTTGGGAAAGAGCACGCGCAATTCGGCTTCGGCGGCGGGCAGGGCGTCGTCGATGAGCCGCATCAGGCGCGCCGCAGCGCGCGTTTCGCCGGCCAGCACGCGATCGGCGAGCCCCACGGCCTTCAGCTCTCGAGAAGGTCGCGAGCGATGATCATCCGCTGGACCTCGCTCGTTCCTTCGCCGATGGTGCAGAGCTTCACGTCCCGGTAGATGCGCTCGACGAGGAATTCCCGGGTATACCCGTAGCCGCCGTGGATCTGGACGCCGCAGGCGGCGGCGCGGCAAGCCGCCTCGCTGGCAAAGAGCTTCGCCATCGAGGCTTCGGTGGTGAACGGCTTCCCGGCATCGCACAGCACCGCGGCGCGATGGACGAGAAGGCGTGCTGCGTCCATCTCGGTGGCCATGTCCGCCATCATGAAGCGCAGCGCCTGGAACTCGGCGATTGGCTTTCCGAACGCCTTGCGCTCCCGGGAGTAGGCGATCGATTCCTCCATCGCCCCGCGCCCGAGACCGACGCTGAGCGCGCCGATGGTGATGCGACCCTTGTCGAGGATCTGCAGCGTGTCGACGAAGCCGCGATCGACCTCGCCGATCCGGTGATCGTCGGGAACGGTCACCTCCTCCATCACCAGCTCCGCCGTGTCGGAGGAGCGCATCCCGAGCTTCCCGTGCAAGGGCCGCTGCGAGAATCCCTTCATGCCCTTCTCGAGCAGGAAGGCGGTGATGCCCTTCTGCCGCTTCTCGGGGCTGGTGAGCGCGAGCACGACGAAAACTTCGCCCACCGTGCCCTGGGTGATGAACATCTTCGCGCCATTGAGGACCCAGGAGCTTCCCTTGCGGACCGCGGTGGTGCGCAGCGCGGCGGCGTCGGATCCGCTGCCCGGCTCGGTCAGACCCCAGGCCGCGAGCTTCTTTCCGGCAGCGATGTCGGGAATGTACTTCTGGCGCAATTCCTCGCTGCCGAAGCGGAGCAGGTGGGAAGTGCCGAGGCCGTTGTGCGAGGCGACGGTGAGCGCCAGGGAGCCGTCGAAGCGGGCGATCTCCTCGACCACCATGGCGATCGAGACGGCGTCGAGGGCCGATCCTCCCAGCTCCTCGGGCACCGCCATTCCCAGCAGGCCCAGCTCTCCCAGCTCCGAGACGACCTCGCGCGGGAATCGCTCTTCGCGGTCCCACTCCTGCGCGTGCGGCTTGACCTCCCGCAGGCAGAAGTCGCGGACCATCGCGACGAGCTTTCGCTGGCTTTCGGTCGGCTCGAAGTTCATCAAGAAACGCGCCTCCAGTGCTCCGGCCGTTCGGCCTCCGCCCGTCGCGGGCAAAGCCCGCTCCTCCGTTGCCGTGGCGGAAAGACCGGGTTTTATACCCGAGGGGCTTCCCGTTGCGAAGGGATTGCGCGGACGAGTCCCCAGAGCGCCGCGCCGCCGATCAAGGCGCAGCGGATGGCTACGTTCGGAAGGAACAGCTCCCGATAGAACCACGATGCCTGCGCGTAGTCAGAAGCCACCGACAAGTGCAGGAGCCCGAACGCCGCCACGTAGTCGAGGACCGCCGCGCCGGAGGCGGCGGCCGCCACCCACAGAGGGGCGCCGGCGAGCGCGAGGACCGCGAGGATCCAGAGCCAGTACTGGGGCGACCAGACGCGGGTGAAGAAGAAGAAGACGAGAGCGACCGCGGCGATTGCCGCGCGGATGCGGAGATTTCGCCGCGAGATCGCGAAGACGAACAGGCATACCAGCACGGACGCGGCGAGCAGCCCTCCCGCGAGCGCGATGGCATCCCGCTTCCCGGCGCCGAAGAGCGTGTAGATGGTGGGCTCGTTGTCGCGGCCCGAGTTGTACTCGAAGAACCAGCGCCAGTTGCTCCGCGCGAGGATGGCGAAAGGCGCGTTCACGAGGGCGGCGAGGGCGAGGGCGAGCGCCGCGGGCAGAACGGCGCGCCTCGGCGCCTCGCGGACGAGGAGAGCGCCGAGCGCGAGGCCTGGGAACACTTTCGTGCAAGCGCCCACGGCGAGCGCGGCGGCGCCTGCCAGCCGTCTCTGAGAAAGCCACCAGCGGATCCCCAGCATCATGGGAAAGATCGCGAACAGGTCCCAGTTCAACCCGGCATAGAGCGTGAGCGCGGGAGTGGCGGCGAAAGCCCAGGGCCGCGTTCCCTCGATTCCGCAGAGGAGCCAGAGCGTTCCCAGCGCGCAGGCAGAGAGCGCGAGGTAGCTGAGCAGGAAGTACCCGAGGCGGTTCGGCGCGAGGAGGCTCGGCCAGTACATGTGGATCCCGAGCAGGACCGGGTATTCGATCCGGTCCTCCAGATAGGGGAGCCGGTGCCGGCCGCCCCCGCGGTCGTCGTGCAGCGCGATGATGTCCGAGTACGCAAAGGCGCCGAAGGACCAGATGCGGTAGTCGCGCGCACTCTCGATCCGCGCGCCGGGAGCGAGCCTCGCGTAGCCGAGCGCGAGCAGGAGCACGCACACCGCGGCGGGCCCCCGGAACCGTATCCACCTCTCCGGCGCCTCGGCTCCGAGTCCCAGCGGCGTCCTCCGCTCTACACCGGCGTAACGCTGCGGCGCTTCGGATTGCGCCGCCGCTCCCGCTGCGCCGCCGCTGCGAGGCGCGCGACGATCTCCGCGCGCAGCCGGTCGCCCGGCACCACGGCGTCCACGTTCAGTTCGGCAGCGAGCCTCGCGATGTCGATGTCCGCCTTGTACTCCTCGCGAAGCTTCTGCACGAACGCGGCGCGCTCGCCTTCAGGCTTCTCCTGGATCTTGTTGAAGTAGACCGCGTTGACGGCGGCCTCGGGACCCATCACCGCGATCATCGCCTGCGGAAGCGCGATGGTAGCGTCGGGCTCGAAGGCAGGTCCCGAGAAGGCGTACAGGCCGGCGCCATAGGCCTTGCGCACGACGACGCAGAGCTTGGGCACCGTCGCCTCGCTCACCGCCATCACCATCTTGGCGCCCGCCCGGATGATGCCTTCCCGCTCTACCTTGGTACCGATCATGAACCCGGGGACGTCCGCCAGATAGAGCAGCGGGATCCCGAATGCATCGCAGAGCCAGATGAACCGGGCCGCCTTGTCGGCGCTGTCGACGAAGAGCACTCCGCCCTTGTGCTTGGGCTGGGAGGCGACGATGCCGACCGGCCGTCCGTCGAGGCGCGCGAAGCAGGTGATGATCTCGGGGGCGAAGAGCTTCTTGATCTCGAACATGCTGCCGGCGTCGACGAGCTCGCGGATGAGGGCGAACATGTCGAAGAACTTGTTCTGGTCGGCCGGGATGATCTCCTCGATCCGCTTGCCCGACGCCTGGGGAGGGACGGCAGGATGCACGGGCAGCGGCGAATCGTGGTTCTCGGGCAGGTAGCTGAGGTACCGCTTCCCCGTCTCGATCGCCTCCTGCTCCGTCTTCACCAGCACGTCGCCGCATCCCGAAACGGAGCAATGCATGCGTGCGCCGCCGAGCTCCTCCAGGGTCACCTTCTCGCCGATGACCATCTCCGCCATGCGCGGCGAGCCCAGGTACATGGAGGCGTTGCCTTCGACCATGACCACGATGTCGCAGAAGGCGGGGATGTAGGCGCCTCCGGCGGCGCTCGGCCCGAAGAGGAGGCAGAGCTGGGGCACGAGGCCGCTCATCTGGCACTGCAGGAAGAAGATCCGTCCCGCGCCGCGGCGTCCGGGGAACATCTCCAGCTGATCGGTGATGCGGGCGCCCGCCGAATCGACCAGGTAGATCATCGGGCAGCGGAGCTTCAGGGCCTGTTCCTGGATGCGGAGGATCTTCTCCACCGTCCGCCGCCCCCAGGATCCTGCTTTCACGGTCGAGTCGTTGGCCATCAGCGCCACGAGGCGTCCGCCGATCTTCCCGAGACCGGTGATGACGCCGTCGGCGGGGAGCTCCGGGTCGAGCGCGTTGGCGAGGGCCGCGTCCTCGAGGAAGCTCCCCCCGTCGAGGAGCAGGCGGACGCGCTCGCGGGCGAAGAGCTTGCCGCTTTCCGCGTTCTTCTGGTGGTACTTGGGCGCCCCGCCCTTCTCGACCCGCTTGAGCTCGTCCTTGATCTTCTCGTCGAAAGACAACTGGAAGCCTCCCGGAGCGGGGGCTTCTAGCAGACGCCGCCGTGGGCGGGAAGCGAGCCTCCGTTCTCTTGCTTGCGCCCCGGGCCCGGCGGGCTTGTTACGCGTCCCGCGTGCGCTACGATCCGCCGCGGAATGCCGAAAGGGAAGCCGCGGGCGAAGCCGGAGGGCGACGTCGAAGTCGTCACCGAGAAGGGGACGCGGACGGAGAAACCGCGGCTGTGGCGCGTCATCCTGCACAACGACGACTACACGACCATGGAGTTCGTCATCGAGGTCCTGACTTCGGTCTTCAACAAGACGGCTGCCGAGGCGACCGATCTCATGTGGCAGGTGCACCGCCGTGGCGCGTGCGTCGCCGGCGTGTACACTCACGAGGTCGCGGAAACCAAGATCGGCCGCGTCGAGGCGATGGCCCGGGAGGCGGAGTTCCCCTTCCTCGCCACGATGGAGCGGGACGAATAGCAACGGGTTAGACTGGGGCGACATGGCTTTGAGCATCACCAAGGAACTGGAGTCGACGCTGCGGCTGGCCTTCGCGGAGGCCAAGGCGCGCAGGCACGAGAACGTCACCCTCGAGCACCTCCTCTACGCGCTGTTGCGGGATCCGGTCGCCTCGCGCATCCTCCGCGCCTGCGGCGCCCGGATGTCCGAATTGCGCCGCGAGCTCGAGGAACACCTGGAGCGGATCCTCGTCTCCCTGCCGCCGGGTGTCGATCGCGACCCGGAGCAGACCCGCGCCTTTGCCCGGGTGCTGGAGCGGGCCGCGATGCAGGTGCAGTCGAGCGGCAAGGACCAGATCGACGGCGGCAACGTCCTCGTCGCCTTCTACCGCGAGCGCGACTCCCACGCCGTCTACCTGCTCGAGCGGCAGGGCATCAGCCGGCTGGACCTCTTGCGCTACATCTCCCACGGTGCCCTGCGCGTCCGCGATCCGTCGGCGCTACGCCAGTTCGAGGAGGGCCAGGAGCCCCACGAGCATCCTGCTTCCGAGGGCGAGGAGGACGAAGAGGCCCCGGCGGACGATCCGCTCGGCGCCTACTGCGTCGATCTCGTCGCCCGCGCCGCCGCCGGAAAGATCGACCCGCTGGTCGGTCGCGCTGCCGAGTTGGAGCGCACCATCCAGATCCTTTGCCGGCGCCGCAAGAACAACCCCATCTTCGTCGGCGAGTCGGGCGTGGGGAAGACCGCCATCGCCGAGGGGCTCGCGCTCAAGCTTTCGCAGCGCGAGGTGCCCAAGGTACTCGAGGGCGCTTCTCTCTACGCGCTCGACCTGGGCGCCCTGCTCGCCGGGACCAAGTTCCGCGGCCAGTTCGAGGAGCGCCTGAAGGGCGTCGTGAAGGCGCTCGCGCAAAAGCCGGGCGCCATCCTCTTCATCGACGAGATCCACATGCTGGTCGGTGCCGGCGCGACGAGCGGCGGCTCGATGGACGCGTCGAACCTGCTCAAGCCGGCGCTCGCCAACGGCGATCTGCGCTGCATCGGATCGACTACCTTCCACGAGTTCAAGGCCTCGTTCGACCGCGACAAGGCGCTCGCCCGGCGCTTCCAGAAGATCGAGATCCTCGAGCCTTCGCACGAGGAGTCGGTGCTGATCCTCCAGGGCCTCAAGAGCCGCTACGAGGAGCATCACGGGGTGAAGTTCAGCGAGGAAGCCTTGCGGGCCGCCGTGGAACTGTCCGCCAAGCACCTCGTCGACCGCCACCTGCCGGACAAGGCCATCGACGTGCTCGACGAGGCGGGCTCCTTGCAGCGCATGCTTCCCGAGGAGAAGCGCGTCGCCATCGTCGGCGTGCACGAGATCGAGCAGGTGGTGGCGAAGATCGCCCGCATCCCGCCCCGCTCCGTCTCCGCCGACGACAAGACCGCGCTCAAGAGCCTCGGCCCCGAGCTGAAGAAGGTGGTCTACGGCCAGGACGCCGCCATCGAGGCGCTCGCCTCCTCCATCCTGCTTTCGCGGTCGGGGCTGGGAACTCCGACGAAGCCCATCGGGAGCTTCCTCTTCTCCGGTCCCACCGGTGTGGGGAAGACGGAGCTCGCCCGCCAGCTGGCCCGTATCCTGGGCGTTCCGCTCATCCGCTTCGACATGAGCGAGTACATGGAGAAGCACACGGTGAGCCGCCTCATCGGCGCCCCGCCCGGCTACATCGGCTTCGACCAGGGCGGTCTGCTCACCGACGCCATCCGCAAGAACCCGCACGCGGTGCTGCTGCTCGACGAGATCGAGAAGGCGCACCATGACCTCTTCGATCTGCTCCTCCAGGTGATGGACCATGCGACGCTGACCGACAACAACGGCCGCGCCGCCGACTTCCGGCACGTGGTCCTCATCTTCACCACCAACGCGGGCGCTCGCGAGATGAGCGCGGGGCGGATGGGATTCGGCAGCACCGGGCGTCCGGAGATCCTCCGCGGCAGCGAGACCGGCGACACGGACTTCGGCATCGACGGCACCAAGGGCGGCACGGCGAAGGCCGCCATCGAGCGGACCTTCAGCCCCGAGTTCCGCAACCGGCTCGACTCGTGGATCGCCTTCAGCGGGCTCCCGCGCCCAGTCATCCTCCGGGTCGTGGACAAGCAAGTCGATGAGCTGCGCGCGCAGCTGCGCGAGAAGAAGGTCGAACTGGAGCTCGACGAGGCCTCGCGCGACTGGCTCGCCGAGCACGGCTTCTCGCCGCAGTTCGGCGCCCGCCCGATGGCGCGGCTCCTCCAGCAAGTGATGAAGAAGCCGCTCGCCGAGCGCATCCTCTTCGGCGATCTGCAAGAAGGCGGAAAAGTGCGAGTTTCGGCCCTGGACGGCAAGCTGGTCCTGGATAAGGCCGACTGATCCACCCAGGCTGTTCTCCTACCGTGGGGTTCCTATGACCCCAAACGGAAATCCCCCAAGGAAATCGCACCTCCCTTCCGGCGCGGGTCGAGCGGCCTAGTCATGGCCCCTATCCGTCGGTTACAGGTTGGATATGCGATGTTTGCTTCTCATCCTGGCGGCATCCTTCGGCCTTCCGGCCGCCGCCGATCGCACCGATCTGCCGCGGCCGCCGCCGCGGATGCCCGTCGACGAGCGCCCGACCCCTTTTGCCTGCAATCTCGAGAGGTTGCTCAAGGGAGAGCGCTGCACCTTCGAGTTCGACCCGGCTCCGGGCGCGTCGAGCGAGTCGCTCGCCCATGAGAATTCCCGTTACGCGGCGCGGGCTTCGCGTTCTTGCGCGGAGGCGGCGACGCGCCCCGAAGAGCTGCAGCCGGACGCGATGCTGCGGAAGATGTGCGAGGACGACATCGCCAGGATCGCGCTCGACGAGCAGTGCACCCTCGTCGGCCGGGTGCCTTTCGCCGACGACGATGGCCGCCTGGTAGCCAGCGCCGGTCCGTGCGTCGAGGAGCTGGCCCGGGCTCTTTCCCGGACCCGCACCATGGCCGGAGTCGCCCTCGCCTGCTGCCGCTGCCTCGCCCAGTCGCGCTGCGGGGTTTCAGCGTCCCAATGCAACCGCGAGCTTGCCGACTTCGCGCCCGGCGAAGCGCTCCAGAGTTGCCTCGAGTCTTCCTGCCAGGAAACCTGCTCCTCGCTCCGGCCATCGCCGCCGGCCGCTTCTCCTCGACCGCCATCCAAGGCCAGGATCGATCGGGCCGCCGATACCCGCACGTAAGGAAGAACCATCATGCGTACCGCGGCCTCTCTTGCTCTCCTGGTTCTCGTTGCCTGCGCCGGCGCGCGTCCTGCTCCGGAAGAGCTTCCCGACAAGCCGGCGGGGGCGCCCGTCGCGCTCGCTCCGACCCCTTCGGGCAGCGTCTCTCCCGGCGGCAAGTCCAACTTCAATGCCAAGGTCTGGGTGAGCTGGCAGGACGGCGCCGCCGATTGCGAGGCGTCGGCGCGCGCGATGCGCGACAATTCCGCCGAAGAGGCGTGGCAGGCCCTCAAGGCGTGCGTCGAGCTGGGGCGCTTCAACCGCGGCCCCTTCGTGCAGTTGAACCTCCTCACCAACTACTGGGAGGACGAGCTGCGCACGCGTCCCGATGCGCCGCGCATCGTCGCCCGCGTCATCGCCAACCGCGGCGGAGACGTGGACGGTGACATCTCCAAGGTGCAGATGATCCGGATGCCCGTCTTCACCCTCAAGGCCGCCCTCTCGCAGCCCGACATCTACAAGGGCCGCTACGTCATCATCCGCGGGAAGCTCACCGACGTGAAGGTCGATGCGAAGTCGGCGACGGCCATGCTCGACGAGGTGTCGATGAAGGCCGCCGATCTGACGCGCACCGGTCAGGACATGGGAATCATCGAGTCGAGGTACAACCGGTTGAGGTTCTACGACGAGCACCATTTTGCCGAGAACGTGATGAACCCGACCGGGCGCAAGGTGCTCGGCAGGTTGCCCGAGGCCGATCCGTTCCTCGAGCCCGACAAGGAATTCGTCTTCGTCGGCCGTTTCGACGGCGCCAAGCCCAGCAATGACGAGCAGAAGGTCGCGCTCCTCAACGTCTACGGCTACTACCGGCCCGCCGCGCTGGTCATTCAGTAGCGAGCTACTTTCCCGTCCACTTCGCCGGGCGCTTCTCGGCGAACGCCTGCAATCCCTCGAGACGGTCCGCGCTGCGCAGGACCGTTTCGTAGTGGCCGCGCTCGTGCTCCAGGGCCTCGTCGAGCGGCAGGTCCCACGCATCGGCGAGGGCCGTCTTCGCCGCGGCGACCGAGAGCGGAGCGTTGGCGGCGATCTCGTTCCCCAGCGCGACCGCGGCGTCGACCGACCCTCCCGGCGCGCTCACGCGATCGGCTAGCCCGATGCGCAACGCCTCGTCGGCGGGCACGCGGCGGGCGGTGAGGATCATGTCTCGCGCGCGCCCCAGCCCCACGAGGCGCGGCAGGCGCACCGTACCGCCTCCGCCGGGGATGATCCCGATGCGCGTCTCGGTCAGGCCCATCTGCGCCGCCGGATCGACGATGCGCAGATCGCAGGCCAGGGCCAGCTCGCAACCGCCGCCGAGAGCGAGTCCGTTGACCGCCGCGATCCAGGGCTTCGGACAGCGTTCGATCTCGCGCAGCGCGGTATGCAATTCGACCAGCCACCGGCGGATGTCGTCGTCGGTCCAGCCGCGCCTTTCCTTGAGATTTGCGCCCGCGCAAAAGGCACGGGTCCCGCTGCCGGTGATCACCATGGCGCGGATCGCGGAATCGCCGCCTGCGCGCTTGGACTCGGCGGCCAGCTCGGCGACGAGTGCGCGAGACAGGACGTTCATGCGCGCCTCACCGTCGATTAGGACGATGCGCACGGGCCCGCGATCGGTGATGGAAAGCTCGGACATGATCAGGTCGAGGCGGCCTGGCGTGCTTCGCCGCCGACGCGTCGCCCGAGGGCCGCCTGCAGCCGGCGTCCGGGCAGCTTCCGTCCGATCAGTTGCTGCGCGAGGAGCCCCGCATCGACGAGCTTTTCGAGATCGATCCCGGTCTCGATTCCCATGTCGGAAAGCATTCCGGCGAGGTCTTCGGTAGCGAGGTTCCCCGCGGCGCCGGGCGCATAGGGACATCCCCCGAGGCCGCCGATGGCGGTGTCGAAGGTGGTGATTCCCATCTCCAGGCCGACGAGAGCGTTTGCGAGGGCGGTGCCGTTGGTGTCGTGGAGGTGGAGCGCGATCTCCTCGCGAGCGAGGGGCTTCAGCGATCCCTTTCCGCCGAGGAACAGCTCGAGGAGCCGCCTCGTCTGCAGCGGGTTTCCCACGCCAATGGTGTCGCCGAGGGAGATTTCGCGGCAGCCCATGTCGCGCAGCTCGCGGGCAAGCTGGAAGGACCGCATCGGGTCCACGGCACCCTCGTAGGGGCAGCCCCAGACGGTGCTCAGGTAGGCGCGAACGGTCATCCCGTTGCGCAGCGCCTCGGGCACGATCTCGCCGAACAGCTCCAGCGAGCTCGCGATCGGCTTGTTGGTGTTCTTCTGGTTGTGCGCCTCGGAGGAGGACATGAACACCGCCACCTCGCGCATCCCGCAGGCGATGGCGCGCTCGAGGCCGTGGCGGTTCGGCACCAGCGCCGAGAGGCCGACGCCGGGGAGGCGGAGGGTGCGCCGGGCGACCTCCTCCGTGTCGGCGAGCTGGGGAATCCAGTCGGCGCGGACGAACGAACCGACCTCGATGCGGGAGAGGCCCGTCGCTGCGAGGGCCTCGACGAGCTTGACCTTGGCCTCGACGGGAAGCCGGGCGGATTCGTTCTGCAGGCCGTCTCGCGGTCCGACTTCGTAGACGGTGACGCGGGACGGCTCCATCGTCATTGGCGCGGCTGGACGTTGCTCCGCACCCACTCGGCGATCGCGCGGGTAGTGGCCCCCGGAGTGAAGATCTCCGCGACGCCCATCTTCTTGAGCGGCGCGATGTCCGAGTCGGGGATGATGCCGCCGCCGAAAACGACCACGTCGGTCGCCCCTTCTTGCTTGAGGAGGTCGATGACGGCGGGAAAGAGCGTCATGTGAGCGCCCGACATGATGGAGAGGCCGATCCCGTCCACGTCCTCCTGCACCGCGGTGGCGACGATCATCTCCGGGGTCTGGTGGAGCCCGGTGTAGATGACCTCGAAGCCTTCGTCGCGAAGGGCGCGAGCGATGATCTTCGCACCGCGATCGTGGCCGTCGAGACCCGGCTTGGCGACGAGGATGCGGAGCTTTCGGGAGGGGTCGGCCATGGGGTGCCGCAATCTATCCGATGCTCCGGGAGCCCGGAAGCTTCCGGAGGTCGAGCGGCTTCAATATAAGATCGGGCCATGAAAAAAGGCCCCGCCAAGGTGGAGCTCTACTGGAAGCCCGGCTGAACGGGCTGCGTGAAAGCGCGGGAGTTCCTCGCGCAGAACCTTTCCGAAGAAGGTTTCGAGCTCCGCAACCTCATCAAGGAGCCGCTCACCACGGACGAATTGCGGCTCCTCGCCTCGCGGGTCGGCGGCGCCCAGCATCTCGTCGCTCCCAAGCGGCGGGCCGAGGCGGAAGGTCTCGACGGCGAGAAGCTGCTCAAGTGGCTCGCCGAGGACGGCGCCCGGGTGCGGAGGCCCATCGTGGTTGCGGGGAAGACGATCACGCTGGGATTCACCGACGAAGCGCGAAAGGAGCTACAGGACGCGCTGTAGCTCCTTCCCGGACCGCAGGGCTTCTTGCTGGTTACTGCACGAGTTGCGGATAGAAGCGCTGGGTCACGCTCTGCTGGGGGCCCGATCCGTTGTCGGTCGACTGCGTGATGCCTTGCACGGTGACCGTTCCGTCCTGGCCGATTTCGGCGGTGAACGCGCAGCGGTCCGCATCGCCGCTGGGAAGATCGATGGCGCCGCAGCGATTGCCCGCCGGGGCGAAGAGGACCAGGTGCGCCTGGCAGGAACCGGGTGGAGCCTGTGTGAACAGGGCATGTGCGCGGCCGCCGCGAGCGAGGAACAGACGCGACCCGGGCCGCGTGGACAGCCACGACGGCGCGGCGACGACGGTGTGGCTGCCTGGCGCGATCGCGCCTTCCCAGTCGCCGGCCTGGTTGAAGGCGATCGTCCCATCGAGCAGCGGCGACACCGAGGTCTGCTGGTCGACGCGGAAGGGGAGCGCGAAGGTGCCGCTCACCACGTGTCCCGCGGAGTCCGTCCAGACCGCTCGCCCTTGCGAACCGTTGTCCCAGGCGACGAGCGCCTGGCCGCCGGTAGCGACCCCGGTAAGCGTCTGCTGCGGCGTGATCGACAGGTCGGACGCCGTCGCTAACTGCTGCACGCCCTGGAGCGGGACCGCGGCCGACGAATAGCGCTGCGTGGAGAGATGCCAGGTGCCGTCGCCGGGCAGGCTCACGTGCGTCACCTGCGCGCCGCCCGGAATCACCGGCGCGATCGACCAGGAGCGGTCCGGGAAGGATTCGAAGGTCGGACCAGTGAGGTCGATGAAGAAATGCTCGCCGGTCTTGGCGCCGTCGCCGGAGTACGCCTGCAACGAGACGGTACGGTGGAAGCCAGATCCGTTCCCTTCGGTCACCCAGTTGAAGGCGAGGAATCCGCCGCCGGGCTGGGCGAGCATATGGCGCTCGACTCTCTCGTAGGGATCGAACATCGTCCGGAAACCAAACGGGTTCGCCCGGCGGGCGCCGGTGCCGTCTAGCAGCTCCCAGATTTCGAAGCCGGCGCCGCAGGTCTTGCCCACCGCATAGTTCGCCCGCCCATCGCTCGTGGCGCCCATTGGCCCGCAGACATCGCTCAAGAACACGGTGGTTGAGAATCCAGAGGAAACGGCCGCGGGCAAGAGGCCGGTGCAGTCGGAGGACAGCGCCGCGGCGCCGGTTGCCGCCGCCGCGACCATGCCGGAGGGCCGCTCCGAGCCTCCGCACGCCGACAAGATGGTGAAAGCCACGCTGCCCATCGCGGTGCCGATCCGTTTCATGTCGTTCTCCACCAGCGCAACCGCGCTCGATGCGGATGGGACCGGCGCAGGAACGCAGCGAGCACCCTCCGGGCGCTTGCTCACTCGTGCTACGCTTCCGTCTTCTCGAGCAGCGCGACGAGCTGTGGAGTGCTCTCCGTGAGCGGCTCGTCGGTGCGCAAGAAAGTCAATCCGGCGACGGCGGCGAGGCGGGCCAATTCCTCGGGAGCGTAATAGCGGATGGTGAAGGTGGCGCGCAGCTCCTCGCCCGCGGAGGTTCGCAGCGACTTGTGCACGGTATCGACGCCCGTCTCCGCGTCGAAATTGCTCTCCTCTACGACGTGGCCTAATCCGGGCACGTCCTCCTCGAAGTGCGCCTCCGGCCTTGCCGCGAGGCGGAGCGGATTGTCCGTCGTGAGCACGAGCGATCCGCCGGGCCGAAGCACCCGCGCCACTTCGGCCAGGGCGAGCGCGGCATCCTCGTCGCTGCCGAGGAACATCGAGCTGTAGAAGCAGAAGGCGGCGGCCATCGTGCCCGCATGCAAGGGCAGCGCGCGCAGGTCTCCGCGCACGAGCGAGGCTCCGGGAGCCTCGATGCCGGCCTCGCCGAGCAGGAGCGCGCTGCGATCGATGCCGACGGCGCGGTGGCCCCACTGCAAGAGCTCGCGCAGGTGGCGCCCGTAGCCGCATCCCAGATCCACGACCGGTTTGCCCGGCTCGACTCCGGCGAGGCGCAGCGCAGCGACGACGTCCTCGCGGGCGAGCTTCCGCGGCGCGAACCGTCTCGTGGTCTCGAGGAAAAGGCGATCCTCGTCGCTGGAGCTCAGAACGTGCCCTTCTCCCGGTAGGCGCCCCAGACCTTGCGGAACACGTCGGAGATCTCGCCCAGCGAGCAGTAGGCGCGGGCCGCGTCGAGGACCGGGTACATGAGGTTCTTCTTCTCGTCCCGGCAAGCGGCCTCGACGGCTGCCAGCTTCTCCTTCACGGCCGCCGCGCTGCGTGAGCGCTTGACCGAGTGGAGCCGCTCGATCTGCGCTCTGGTGACCGCCTCGTCGATCTTGAGCGTCTCGATGGGCGCGTCGGCGTCGGCCTTGAACGAGTTGACGCCGACGATCTTCCGCTCGCCGCTCTCCACCTCCCGCTGGTACTGGTAGGCGCTCTCGGCGATCTCCCGCTGCGGATACCCTTCCTCGATGGCACGGATGATCCCGCCGAGCTTCTCGATGCGCTCGAGGATGCCCAGCGCCCGCTTCTCCATCTCGTCGGTGAGGTACTCGACGAAGTAGCTGCCGGCGAGCGGATCCACCACCCGGTCGACGCCGGACTCATAGGCGATGATCTGTTGTGTCCGCAGCGCGATGCGCACCGATTCCTCGGTGGGCAGCGCGTACGTTTCGTCGAGGGAGTTGGTGTGGAGCGACTGCGTTCCGCCGAGCACCGCGGCGAGGGCCTGCAGCGCGGTGCGCACCACGTTGTTGTAGGGCTGCTGCGCGGTGAGCGAGACGCCGGCGGTCTGCGCGTGCGTGCGCAACATCATGCTGATGGGCTTCTTCGCCCCGAAGCGATCGCGCATCGTGCGCGCGTAGATGCGGCGCGCCGCGCGGAACTTCGCGATCTCCTCGAAGAAGTCGTTGTGGACGTCCCAGAAGAAGCTCAGCCGGGGCGCGAAATCGTCCACGTCCATCCCGCGCTTCTTGCACTCCTCCACGTAGCCGAACCCGTCGGCGAGCGTGAAAGCCAGCTCCTGGACCGCCGTCGCTCCGGCTTCGCGGATGTGGTAGCCGCTGATGGAAACCGGGTGCCACTTCGGCATGTGCTTCGCCGTGTATTCGATCATGTCCACGACGATCCGGGTGGCGGGACGGGGCCCGACCACCCATTCCTTCTGGGCGATGTACTCCTTGAGGACGTCGTTCTGGATGGTTCCGCCGAGCTTGTCCTGCGAGACCCCCTGCTTCTCGCCGACGATGGCGTAGCAGGCGAGGGCGAAGATGGCGCTGGCGTTGATGGTCATCGAAGTGGTGACGCGGTCGAGCGGAATTCCCGAGTAGAGGACCTCGAAGTCCTTGAGCGTGGAGACCGCGACGCCTTCCTTTCCCACCTCGCCGCGCGACATCGGGTGGTCGGCGTCGTAGCCCATGAGCGCAGGCATGTCGAAAGCCGTGGAGAGGCCCGTCACGCCGTGCTCGAGCAAGTACTTGAAGCGCTTGTTGGTGTCCTCGGGCGATCCGAATCCCGCGAACTGGCGCATCGTCCAGAGACGCCCGCGGTACATGCTGGGCTGCGGTCCGCGCGTATACGGGAATCGCCCCGGTAGCCCCAGATCGCGCTGGTAGCGTTCGATGTCCGCTCCGGACGGAGACCCGGTATCTAGCGCCGTGAGGACGTCGGGGATGGGAACGCCCGAATCGGTATGGAACTCGCCGCGCCGGAGCGGAGCCTTTTGCGCGGCCCGCGCGATGTCGTCTCGCCGCCAGCTCGCCAGCTCCTCGCGCAGCCGATCAGCCGCTCCTGGATCTTTCGGGTCCTTCATGCGTCCGAGATAACACGGGGCCGGAGACGGTCCAACGCGTGGTGCGGGCAGGGTGTCAATGCGCAGATTTCTCCCATGACCCTCTTGAATGCGGCGGCGACGGGGGCGATGGGACTGCTCGCGGGCATGTCTTTGGCGCAGCACGTGCCCGATCACGCCCCATCCGAACGATCCCCCTTGCGGGGAGCGGCCGGCTTCGCCGCTGCGGCGCTTGCCGTCGCGGCGGCGATCGCGGGATGGCGTTCGAAGGCCCGCGCGCCGCTGGTCGCGTCGGCGGCGCTGGCCATGGCGCATTCCGCCGCGGCCGTCGACGCGCTGCCGACTCCCTGGCGAAAGCGGGAAGTCGTCTCGGGCGAGACCAAGCTCATCCGCCTCTACCGGCGCGACGCGCGCCTCGCCGGGCTGCGCGGCGCGCTGCAGGCCGCGACGCTCGGGACGCTGCTCTTCGCTTCCGCGCGAGCCTGACGGCGCGCCCTATTTGAGCGCTTCGCGCGCGATGACGAAGCGCTGCACCTCGCTGGTCCCCTCGTAGATGGTGGTCACCCGCACGTCGCGGTAATGCCGCTCGGCGGCGAACTCCGAGACGTAGCCGTAGCCGCCGTGGATCTGCACGGCGACGTCGCAGGCATGGTTCGCCTTCTCGGTCGCGAACACTTTCGCCATCGAGGCCTCGCGGGTGAACGGGCGTTCCGCCTCCTTGAAGGCGGCCGCCCGCAGCACGAGCAGCCGGGCTGCCTCCAGCTCGGTCGCCACGTCCGCGAGCATGAAGCGGATCGCCTGGTGGTTCGCGATCGGCTGGCCGAAGGTCCGGCGGTCCTTGGCGTACTGAAGGGACTCCTCGAGCGCCGCGCTGGCGATCCCGATCGCCTGGGAGGCGATGCCGATCCTTCCGCCATCGAGCGCGGAGAGCGCGATGCGGAAACCGTCTCCGACGTTGCCCAGCAGCGCAGTCGCGGGCACCCGCACGTCCTCCAGCGTGAGCGGCACGGTGCTCGAGGCGCGGAGGCCCATCTTGTCCTCGTGGCGGCCCGCATGCAGGCCCTTCGCGCCGCCTTCCACGAGGAACGCGGAGATTCCCTTCGCCGGCTTCGCCGCGGATTGCTCGGTCCGCGCCCAGACGATGAGCACGCCGGCGCGATCACCCGAAGTGATCCACTGCTTGGAGCCGTTGAGGACGAATCCAGACCCGTCGCGCCGGGCCGTGGTGCGCAGGGCCCCGGCGTCGGATCCGCTCTGTGCTTCCGAGAGGGCGAAGCTCGCGGCGACGAAACGTCCGCTCGTGATCTCCGGGACGTAGCGCTTCTTCTGCGCATCGGTGCCGAACCGGCAGATGGTCTCGGCGACCATGTTGTTGACGCCCATCGTGACCGCGGTCGAGGCGCAGCCCTGCGCGATCTCCTTCATCGCGAGCGCGTGCGCGACCGCCCCGGCCGCGGCGCCCCCGTAGGCCTCGGGGACGTTGATGCCCATGAGCCCCAGCTCCGCCAGCTCGCCGAGCTGCGCCGCGGGAAAGCGCGCCTCGCGGTCGAGCTCCGAGGCGATGCGGGTCAACGACCCTTGCGCGTAATTTCGCGCCGTCTCGCGGATGAGGCGCTGCGATTCCGAAGGTTCGAACATCTGGTCACTTGAGCAGCAGATTGGAGATGACGAGGCGCTGGATCTCGCTCGTCCCCTCGTAGATCTCGGTGATGCGCGCGTCGCGGAAGTGCCGCTCGACGTCCAGCTCCTTCGAGTACCCCATGCCGCCGTGGATCTGCACCGCCTTGTCCGCGACGCGATTCGCGGCTTCGCTGGCGAACAGCTTCGCCATGCTCGACTCGCGCGTGTGCCTTTTGCCCTGATCCTTCAACCAGGCGGCGCGCAAGACGAGCAGCCGTGCGGCGTCGAGCGCGGTCGCCATGTCCGCGAGCATGAACTGGATGGCCTGGTGCTGGAAGATCGGGATGTCGAAGGTCTTCCGGATCTTGGAATAGTCGCGGGCCTCCTCGAAGGCGGCACGGCCGATTCCGATCGCCTGCGCGCCGATGCCGATCCTGCCGCCGTCGAGCGTGGACATGGCGATCTTGAAGCCGTCGCCCTCCTGCCCGAGGCGCTGCGAGATCGGGACTTCCATGTTCTCGAAGAAGATGGTGCAGGAAGGCGAGGCGCAGATGCCGAGCTTTTCGTCGGCCTTCTGCCGCACGAACCCCGGGGTCTTCGTCTCCACCACGAAGCAGGTGATGCCCTTCGTACCCTTCGACAGATCGGTCATCGTGAAGAGCACGATTGCGTCGGCGACGGGCCCATTCGTGATCCAGTTCTTGGTGCCGTTGATGAGGTACGAATCCCCCTTGCGCACGGCGGTCGTCCGCTGCTCCGCGGCGTCGCTGCCCGCCTGCGGCTCGGTGAGGCCGAAGCAGCCGAGCTTCTCCCCCCGGGCGTAGGGGGTGAGGAAACTTTCTTTTTGTCCGTCGGTGCCGTACTTCGCGATCGGGTCGCAGTAGAGCGAGTTGTTCACGCTCAGAGTCACGCCGGTGCTCGCGCAGCCTCGCGAGATCTCCTCGATGGCCAGGGCATAGGAGACGTTGTCCATGCCCGCCCCGCCCCACTCGGAAGGAACCGCCACGCCGCCGAGTCCAAGCTCGAACAGCTTCTTCACCGCCTCGGCCGGGAAGCGATGCTCGCGGTCCCACTTCTTCGCGTTGGGCCTCAGCTCCTTGTCGGCGAACTCGCGACAGGTATCGCGCAGGAGGCGTTGCTCTTCGCTGAGATCGATCTGCATCAGGCTCCCTGCGCGAGGAGATTGCGGGCGATGACCATGCGCTGGATCTGGCTCGTCCCCTCGTAGATCTGGAGGAGCTTGGCGTCGCGCATCAGCTTCTCGACCGGGTACTCCTTCGTATATCCGTATCCGCCGAAGATCTGCACGGCGTCGGTGGCGACGGCCATGGCGCTGTCCGCTCCGAACGCCTTGGCGTAGCTCGACTCGATGGCGTCTATGCGCCCCTCGCCGATGCTCCAGGCCGCCTTGAGCATGAGCAGACGGGTCGCCTCGTACTTCATGGCCATCTCGGCGAGCATGAACTGGATCGCCTGGAACTGGGCGATGGGCTGGCCGAAGGCCTTCCGCTCGAGGGCGTAGCGGCGGCTCTCGTCGAGCGCGCGGCGCATGATCCCGGTCGCGCCCGCGGCGATCCAGGGCCGCGAGCGGTCGAAGGTCTTCATCGCGATCTTGAACCCCTCGCCCTCGCCGCCGACCAGGTTCTTGCGGGTGAGCTTGACCTCCTCGAAGAGCACGTCGGTGGTGTTGGAGGCTCGCTGCCCGAGCTTGTCCTCCTTCTTGCCGACGCTGACCCCGGCGAGGTCGCGGGGCACGACGAAGCAGGTGACGCCCTTGTGGCGGTCCTTGGGATCGCCGATGCGCCCGAAGACCGAGTACCAGGAGGCGTACCCGCCATTCGTGATCCAGCGCTTCTGGCCGGTCATGACGTACTCGTCGCCCACCTTCCGCACGGTAGTGCGCATGCCGGCCACGTCGCTTCCCGCGTCGGGCTCGCTGCAGGCGTAGGCGGCGAAGATGGGCGCTTCCGTCAGCATGCCGAGGTAGTGCCGCTTCTGCTCCTCGCTTCCGCCGAGGAGGAGCGGCATGCAGGCGAGGTTGTTGCCGGCGAGGGTCGTTCCGATGCCGGCGCACCCGTAGTTGATCTCCTCCATCATGAGGACGTGATCGAGACAGGAGAGCCCGAGCCCGCCGTACTCGGACGGGATCTCGACGTTCATCAGGCCCAGCTCCCAGCCCTCTTTGCAGATGTCGATCGGGAAGGTGCCGTGCTCGTCGAGCTTCTGCGCGACCGGGATGATGCGCTCGCGCGTGAACTTGCGCGCGGTCTCGACGAGCTGCCTCTGTTCCTCGGTGATGCTGAAGTCCATTCGGCTATTTTCCCACGAAGCGGGCCGGGCGTTTCTCGAGGAAGGCCTTCATGCCTTCCGCCCGATCCTGGGTGTCGAAGAGGAGCGCGAAGGTCTCGGCCTCCTGCCGGTTGGCGGCTCGCAGCGGCATGTCGTAACCGCGCTCGACCAGGCGCTTGGCGCGGGCGATGGCCAAGGGGCCCCGCTCGGCGATCTTGGCCGCTACCTTCTTGCAGTGGGCGAGCAGTTGCGCTTGCGGCACCACCTCGTTGACGAGACCGATGCGGCATGCGGTCTGCGCGTCGACCATCTCGCCGGTGAAGATGATCTCCTTGGCGCGGAGCTTGCCGACGAGACGGACGAGCCGCTGGGTCCCGCCGAAACCCGGCGTCACGCCGAGCGTCACCTCGGGAAGGCCGAGCCTCGCGTTCTCGCTGGCGAATATCATGTCGCAGGCGACCGCCAGCTCGAGACCGCCGCCGAGCGCGTAGCCGTTGACCGCAGCGATGGTGGCGCAGGGGATGTCCTCGAGCAGCGCGGTGAGGACGTGCCCGAGCTCGCTGAACTCGCGCGCCGACCAGGGCGTCATCGGCGCCATCTCCGCGATGTCGGCGCCGGCGACGAAGGCCTTGTCTCCCGCGCCGGTGAGGATGAGGGCGCGGCTCTGGTCGGCCAGCTCGCGCACTGCCTGCGTCATCTCGCGGAGCGTCTTGCCGTTGAGGGCGTTCAGCGACTTGGGCCGGTTGACGGTAAGGATCGCGATCGAGCCTTCTCGCGCGACCTGGATGTTCTCGTAAGCCATGTTCATGAGCCTCAGTACGAGTAGAAGCCGCGCTTCGTCTTGCGCCCCAACCACCCCGCGTCGACGTACTGGCGAAGGAGTGGCGCTGGTCTGTACTTGTCGTCGCCCAGGCCCTTGTGCAGCACCTCCGCGATGTAGAGGCAGGTGTCGAGCCCGATGAAATCGGCGAGGGTGAGCGGCCCCATCGGAACGTTGGTGCCGAGCTTCATCGCCGTGTCGATGTCCTCGGCCGAGGCGAGCCCTTCCTGGAGGGCGAAGCACGCCTCGTTCAGCATGGGGATGAGGATCCGGTTGACGATGAACCCGGGCATGTCCTTGGAGAGGACGGTGGTCTTGCCCAGCTTCTCCGCCAGCGCCTTGGTGGCCGCGTAGGTCTCGTCGCTCGTCTGTGCGCCGCGGATGATCTCCACGAGCTGCATGACGGGCACCGGGTTCATGAAGTGCATGCCGATCACCCGCTCCGGCCGCTCGACGCTGGCGGCGATCCGGGTGATGGGGATGGAGGAGGTGTTGGTCGCGAGGATCGCCTCCGGTTTGAGCGCCCGGGCGAGGTCCTGGAAGACCTTCTTCTTCACGGCCTCGTTCTCGGTGACCGCCTCGATGGCGAAGTCCGCGTCGGCGGCTTCCTGGGCGGAAGTGGCGCCCTTGAGGCGCCCGAGCGCCGCCTGGGCGTCCTCCGCCCGCATCTTGCCCTTGCCCACCGCCCGGTCCATCTGGGCGCGTATCCCGGATAGCCCCTTCTGGACGAAGTCCGCGGCGACGTCGAGCAGCACCACGGAAAGTCCGCTCTGGACGGCGACCTGGGCGATTCCCGCGCCCATCTGTCCCGCGCCCACCACGACCAGGGTCTTCACCTGCGCACCACCTCCGAAACGGGGAGCGGCAGTCTAGGCACCCTCCCTCTACAGTCAATCCGTACTGCATGGCTGCTGCCTTGGTGGTGCGCGCGCCCTTTCAACCCGCGCCCGCGCCCTGTACGTTTGGCCGCGGTGGAAACGCGCGTCTCGCAAGGGATCGTCGACGACGCCGCCGCGATTTGCGGCGCCCTGCTCGCGGAGCTTCGCCTCCGGGTGGACCTCGGCGGAGGCGAGAACGCCAAGACGGAGGTGGTGGCCGTGGGCGGGTCCCTCGCGGGCAGCCGTCCCCGCCGCGAAGTCTCCGCCAAGAAGCTCCGCGATCTCGCGGAGAAAGGCCTCCTTCCCGACGGCGAGGAGAAGTCGGTCCACCTCGCCCGCTGCCCGCAGGCCGTCGCCGAAGCGCTCGACCTCGTCAGCCTCGCTCCTGCGGAATTGTGGTGCGCCGAGGTGCCTATCCTGATCGATTCCGGGCGCGCCGGATCGCTCCGGCTCATCCTCGACCGCGAGCCGCGCCGATCGCTCTTGCGCGCGCTGCGCGGCATCTCGCACGAGGCGTCGCTTCAAGTAGGCCAGGAGCGGGACCGGTTGCGGGTCGTGCAGGATCTCCAGCGCGCGCGCCAGAACCACGCCTTGCTCGCCGCCGCAAGCGCCCGCCTGCGCCGCGAGATCGTGCTCGGCGACGTGCTCCGCGCCATCGCGGACGAGCTGCGCAAGATCGGGTTCGAGAGCGCGATGCTCCTCGCCGAGCCCGAGGGCCTCGTCATCGCGCACCTCTCCCATCGCGGACCGAAGCCGCAGGAGGCGCTCAAGCTGCTCGGGATCAAGCGCCTTTCCGAGCTGCGCGATTTTCCCGCCGATCCGGGTCGTTCTGCCCTCCTCGCCTCGCTCCTCGCCACCCCCGAGCCGGTGGTCGAAGTTTCGGCGCAGACGCTGCTTCGGGCGCTCTTGCCGCGCCGGGTGGGCAAGAAGGTCCGCACCGAGCTCGCGGAAACCCTCGGTCTCGACAACCTGCTCGCGGCGCCCTTGCGCGGAGGCGGCGATGCGCCGCTCGGGATCCTGCTCGCCGCGAGCCTTCCAGGCCACGAGCCCGACCTGGGCATCGTCGCTGCCTTCGCCTTGCAGGCCTCGCTGGCGCTGGAGCGCGTCCGCATGCGGGAGAAGGTCCGCGAGCAGGCGCTCGTCATCGAGCGCGCCGTGGAAGGCAGGACGCGGGCGCTGCGCGAGACCAACGAGCGGCTGCGCGATGCCGACCGGCGCAAGGACAACTTCCTCGCCAACGTCTCGCACGAATTGCGATCGCCGCTCGTGACCATGCTCGGGTACACCGACCTGCTCCTCGCCGAGAAGCTGGGTCCGGTCACCGACCGGCAGCGGCAGTGCTTGCAGATCGCGCGTTCTTCCGGCCGGCGCCTCCGAGCCTTCATCGAGGAGCTGCTCGATTTCTCGCGCTTCGAATTGACCCGCGACTCGATGAACTTCCAGCCCTTCATTGCCGAGGACGCCATCGGTCACGCGGTGACCGCGCTCGCTCCGCGCTTCCTCGAGCGCCGGATCAGCGTGCGCAAGAAGTTCGCTCGCGATCTTCCGGCGGTCCTGGGCGACCGCGAGCGGGTGATCCAGGTGCTGACGAACTTGTTGATGAATGCCGAGAAGCATTGCCGCGACGGCGGGAGGATCGCGGTTTCCGCCGAGGCCCGGCCGGGGTTCCTGCAGATCTCGGTGCAGGACAACGGATCGGGCATCGCGCCCGAGCATCTCGAGAAGATCTTCGACCGCCTCTACCAGGTGGGCGACGTCAAGGATGCCCGGGCCCTGCGCGAGGCGGGGTTGGGCCTCGGGCTCAACATCGTCAAGTCGATCGTGGAAGCGCACGGCGGCGAGGTCGGCGTTTCGAGCGCCATCGGCAAAGGGTCGACCTTCACCTTCACACTGCCGATCGCCGATGCCCGCCCCGCCGCCGAGCGCATTCCCGCGACGCAGTGAGAACCATGGACCTGTAAGTCGCTGGCCCGGGAGCGACGCCGCGGCTACCCTCGCGCCGCATGAGCCTCCTCGCCGGTTCGGTCCGACAACTCGTTCGACGTCCGGGCTTCGCCCTGTTCGCCGCGGGCGTTCTCGCGCTCGGCCTCGGCGCCGCGCTCGCGATCATCGAAGTGGTGGACGCCGTGCTCCTGCGCCCCCTGCCGTTTCCGCAGGAAGAGCGGCTGGTCAATTCCTGGCAGTCGGACCTGCGCGGCGGCGGCACCCGGCTCACCGTGACGGGAGCGGACTTCCTCGCCTGGCAATCGGAGGCGATGGGCTTCGACCGCATGGCGGCGGTGAGCGCGCGGGGTTTCAATTTGCTCGGCGGCGACCGTCCCGAGCGCATCGAGGGAGCCATCGTCAGCGCCGGCTTCTTCTCGCTCCTCGGGGTCGCGCCGCTCGTCGGCCGCGCCTTCACGCCCGGTCTTGCGGGTCCGCGCGCCGCGCTCCTTTCCGAGTCGCTGTGGCGCGCCCGATTCGGCGGCGAGACGTCCGCGGTGGGGCGGACCATCTCGCTCGACGGCGAGCCGGTCGAGGTGATGGGCGTCATGCCTGCCTCCTTCCGCTATCCGGCGACTGCCGAGCTCTGGCTCTCTGCGCGGACCCGCGTACCCGAGCATCCGACGTACCCGATCGATCCGGAGACCGATCGCGGCCGCCACTACCTGACCGTGCTCGGGCGCCTGCGGCCGGGGATCTCGCTGGCCGAGGCGCAGTCGCAGCTTCGCGTCGTCCAGGAGCGCATCGCGCGCGAGCACCCCGACGAGGACGGCGACGTCGGCGCGATGCTCGTTCCGCTCCGCGAGCAGATCTTCGGTCCGGTCCGGCCACTCCTCCTCGCGCTCCTCGGAATCGCGGGGCTGCTGCTCGGCGTCGCATGGGCGAACGTCGCGCACCTCTTTCTCGCCCGGACGGCGACCCGGTCCCACGAGGTGGCGATCCGCGTTGCCCTCGGCGCGACCAGGGCCTCCTTGTGGAAGCTCCATTTCGTCGAGGCGCTGGTCATCGCCTCCGTCGCCGCGGCGGGAGGACTGGCCATCGCCGCATTTCTCGCTCCCGCCCTGGTCGCGGCGAGCCCCCAGGCCAACTCCTTGCCGTCTCCGCGAATCTCGGCGGAGGTGATCGCCGCGGCGGTGGTCCTCGCCCTCCTCTGCGGCGCCACGCTCGGTCTCATCGGCGCTTTACAACGGGTGCGCACCGCCGAATCGCTGCAGGAAGGGGGGCGCACCGGCGCCGGGTCGCGGCGCCAGTCGCGTTTCCGCGCCGCCTTGATCGCCTTCGAGATCGCGCTCTCGCTCCTCCTGCTCCTTGCCGCCGGCCTCCTCGAACGCAGCTTCCGGCTGCTCTCGGCCGTCGATCCCGGTTTCCAACCGCAGGGCGCGCTCGCCGCCGACCTGCCGCTCCCGCGCCTGCGCTATCCCGATGCCCGCACGCAAGCGCGTTTCGCGGGCGATCTGCTCCGCAAGCTGCGAGAGGATCCGCAGGTCGAAACCGCCGGCCTCGTCTCGCGATTGCCGCTCTCGCCCAGCAATACCGTCGGCGAGCTCACGCTCCCCGGGCGCGAGAGCGAAGCCTTCCCGGTCGACCTGCGCCTCGCCACCGACGGGTACGCCGAAGCGTTGCGCATTCCGCTTCGCGAGGGCCGCACCTTCACGCCGGGCGATCTGCTCCCGGGCGCGCCGCCGGTGGCCGTCGTCAACGAGGCGGCCGCGCGCCGCGCGTTCCCCGGCGGAAAGGCGCTCGGGCAGCGCGTACTCATCTGGGGCGAGAAGGTCCCGAGCGAGATCGTCGGAGTGGTCGGCAACGTCCGCCACGTCGGTCTGGAAACGGATCCGCGGCCGGAAGCGTGGCGACCCGTGGGCGCCGTCGGCTGGTCCAATCTTTCGGTGGCGGTGCGGGTGCGGGGGTCGCCTGCGGCCGCAGCGGGCGCGGTCCGCGAGGCAATCGGGGCGATCGATCACGAGCTTCCCGTCGTCCGCCTCGAGCCCATGCAGGATCGCACCCTGCGCACCCTCGCGCCGCGCGAGTTCACCCTCGAGCTTCTCGCCTCCCTGGCGCTGCTCGCGGCGCTCCTCGCTGCCGCGGGTGTTCACGGCGTGACCACGTACCTCGTCGCACAGCGTCGCCGCGAGCTGGGCGTCCGCCTGGCGCTCGGCGCCACCCCGGGCGGGATCGTCCGTTTCGTGGTGGGCGAGATGATGACGCCCGTCGCCGCCGGTTGCGTTTTCGGGATCGGGGCGGCCGCAGCGCTTTCCCGCTTCGCCCGCGGCTTCCTCTACGGCGTAGCCCCCATGGATCCCGCGACTTTTCTCCTCTTGCCCCTCCTGCTGGCCGGAATCGCCGCCCTCGCGACCGCATCGGCCGCCGGCCGTGCGGCCCGGGTCGATCCCGCCGAATCCCTCCGATCGAGCTGAAAGTGGCGAAGTGTTCGCGCGTAGGCGACCCGCCGGCGTCGTCGCAAGCGAACGCTTGCCCGGACTCGCGCCGGTATGCGACGTTCGGCGTGTCCTGGGAGGAGACGGAGAACATGATCGCAGCCGTGGCGTTGACCCTCACCTTGCAGATGACACCTGCCGCCGAAGACCCTGCGACCTACACCCACGTTCCCTGGTCCGTGCTGGCGGAAGGCCCGTCGCACCCGCACCTGCGCTCGTGGACGTGGATCCCCGCGGGGGCCTACGGCTTCGCGACGTTCGGGGCCGGCCTCGCCGGCGTCGTCATCAACAACGAGGGCCGCTTCGGCTCCCGCGACTTGAAGGCCGGCAACACCGCGATGGCGATCGGCGCCATCGTCGGGCTCATCCCGGGCCTGCTCATCGGCCAGGAAGCGCGCAAGGAAGAGAACTCGACCACCCGCGTCTACCTGCCCGTCGCCGACGTGGCCGGAAGTCTCGCGGTCGTCGTCGGGTACCTGTTCTCCCGCGGCAAGCTGTAGCGGAGCCGCCGCCTGGGCTCAGTGCAAGTGCAAGCGCGCGGGACCCTCGGGCGTCAGCTCGATCGCGATCGCCGTCCGGCGCGAGGCGCCGCCCGCGGAGACCAACGTCACCTCGACGGTCGCGCCGCCCGGCCGGGCACGCACGGGAATCTCGAGTGTCGCCGGTGCGCCTCGCGCGCCATGGCGGTCGTCGACGCGCGCTAGCGCCCGGCCTTCCCGATAGACGATCACGTCCGTTTCCACGATGTCGCCGGGCAGGGCGGAGGTGAGGTCCACCTCGACGACCATGTCGCGCGGGCTCCGTGCCCGGGCGAAGAGCACCAGGCCGCCGGCGAGCACCAGGAGAAAGCCGATGCGGAAGAGGCGTCCCTTCACGTCTCGTCGGAGGAGGAGTGCTTCCGCGGCTTGATCTTGGCCTTGATGTGCGGCTCGCCGGTCGGCTTGAGCCGGACCTCGGCATTCACTTCCAGCGTCACGCTGGTGAGGAGCTTCCAGATCTCCCGCCGCATGGTCTCGCTCTCGAGGAACCGCCGCACCTCTTGCGTGACGACGCGGGTCACGTCGCTGCGCGTCTTGTCGGCTTGCGAGAGCAGGAACGCCAGCGCGTCCTTGGGCAGCTTCATGTCGCCGACGAGGTTCCGGATCCCTTCCTCGGTCATGAAGAGCGCGCCTACTCCGGTGAGTACGGCGCGCCGCACGATCTCGGGAACGAACCCTTTGGTCGGCACGTCCTCCAGATGCTCCACGCTCCGGGCTCCGCCCGTCGCGGGCGGCAGCTTGTCGTCCTGCCCGCTCATGGTCCCGCACCCAGGCGGACGGTGAACTTCGCGTCCGCCTCGTTCGTTTGCTCGCGGCGCCCGTTGGTGGCGAGGAGCGACACCGTCACTTCTTGCCCGTTCTGCAGCTGGTTCAGCACCAGGTCGTCGTCGATGGCGAGCGTTCCGCGCGTCGCGTCCTTGGCGATCCCCTGAGCGGCGAAAGCGTCGGCGAGCGCGATCGCGCGCTGCGTCTGCCCTCCGAGCCGCAGCTCGAGGGCGCCGGCGGACAAGGTCTTCGACTCGTCCTGGAAGTCCACCGCGAGAAGCAGCTTGAGCGGGTCCTCGACGTCGGTGCACCGGCTCGCGTCGCGGCAGCGCAGGTTGGAAAGGTGCGGACCGCCGCCGCAGGCAACCGAAAAGGCGAAAAGCGCGAGCGGCGGCAGCGGTTTCACGAGCGCTTCCCGAGCTGGACGAGAGGCTTGTGCCCGCGCGGCACGGCCGTCAGGTTCGCGATCGCCACCCGCTCCGCGACGTTCTGCGCGATGCGCACCAGCGCCGCCGATTCCGGCATCTCCGGATGATCCGCCACGACCGGACGGCCTTCGTCGCTGCCCTCGCGCACCGCCAGGTTCAAGGGCACGCGGCCGAGGAACGGCACGGCCATCTTGCGCGCCGCCGCCTCCCCGCCCCCCTTGGAGAAGATTTCCGTCTCCTTGCCGCAATGCGGGCAGACGAATCCGCTCATGTTCTCGACGAAGCCGAGCACAGGGATGCTCACCTTGTCGAACATCGTCTTCGCCTTGATTGCGTCGGCGAGCGCGACGTCCTGCGGCGTAGTCACGATCACCGCGCCGCTCACTGCGAGTTGCTGGGCGATGGTGAGCTGGATGTCGCCGGTCCCGGGCGGCAAATCCAGGATGAGATAGTCGAGCTCCCCCCAGCGCACGTCCCGGAGCAGCTGGACCAGCGCGCCCTGCGCCATGGGTCCGCGCCAGATCATCGCCTGATCGGGATCGACGAAGAATCCGATGGAGATGATCTTCACGCCGAATGCCGTGAGCGGCTCGACGCTCTTTCCGTCGGGCGAGCTCGGGCGGGCGCCGAAGAGGCCCATCATGAGCGGGATGCTGGGCCCGTAGATGTCCGCGTCGAGGAGACCGACCCGGGCGCCGAGCTGTGCGAGGGCCACCGCGAGATTGACCGACACCGTGCTCTTCCCGACGCCGCCCTTCCCGCTGCCGACCAGGATCACGTTGCGCACGCTCGGGACCAGGTCCGTTCCCGTCCCCTTGCTCGGGGCGCGGCGGACGTCGGCGCTGAACGCGACCTCGACGCGGGAAAGCTTCTCGGGGGAAAGCACCGCACGCACCGCTTCTTCGAGCCGCGCCTTGTGCGGCGAAGCGGGAGTCGGAAGCTCGATGCGGACGCGAACGGCGTCGCCCGCGAGCATTTCGATCCCTTTGACCATGCCGAGATCGCCCAAGGTGCGCCCCGTCGAAGGATCTTTCAGATCCTGGATCAGGGCGAGGATTGCATCCGAGCTCGGCACCGTGTCGTCTCCTCCGAAGAAGTGGACTATCGATGCGCGAGGGTACAGGTGGTGTCAAGGACGACCGCGATGCAGTAGCGGCACCCCCGGCCGCTCGCGCGTCCGCTTGCCCCCTTCCAGGACCACCTTGCCGTTGACGACGACGATTTCGATTCCCGCGGGGTAACGCTTCGGATCCTCGAAGGTTGCGGTGTCGGCGATCCGCTCCGGATCGAAAACCACGAGGTCCGCGGCAAACGACTGCCGGATGAGCCCCCGATCCCAGAGGCCGATCCGCCGCGCCGGAAGCGACGTCATCCGCCGCACCGCCTCCTCCATCGGGAACAGCTTCAGCTCGCGCGCATAGCGCCCGAGGATCCGCGCGGTGGTGGCAAAGGCGCGGGGATGCGCTCCCTCTCCGGCGAAGGGTCCGTCGATCCCCTGGGCGCCGAAGTCGGTATCCATCGCGACGAAGGGGGCGCGCAGCGCGGTCTGCAAATCGTCTTCGCTCATCCCGAACCGCGCGACGCCGACGTTGCCCCGATCCATGGCGACGAGATCGAGGAGCGCCTCGTCGGCGGGCTCGTTCATCTCCTTGGCAGCTTGCGAGAGGCGCTTGCCGGCGAAGCGCCGCGCCTCGGGCGTCACGGCGGAGAGGATGAGGATGTCGTCCGGCGAGAAACCGTCCTCGCGCACTTCCTTGGCAATGCGCGGCCGCAGGGCGGGATCGCGCAGCCGGGCCACCATCGCGTCCGTGCCTCCCTCGTGTACCCAGTCGGGCAGGCTCGCCGAGAGCCGATTCGCGGACGCCGTGTAGGGATAGACGTCGGCGGTGACGTCGACGCCGGCGCCGCGGGCAAGCTCGATGCGGGCGACGATCTGCTTCATCATCCCCCACTGTCCCCGGCCGGCCGCCTTGAGGTGCCAGACCTCGACGGGGATATGCCCTTCCCGCGCGATGGTGAACGCCTCGTCGAGCGCCTCGAGAACGCGTTTTCCTTCGCTGCGCAGATGGGTGGCGTAGATCCCGCCGCGCGAGGAGGCGACCTGGGCGAGGGCGATGATCTCGTTCGTCTTCGCGAACGATCCCGGCTGGTAGATGAGGCCGGTGGAGAGCCCGAAGGCGCCCTGGTCCATCGCCTTCGCCACCAGTTTCTTCATTTGCTCGAGCTGCTTCGCATCCGGCTGCACGTTGTCGAAGCCGAGCACCGCGCCCCGCACCTGCGCGGCGCCGACCAGCACGGCGAGGTTGATCGAGGGACGGGCTTTGCGCAGGCGGCGGAAGTATCCGGAGAGGTCCGTCCAGTCGATTTTGAGCTTGAACTTCCGCAGCACGTCCTCGTTCTCGTGCACCCAACCGGGGGTCATGGGCGCGGGGGAGATGCCCTCTCCGGTCAGCTCGCTGGTGATGCCCTGGCGGATCTTCGACTCCGCCCGCGGGTCGACGAGGACTTCCAGCTCGCTCTGGCCGAGGAGATCGATGAAGCCCGGGCAGACCACGAGCCCGTGCAGGTCGATCCGCCGGCGGCCGCGCGCCTTGGAGAGATCGCCGACCGCTGCGATGCGGCCTGCCCGGACGCCGACGTCGGCGCGGACCCACGGCGCTCCGGTGCCGTCGACGACGCGGCCGCCTGCCAGGACGAGGTCGAAGATCGCTGCGGCGACGACCGCAATGTTCGTCATGCAGGCGGCGCGACCACTACCACCCCTTCCTCGCCGACCGCTCCGTCGACCACGGCGCGGACCGGGAGCATCCGCCGCGCGAGCGTCGCGAGCGAGACGAGGCCGTCGGTTACGACGGAGGTGGTGAAGTGGCAAGTCGGCGGAGTTCCGGCGCGCGCTCCGAGTCCCGAGGCGCAGAGGATGGAGGGAACGAGGAGCCGTTCGGCCATGCGGCCATCGATCGCCCCCCCGCCGCTGAGGAAGCGACCGATCCGCTCGGCGACCTTCTCCCCCACTGCCTCAGGGGCCTGCGGCGACTCCGGCCCGAGCAATGCCGGCCGCTCCCTCGGTGTACCGAGGGCGGAGGCGGAGACGACCGAGTTCTCGAACTCCGCGACCGCGGTGAGGGCCCAGCGTCCTGCTCTGGCGCCCTGCGAATGGGGCAGCGGCACCCGCTCCGACTCGGCGTTCACGCCGTGGGCGCGGAGCTTGCGCGCCGCCGCCTGCGCAGCCCGCAGCGGCTCCTCGTCCCGCCCCTCGGCGGTAGCGGCGACGAGCGCGACCTGGCGGAGGATCCCCCGGTGCACGACGTGCAAAGGCGTCAGCGCGGGCGCGGGATCGAGCGATGCCGAGAGCTCGCCCATCTCCGCCGCGAAGCCGGCCCGTAACAGCTCGAGCGAGACCTTGAGCCCGAACCGGGCGGCGAGGGGCGCCCAGGCGAGCCGCAGGTCGTGGAACGTCGCCACTCCCTCGGCGTGGTTGGGACCCGCGAGCCGCAGCTCGCTGGGCCGGCCGAGGAGCGCCAGAGGCCACGAGAACGACCAAAGCGCCCGCGGCACCGCGCCATCGTCGGGAAGGTCGAGCGTATGCACTCCGGCCCGCGCATGGCCGAACGCCAGCTCGATGGGGGCCGCCCGGGCAATCCCGGCACGCGCCTCGTCCACCTTGTCCCCGTCGCCGATCCGGGCTGCCGCGAGAACGAGGGAAGCGTCCGCGCCGGCGAGAGGACCGACGAGCCGGACGGTGGCCCCGGTGGCGAGGGCCAGGGATAGTGCGCCGTCGAGGACCGCAGGAGATGGGGCCTCGCCCAGCTCCACGAGATGGCGCATGGCGACCACTTTATCAGGCGGATCGGGAGGCGACGACAAACGGGGTTTGCTCCGTCGGATATCCGCTCATCTGGGCACGAGCTGTCCGCGCGGGACCACGAGGAGCGCCCCGCCCGAAACCCCGAGGTCCTGGCCGAGCACGTGCGAGGAGACGTCGCTCGCCAGGTAGAGGACTGCATTCACCACGTCGTCGATCTCACCCAGACGGCGGTTCGGCAGGGTGGAGGCGACCACGTCGCCGATCTCGCGCAGGGCGCCCTCGGCCATCGGGGTCCGGATCCAACCCGGAGAGACCACGTTCACACGCACCGCCGGGGCGAGCTCTACCGCGAGAGACAAGGCGAGCGATTGCACGGCCCCCTTGGAGGCCGCGTAGTGGGAGTGGCCGGCCTCTCCGCGCTGGCCCGCGGTACTGCCGATGAAGACCACGCTGCCACCCCGGGCTTTCAGCGCCGGAAGCAGCTCGCGAACGAGCGAGAACGCGCTGAAGGTGTTGACCCGGAACATCTCTTCCAGCACCGGCCGGGAGAGCGTGGCGATGGGGCCGTCGTTCCAGATCCCCGCCGAGTGCACGAGCACCTGCGCGCCGCCGAGCGCGCGCACGGCTTCGTGCGCGAGACGAACGCACCCTTCGTCGGTGTCGAGGTCGGCCTCGATGGCGAAGGCGCGCCCGGGATGCTCGGCGCAAAGCGAATCGGCCGCGGCGCGGCTGCGTTTGTAGTGGACGGCGACGCGCATCCCCTGCAGAAGGAGCGCCTTGGCGATGCCGAGGCCGATCCCCGACGAAGCTCCTGTGACGACGGCGGTTCGATCGTGGAGGTCGGGGTAGAGAGCGGGCATGGCGCGCGATTGTAGTTGAGACGGGTGGAGGCCGAAGGCCGAGAATACGATGATCGCCGCCCTCGTCATCTTCTGCGCGACCTACCTGTTCCTCGCCGGCGCCGAGATGCCGTTCCTCGCGCTGGACCGGCCGGGTGGCGCTCTTGCGGGCGCGGCGGCGATGGTGGTCTTCGGCGTCCTCACGCCCGAGCAGGTCTACCGGGAGGCGATCAGCTGGGACACCATCGTCCTGCTTCTCGGCATGATGGTCTTGAGCTCGGTCATGGCGCGGGCAGGGATCTTCCGCTGGGTGGGATTCGTCGCCCTCCGGCGGGCGCACGGACCGAAGAGCCTCCTCGCCGCCGTCGTGGTCGTCGCTGGGCTTCTCTCCGCATTCCTCGTCAACGACACCGTCTGCGTGATGTGCACCCCGATGATCGTCGCCATGGTCGAGGCAGCGAGCCTTCCGCCCCTCCCCTTCCTCCTCGCGCTCGCGTTCGCCTCGAACGCCGGCAGCGTCGCGACGCTCACCGGAAACCCGCAGAACATGCTCATCGGGACACTGAGCCGGATTCCGTACGCGCATTTCACCGCGGCCCTGGCGCTTCCGGCGATCCTCTCCGTCGCCTGCGTCTACTTGGTGCTGCGCATCGCCTTCCGCAGCGACCTGGGCGCGGTACGGCGCATCGAGGTCGACGTTCCACCGCCAGAGTTGCACCGCGGGAACGCGATCGCCTGCGCCGGAGCGCTGGTCTTCGTGGTGGCGGGATTCCTGCTCGGCTACGACCTCGCCTGGACTGCGCTGGTCGGTTCCGCCCTGCTGCTCGTCGTGACGCGCGGCCCGCCGCGGGAGGTGTTCGCGCAGGTCGACGGGACGCTGCTCCTTTTCTTCGCCGGCCTCTTCGTGGTCACCCACGGCGTCGCTCAGGCAGGGATCGCCGAACGGATCTTCCGGGCGCTGGAGCCCGGTCTCGGATTCGACGCGCTGCAGCAAACGCTGCGGTTCGGCGCATTCACCGTGGCCGCCTGCCAGCTGGTCAGCAACGTCCCGTTCGTGCTGCTAGCGGGCCACTGGGTGCCCCACTTCGTCGATCCCCACCTCGGGTGGCTCTCACTGGCACTTTTCAGCACCCTCGCCGGCAACCTCACTCCGGTCGCCTCGGTGGCCAATCTCATCGTCCTGGAACTGGGTGGCCGGCATGGAAAAGTGCCCTTCTTCCAGTTCCTTAAGATCGGAGCCGCAGCGACGTTCCTACCCCTTCTGCTGGGGGCTGCCTGCCTGCTCGCCGAACGTCGCCTGGGCCTGCTCACTGGACCGTGAAATAGTGGCGCGGCAGCGACGTTTGCTGTTTTCGTGGATACGGCACTCGCATTGCCGCTCCCTTTGACTACCTCGTTCGAGTCGGAGCGTCTCTTCTGCCCCGCCGACGAGGCGGAATGGGCGCGCTCGGCAGCCGGCGGCGACAAGGCCGCCTTCGCCCGCCTGGTCGAAAAGCACAAGTCTTCCGTCTACGGGCTCTGCTACCGCCTGGTCGGCTCGGCCGACGAAGCGCGCGACGCCGCACAGGAAGCGTTCGTTCGCGCCTACACCAGCATTCGCGACTTCGACCCGCGGCAGCCCTTCGCCGCCTGGGTCCTCCGCATCGCCCGCAATCACTGTATCGACCTGCTCCGGCGGCGACGCCCGACGCTCGCCCTGGTCCCCGAGAATCGGGGCGAGACCCTGGACCCGGGCGTCGCTCCGGAGCCGGCCGATCACTTCGCGATGGGCGGGGAACAAGCCCTCCAGGAACGCGAGGCACAGCGCGATCTGGACAAGGCCATCGCTTCCCTGCCAAATCGATACCGCGAAGTGATCGCCCTTTTCCACGTGCAGCACAAGAGCTACGCCGACATCGCCAGCACGCTGGGCGTGCCGATGGGGACGGTGATGACCTGGCTGCACCGCGCTCGCAAGGAACTGCGCCAGAAGCTCGCGGAGCACCTCTCATGACGGCGCAGCTCCACCTTTCCGAGGAACAGATCCAGGGTCTCGCCGACGGTACGCTCCGTGGTCCGGAAGGATTCGCCGCCCGCGAGCACTGCGATTCGTGCGCCGCTTGTGCCGCCGAGACGGCAGCGTTCGCCGCGCTGGTGAAGGACCTCGACGTCCTCGTCGACCCTCCGGTTCCCATGGACTTCACAGCCGGCGTTCTGCAGGCCGTCTCCATCCGCGAGACGGCGCTCGTGCAGCGGCGTCACACCTGGTACGCGGCCGTTCCCGCCGTTGTGGTCGCCGCTTTCGCGATGGTGGGTTGGGCGCTTTCGGCCGCCCCCACGGTGCACGTCGACCGGTTGATCGGGACCTGGACCACCCTGCGCCACGTCGCCGCCGCCGCAGGCCCCGTGCTGGAGGCGCTGCGCTTCCAACTCGGCATCGGCGCGTTCCTCTTCGCGGTGGCCGTGCTCTTCGTCCTCTCCCGCACCATCCGCGGCAACGTCTCGGGCCCCTCTGCGGCAAGCTCCTAGGACCCGCGATGAATCTCCTCCTCGCCCAGCTCGTCCTCGCCCTCAGCTTCGGCGGCACCGTTCGCGCGGCGGCCCATGGCATCGTCGACCGGTTCCAGGGCCATCCCCTCGCCGTGCTCGATCCCTCGGACGAGGGAGACGACCAGGATGCCGCCGCGGACGAGGAGGACTCCGACGATTCCGCCGACGACGAGGACGTCGAGATTACGCCCTACCTCGCTCCGGTTCCGCCGGTCCCTCCCGTTCCGCCCGTTCCTTCGGTCGCGCCGCGCGCGGTGGTTCCTCCGCTCCCGCCGACTCCGCCCCACGCCTTCCCCGACGATCCCAGCGACTTCTCCACTTTCTCCGAGAAGGGGAAGTCGGTTCCGACGGTCGACGTGCTCCACCGCATCGCCCGCGCCGGCGGATGGTCCTTGACCATCGTCGGCTCGCCGAAAGCGCGCATCGACGTGGATCTGAACAACGTCGAGCCCCGCGAGGCGCTGCAGCAAGTCCTGCGCGCGAGCGGCGCGATGGGAGTGCTCCGCCCCAACCGGCTGGTGGTCATCGCCACACCGGACAAGAGCAGCGGCGGCATGCTGTTCGAATCGCGCAAGAGGAAGGGCCGCAAGCCGTCCCGCGGCTCGGTTCAAGACATCGTGCAGGTGTTCAAGGGCGACCTGGTCGTCCCGCAAGGCACGGTCGTCCAGGGCGACGTCGTCAACGTGGGCGGTTCGATCGACGTCGAACCGGGCAGCGTCGTCCAAGGTGACGCGGTGAGTATCTTCGGCTCGACCACCGTGCAGCAGGGCGGCGTGGTCCTCGGCGACACCGCCGCCGTCCTCGGCACCGTGGAGGTGGAGCGCGGCGGCCAGGTGATGGGCGAGCACATCAACATCGGGCTCGGCAAGATCTTCGGTCGAGCGCGCAAGGCGAAGCCGAGGTCGATGCTCTCCCATCTCGGTCCCTTCGGCCTCTTCCCCTCGCTCGCCCTCTTCGCGGTCATCTACCTGCTCGGACTCCTCGGCCTGCGGGTCTGGCCGGAGCGGATCCGCTCTGTCGGCCACGCCATGTTCGAGCAGCCGGTGCGGAGCTTCGTGGTCGGGTTCCTCTGCTGGCTGCTCCTCTTGCCAGTGGTCATCCTGCTCTTCATCTCCATCGTCGGAATCCCGCTGGTACCGCTGTTGCCGGTGGCGATGTTCCTCGCGGTGGTAATGGGAATCTCGGCGCTGGCATTGCGGATGGGCGAGGCGATGCCGGCGGGACCTGGCGAGCGATTCGTGCCGCCCGCCGCGCTCGGGATGGGCACCATCGCACTGCTTCTCGTCGCCTTCGTCCCTTTGCTCGGCGTGCCGATCCTCTTCCTCGTGCATCTCTTCGCGCTCGGGGCCGCCGTCAGCTCGCGATTCGGCCGCGCGCTTCCGCCGCACGTTTAGAGCACAACGCGGTATCCTTCCCGACGTGAAGCTCGCAAGGGTCGCGGCGACGTGCGCAGCCGCGCTCGCGGCCTGCAAAGGACCTCTCGAGCCGCCGGCTCCGCCGCCTTCGGCGCAACCTCCGGCGCCGGCGCAGGCGCCCCTCGGGCAGCGCAGCGACGTCGCCTGCGCGGCGCCTCTCGACTCGCCTTCCGCGCGGGAGAAAGTCCGCGCGCCGGCGGGGCGCCTGAAGCTCGGAGTCGTCGGAGGCCTCAAGGACGCATCGGACGAGAACGTCGCGCACCTGCGAGCCCTCATCGGCAAGCTCGGCGATCGGGGCGCGGAGGTGCTCCTCGCTACCGGAGACGTCGGCGACAATCTCGACGAGCAGATCGTGCTCCTCGGGCTCCTTGCGGAGACCAAGCTGCCGGTGCTGGTCGTGGCCAGCAATCGCGAGGTCCGGAGCGAGCTCGATGCCGCCGAGTCCGACCTGCGCAAGCGCGGCGGCCGGATCGTCGATCTCTCCCACACGCGGGTGGCGGACCTCGGGGATGCCGTGGTGGTGGGCCTCGCCGGGACCATGGACAAGCGTCTCGTGCACGCCGACGGCGCCTGCGTCTACGTGCAGAAGGACATCGACGCGCTCGCGAGCTTCCTCGATCGGCATGGCGGCGCGCCCGTAATCCTGGCGATGGCCGTCCCACCTCGCGGCAAGGGCAAGGATGCGCTCGACGTGAGCGACGGACAGAACGTGGGCGATCCGCGCATCGTCCCGCTTCTCACCCCGCGCCGCGCTCCCTTCGGAGTCTTCGGCCAGGTCTGGGAGTCGGGGGGTCGCGCGGTGGACGGCGCCGGGATTCCCGTGCCGCCGGGACGGGATTCCGAGCAGCTGTACCTGAACGCTGGGGCAGCCGACCGGACGAGGTGGCCCATGGCGGACGGATCGCTCGTGGCGGGCCAGGCGGCGGTTCTTTCCTTGCAAGGACGCCGCGCCTCGGTGGAGATCGTGCGAGCGGATTCCCGGGAGAGCGCACGATGAGCGGAAAGCTCGGCGACATCCTCATCCAGCAGGCCGTCATCGACGAGCAGAAGCTCATCGCGGCCCTCGCCGATCAGCGCGCTTTCGGCGGCAAGCTCGGGCGTACCCTGGTCGATCTCGGCTACGTCACAGAGGAGCAGCTCGTGCAGGCCCTCGCGACGCAGCTCGGGCTCACCACCATCGATCTGGAAGAGGTGAATCCCCCTCCCGAGGCGCTGGCTTGCCTTCCCGCCGACGCCTGCAAGCGCTACGGGGTCTTTCCCATCCGGGTCGATCCCGCGCAGCGCTTGCTCTGGGTGGCGACGGCCGAGCCCGAGCGCGAGCCGCTGGGGGAGGTCGCGCGCATCGCCCGGCATACCCTCGAGCCGGTCCTCTGCACGATGAGCAGCATCGATCGCGCCATCAAGCGCTTCTATCGCGCCGAGGGAGCTTCCGCGCAGGGACCGCTGAACGAGCCGAGCCGGGAGACCGTTCCGGTCGACGCTGCCTGGGAAGAGGCCGAGGCGGACCTGGTCGAATCGCCCGAGCTGGCCTCGGGGTCGGTCGCAATGCCGGAAGGAACTTTCGGCGAGGACGAGGACGTCCGGACCATCCTCTTGCGTCTCGAGAAGACGGTGGTCGCGCAAGGGAAGTCCTTCCGCGCGCTGGTCGAGCTGTTGCAAGAGAAGGGACTGTTGCGGCGAGGCGAGCTCGGCACCCGGGCCTCGCGGAAGCCATAGCTAGACGAAGCTACCGATCCCCTGCTCCTCGATCACCGCGCGGGTGGCGGCGGCGCGCTTCTCGGTCAGCTCCGAGATGAGCTCCAGGATCTGCGGGTGGGTGACGACCAGCTCCTGGAAGCTCTCCCGCGGCAGGCGCAGGAGGAGCGCGTTGGAGGGCGCGGTCACGCTGGCGCCCGCGGGCTTTCGCGTGAGCAGCGACATCTCGCCGAAGATGTCCCCTTCCCGGAGCCGGGCGAGCTCGACGGGAGCGCCCTTGGCGCTGGTCGAGACCGTCACTCCGCCGTGCAGGACCACGTAGAGGCCGTCGGAGTACTTGCCCTCGGCGATCAGCACCTCGCCTCCCGACGCCTGGCGCAGTCGGAACTTCTCGATGATCTGACGCCGCCCGGCCGGATCGAAGTCGCGGAACAGCGGAGAGATCGCCATCACGTTGCTGAGGAGCCGCTGCCGGTAGAAATTCTTCAGCGAGGAGACGACGCCGGGATGCTCTCGGGCGAGCTTCTGCAGCACCACGTCGCTCAGCTCGAGCAGCTCGGTGTCCTTCTCGGCGGACACGTTAGCGGTGCGCGGCGCGCCGGAAAGGAGCGCCATCTCGCCGAAGAAAGCCCCTTCGTCGAGATGGGCGAGGAGGATGTCCTTGCCGTCCTCGAGCTGCTTCCAGATCCGCACCCTGCCTTCGACGATGACGAAGAAGCTACGTCCCGGCTCGCCCTCGCGGAGGATCTGCTGACCCGCTGCAAATCTCCGGTACGAGAGCTGGTTCACGAGCGCCACGAAAGCGGGCTGCGAGAGGTCGTCGAAGAGCGGCACCTTGACCGGCACCTTGCGGGCCTCGGGAAGGTTGCCGGTCGCATGCTTCTCTTCGATCCGGATCGGATCCGTCACCTCCTCGCCGGTGGAAATGGAGACGAGCTCGATCTCCTCCTCGCCTTCGGTGCTGAGCAGCTCTGCGATGCCCCCGCTTGGCGCGGCCGCGGCTGCCAGCGGCGAGGGTCCCACCACGGTCGGCGCGTCGACGGCATCGCCCACGACGGCCTCGTCCTCCGCTGGGGGCGCGAGGTCCTCGGGCCCGGCCGGAGAGAGGACCGCATCGTCGGGAAGCGGCTCTGCCTCGGGAGGAACGGTCGCTTTCTCCCAATCGAGATCCGCGGCCGCCGGAGCGGCCGCCTTGGCCCAGTCCAGATCGGGAGGCGGAGGAGCCATCTCCGGCGGGGGCGGTGGAACGACCATGCTCCCTTCCGAAGGGGTGCTTGCGGCTGTCGACGCTCCCACCAGGCCCACGTCGAGATCCTCGGGAGAGAACTCCTTGGGGATTCCCGTTCCACCGCCGCCTCGCTGCGCGCCCCTGGTGGGGGCCCGGATCCGCTCGGTGATCGGCCGCGCGGAAGGCGGCGGCGCGGCCGCAGCCGGGTTCTCCAGCCGGGCAGAAATCACCGGGCCCGTCGCGGGCGGCAGGTCGATGGCGGCTGGCGCGCGGGGTGCCGGTCGCTGCGGCGCGAGGCCGGCGCTCTCCAGCGTGGGACGCGCGAAGCGGCGATCGTTCATCTGCTGAAGCTCGCGCTGCGCCATCTCGTTGCGCGGATCGATCTCGAGGATGACCTTCACCGCGCCGATCGCCTTGAGCAGCTGATCCTGGTCGGAGAAGATCTTCGCGGCCGTCTGGTACCAGGAGATGGCCTTGGCGGCGTCTCCGATCCGGCGGTAGGCGTCGCCCAGGCGGAGCCGGTGCGAAGTGTCCTTGGGTTCGTGCTTCGCGAGCTGCTCGAGGACGTCCACCGCCTTCTCCAGCTTCCCTTTCTTGAGAAGCTCCGAGGCGGAGTCCTTGAGCTTTCGCGTGTCGACGAATTCCTTGGGCATGCGGGTCGAGGGTATCGCGCGGACCCGGGCTTAGGAAGAAACCTCCGTATGCTACGGCCTTCGGCCTCCGCCCGGCGAAGCCCGCTTCTGCTGTCTGCCCCGTCTGGGAACGGGCGGGCCGTGTCCGTGGCGCCGCGCAGGGAGCGCGGCAGCGCGCGAGGGTCCGGGTTGCGCCTTCTTGCCCGCCTGGTCGCGGAGCGACTCGATCTCGGCGCGCGCGAGAGGACGAACGTCGCCCGGCCGCATTCCGGCGACCGCGATCCCGCCGTAATCGGGCCGATGAAGCTTGATGACCGGCGCTCCGACCGCCTCCATCAGGCGCTTCACCAGATGGGGCCGCCCCTCGGCGACGACCAACCGGATCCAGGTGTTGCGCGGCGTGCGGCTCTGCACCGCGGCCTCGAGCGCCTTGGCGCGCCCGTCCTCGAGGCGCAGTCCTGAAACGAGGCGCGCGATCTGCTCCATCTTGGGCACACCGGACACCTTGGCGAGATAGGTACGGCGAACGCCGTAGCGCGGGTGCATCAGCTGGTGGGCCAGGTCCCCGTCGTTGGTGACGAGCAGCGCTCCTTCGGCGTCATAGTCGAGGCGCCCGACCGGATAAACGCGCTCCGGGATGCCCTTCAGGTACTGGGCGATGGTCGGACGACCCTCCGGATCGGAGAGCGTCGAGACCGTCCCGGCGGGCTTGTAGAGCACCAGCCACACCTTCTCTTCCGGCTCGGAGATGACCCGGCCGTCGACGCGGATGATGTCGCTCTTCAGATCCGCCTTGGTACCGAGCTCGCGCACCACCGAGCCGTTCAGCTCGACGCGTCCCTCTTCGATGAGCTTCTCCGCCTTGCGCCGCGAGGCGACGCCGGCGTGGGCGAGGATCTTCTGCAGGCGATCGCTCAGGACGGTGTCTCCGTTGGATGCTGCGGCCTTTGGCCTCCGCCCGTCGCAGGCGAAGCCCGCTCCTCCTTTGGTGCTGCCGGCGCGAGCGTCGCCTCCGCGGCCTGGGCCTGCTCGCCGGCGCGCTCCATGGCCTTCTCCAGCTGATCGAGGGCGGCGTCGCTCTCCGCCGATGCCTGGGCGATGCGCTCGTCGGCGGCCGGATCGCCGGGAGTGGCGAACAGGTCCGCGCCGGGCGCCGGGGGAGCTTCCTCCTCGACGATCTTGCGGCTTTCCTCGGATAGCTCCTGGAACTCGCGCAGCGTTGGGAGCTGGGTCAGGTCGCGCAGGCTGAAGAGCTCGAGGAACTCGCGGGTCGTACCGTAGAGGAGCGGCCGGCCCGGCTCGTCCTTCTTCCCGAGGATGCGGATGAGCTTGCGCTCGAGGAGCGCCCGGGTGACCGCGCCGCAATCCACCCCGCGCAGGTCCTCCATCTCGGGCCGCGTGACCGGCTGGCGGTAGGCGACGATGGCGAGCGTTTCCAGGGCAGCGCGGGTCAGGCGCATGGGCCGCACTTGCAGCATGCGCCGGACATAGGCGCCGACCTGCGGATCGGTGCGGAGATGGAACCGCCCCTGCAAGTCCACGAGCACGATGCCGCCCGAGCCGGGTGCAAGCCTGCGTTGCAGCTCCTCGAGCGCCGCGGCGATGAGCTCGCGCGAGAACTGCGTGGTCTCCTCCAGTTGGCCGATGTCGAGCGGTTTCTCGGCCGCGAAGAGGAGCGCTTCCACCACCGCCCGAGCGCGATCGGGCGTGGCGAAGCGTGCCGCTTCGGCGAGCAGCGAAACCTCCGTCTGGGCGGCCTCGCGAAGCTCCTCCTCGTCGCTCGGCGCCTCTGCGACGTCGGCGGCAGGAGTCGGGGTCTCCTCCGGCACGCCCTCTTCAACCTCGGTAGTCAAGCGACACTCCTTCGGCGGCGCTCCCGGCAAGGAGCGCCTCCGTTCGCGAGAGATAGATCTCGCCGTGCTGATCCGCCTGGTGGATGCGGACGAGCTTGAGCCTCGCCATCTCGAGGAGCGCGAGGAAGGTCGGGACCACCCGGTGGCGATCGCCGTCCACGAGATCGGCGAAGAGGCTGGTGAAGGCGATGCGCTCCTCGGCGCGGAGCCGGTCGGCGATGGCGGAGATGCGATCGCCGATGGAAAGGCGCTCGACGAACACCTCGTGCGGGATCTCGATCTTGCGGCGGCGGAGCACCGCGGCGAGCGACTCGATGAGCCGGTAGACGCTCACCTCGGGCGACTGGAGGAAGCGCACCTCCTCCTGGGAGAGCGGCAACTCCTCCTTGGCGCGGCGGGCGAAGACGTCGCGCCCGAGCTGCGGCAAGGCGGCGAGGTCCTGCGCGGCCCTCTTGTATTTCTGGTACTCGAGGAGCCGGCGGATCAGCTCCTCGCGCGGGTCCGGTCCGACCTCCGCGCCCTCGGCATCGCCCGCCTCTTCGCGCGGGAGGAGCATGCGCGACTTGATGTGCGCGAGCGTCGCCGCCATCACCAGGTACTCGCCCGCGAGATCGAGATCCACCTCCCGAGCGTGCTCCAGATATTCGAGGTAGCGCGCGGTGAGGAAGGCGATGGGGACGTCGAAGATATCGAGCTTGTGCTCCTGGATGAGGGAGAGGAGCAGATCGAGCGGCCCCTCGAACTGCGGGAGGGCGACGGCGAACGGCGCCTGCGGCGGTGCTTGTGTCGTCTGCGGATCCACCGGCTCGCCTCTACTCGAAACCCATCGCTGAGCGGACCTTCACCATCGTCTCCTCCGCCACGCGGCGCGCTTTCTCCGTTCCGAGCCGGACCAGCTCGTCCACACGTCCGGGATGCCGATCGAGCTCGGCCCGCGCGGCACGATGCTTCTCCAGCGCTGGCAGGAGCGACTCGAGGAGCATCTTCTTGCAGTCGACGCAGCCGATCCCCGCGCTGCGGCAGCCGACCTCCACCTCCTGGATGCGAGCCGGTGGGCTGTAGGCGCGATGCAGGTAGTAGATGGGACACACCTCCGGATGGCCGGGATCGTTGCGCCGCTTGCGGGCGGGATCGGTGACCGCGACCATGATCCGCTTGCGCGCGCTCTCCGGATCTTCGCCCAGCTCTACCGCGTTGTTGTAGCTCTTCGACATCTTCCGGCCATCGAGGCCGAGGATCTTCGGCGAGTCGGTCAGATAGGGATGCGGCTCGACCAGGACCGGCTTTCCCTCCTTGCCGTAGAAGTGGTTGAAGCGGCGCACGAGCTCGCGGGCCAGCTCGAGGTGCGAGACCTGGTCCTGCCCAACGGGCACGGCATCGGCGCCATAGATGGCGACGTCGGCGGTCTGCAAGACCGGATATCCGAGGAAGCCATAGTTGTTGAGGTCCTTGTCGCGGAGCTGCTCCTGCTGCTCCTTGTAGGTCGGGACCCGCTCGAGCCAGCCGATGGGCGCGATCATCCCGAGGAGCAGGAAGAGCTCGGCGTGCTGCTTCACCTGGCTCTGGATGAAGAAGACGTTCTTCTCCGCGTCGAGGCCGGCGGCGATCCAGTCGGCGAACATCTCCCGTTGGGCCGCGGGGATCCCGGCGGGGTCCTTGTAGTCGCTCGTCAGCGCGTGCCAGTCGGCGGAGAAGAAGAAGCTCTCGCGCGCCACCTTGGCGGCTTCGATCCATCCGCGCAGCGCGCCGTTGTAGTTCCCGAGGTGCATGCGGCCGGTCGGCCGCATCCCGCTCACCACCCTCTGGGGAACTCTCCGAGGCGCGAGCGGCTTCTCCGCCTGCGCCGCCGTTTCGCTCATCAGCAAGAACTCCCGCTCGGAAGTGCGCACCCTACCATGACCGTCGGAATTCCGGGTCCGAAACCGGATGGCCGCAGCGTGCCTTAGGTGGTAGCTCTTTGGCCTCCGATCGAGGTCTCACGTGGATCGAATCCGCTTCTGGCCGGCGCTCCTCCTTCTCGCGGCGACGGTCTCGTGCGGGCGGAACGGCCCGTCGAAGGTCGCGGTCGACAGGAAGGCGGACGAGGCCATCCGCGCCGAGGCGCGCGCCTTCTACCGCGACCTCGCTGCGCAAGACACGCCCGCCCTCTTGAACCATTTCTGGCCGGCGAAGATCGCGGCGCGGTGGGAGCCGCCGTTCGAGTCGCTGCCGCCGCGCGGTCCGCCGCTGCTCTCGACGGGCATCTTCCCGCGCGCGGGCGCTGCGAAGGGCTGCGCCGCGGGAGACGTCGCGGTTTCGCTTGCCGAGGTACGCGTGGAAGGGCACTGGGCGCGGGCGATGGTTCCGCGGTGCGAAGAGAGCAGCGACGAGCTGTGGTTCCTCGAGTTCGGCGGCAGCTGGAAGATGGTCCGCCTTGCGCTCGCCCGGGAGCGGTAGCGCGTCAGGCGCGCGGGTGCTTCGCGATGATCGCCTTGAGCCTCTCCCGATCGATGTGCGTGTAGATCTGCGTGGTGGCGATGTCCGCGTGCCCCAGCATCGCCTGCACCGCTCGGAGATCCGCGCCCCGCTCGAGCAGATGGGTGGCGAAGCTGTGGCGCAGCGTGTGCGGGTGGACGTCCGGCAGCCCGGCGGCGCGGGCATAGCGGCCGAGCAGCTTCCAGAATCCCTGTCTCGTCATCCGCCGGCCGCGCGGTGTGACGAAAAGGTCGCGGCTTTGCCTGGCCCCGAGCAGCACGCCGCGGCCCGTGCGCAGATAGCCAGCGAGCGCGTCCTGGGCGCGCTCGCCGACCGGCACCACGCGTTCCTTGCCGCCCTTCCCGCGCACCCGGACGATGCCGAGCTGCGCATCGACCGCCGTGAGCGGGAGCCCGACCAGCTCCGAGACGCGCAAGCCGCTCGCGTAGAGTAGCTCGAGCATGGCGCGGTCGCGTGCGCCGGGGGGAGTGCGGGCATCGGGCTGGGCGAGCAGCCGATCCACCTCGTCCACCACGAGGAACCGCGGCAGCGGGCGCGAGCCGCGCGAGGCCTCGACGCCGTCGCTCGGATCGGCCGGAGCCACACCTTCCGCGGCGGCGAAGCGGTGCAGCCCGCGCACGGCAGCGAGATGCCGCGCCTGGGAAGCCCGGGAGAGCCCGCGCGCGTGCAACGCGGAGAGGTGGGCGAGCACGTGCAGCCGTCCCACCTGCGAGATCTGGAGGATCCCCTGCGACTCCAGCCATTCGAGGTATTCCCTCAGGTCGCGCGAGTACGACTCCAGCGTCGCCGGCATCAGCGCCCGCTCCACGCGCAGGTGATCGAGGTACCGGTCGAGCGCGGTGGGAAGCGAATCGGGAGGCGGCGGAGTCAGGCTCATCGGAAGAGTCCCTCCACGCTGCCCTTGCCCTGGCGCAGCACCACGGGCGTCGGCCCGCTCAGATCGAGGACGGTCGACGGCTCGTTGAGCGTGAGCCCGCCGTCGAGAACGAGGTCCACGCCGTGTCCCAGCTGATCGCGGATGTCGGCGGCGTCGACGAGCGGCTCGTCGCCGGGAAGCGCCGCGCTCGTCGTCGCGAGGGGCCGGCCGAGGCCGTTCACCAGCGCCAGCGCCACGGGCGCGTCGGGAAGGCGAATGCCGACCGTGCGCTGGCGGGTGAGCGCGGTGCGGGGGACGACCCGCGTCGCGGGCAGCACCACCGTGTAGGGTCCGGGCAGGATGCGCCGCAGGAGCCGGAACTTCTCGTTGTCGACGATGGCGTAGCGCGCCACCTCGCCGAGATCGGCGCAGAGGAAGGCGAAGGGCTTGTGGGGATCCCGCCGTTTCAAGAGCGCGAGCCGCTCGATGGCCTTCTTCTGGAAAAGGTCGCAACCGATGCCGTAGTACGTGTCGGTCGGATAGCAAACGAGGCCGCCGGCCTCGAGGACCGCCACCGCCCGCTGCACGTGGCGCGGCTGCGGGTGCCTCGGATCTACGGGCTGGATCGATGCGCGCGCCGACGGCACGCGCGCCATGCTGGGGGCGGCGAAGCCCCCGCGCAAGAAAAGGATCGTGGCGGACCCATCCTCTCGGATGGACCCGCCACGATGGCAGGAGATTCGGAACGGCCTTCGCTATTCCTCGCCGCGGCCGACGTTCAAGCCGCCCGACCCCATCGGAGCGCGGTCGTCCGAGGACGACTCCGCGATCTCCGGGGCCTTGGCGGCTGCGGCTGCATTCGCCTTGCCGAGGCGCTTCCCCTGCTCGATCAACTCGCGGACCTTCTGGCCGCCCTTGTGACCAATCTGCGAGTAGAACTCGGGACCACGGCTGGCGCGCACGCTCTCTCCGCCCTTCTTGCCGATCTTCTCGTAGAACTCGTGCCCGCGCTCCGCCTTGACGGTCTCGCCACCCTTCTTGCCGATCTGCTCGTAGAAGGCGCGGCCGCGCTCCTGCGCGACCTTCACGCCTCCCTTGCGTCCAGCCTCGGCTACCGTCATCCCGCCCTTTTTCTCTTCTGCCATCTCCTGCCTCCGGTGGTTGGAAGGAACCCCCCTCCCGTCCGCCTTCGGCCCCTTCGGTGTCGTGCTCTCAGATGCGCTTCTTGCCCTGCTCGATCAGTTCTCTGACCTTCTGGCCGCCCTTGCGGCCGATCTCCTCGTAGAAAGCGGGGCCGTACTTGTCGCGCACGGCCTCGCCGCCTTTGCGGCCTCCCAGCTCCCCGCCTTTGCGCCCGATCGCCTGGTAGAACTCGACGCCGCGCTCATCGCGAACGCGCTCGCCGCCTTTCCGCCCGGCCTCCGAGACCGTCATCCCACCCTTGCCGTTGCCGTTGATGCGGTTCGCCATGGGAAAGAGTCCTCGGATTACTCCGGCATCGCGGGAGCCACTTCGCCGCCGACCGCGGCGACGCCCTCGTCCAACTCCTGGTTGTTGCGCGCCGCCAGCGCCTCGCTCGCGGCCTTCTTGCCCTCTTCGATCAGCTGGCGGACCTTGTGCCCGCCCTTCTTGCCGATCTCCTCGTAGAAGGGAGTGCCGCGTTCGGCCTTCACGGCATCGCCGCCCTTCTTGCCGATCTGCTCGTAGAAGCCGGCGCCCCGCTCCGCCTTCACGGTGTCGCCGCCCTTCTTGCCGATCTGCTCGTAGAAGCTGCGGCCGCGCTCGGCC
>Ga0209474_10000361_pt1 | contig 51861 bp, 35 predicted proteins | sample GraSoiAngelo_145_FD_185902 | JGI IMG/M metagenome (GOLD analysis project Ga0209474, IMG submission 185902) | Grasslands soil microbial communities from the Angelo Coastal Reserve, California, USA - 14_1009_05_20cm (SPAdes) (version 2) | ecosystem: Environmental > Terrestrial > Soil > Grasslands...
AATCATGGATCTTGCCGCGCGCGCGGGCGCTCCGGTCATTGGCTTAAACGATTCCGGAGGGGCGCGCATCCAGGAAGGTGTCGCTTCGCTTGCAGGTTACGCGGATATTTTTCTGCGCAACACACTTTCAAGCGGCGTCATTCCACAGATTAGCGCCATTATGGGTCCATGCGCCGGCGGCGCAGTCTATTCGCCGGCGATCACGGATTTTATTTTCATGACGCGCGAGACCTCATACATGTTTGTCACCGGACCCGACGTCATTAAAACGGTCACCCACGAAGAAGTCTCGAAACAAGAACTCGGCGGGGCGATGACCCACAATGAAAAGAGCGGCGTCGCCCATTTTGTCGCGCGCGATGACGCCGATTGCCTGGCGATGATTCGCGAGCTAATGAGTTTTCTGCCCTCGAACAACCTCGAAGATCCGCCGCGCCGTGCTCCTACGGATTCGCCCACGCGCAGGGATGAAGGCCTGAATACGCTCGTTCCCCCCGATCCGCAGAAACCGTACGACATCAAAGACGCGATTCATTCCATCGTGGACGACGGCTATTTCTTTGAGGTCCACGAGCACTACGCCAAGAATTTGGTCGTGGGCCTTGCGCGGCTTGATGGCCGCCCCGCCGGCATTGTCGGTAACCAGCCTGCGTACCTCGCTGGAGTTCTCGATATCAACGCATCCGTCAAGGGGGCGCGCTTCGTGCGCTTCTGCGATGCCTTCAATATTCCTCTGCTCACGTTTGAAGATGTGCCCGGGTTTCTTCCCGGGACGCAGCAGGAATTCGGCGGCATTATCAAGCATGGCGCGAAGTTGCTTTTCGCCTTTGCCGAGGCCACCGTGCCCAAAATCACCGTCATCACACGAAAAGCTTATGGCGGCGCATATTGCGTCATGGCTTCCAAGCACATCCGCACGGACGCGAATTTCGCATGGCCTACGGCCGAAATTGCGGTGATGGGGCCGGAAGGCGCGGTGGATATTGTGTACAAGCGAGAGCTGGCGAAGGTGGAAGGCGCCGAACGCGAAAAACTGCGTCAGGAAAAGATCGCCGAATTCCGCGACCGCTTCGCGAATCCGTTTGTCGCCGCCGAACGCGGGTACATTGACGCCGTCATCGAGCCCGCCGACACGCGCGCCCGCGTCATTACGGCCCTCCGCTCCCTCGAAAACAAACGCGACACTAACCCGCGCAAAAAGCACGGCAACATCCCGCTGTAGAGCGGTAGAATACTAACCATGAAACACGAGTTCACTTCTGTTATCGAAAAGCGCGGCAAATGGTATGTCGCATATGTCGAAGAAATTCCTGGTGTAAACACTCAGGGTAAGACCCTTACAGAAGCCCGCCGTAATCTTAGAGAGGCCCTCGCGATGGTCATTGAGGCTAATCGTGAATTAGCCGCCAAGGGCCGTTCACGAGACGCGGTCAGAGAATCCATCGTCGTCAATTTGTAAGACGACGCGAATGAAGAGGCGCGACCTTATTCGTCACTTGATCGCCAACGGGTGTGAGCTCTTGCGTGAGGGAGGTCGCCACTCAATCTATTGGAATCCACGTACCCGTGCGACAACGAGCGTTCCTCGCCACCTGGAAGTGCAGGAGTTTCTTGCGCGCAAAATCTGCCGGGACTTGGGCATTCCTCAAGTAGATTGAACCTAAGGAATGGCAAGTTTCCTCAATCTGCCTTCGATTTCGCAAAGCCGGCGAAGTGCTTTTTGTTAGTGCTCAGGTTTTTTGGCAAACCGTTGGCGCATCCAATCAGGCCCGCCTTGCGAAAAAGCTCATACGCTGAGTTTTGCTGAAGCCTCTTGCGCTGCAGCTTTGGTTTGGGTTTCCTTTGACTCATACGGCTATCTTCCTCTGTGAACTCTGGCGTCCTTCCTGCTGAAATCCCCTCGCTAATTCAACAGATATTCCTGCAAGAACTCGACGGTGGCGTAGAACTGAAAATCCTGATTGGCCTTTTTGCGGTAGCCGTGCCCCTCGTCGTTGGCGCCCATCAGCCACACCGGCGTGCCCTGTTTTTTCAGCGCGTCCGCAATTTGCTGCGACTCGCTCACCGGAACGCGTGGATCATTTTTCCCGGCGATGACAAACATCGGCTTCTTGATTTTCTCGATACTGTTCATCGGCGCAATCTTTTCCAGATATTCGCGCATTTTCGCGTCGCGTTCGTCGCCATACTCGACGCGCCGCAAATCGCGCCTGTACGCTTCGGTATGCTCCAAAAACGTCACGAGACTCGACATGCCGACGATGTCCACGGAGCAGCGGATGCGGTCGCTATAGAAAGTCGAAACGGCGAGCGTCATGTGCCCGCCGTAACTTCCGCCGGTGACCGCAATGCGCTGCGAGTCGAGTTCCGGTTGCGTGGCGACCCAGTCGAAAAGCGCGTTGATGTCTTTATAGGTGTCTTCGCGTCTGAACCCGTTATCCAGCAGCGAGAAAGTCTTTCCGTAACCTGTCGAACCGCGCACGTTCGGATAAATCAGCGCGATTCCCAGTTCGTTTAGCAAATAATTGTTGCGCCCCAAAAAAGTCGGCTGGGACTGGCCTTCCGGGCCGCCGTGAATGACAACCAGCACTGGCCGTTTGCCAGTGAACTTTGCGGGTGGCTTATATAGAAATCCCGAAACCGTTTTTCCGTCGAAACTTTTCCAGTGGATCAGTTCCGCCTGGAGCAGTGACTCCGTTTTCACTGCGGTTTCGCTGTTCGTCCATCGCTCGAGCTTTTCGCTGGCTACGTCCAGTGAATAGCAGTCTCCCGGTCCGCGTGAATTGTTCAGTGAGAAGCCCAGTTCATGGCCGTTTTTGTGCCAGCGCAGGCCGCCGATGACTCCAGCAGGAATGTGCGGTAGCGGCATTTCTCTCCCGTTGGTGGTGTCGCGCACATGCAGAACGCTCAAACCTTCTTCGTCGGTGACGAATGCAAGCAGTTTTCCATCGTGCGCCAGGTCGAATGTTTCGACGTCCCAATGAACGGAAGTCGTCAGGTATGTCGGTTGTTTTGTTTCCAGATCGATGTACGCCAAGCGATGGAATTCCGAGTCTTTGTCGGTGGTTACGTAAATTCCTTTTCCGTCCTTGCTGAAGCGTGCTTCGCCGTATGAAACTTTTTCCGTCATATTGTGCGGCGTCAGCTCAGTCTTTTGTCCCGTCGCCGTGTCCACCAGCCATAAATACGACTCATTGATCGAAAGTTCCTCCAGCAATAGAATCCTTTTGTCATCGGGTGACCAATCTTCCGGTTGCCATCCGCCACCGTTCAATTGCGTCAGCAAGCGGTCCGTTTTCGAATCGGCCGGATTCATCACCCACAAATCCGTGTCCTTGCCGGTGCGCCGCGTGGACATGTAGGCGATGCGGTCACCATCGGACGACCACGGCCCCATGAGGTTGCGCGACTTTCCGTCGGTGAGCAGCGTGGAGTCGCCGGTTTTCATTTCGTAGCGGTAGAGTTGATACCATTCGCCGCCACCAACATCTTTCATGAACACGATGTAGTCGCCGCCATTCGGATGAAAGCGCCCGCTCGAAACAGAGTCCGCGAAAAAAGTCAGTTGCTGGCGCGCGCCGCCGGGCATGGCCACAAGATGCAGTTGCGGTGTTTCCGCAAATCGCGTGGAGATGAGCATTTCATGCCGCGTCGGATGCCAGTCTGAAATGCTGGCGCTGCGAAACGAGGCGTAGCGACCCGCGGTTTCCGCCAGCGCCACTGGAATCTTTGGCACACCGTCCAGGACCAGGCTTTCCGGCGGCGCAACATAAGATTCTTGAGCGGCAGCGGGCAAGGCGGCCAGCCACACAAGTACAAACAATCGACATAATCGTTTCATCTACGTCTTCTCCTGAAGAATCGCGAAGGAAAATGTATACACCATCATGCAAGCGGAGCGCGAAGGATTTTTCAGGTTGGTGTAAGGTCAGGAAAATGCAGTCAGTGTTCGTGATACGCTCTACGTTCGCCAATGGCCACTTTGGAGCTACTTATGCGCTTGCGGACATGTGCTGGCCTGATCGTCGCGCTGTTAGCGATTGCTGCTGGCGCGACCGGGCAAACAAAGAACGTGGCGGAACGTTTGGGTTACCCCGCAGATGCAAGACTGCTCATCGTCCACGCAGACGATCTTGCGGTTTCTCATTCGGTGGATGCGGCCAGTTTTGACGCGTTGGACAAAGGCGGGGTTACATCCGCGAGCATCATGGTACCGTGCCCCTGGCTCAATGAAGTCGCCGCGTACGCGAAGGACAATCCCAAAGCCGACCTGGGACTACATCTGACGCTGACCAGCGAATGGAAGATTTATCGCTGGGGCCCGGTGGAATCAAAAGGCAAAGTGGCGAGCCTTCTCGACTCTTCGGGTTATCTGTGGCCGGAAACGGGGCCGGCGGTACAAAACCTCAAAGCCGAAGAGACGGGGCGTGAGATTCGCGCGCAAATTGAACGCTCCATAGCTGCAGGAATTCATCCCACGCACCTTGACAGCCACATGGGAGTGCTCTTTGCTAAGCCCGAACTCTTCGCGGTTCTCGTCAGAGTGGCTCATGAATATCATCTGCCCTTTTTGACGCCGCGAATCCCCGGGGATCCAACGAAACTTCTTTCGCAGCTTTCCGAAAAAGATGTCATCGTAGACTCCATCGTTATGGCCAATCCCACGGTGCATGCAGACCAGTGGAAACAGTTTTACGGGAATGCGATCAAGAATTTGAAGCCAGGGCTCTCCGAAATGATCGTCCACCTCGGCCACGATGACGCCGAACTTCAAGCCGTAACCATCGACCATCCGGATTTCGGCTCCGCTTGGCGGCAGCGGGACTACGATTTTGTGACCAGTCCGGAGTTCAAAAAGGTGCTCGAGGAGAATCACATTGTTTTAATCCAATGGCGAGATCTTCAGAAGCTTCTCAAATAGCGCCAAGGAACACAGGGCGAGCATGAGTTCCAAGGGCGCCTTGGTCTCCATGCTAAACTCTTTTCTCGCTCCGCCTTTCTATGTTCAAGAAAATCCTGATTGCGAATCGCGGCGAAATCGCCGTGCGCATCCTCCGCGCCTGCCGTGAGCTGGGCATCCGATCCGTCGCTGTGTTTAGTGAAGTGGACCGAAAATCGCTGCACGTGCGGCTTGCAGACGAGGCCTATGCCATTGGTCCCGCTCCTTCGCGCGAAAGTTACCTTCGTATTGACAAATTGATGGGCGTGGCGCGCAGGGCGGGCTGCGATGCCGTGCATCCGGGCTACGGCTTTCTTGCGGAGAATCCGGCACTACCCCAGGCGTGCCGCGAAGCAGACATCACTTTCATTGGGCCGTCCGCAGGGGCCATGGAGGCGCTGGGCTCGAAGACCGCGGGACGCCAACTCGCGCGCCGCCTGGAAGTGCCGACAGTCCCGGGCACAAACGATCCGACCGAAGAGCCGCAGGCGCGGGCGCTTTCGCAAAGCATGGGCTATCCCGTTTTGCTGAAAGCCGTGGCGGGCGGGGGCGGCAAAGGCATGCGGCTGGTTTGCAGCCACGCCGAATTCGAATCGGCATTTCGCGAAGCGGCTTCGGAGGCGATGAACGCTTTTGGCGACGAACGCCTGTATCTCGAGAAATATTTGGAGCGTCCGCGGCACATTGAAATTCAAATTCTGGCAGACGCGCATGGCCGCGTAGTTTCTTTGGGCGAACGCGAATGCTCAGTCCAGCGTCGTCACCAGAAAGTCATCGAAGAAGCGCCCTCGCCGATTGTTACCCCGGAATTGCGCAAAAGAATGAGCGAGGCTGCGGTGCGGCTGGCACGCGCGGGCGGCTACGTTAACGCCGGCACCGTGGAATTCCTCGTGGACCAGAACCTGAATTTTTATTTCCTGGAAGTGAATACGCGTTTGCAGGTGGAGCATCCTGTTACGGAGCAAGTCACTGGCTTGGATCTCGTCAAACTGCAAATCGCGATTGCAGCAGGGCATCGCTTGCCATTTGCTTGGGAATCCATCACTCCACGCGGTCATGCAATGGAAGTCCGCCTTTACGCCGAGGATCCGGAGAACAACTTCTTCCCGTCGCCGGGAAAGATTCTGTCGCGGCACACTCCCGGCGGCCCGGGAATCCGCATGGATGAAGGCGTGTACGAAGGCTGGACGGTTCCCAACGATTATGACCCCTTGCTGAGCAAGCTCATTGCCTGGGGCAACAGCAGGGAAGAGACCATTGCGCGACTGCGCCGCGCCCTTGATGAATATACGATTACGGGCATTCGAACCAACGCCGGGCTGTTCCGGCGGATTCTCGAAGAGCCCGACTTTCTGCGCGGCGAGATTCACACCCGATGGCTCGATGAATGGTTGCGGCGGCCGCGAGCGCCTTCGTCCGCTCCGCAGGCAAGTGCGAAAAACAGTTCCATAGAGGCCGCGGCCGCGGCCATCGTCGCTGCCGTTTGGCAGGCAAAGCAGAGCGCCGCGCAAGCTCCTAGCGCATCCTCCGATAGAGAAAGCGCTTCCCGTTGGAAACTGGAAGGTCGGCGGGAGCAACTGGACCGCGTGCCATGAAGTATGAAGTCCGCATTTCCGGCAAAACGCACATTGTGGAGCTGGAACGCCAGGCCGGCGGATGGCAGGCCAGGGCAGAAGGAGAATCGGGATTCACGACTGATGTTGCTGAAATTGCCCCGAATGTATTCTCTGTTTTGCTTTCTGGCTGTTCTTATGAGATTTACATCACGCCATCTTCCGGCGGCCAGCTCCAATTGCAGACTGGCGGATTGGAATTCCTGGCAGAGATAATCGATCCACGTTCGTGGCGCGGTCGCCGTCACAGAGGCGCGGAAGCGGAAGGCCGCCAGCAGATTGCCGCGCCCATGCCCGGCAAGGTCGTGCGCTTGCTCGCGAAAGCAGGCGATGCTGTCGAGGCCGGTCAGGGCCTGTTGGTAGTCGAGGCCATGAAAATGCAAAACGAAATTCGCTCGCCAAAAAGCGGAACAGTCGAGCGCGTCCTGGTCACGGAGGGGCAAACCGTGAATGCCGGAGAGGTGCTCTGCGTAGTTGCCTAGCTCTCAGTTGACTAGTGAACGATGGAGCGCGGTGGCATGTAGGTCTTGGCTGCGTCGGGAAGCTTGCCGGCCGCTTCAATCACCTGCTGGGCAAGATAATTCGTTACCTGAGCGTCATCGCGCGCGATTGCCAGGTAGGCGGACCGCAGTAATTGCTCTTTGCGGCTGCGCAGGGTATCGCGGATATTTTGCTGCACCTGAGGCTCGTTCAGGTTGCGTTGGCCCGGCGCTTCGCGCGCAATCAGTTTCAGAATGTGGAAGCTGACGCCGGTTTGGTCACGCGCTTCTATAGGCTGGCTCACCTGCCCGGGTTTGAGCGCAAGGACCGCTTTCTTGAGTGCCGGGTCCACTTGCTGGCTGTTCAGGCCTGATTCTGGAACGTAACCAAGGTCTCCACCTGTCGAAGCCGTGTTCATATCCTCGGAATAATCCATCGCCAGTTGGGCAAAGTCCGCGCCGCTGTTCAGCTTGTCCATGAGCATTTTTATTTTGCGCACTGCTTCGGCTTCATTGGTAGCGTCGTCGTTTTTGCGGTTGCGGATTTGCGGATCCTTGCGCGGCGTGACCTTGATTTGCGCAAGATGGTAAGTCGGCTCGGCCACATTGAATTGCGACTTGTTGGCGTTATAAAACTCGGCCACGTCCTGGTCAGAGATCGAGATTTTGGCCAGCACTTCGCGGTTCAGCAGTTTCTGAATCGACAGCTGGCGGCGCAGATCCTGTTTCAAGTCGTCCACGGACATGCCCTGGTCTTTTAGGCGGCGCTGGAACTCGTCCTCGGTGTAAGGGCTCTTGAGTTCGGTGAATTTGTCCTCCACTTCACCGTCGCTGGCTTCGAGGCCCAGTTTCTTGGCGCGTTCGAGCAAAACTTCATTAACGATCAGTTCGTCCAGGACGTTCAGCTTCAGGGACAGCGACTCTTCTTGCGAGGGCTCCTGGCCTTCGGGATTTACGCGCGTGCGGTAGTACTTATCCACTTCATCGCGCTTGATCTCTTTTCCGTTGACGACGGCCCACACGTCGGGCGCGTGCTGCGTCTGCTTCATGCATCCAGCCATAACAGAAAGGGCCAGCGCCGCTAACGGCAGCAACGCTACGCCGCGAAGATTTCCTTTTGAGCGGTCTATGGGGCGCCCCACTAATCGCCTGTCCACAAAGGTATGTTCAAGGTTGGAAGCTCAGGCGGCTCTTTTTACACGGCCGGCGCGGATGCACGCCGTACACACCCGGACATGTCTCTTGACGCCCGCCACAACCGCGCGCATGCGCTTCAAATTCGGATTCCAGCGGCGCCGGCGCGTATTGTTGGCGTGGCTGACGACGTTTCCATAGGCCGGCGCTTTGCCGCAGAATTCACACTTCATTGCCATTCGATTTCCCTACCCGATGAAAAAATTAAGCCTGGAATTCCAGTTTAGGAGTTACAGAGCCAAGCGCTTCATTCTAGCAGAGGGGCGATTCTGCACAAAGCGTCCCTTTCGCGCCCCGCCGGCAATACCCTGTTCCACCGGACGGGCCTCCTTCTTATGGTGCGAACCAGTAACCCCCTAAAGCTGTTGAACCCACAGGATTTGTCTGCGAATTCTTCGGCCCTTGCCCCGGCGTACCATTGTTGCCCTTTCTCCCGACTCTTAATTTGGCCTCAGACCGTGCGGAGTTTGCGCATGGAACTGATCGTAAGGACGAAACCTTGGCAAATTCCACCGGCCCCTCCAGAACTGTTTCAGCCTCGGCTATGCCCCCCCGCGTGAAAGCGCAGAATCCGCGGCGTTGGCTTTCCTACCTGCCGGCTGTGGCGGTGCTGGCCTTCCTTTCAACGATCGCGGGCTTTTGCGCTGCGCGATTCCACGGCGCTTTCACAAAATGGTTGAAGATTTATCCTGTGGCTGCGGCTGACGCAGAACAGCGAACTTCGGAATTGGTTTCAGCATCTCAGCCGGGGCCAAAGGACATCAACACCGAGGAAATCTCACATTTGGCGCCCCAGCAGCAGGCTGAGCGCTTGCTGGAACTGGCCATTCAGCAGCCCGACCCTTCCCTAAGCTTGATTCACAGGAATCTAACCTTCTGGCGCGGGCATCTGGAAGATTCCGACCGGCTATTCCATCTGGTGATGGAAGCGCTCAATTCCAACGACCCGCGAGTGCGCGTGGCTGCCGTTGAAATCGATTTGGCAGCCAATAACCTGATGAAGGCGCCGGAAAGCGTCCAAAAATTGCGGCGTCAGATTCAGAGTGGCTCGGATGAGCGCTACATGGCGCTATGGAGGCTGGGCGCGCTGGGCAACCGGGGCGTCGAGCCTTTCGAATCGTTTCGTACGCTCAAGCTCTATGCACAGAGTCGCAATCAAGAAGTGCGCTTCTGGGCCGTCGAAGGGCTGGCGATGCTGGGGAACCGGGAATCCATTGACGCTTTGCTGGACATCCTGGCACGCGACCCTGCGGCGCAAATCCGCCAGCGAGCCGCGAATGCCTTGTCGCGATCCGGGCTGATCACCGGGGAGCAGCGGCTGACCGCCGTCCCCCAGTTGCTGAACCTGCTGGATGACGATTCGCTCGACGCCGCCACGCAGAGTCTGGTTTGCTCTACGCTCGAAGCCATCACCGGTGCTTCTTTCGGCAAGAACGCCGCAGCCTGGCGAGACTGGTGGGCCCACCACGACAGCCGGGAAAAGCATCCTGCGCGCCGCAACACGGGCCTCTCGCTGGCATAATTCCTCCCAGGTACATTCCCTCAGGTTCTTCCTGTAGGAAACAAAAAACTGTTGACCCCTCCGCGCCCGTCTCGTAAAAATGAACACTCCCCTGCCGGAGCCAGCCTGCGTAAAAAATCATGCTAAAGGATTGCTATGTCGGAACACGAGCGTCGTCATGGACACCGGTTTATCATGAGGGTTCCGCTCCGGTTTCATGCGACGAAGGAAACTGTTCTGAGAGAAGAGTCCGTTTCGTCGATGAATATCTCTACGCACGGAGTGTATTTCGCCACGGACCAGAATGTTGCCGAGGGTCTGATGGTTCAATTGCATTTGAAGATGCCGAAAGAGATTGTCGGCGATGAAGTGGAGGAATGGAGTTTTACGGGCCGCGTCGCGCACGTGGAACCGCTCAGCCGGAAAAACGGCAAGTCCGGCGTGGGCGTGCAATTTCTGTTTTATGAGGTCCCCAGGCCGGCGATGAAGTGAACCGGCTACAACTCCCAGCCTCTGCGCCGCTCGGGAGCGACCATTTTTTGAGCTGCTTCGGAATTGAGCACTTTTAGGTTCGTTCGATCCCATTCCAATCTCTGTCCCGTACGGATGGCCAGGTTGCCGAGCAGAAGCGTTTCCGTAACCATTCCTGAAAATTCGAAATTTCCGCCGGGTTTCACCCTGCCGCCTCTGCAGGCATCCAGCCACTCGCGTTCGTTGCCGGGCGAACGCGGCAGGGTTTTTGGCGGCTGCTTGTAAGCATCCATTTTTGCTTTCGGGATTAACCGCGGGTTCGCGCCGTTAAAGCCACACAGGATCTTGCCACGATCTCCAACGAACAATAGGCCTTCATTTTCTTCCTCGTCGCCAGCGTTTGCGGGCGCGCTGTCTTGCAGCAGTTCCTCGGGAGTCGGCGGCCTTAATCCGCCGTCGTACCACGTGAAATTCACCGCGGGCATGTCGCCGCGCGGACCGAAGTGGTAGCGGATGATGGACGCGAGCGGGTAAGTCTCATCATAGCGGTCGGTGGAGCTGGCCTCGACGCTGATGGGCGCTTCCAGCTTCAACACGCGGAAAATCGTGTCGTAACTGTAGCAGCCCATGTCGCCCAGAGCCCCGCACCCGAAGTCGGCCCAGCCTCGCCACACGAAGGGCAGATACGCATGGTGGAAAGGACGCTCGGGAGCGGGCCCCAACCAGGAATCCCAATCTAACCCGTCAGGCACCGGCTGCGTTTCCTTGGGACGCTCGACGCCCTGCGGCCAGAACGGGCGCGTGGACCAGTTATGGACTTCGCGCACGGGACCGATGGCGCCGTCCCAAATCCACTCGCAAAGCAAACGTGTAGCTTCCGAGGCTTGATTGCCGACGGCAATTTGCGTGGCCACGCCCGTTTGGCGCGCGATCTCGGCGATCTGCCGCGCTTCGGAAATGGTGTGGGTGAGGGGCTTCTGGCAGAAGACGTGTTTGCGTTTTTTCATCGCCGCCGCGGAGATGACGGCGTGGAGATGGTCCGTCGTGCAGACCACAACGGCGTCTACGTCTTTTTGTTTCTCCAGCAATTCGCGGTAATCGCTGTGAGCAGTGCAGCCATTGTACTTGCCGGAGGATTTGTGGGAAGCATAGAGCGCGTTCACGATTTGCTGGGAAGGCTCGCGGCCCGCAACGCCACTCGTCACTCTTAGCGTATGATTTAGCTGAATAGGCTGATCCGGGCTCAGCCAATCCCACCCGCTGTCCACGCCAAGAAGACTCCTTACCGACTTGCAGAATTCGTGCGTGTCCCATTGCGGATAATCCGCGCTGGCCTTATTGACGTCGCAAACAGCCACCCCTTGGACGTCAGGTTCCTTCAAAAAGTGCAACATCACGCGCAGGCCTTGTGCGCCGACGCCGATAAACGCGATGTTGACCTTGTCGCTGGGCGGCACGAAGCCCGGGCCTCCCAAAACGTAACGAGGTACCATGGAGAAGGCCAGCGCCGCGCCGGCGCTTTGCCCAACGAACTCCCGGCGGCTGAAGGAAGTAGACGGTTTTGTCGATGGTTTTATGCCTGTGGCTTGTTTCCCTTTCATTTTGCACCTCGGACAGCGGGGAGAATATCACTCAGAGCGATTAAGCGAAAGGGACCGGGAAGCTTCATGCTTGCCTTGCGATCTTTTGCCATTTGTTTCCAGGGGCGGATACGAAAGGGGCTTTTCTTGCGTCCAAGACAAGGAGTAAGCTGCGATTCTACGTTACCCGGAGGTCCCCATGAAGCGGCGCGAATTCCTACATCGAGCGGCATGCGCGGCCGGTGCTGCCTGGTTCCCTTCGACGAGCTTCGCCCATAAGGCGCTGGCCCTTCCCGCGCTCCCACGGAAGTTTAGCGCTTCGGACACGGTTACGCTCGGAAGCACGGGCATTCAAACAAGCCGGCTGGCCATGGGAACTGGAACGGTCGGCAGTGGGCACCACTCCCACCAGACGTCGCTGGGCATTAAGGGGCTGTCCGACCTGCTTCTGAACGGTTACGACCACGGCCTGAGATTCTTTGATAGCGCGGATTCCTACGGCAGCCATCCGCACGTAGCCGAGGCCCTGAAACACGTGCCCCGGGACAAAGTTACCGTGCTCACAAAAACCTGGGCACGCGACGCCGCCACGGCTCGCGCCGATCTCGAGCGCTTTCGCAAAGAGCTCGGAACCGACTACATTGACGTCTGCTTGATGCATTGCCTCACGGAAGGCGATTGGACTGAACGCTTCCAGCCCGTGATGGATGTGCTCTCCGAGGCCAAACAGAAGGGCCTCATCCGCGCACACGGCTGCTCGTGCCACAGTATCGAAGCGTTGCGCACCGCCGCCAAATCTCCCTGGGTAGACGTCCATCTTGTGCGCATCAATCCCGTTGGGGCCTATATGGACGCCGCTCCAGACACCGTCGTCAGCGTGATTCGCGAGATGCGCGCCAACCACCACGCCGTCATTGGGATGAAGATTCTTGGCCAGGGCGAGTTGCGTAATCGCCAGGACGAAGCGTTGCACTACGCGCTCTCCTTGGACCTGCTTGATGCCTTCACCATCGGCGCAGAGTCCAAATCCGAACAAGAAGACTTGATCCGCCGCATTGCCGCAGCCTGACCGAATCATCCAGAATTCTCGCGCTAAGGCGCGGCGCGTTTTCCGCCCTGACAATTGACAATTCGCTGGCCACCGCGGGGAAATTCAGGATACAATCCATCCATTCAGGAATCGCCCACGCGAAGTTGCAATGGTGATTTTTTCGTTGCGCCGGGGCAGCGCCCAGGAAGTGAAGATGTTTATCCCGCGAATCGCCCAAACGCTGTAATCCGCTCCCGCGGATCGACTTCCCCTCGTTTTCTACCATTTCATTGTTTGGAACCGTGTCTGCGCGCCTGAATGAATGACGCAAACACAGAGAGCTAAGGTTTTTATGTCCGTCGAGCAAGTCGTTGTTCACGCGTCCCCGCCGCCGATTTGGAGTTCCATCCGCGAAGCGCTTCGCGGATCGCATCAGGACTTCACCACCGGAAGCTTGAATCGCGCCATTCTACTTCTCGCCATTCCCATGGTTCTCGAAATGGTGTTGGAGTCTCTCTTCGCCGTCGTCGACGTTTTCTGGGTCGGCCGCCTCGGCGCGGACGCTATCGCCACCGTCGGCCTTACCGAGTCCATGCTCAGTCTCGTGATGGCCATTGGGTTCGGCCTGAGTCTTTCCACCACCGCCATGGTCGCGCGCCGCATTGGCGAAAAAGATCCTGCTGGCGCGGCGGTGGCCGGCGTCCAGGCCATCGCCATAGGCTTGGCGTTTTCGGCCATGGTCGGCTTGCCTTGCCTTTTTTATGCGCCCAATCTTCTCCGTTTGATGGGTGCGTCGCCCCAGATTGTCGCCACAGGCTCCGGGTATGCCCGCATCGCGCTCGGAGGCGGTGGCGTTATCATGATGCTCTTTCTCAACAACGCCATTTTTCGCGGGGCCGGCGACGCGGCCATCGCCATGCGCCTTTTGTGGGTCTCGAACATCATCAATCTCATCCTCGATCCCTGTCTCATTTTCGGCTGGGGGCCATTTCCTAAGCTCGGCGTCACTGGCGCTGCCCTCGCTACTTTCACCGGCCGCAGCATCGGCGTGCTCTATCAGTTTTACCGCCTGCTCCGCGGTTCGGAACGCCTCCGCATTTTGCGCAGCCAACTCCGTGTCAACCTGGGAGTTCTCTTGCGCTTGCTGCGCGTTTCGCTCACCGGCATTCTGCAATTCCTCATCGCGCACACCAGTTGGATTGGCCTCGTGCGCATCGTTAGCGTTTTCGGCTCGGATGCTCTGGCTGGCTACACCATCGCCATCCGCATACTTATTTTCATCCTCCTGCCGAGCTGGGGTTTGAGCAACGCCGCCGCCACACTCGTTGGGCAGAATCTTGGCGCGAAGCAGCCCGAGCGCGCCCAAATTTCTGTTTGGCGCACCGGCTTTTACAACATGCTGTTCCTTGGCATCATTGGCGTGATCTTTCTCGTTTTCGCCACGCCAGTCATTCGCCTCTTCACGAACGATCCCGCAGTGGTGCCCTTGGCGGCCACCTGCCTGCGCATCTTGAGTTACGGCAACATCGCCTACGCGTACGGGATGGTGATGCTCCAGGCCTTCAACGGCGCGGGCGATACGGTTACGCCGACTTGGGTCCATTTTTTCGGCTTTTGGTTGCTCGAGATTCCTCTGGCGTATTTCCTCGCGATCCCCAGGCATGTGGGAGCGAACGGCGTGTACATCTCCATCGTCGTCGCCGAAGCGGCTATCGCCATAGCTGGAGTTTTCCTTTTCCGGCGCGGCCGCTGGAAAGGCCAGCAAATTTAGCGGCGCCGCGCTCTATTTTTGCGCCCGCATGGCGCTTGACTCGGAGGCGTATAATCTCCGCACCTGGGAGGTACGCACATGGCCAAGACCAAGCAATTTACGATCATCGTCGACAACCAGCCCGGCGCCGTCGCACGCATCGCGAAGGCGTTGGGGGACTCGAAAGTGAATATTCTGGCGCTTTTGGGAACGGCGCAAGGAACGGGTGGAACCGTTCAGCTCGTCGCCGAAGACGCCAAGAAAGCCAAGAAGGCGCTGGATGCCGCCCACGTCTCTTATCAGGAGACACCCGCGGAGCAGCACGAGCTGCCCAACAAAGCCGGGGCACTGGCGCAATGTCTCGCATCACTCGAGAAAAAGGGCGTCAACCTCAGCTCCATCCACGCAACAGCGGCGAAAGGCGGTAAGAAAGCCGTCGTCGTGTATACCGCGGAAGCTGCCTCCAAAGCGGCGACCGCCACGGCATAACGATCGGACTATTAACGGCGCGCCTTGCAGGAAGCGCGCAGTACTCGGTCGCCGTGTGCGACGTTGTTCCCTGGTAGACAGGAGTCTTTGCGCATGTGCGCACTTTGTTACGCAAATCACTCTATCTTGTTGACTACATAGCCAGGCAATCCACATAGCCGCACAATCTACATAGCCAGACAATCTACATAGCGGTTGTCCCCTAAATCAGCTTTAGGCCCGCCCCGGAAGGGCGACCGGTAGGCACACTGTGGTAATCTAGACACGCCGACGCAGATTTTCCAGCGCTTCGCTCCCATTTGGGTTTATCTATAAGTTGTTCCAAATCAATCTCTTAGGAGGCATTGCAAACGAGCGGGGCCTGCGGCAATGAGGGTGCAATTCCAGGATTGCGAGATCGCAATCGTAGCAATCAGCATTCATCTAGAAATACAAAGAGAGGAGGACTGAGGCCATGTCGCTTAAGAGTTTCCTCAAAAAACTGCTCCGCTACACGCTTTGCCTGGCCGCCGGACTTTTCACTTTTGCTGCCTGCGGGTACACCGACTATCGCCTCTGGCCCCTGGACCTGCCGGCTTCCGCGCATCCGCGGATGCCTGTGACTGTCGTGAAGGACAACAGGCTGGTTGTTCCGTTCAGCCTGGAAGTTCCTGCGGTGGAAATCGCGACATTTAACGACCAGCTCGAAGCCTTTCTGCGTTTTGAGTATCTGCGCGGGCGCGAAGCTCGCGAGGGTCGCGACACCTCCCACATGTACTTGACGGCCACAAACACGAAGAAGGGGCCGCAATACAAGATTTTCCTGGTGACCGATAACGATCTGCTTTCCGCCGTGCCACAGGTTGCCAGCCTGAAGGGACGCAACCTCATCACGCATTATGAATTCCAGACCTGGTCGCAGAAGGAATACAACTATTACCAGCAGCAGAGCCACATGTTCGACGTGGCATACGATGTGCCTACGGACCAGAAGCTCGAAACGATCAGCTCTTCCAAGATGCTTCCTGAGCTGGCGCAATTCCTGATCTTCAAGTCGCAAACCGACAATCGCGTGGTGGACAACAGCGATACCGCGGCCCGGCCGCTGACGCGCGAGCAGGCCACGCAATTGGCCTCGGACATCCTCGAAGTCGCCCACTTCTACGACCTGCCGCTGGATTACTTCATGGGCGTCGGCGCCATGGAAAATGACTATATGGACGTCAACGGCGACCTGACCCACGCGGTCTGGAAGAAGCGCGCCGAGCGCGGAGACATCGTTTTGCGCCGCACGCGCAAGCGCGTCATGGTCAGCGACTACGCCATGGGCATCTGGCAGATCACACGCCAAACGCTGCGCGCGGCGCATCAGCTCTATTTGCACGACAAGCGCGATTACAGCCAGCTGCCCGCGCGCCTGCGGCCTTCGCGGGAGCTGGACTTGAACAACGTCAGCGACGCGGTGCTGACCACCTACGCCGGATTGCTGTTGCGCGACCTGCTCGACCATTTCGGCGGCGACGTCGAGAAAGCCATCGGCGCCTATAACGGCGGCGTCCGCTCTCCTAATCCGGCTTACGCTTCCAGCGTCAAGAACATTGCCGACTATGCCCGCCGCATCCTGGAACACGCCACGGCCCAGGACGATCCAGACGCAAAAGCAAAAGCTTCAGACAAGTCCCAACCCGTCGCAGCTTGCAAGCCCGCCGCATCCGGCGATGCGCAGAGCACAAATGCAAGTGGATGTGTACCGCCTGCGACGCCTAACCCAACCACGGATGCCACGGAAAAATCCGCGCCGCTGCCAAAGCCCCCTTACCGCCGCAGCGACGACTAAAGCGGCGACTTTCTCGCTACCTGCTTATTTGACGGGACTTCGGACTTCAGTGGTCGTGGGACATTTCGGCCATTTCACGGGAGGGCTTGGACTTGCGGCGCAGGGCGGCCATTTTCGCGTCGTCGTTGGGGGCGAAGTAGCCCACGGCGATGCCCATCGCTCCTTCGCGCAGCAGCTTGCCGGTGGGATTGTCGTACGTGGCGGTGGTTTTCAAAACGTCGCCGGCAGAAAATTTGTAGCCGCCTTCCTGGACAAACAGTTTCACGGGCATGGACTCCAGCAAGCCCTTGTCGTCCACCTTGGCCTCGAGGGTGGCCACGGTGTCCTTGCGCGTGGCGTCTTCGAGCACGATTTCCCGGCCATAGTCGTGGAGATGCCCGCCGACGCCGAGAAGCACGCCATCATATTTCACGGTCACGGCGCCGGACTTCTGGCTTTTGCCCGCGGGGATGTCGTAGCCAGAGTTTCCGCAGGACTTCACGTCCATCCATGCGGGATAGACGTTCTTGAGCGGAGCGGCGCTTTCGGTGGCGTCCTGAAAGGGAATGGCCACTTCCAGATAAACCTTGTCGTAGGAAGTTGCTGTAGGGTTATAGACCATCGTCTCGATGCGAATCTTGTCGCCCTTTTGCACGTGATAGCCGTAGCCGGGCACTTCGGCCCAGTCGGTCATTTCGCTGCCGGCGCCGAAAATGTGCTCTTCCTTGTTGGGGCAAAGAAAGTCGCTGCGATTCTCGTTCCAGAAGGCGGTGTGATGCAGAAGAGTTCCGGGAACGGCGTTGCCGGAGGCATCCACGAGCCTCGGGTGATAGGCGAGGAGCCAACCGTCGAAGGAGGTTTGCCAGGTTTGATCGGGAGGCTGCGGCATTTTCATGTGGCCGGTGCGCGCGGGAAGATTCATCGGGCCGACGCGGAGCGTAACGGTGTGCGTCGCGGCGTCGATTTTGGCGTCGAGCGTGACGGCCTTGGCGATCGCATGATGCATGCCTTCCTGCATGAAGCCGCCATGATGCATGTGCTGCATGTCCATGGGAGGTTCGGCGGGTTTTTCTTGCGCCGTGGCTACAGTGGCGGTAAACAAGCTGGTAATCGAGAACAGAAACAAGAATTTGAGAGTCTTCATGGGATTACTCCAGAGCGCGAGCCAGGGCCAACGCATCTCAAGCTCCATGATAGCGCCGAAGGCAGGCGCGCGTCTTGCGCGAGCGATCGCGCCTGCTGCGACTGGAATTCCTTGGGAAAACAGCTACAATCGCGGCGCATGAAAACTCTGCGCTCTCTTGCTTTGTCCTTCCTGATGTCAGGACTCGTGCTGCTGGCAAATTGCCCGGCGCGGGCGCAGAAACCTTTCGCAGCGGACCTGCTGGTTCTGAACAACGTGACCGTCGTGGACGTACGCACGGGAAAGCTGCAGCCCGATCAAACGGTGGTGCTGGAACGTAACCGCATTTACTCCATGGGGCCGAGCAAATCCGCCAAGTATCCGCGCAACGCCGACAGCGTAAATTGCAAGGGAGGGTACCTGATACCTGGCTTGTGGGACATGCATGTACACCTGGCGTTCGGCGACTGGTTCCCGGATGCGAAGGATATTTCGCTGCCGCTCTTTATCGCCAACGGCGTGACCAGCGTGAGGGACATGGGCAGCGACCTGGACGTTGTGGAGGATTGGCGGAACGAGATTGAAGCCGGACGGATGATTGGGCCGCGGATTTTTACTTCGGGGCCAATGCTCGACGGACCGAAGCCGCGCTTTCCGAGTTCGATTGCGATTGCCACTCCCGAAGACGGGCGGCGCGCCGTGGACAACTTGAAGGAACGTGGCGCGGACTTTATCAAGTTGCAATCGCTAATCCCGCGAGAGGCGGTGCTGGCCATTGCCGAGGAAGCGAAAAAACAAGAACTCGCCTTTGAAGGGCACGTGCCGGATGCGATGCGCGCGAGCGAAATGTCCAAAGCCGGGATGAAGAGCTTCGAGCATCTGATCGGGATTTTTGAGGGGAGTTCGCCCGCCGAGGAAGATTTTCTTAAGGGCGGCAAGACAGAAGGGAAGTTTCTGGCGACGTTCGACGAAGCGCGCGCGGCTTCGCTGGCTGCATTGCTGGCGAGGAATCACACGTGGCAGTGCCCGACGCTGGTCTGGGAGCGCGGGGGAAACCTGCTGGACGTGAGCGATTATAGCGCGGACACGCGCGTCAAATATGTGCCGGCGCCGTGGAAGAGCAAAACGTGGAAGCGATTTACCGACGAAATTACGCAGGGATACGGTTCGGACGACCTTGCCACGCGCAAGAAATTTGTCGAGAAAGAGCTCGAACTCGTGCGGATGCTTCACAAAGCAGGGGTCGAATTCCTTGCCGGAACGGACACTCCCGCGGGCGTTCACATTTTCCCCGGCTTCAGTTTGCACGAAGAACTGCAACGATTTGTCGCTGCCGGATTCACGCCGCTGGAAGCGCTGCAGACTGCAACGCTGAATCCTGCGCGCTTCTTTGGAATGCAAGAGCAGCTTGGCACGATTGAAGAAGGCAAGCTGGCGGACCTGGTGCTGCTCAGCGCGAATCCGCTGGAGGATATTTCCAATACGCAGAAGATCGCGGGGGTATTTGCAAACGGAAGATATTTTTACCACGCGGAGATCGAGAAAATGCTGACGGGCGTGGAGTCAGCGGCACGCCGTCATCCCTGATGGCGAAGCCCGGTGGGATGTGGACCTTTCCTCAGTGAACCGAGCCGATGAAGACGCCGAACGGCGCAATCGCAAAGTGTTCCAAAGGCATGGAAGTTTGCTCAGGTTCGGGAGCGGCAAGCAGCGTTTTTGTGGAAGTGCCTTTGATGCCGAGCGAGGCGAGATCGAACTTTACGGTATGCGCCTCGCCGCTCATATTCAGCACGACTAACACGGAATCGCCGTTGGCGGGATTTTTGCGCAAGAAAGCGAGAACGTTAAGGTCGTCGCGGTCCAAAGAAACGTAGCTTCCCTCGCGCATATTTTGCAAGGCGGGCTCGCTCTGGCGCACTTCGAACAGGCGCTTGTAGAACGACAAGATGGAGCGAGGGTCCTTCGATTCGACGCTGACGTTGTATTCCGCGGAGCTGGGCGGTATCGGAAGCCAGGTGTGATCCGCGGCGCTGAATCCGGCATCTTTCGCGGTGTCCCACTGCATGGGAGTGCGCTCGCCGTCGCGGCCTTTTTCCTCCGGCCAGCCAATTTTGCCGATGGGATCCTGGACGTCTTCCTTGCGCGTTGGCGGCGTGGTCCTCATGCCGATTTCTTCGCCGTAATACATCAGCGGCGTCGTGCGCGGAGTCAGAAGAAGAGCGGCCATCAGCTTCGCGATTTGATCGTTGTGAACGCCGTCGCCGTAGCGGTCCCAGGCGCGCGGCTGATCGTGGTTGCTGAAGAAGTAGTGGGGCTGGCCGTGAGCGGGACTGTTCTCCACTTCGTCCAGCAGCTTGCGAAAATCCGGCGCGGAGAGCTTGTTCACGTCGGCAATCTGAAAATCCATGGGCAACTGGACTTCATCGTTGTGCGTGCCGTACATTTTGGTGAGTTCTTTGATGTTGGGCTCGTCCGCTTCGCTGATCAAGACCGGATTTCCCGGATAAGCGTCGACGACCTTGCGCATTTCGCGCAGCACTTCGTGAATTTCCGGCAGATTGTCGGTGTATTTGTGCTGGATGTTCGGATCGCCGTAGGCATTTTTGCCGGGAAGAATCGGGTCATCGCGCAGATTTGGGTCTTCGAACAGGCGGGAGACGGCGTCGAGACGAAAACCGGCGGCGCCGCGATTCAGCCAGAACCGCATGGCGTCGTACATGGCCTTGCGCACTTCGGGATTGCGCCAATTCAAGTCCGGCTGCTCGACGTAGAAGTGATGGTAGTAATACTGACCTGCGGTGGGATCAAATTGCCAGGCGGAGTGGCCAAACCACGACTGCCAATTGTTGGGAGGCTGCCCGGGGCCCTTGCCATCGCGCCAGATGTACCAGTCGCGCTTCGGATTCGTGCGCGAGGAACGCGACTCCTTGAACCAGGGATGCTGGTCGGAGGTGTGATTCGGAACGAAATCCATAATCACGCGTATGTTTCGCTTCTTCGCTTCAGCCATCAGGCGCTCGAAATCCGCCAAGGTGCCGTAGAGAGGATCGAGCGCGGTGTAATCGGCAACGTCGTAGCCAAAATCGACGAGCGGCGAGGGATACATGGGAGTAATCCAAATGGCGCCGATGCCCAGATCGTGCAAGTAGTCCAAGCGGGACGTGATGCCGTTGATGTCGCCCACGCCGTCGCGATTCGAGTCCTGAAAGCTGCGCGGATAAATTTCATAGATCACCGCGTGCTTCCACCAGGGATCTTGCTTTGTTTGAGGCGCGTGGCTGGGCACAGCTTTTGGAGAGTGGGTCTGTTGCGCCAGGGCCGGGATTGCAGCCAAGCAAAGGCCGAGTGTTAGAGCGAGACGAGAAAACTTAGCGAACTTGAGCACGGCTTCTCTCCTGGAAATGCTTCTTGTTCAATGTTTCCGGCTACGGCCTTGTTTCTCCACGGTTCTGCAACTGTTCCGACAGCTTGAGTTCACGATCGGCGTCGTCCATCTGGCCCAATTCGCGATACGCCAGCCCGAGCAGATGATGGGGAATCGGATTATTCGGATCCATGGCGAGGGCGCGCTGTAAGGCGCGGGCGGCGAGCAGGGGCTCGCCTTTTTTCTCGAGCACCTTGCCCATCAGGATGTACGGGCCGGTGGACGTAGCGTCGAGCCAGATCGAGCGCTGCAACAGTTTTTCCGCATCCTCGTATTTCTGCGCGCGCGAGTAAGCGTCGGCCAGTTTGTAGTAGACCGCGGCGTCGCCGGGATTCAGCTCCAATTCCTTCTGGAATTGCTCGGTGGCTTCTGGGATGCGCGACTTATAAAGATAAATTTCTCCCAACAGCATGTGCGCCAGGGGAAGTTTGGGGTCCAGCTCGATGGCCTTCTTTGCGTACTCTTCCGCGATGGGCGCAAAATCCTGGCGCAGCAGCATGCGCGCCGTGAAGAGATAGCTGGCGGCGGAATCGGGAGCCACCGCAAACATTTTCGCGAAGGACTTGCGCGCCCCGGGATAATCCTTCGTCTGGATGTAGCAGATCCCTAGAATGTACGAAGCATCGACGTTTGCGCTGGGAAACCAGGTTTGCACTTTTTCGAGCGGCGCGATTGCGTCGGCGGGGCGTCCGGCGAGGTAGCTCGAGATTCCCAGCAATTGCAAGGCTTCGTTGTCGGCCGGATTCTCGGCGAGAGCTTTCTTCAGATTCGCGGCCGCATTCAGATAGTCGCCCTTCTTGTAGTAGACGACTCCCAATTCATGGGAGAGGCCTTTCGGCGCGGGTTGCTTGGCGGCCAGCGCGTCCAGTTGCGTAATCGCCTCCTCGAATTTGCCTTGCTGCGACAAACGCCGCGCCTCCGCAAATGCCGCATCGGGCGATACGATCTGCTTGGGTTTAGGAGCCTCGATTTGCTTCGCCGACTCGCTGCCCTGCGCCTGGCCCGGAACTGCGCCGCAAAGAAATAGGAAACTCATCAGGAAAACCCCACTGAAAATCGTGGACAAACAAAAAGAATTGCCAGCACTGGGATACCGAATGCGGCCGGACGGAGGCCCGGCGTTCCCATCCGGCATTCTTGCAACTTCAAGCACAGACAACCCCTGCCTTTCGTTCATTACGGTTGAGGATGATTCAAATCGCCGCTGATCTGCTCGAGATTCTCGCGCGCTAGCTTGTGATGGGGATCGATTTGCAGGGCGCGCTGAAAGTGCACCTTTGCCTCCGCAAGATTTCCCGTTTCTGCCAGGGCGCCGCCCAAGTTGGCTTCCGCATTGGCATCCCCAGGCCGCAAGCGAACCGCAGCACGATAATGTTCAATCGCCTCGGCGAATTTCTCCTGAGAAACAAGCGCGTTGGCGAGATTGTATTGCGCGTCGAAATTGTCGGGCTGCACTTTGAGCGCCGCAGACAGATAGGATATGGCCTCGTCGGCCCGCCCCGCGGCCAAAAGGGAAGCGCCAAGCGCATTGTTCGCGGTGGCGTCCTGAGGGCGAAGCTGCACGGCCTGCTCAAACTGCTTGATCGCTTCGGCTTGCTCGCCGCGGGCCATGAGCATGGCTGCAAGGTTGTAGTGCGCTTCAAAATCGGCGGGATTCTTTTCAACGTTGTGTCTGGCCATGGCTTCCTGCAACAGCATGCGCGGATCGAAAGCCATGTCAGGCGAGGTGTGCGGAAGAACCTGGAGCCACAGGTGGGCCATCTCGTCGCTCGAGCGATTCCCCGCCACGACGCGCCGCGGCGGGTCGTTTGGGTTGGCCACATTGTCGCTGGAGTTGTCGTAGACGTAGCGCATCGAAATCGTGGTGCCCTTTGGCAACGGGACGGGATTCGCGTAGCGATAGACGGCCTGCCAGTTCAAGTTCCATTGAGGAATGTGAATGAGCGCCTTCACTGAGCCGTCGGGCAAAGTTGCGAGAGCTTGCAAATCCTTGCCGAGATAGTGCGCATGGGGATAAATCGCGAGCAAATCCACATCCACGGGAAGCGTAAATTTGTCCGTGACGACGAAGTGCTTTTGGCCAGGAGGGATGTCGAGCTGACGATCGTTTTCCAATTGGAGCAGCACTGGAAAGAGCGTCGCGTGCTTATCGGTAAAGTACAGCCCAAGACTTGGCTGGATCGTCTCCGGCTTGCCGGACGGTTGCAGGTGGATGTTCAAAACCAAATCCGTGTCTTTATCGAGGCGCAAGGCCATGCCTTCCGGCTCCGGTTTGAGCACCGTGCCCGGCTTCCAGAAAAAGAAGTGGCTGTCCGGATCAAAGTTCTCGGATTCGATTTTGAGTTCCATTCCCGCGAACCCGGCGCCGGGTTCTGACTCCTGATGGCGGGCGGACTGACCGCGGTCCACGAGAATGTTTGCATGGTGAACGACGCGCTTGTCGCCGGGCCGGATCTCGATGGCTTTCAGCCAGCGCGTGCGATCCACCGGCGCGCGAAAGATGAAATTCCAATACATGTCGGAGCCTGTGGCGGGAAGCGTGTACGGTTTCTCGGCTTCGATGACTTTGTCCGGCTGCCCGAGTTGCCAGCCGGAGATGAATCGAGGGGCGGGAGGGAGGTCGCTCGGGGCGCCCTCGACAGCGCTTTGCTCGACCCATCTTTGAAAGAGGGCGATCTGTTCGTCGGAAAGACGCAGTTCATCGGCGAATTTCGCTGGCTGCGGCTCCGGCAGCCACGGAGGCATGAACCGCGTCGCGGTGACCGCAGCAATCTGGCGGGCGTGTGCTTTTGCTTCGCTGTAAGTGAGTAGCGGGAAAGGACCCGCCTCGCCGGGCCGATGACACGGAGCACAGTAATGGAACACGATCGGAGCAATGTCGCGATTGAATGTGACTTGTTGCGCCGTGGGCTGCTTGTGACGTGCAGCAAGGTCCTTGCGCTGAGCAAAGGCCGCGGCCGTAACCGAGCTCAACCCAAGGGCGCACGCAACGAAGGTTCGGAGGGAAGAGGTCATTGGGCGTCCGCGATGTAACATCCCACACCCGGTGCGCTGGGTGGCGGAGCTTTCCCTGTGAGAGCCGCCTGGATGGCGTCGTCGAGTTCGTGCGTAGTGGCCGCGGGCCGGGAGTGGCCGAGGTCTTCATACCAGTTGTCGATGCGGCCGTGGTAGATGAGCCGCTGATGCGCGTCGAAGACCGCTGCTTCGGGCGTAACCTGAACTTGCGCTCGCGCGACCAGCGCATGCTGCGGATCGCGCATCGCCGGGAGCTTGTAGCCATATTCGCTCTCATGCTGGCGAATTCTTTCCCGCGAAGCCCACTTCCCGAGGTAGACAAGCCAGAAGCCCGCCTTGCCCCTATACCGCGCGCTGATTCGCTGAATCAACGGCGCATAACGGTTGGAGATGGGGCAGTCCGTGCGCACGAAGACGAACACCGCCGGTTTTCCCGCTGCCTCTTGAAAAGGATCGGCGGGAGTTCCATCGGCGTGAAGCGCGGTTTTTTGCGCGGCCCGCGCAAAAGGAAAAGCTAAAAGAACAACCCCCGCGGTTAGCAGAGAGAAAGAGACATAAAGCCGGCGTGGGATGAATCTAGAGAGTTGCATCAGCGTGCCCGGGCCTTTTGCTCCCAAAATTTTACTGCCCTGCGAAGAACCTTGTCTATTCTACAGAGCTATTTCCGAGGCGTCCTCCCAACCCAGAACAAAAACGGGGAGCCGGTGAGGGCTCCCCGTCGGGGTGGTGGGGTGTCCTTCGTTCTTAGTTAGAAAGTGAATCTCAGGCCAAATTGCAGTTGGCGCATTCCGGCCGGTGAGCCGGGCGAATTGTTGTTTTCGATGTCGCTGATCCGGCCAGAATCGCCGCCGCAGTCTATGCATGTGTTGCCCTGGGTGCTGCTGAAGGCAAGCACAGGGTGATTGAATACGTTGTAAGCGTCAAAGCGGAACTGCGCCTTGTAGCGTTCCGTAATATTGAACGTTTTGGCGAGCGCCATGTCGGAGTAGAACCCGCGGGGACCACGGTAAGAATTCCGGGTGACACTGCCGATCTGGCCGCAAGCCGGGAGCGAAAACCCTCCGGATGTCGGTCGCGCAACCAGACATTGGTCGTTTTGTCCGGTGATGTCCGTCGCGGAATTCTTGATTTCTGGAAGCGATTGACTCAGAACTCCGCTCGCCAATGGCGTGAACCAAAGCAGATTGCCGGCAGAATCGCGGGTGGTTCCCGTCTTAAGCGTGCCAGTCGCGTTGGGGCGGCACGGCCCGGCATCCGAAATCTGGCCGCACTCGCCGATGCTTGGCGTCCAGGGTAGACCGCCGCTGTAGTTCAGGGTGTTCGTAAGTTGCCAGCCACCAATAAGCAAGTCAGAGACGCGGCCTGCGTCACTCATAAACTTCTTGCCTTTGCCGATCGGCAATTCGTACACCGTGTTGATCACGAATGCGTGATTGCGGTTGAAGTCGTCCGGACCCCAAGCATACGTCTTATTAACGGAGAAATAGCCGGCATCATAGAAATAGGCTTTGGAGTAGGTATAGTGCGCCAAGAATTGCAGACCGCGGCTGACGCGCTTCTCTACCTTCACCTGCAAAGCGTTGTATTTGTTGTCTGCATCGTTGCCAAAGTAGTCCCCCGGGCTATCCGAGCAGCAAGCCGGTGTCGGATGAACAACACCTTGTGCGTCGGTGAAGGTAGAGCCCGGATACGTAAACGCCGGAACACCGTTCAGGAAAAGCCGGCGCCGGAAGGCTTGCGAAACGAATGGCTTGAAGACTTGTTTGCAATCAAACGTCGTTGCGGGCGCTGGATTGGGACTACAGCTGTATGCGAAGGTACCCGGGCCGATCGCCGCCTCGTTTGTATTGTAGGAGGGCCCGTTGCCAGCAAAGACATGAGTGCCTTTGTTCCCGACATAAGCAACAGTCAAGTTCAAAGTCGGAGTGACCTGACGCTGAACCGTGGCATTCCACTGGTCGATCGTGGGGAGCCGTTGAATTGTCGGCCGGATTCTTGGGCTGACGTCGCCCGCAGGTCCCCTGAGTGGAAGAATGCCATCCGAGGGAACCGTAACGGGCACAAAACCCTTTGGGCCTTGGGCCAGGGTAAATACGGCGCTGCGGTCATTCGTTGCCCCGGATCCGCAACCCGGGCCCTGCGTGCAGTTCGCATCGGTGAGGGTTTGGTTAGCAAGGACCGGCAGATTCTGAGTCACGACGTGGCCGAAGTTGGAACCAAACACGCCGATGTCAAAACCGCGCCCATACCCGATGCGCAAAACAGTTTTCGGATCAAATTGATATGCAAAGCTGAGACGGGGTGCGAACGCTTTGTAGGTGTTCTCCACATTCCCGTGCAAGTCGTTTGAGCCAACGCCGGCCACGCGGATAATCCCCGTGTCAACGTTCGCGAAGCCGCCTTGGGCCTTCCCGTTGACGCTCTCCGGGAAGTAGATTTCCCAGCGCAATCCGTAGGTCATCGTAAATTTTGGAGATACACGCCACGAGTCCTGGCCGTAGAAAAACCAGCGCTTCTGGCGCTCAGCGGCGTTCAAGCTCGTGCTGACAAACCGCTCAAAAGAAGTCACGTCGCCCATCAGGAATGCTGCAAAACTATTGCCACCGACGCCGCCATCAGCCGTGTCTCCCGCATTGATATGCAACAGGCCGGTACGGCTAGCGTCGCTTGGAACTCGCAGGTTCAACGCATAGCGGATGTCTGCTCCGAACTTGATCGTGTGGTTGCCCTGCGATCTTGTCCAGTTATTGACGAATTGAACTTGCTGCTCGCTTTCCGTCAACGGGCAGTTACAGCGTCCGATGTTCAAGCCGTCGCCGAAGGCGCTAAATCCGCCGGTGCCGCTAAAATCGATGCCAGCCAATCCTCCGGTGACGGGGGGGCCCGTAATACCTGGGCACAAACTGGAGTTGAGTTTACTGGAGTTGAGACATGGAACCCCAAATCCGTCCATGGGTGACGCAGCGGCATCGGAATAAGCCGTTTGTGGATTGTACTTGAACCATCCAAAGCGGAAGTCCGTCAGCCATTTCGGGCCGATGGGTTTTGTAAAGCCGGTGGCCAAGCTGTAATTATGCACATTAGAGCTGCCATTCAAGCCGCCCGGGCCAAAGCCAGCTCCGCCTAACGCCCCTAGTCCACCCTTGCCGGAGAGCGAGAAATAGTCAATGCTGAAGCGCCCAAAGACTTGGTAGTTACGAGGAGCGCTGTAATCAATGCGCGTGTCAAAAGATTTCTGATCAAATGGGCCTGCACCGGTCGTGACTAAGTTATTGCTCACGCCGCTGGACGTTGGCGCCGGGAACAAAGCGAGCATCGCCGTGGCCTGTGGCGAAATCCTTGTGTTCGGAATCAGATTGCCCGCGAAAGCTGTCCGGCCGGTTCCCGTCGATTGATTGCCCGTGGCCGGGTCGTAAATTTGACCGTTTACAGCACCGAAAGCAGTCAAATACTCGCTAAGGTTGCAGTTCCCCGGTTTTCCGAAACCACAGGTGCTCTCCACCAAAGCAGTCGGAATCGTGTATTGATTGGTTATGCCTTGCTGCTGCTTCGTGCCCTGATAATCGCCGAAGAAGAACAGCTTGTTCTTGATGATGGGGCCGCCGACAGATCCGCCAAATTGCTTCCACGTCGCTGGCGCGAGAGAAACTCCGGGCTTGTTCGTGAATGGGTCGCGCGCTTGCTGGTCGCTATTGCGGTAATAGTAGAAACCGCTTCCATGAAATTCATTGGACCCGGACTTGATGGACACCTTCACCGTTCCCGCCGTCGCCTTCCCGGACTCCGCGTCGTAGTCCTGCAAAGCAACCTTCGCTTCCGCAATGGCGTCTAGGTTCGGGTTGACGACGATAATGCCAAGGATCGGATCCTGGTTGTCCGTCCCATCCAATTCAAAGTTAGTTCCCGAGAAGTGTTGGCCATTGACGAAGATTTGCCCGCCGCCCTGCGGATTTTCCGTCGCGGCGTGGCTCCAGCCAACCAGCTTTTGTGTCCCTGGGGAGAGAAGCTCGAAATTGGTGAAGTTGCGATTCAGCACAGGCAACTCTTCTACGTATGTTTGGCTGAATTCCATGTCAACATCAGCGCGATCGGTCTTCAACTGCGGCACTTCACCAGTGACTTCAATGGATTGAGTCACCGCGCCAACCTGCAACTGAGCATCAACGTGGGCCGCGTTGTCAGCTGAAACGCCTACGCTCGGTATTTCCAAGACCTTGAAGCCGCTGGCTTCAACCTTGATCTTGTAAGTGTCGGGGATCAAGTGTGTGACAGAATAGTTTCCGCTTTCATTGGTAGTCGTGTCATAGGTGAAGCTCTTCGTCACTGAAGTGACAGTGACCTTGGCTCCAGCCACCGCATTGCCCTGCGGGTCGGTCACCGTGCCGATGATGCTGCCATACACCGCCTGCCCCGAGGCAGTGTTGGTGCACAGCAAGAACGCCAAACAGAAAACTAAAACCAGCCCCAAACTAACTTGCCTTCTCATTACACCCCTCCTGAACACTCGCACTCTTTGAAAAAGGTTTAAAGTTGAATATATTTGCATGTTTCAGAGCTGCTGATTCACTGCGTGGTCGGTTGCAAGACACGAAAAAAATAACTACGCTCAGCCCCGCAAAGGGGACACCCCAAGCGTTTCAAATGAAAATGGGTTTCAAACGGCAACCTGTCGAACCGGTGCGTTCGCAGTGAATCGCCCCCAAACTCCTCGACCGTACGAACAAACACTCGCCGTGGCCCACATTTACGTTCAGGAGAGGCTTCCTCGCTGCATGAGAAAACACTTTCCCGTGCACCCAAAATGGGGCCGGTGAACAATTGTGATGGCTTCTATCAGTTTTTTGCGTAACCGGTATAGTCTCTAGGGGTCTGATACGGTTACGTGGGGCAAGTCGCGGCCCCTCAATAAGGTACGAACGTTGTTACTAGAGTAGTGTTACAATGTCGGGGCCGGGGCGGTGGCGGAAGTGGCAGACAAGGCTCATTGCCGGGGACAGGTCGACAAACTTCTGAGCAGCCATGCCTTGCACGGCTCGGAATCTTTGTGCAAGCTGCTGCGCTATTTGGCTGATCATGCGTTAGACCATCCGGGGGCCTCACCTAAGGAATATCAAATTGCGACAGAAGTATTTGGGCGCCCGAGCAATTTTGACCCTCACCTGGATTCGACCGTTCGAGTTCAAGCGGGCCGGCTTCGCGGCAAATTAGCCGAGTACTACGCGACGGAAGGAGCTGAGGACGCGATCCTGGTCGATTTCCCCCGGGGAACGTACGCTCTTGCTTTTCACGAACGTCCTGCTGGTGGGGCGGGACGAAACCATGGGAACGGGCTCCACGAATCAGCGTCTGACGTAGGACGATCTTCACGAAAATGGCTGGCTGCCGTCATCCTTTTGTCCGTGCTCCTGTCCGCAGTCGTGGCAGTTGCCATGGACCGCTTCCTCAACCGCCGCACGGCTGAAGCGCGGCTCGACACGGAAGGCACGGAGGCGCCGACCGTTCTGCGCGTTTTCTGGAAAGGCTTTCTCACGGCACCTCAAGAGCCCTGGGTCATTTTCAGCAATGCAGCTTTTGTGGGGCGGCCTGACAGCGGGATGCGTTACTTCAAATCTTCCCGCGACGGCCAAGCGCACATTCTCGATCACTACACTGGAGTAGGGGAAGTTCTGGCGGTGCACGCTCTGGACAACGTTTTCATGAAATTGCACCAGCCTATTCGCGTCAAACGCGGAAGCTTGTTCTCCTTGGACGACGCGAAAAACAATGATTTGATTTTCATCGGATCGCCTTCTGAGAATCTCACTTTGCTGGAAATTCCAAGTACGAAGGAATTTGTTTTTCGGCAGATCGCTTCCGGTCCGCGCGCCGGCAACGTCGAAATCGTCAATGTTCACCCCGGGGCGGACGAGCCAAAATCTTTTCTGGCTACGCCGTCGGATGAGGCGCTTGCGGACGACTATTCGGTTGTAGCGCTGGTGAAGGGACTGAACCCTTCGCGCTCGGAGCTGATTCTGGCCGGCACAACGACCATCGGAACGCAGGCTGCCGTCGAGTATGTGTGCCAGCCGGACAACCTCCAGCAACTGCTTCTGCGGCTTTCCGTCTCCAATTCCGGCGAACTGAAGCCCTTCGAAGCCGTCATTCATGTGAAAGTGACGCGCGGCGTGCCTGTAGGGTCGGAGCTTGTCGCACTCCGGAAAGAGCCAGCTTAAAGCCTATTTTGAATGTGGAAACGGTGCTTCAAGGCGTTGGCGCCTTCAACCGGGGATCGAGGTCAGCCGCCGTCTTGAATTCTTGCAACGCGCCTTGTTTGTCACCCTTCCGCTGCAACGCCAGAGCGAGCTGATAATGCGCAGGAGCGTAGCCCGGCACCGACTCAATGGCGCTGCGAAATTGCGAAATTGCGCCGTCAAGGTCCCCTGCGTTGAACAGGCGCCTCCCCGAATTCGTGGCGAAGAGTGCGGCCTGCTCGCTGGTCTTTCGCTTTGCGATCTCCGCTCCCGCGCGACTCTCCGCAGCGGAGCCTTCGTTGTCGCCGAGTTGACGCAGCACCGACGCCAGGGTCGTGTGCGCGCCAGCGAACTCCGGCTGCAGGCGAATCGCTTCTCGGAGGGCTTTTGCGGCCTCTGCCAACTCACCTTTCTGCTTCAACACTGTGCCCAGTGTGTAGTACGCCTCCGCATAATCCGGCTTGGCATGAATCGCTGCAGTCAGCTCCTCAGCGGCTGCGGCAAAGTCGCCTTGCTGCCACAGAGTCACGCCGAGTGTGTAATGAGCGTCGGCCTGCTGAGGATCCAGATCTGCAGCCTTGCGGAACTCCGCGATGGCCTCCGGCAATTTGTCTTTTAGTTTAAGCGCCAGTCCCAGGTCGTAGTGCAGCGTGGCGTCTTGCGGTGATAGTTTCAGCGCTTGCTGAAAAGTTGCAATGGCAGAATCGAAGTCCGCAACTTGCAGGTACGCCGCTCCAAGATTCCCAATATACGCGCTGTCTTCCGGCCGCACACGAATGGCTTCCTGGAATTCTTTGGCCGCACCTTGCGCATCGCCGCCCTGCAAATACGCCAGCCCCAAATTGTTGTGAATGTCCGGGTTGTCCGGCTGCAATTTCAGGGCTTGGCGAAAGGCCGCGACGGCCTGCTCCACATCCCCATGGTGCTGCAGCAGCAAGCCCAGGCTGTTTTGAGCATCCGGATAATCCGGATTCAGTTTCACGCACGCTTGCAATTCGCCGATTGCCGCGGGCGCTTTGTCTTGTGACTTCAAAACCTGGGCGTAGTAATAGTGGGCGCCCGGATCAGAGGGCTCCAGCTGCACTGCTGTTTGCAGATGTTCGGCAGCTTGGGTCATCGATCTTTCTTGATATTGCAAGACACCCAGATGGAAATGAGGCTTTGCGAAATTGGGCTGCAGGCGGATCGCCTCGGAAAATTCGGCTTCCGCGTTTTGCGTGTCCGATTTCTGAACCAAAACGGTTCCAAGGTCGTCGTGCAATTCCGCCCGCTGGGGCTCCAGTTCTACGGCCCGGCGGAATTCGGCGATTGCGCCATCCAAATCCTTGGAAAAATCAAGCACGCGGCCTAAGGTCCGGTACGTCTCCGAATCGCCGGGAGCCAGATGCGTGGCTTCCTTCGACTCGCGGAGCGCGCCTGCCAGATCACTTTTGCGAAGTAGCGCGTTCGCGAAATTCACATGGGCCTGCACGAAACCCGGCTTTAATCTGACTGCGCTCTGAAATTGCTTGATCGCGGAATCCACTTCGTTCTGCGCGAGCAAGACCCAGCCAAGTGAGTTATGTGCCTCGGGGCTCTGTGGCGCCAGCTGGGCGACTTTTTCAAAAGCCACGCGCGCGGACTCCAAATCGCCCTTTTGCAGTGCGGCCATCCCCTGCTTATAAAAGGAGGTTGCTTTGGATTCAGACTCGGCCGGGGAAGCCGAATTGGCCGCTTGTCCCATGCCAGGCCTGGCTGTCACAAACGAACAGAGAAGAAAAAGCGCGCAGCATGGAACAAGCCGCGAGCGGCCACAAACCCAAGTCGATTTCACTCGCAGGGTGAGCATTGTTCGAACCCAACAAAAATCCTAGCATGATTGAGGACTGCGATTCGGCGGCACGAAGACGGCTGAAGCTTGCCCTCGGTTGACCCCTGCCCACAGCCAACTTACTATTCTTAAGGCTTGATGACTCTCCATTTCTCTTCTCTTCGGTCGCTTCTTCTCTTCGGGCTTTGCGCCTGTCTCTCCTTGCAAGTCGGCCGATCGGCGCCGCAAAATTCGGAGCAAACTCCGACCAAGACTCCGGCGCCTATCGTGCACTTTACGGATGTCGCAGCAAAGGTGGGACTCACGGCATCCGTTGTTTTCGGCGGGGAAAAGACAAAAAAGTACATCATCGAAACCACTGGCACGAGTGTTGCCATTTTCGATTATGACAACGACGGCTGGCCCGATATTTTCATCGTGAACGGCACGAAGCTCGAAGGCTTTCCCAACGGCAAAGCGCCGACGAGCCATCTCTATCACAACAACCATGACGGCACCTTCACAGACGTCACGGAAAAAGCGGGCCTGACGCACACAGGATGGGGCCAGGGAGTGTGCGTCGCCGACTACGACAACGACGGATTCGAGGATCTCTACGTCACCTACTACGGAAAAAACATTTTGTACCACAACAACGGGAACGGCACGTTTACCGACGTCAGCGAGAAAGCTGGAGTTGCGGGAAACGGCAAGATGTGGGGCACCGGCTGCGCGTTTGTGGACTACGACCGCGATGGCAAGCTGGACCTAATGGTCGCGAATTATGTGGACTATGACTCGGCCACCGCTCTTGCTCCGGGAGAACGGCCTTCGTGTATGTGGAAAGGCGTTCCGGTCATGTGCGGGCCGCGCGGATTGCCCGGGGCGAAAAACATTCTGTACCACAATCTCGGCAACGGGACGTTCGAGGATGTGACGAAAAAAGCGAAAATCGACCAGACCAACGGGCATTACGCATTCAGCGTTTCCACGCTCGATTATGATGACGACGGATGGCCGGACATTTTTGTGGCGTGCGACAGCACCGCAAGCATTCTCTATCACAACAATCATGACGGCACATTCACCGACGTTGCAGTTATTTCCGGAGCCGCTTTCAATGACGATGGGCGCGAGCAAGCGGGCATGGGCTCGACCGTTGGCGATTATGATGGGGACGGCAGGCCCGATATTTTCAAGACGAATTTCTCCGACGATACTTCCACGCTTTTACACAATAACGGCGACGGCACGTTTGACGACAAAACGTTTCCCGCGGGCTTTGGCCTAAACACGCAATACCTCGGATGGGGAACGAAGTTCCTCGACGTGGACAACGATGGCTGGCCCGATCTGCTTCTCGTGAACGGGCACGTCTATCCGGAAGTCGACAGCCAGCACCTCGGAAGCAGTTTTCTCGAGCCGAAGATTCTTTATCACAATAACGGCAACGGAACCTTCACGGATATTTCTGCCAGCGCCGGCCCCGCGATCACAGCCTTAAGTTCCGCGCGCGGGCTGGCAGTGGGCGATCTGTGGAACGATGGGCGCATGTCCGCGGTGATCAACAACATGAACGCTCCTCCCATGTTGCTGGTGAACGACATGCGCAACGGAAATCATTGGATCGCGTTTCGCACGATTGGAACGTTCAAGAGCGATACAAAGGACGTGAAGGAAATAAAGGAAGTAAAGGAAATGAAGGAAGTAAAGGAAATGAAGGAAAAGGCGAACGGCGAGACGTCTGCTATTTCCTTTGCGTCTAATCGCGATGGCATCGGCGCGAAGATTACCGTCAAAGCGGGCGACCGCCTGCTGGTGGACGAAGTTCGCAGCGGCTCGAGTTTTGACTCGAATAGCGACATCCGCGTTCATTTTGGATTGGGTTCAGCCGCAACAATTGAGTGGGTGCAAGTTCGCTGGCCCAGCGGATTGGTGGAACACTTTGAAAATCTGGCTGTGGATTCCATCCACACGCTGAAAGAAGGCAGCGGAATCCGCTCACAAAAGAATGACGGGCGGGCCTTGAAATAAGCGGGAGGGCAGACGAAGAACGTCACCCGAGACGGCGACGAGCTTTATCTTATGCAGTGCTTGTTCAGGAAACGAAACACATCGTCTGACCAGACAGAGCTTCCAAAATAGCCGAAAGTGTGGCCATCTTGCACGGACGTCCCAAAGAGAGGGTAATCTTGAGCGCGAATTCTTTGCCAGCGTCCCTCATGGCGTTCGTAAGAACCCGGCTCGGAGAAAGATCGTAATCATTCTCGGCCTGAAAGAAAAAGATAGGGGCCTGGGAGCGGCGAACGCTGCGCGTCATCAGCGATTGAAGCTCCGGCGCCTGTGCCCAGCTCTGCGCACCACCAGCAGAATCGACAGCACCACAATAAGAAGCGTGCTCGGCACCTAACACGGTCTCGATGCCACCAAAAGAATTCCCCGCAACAGCGATTTGATCCGGTTTAACAAACTTCTGTGTTCTCAGCCAGGTTAAGGCGGCGAGTTGGTCGTTTAAGTGGTCCGTCTCAAGCAAGCGGACCATGGTTGAAGCTCCAGCCGTGAGCCCGCCCGCTTTTGTCGCCGCGGCAATCTCATCGCCGATAAACTTTCCTGCCGAAGCACTTAGACCTTGACCTCTCCGGTATGGTCCGAAGAAAACCCAGCCGTTCTTCGCAAACACCGGCCCCAACGCGTCGAAAGCCTGTTTGCCAAGCATCCCGGGAGCGCTTCCGTGGTTGTAAACAACCGCCGGGAACGGCCCAACACCATCCGGCCTGTATAACACCCCGTGAAGGGTAAGCCCCCCGCTGGGAAACGTAACCACCTCCCCGTCCAACGAATGAGATTGTGATTGAGCCGCCGAGGGACCTGAATCTTGGAGGTCTTGAGCTTCCGCGACTCCCACATACTTGTCTGCCCCGCCGTAATAAAAGAGCAAGCGGCTGTTCTGGCGAATCATGCCTTCCACGAACACCACATTGGGGACTTGGCCGACTTTTTCCCATTCTTTTTCGGGCGCGAAGATCGGCGTGTCGGAGCGGTAGAGAACTTTTCGAGGATCGTGAGAATCGAAGACGGCGAGGCCGCTGCGGTAGACCAGGTTGTCGTCAGCCCCGTTGTAGATCAGGACGATTCCGCTTGCAGTGAGAAGCGGCGGCGGGCCCGGCTCGACCACACGAGAGTCGAATTTTCCGGGACGCTTCGGCAGCACGGGCGTTTCTGTCGCCTCGGTCCAATGAATCAAATCGGTGGAGTAGGAAAGACCCATCTGGTCGGTCTTGTCAGCGGCGGTGCCCAGCCAATACATCCAATATTTGCTGTCAATTTTTTCAGGAACAATCGCGCCGGATTTTGTCCAGCCTTGGTTCCATTTTCCTTTGTAGGCGGGGAGCAAAACGCCTTTGCGTTCCCAGTGGGTGAGGTCGCGGGAAGTGGCGAGGCAAAGCTGTGCGTCCTTCTTGTTGTAGCCCGTGTAGGTGAGATAGTACGTGTCGCCGAACTTCTGCAGGCGCGGATCCTCCACGCCGCCGTCCTTTTCATAATCGGCTTCGGGCGCAAGAACTGGTTCGGGCCGCCGCGTGAAGTGTATGCCATCTTTGCTTTCGGCGTATCCGAGGCGGGAAGTTCCCGCGGCGTCTTGCGCGCGGTAGAGCATGACGACCTTGCCGTTGTGAAGAACGACGGCAGGATTGAACGCGCCTGCGGATTCCCACATTGTGCCTTGTGGAGAAATTATGGGTGCGTCAGACGCGCGCGTCCACGAACCGAAGGGGAGCCTGACGCTTTGTCCGGTTTGCTCCGTGAACGCAAGCGCACCGGCAACCGGCAGGGCAACAGCGAACACCAGGGCTGTCGAAGTTTTTGCGCGCATCAAGCAGAAAGTCTAGCACCGATCGATTTTAATCCTTCGTTTGTGAGGGGATTCTGCGTTACTCATATCGCAAAGCCGCGATCGGATCCACCCGCATCGCCCGCCGCGCCGGCATATAGCAAGCCAAGAGTGCCACTAAGAAGAGAAGCGCGGCAACGGCGGCAAAGGTTAGTGGATCTCGCGCCGTCACGCCGAACAGCAGGCTGGTCATCAAGCGAGTCAACGCAAAGGCCGCACCCATCCCGATGACTACACCGACTAGAGCCATCTTCGTGCCCTGCCGCAGCACCATCTGCAGCACGTTTGCCTGTTGCGCCCCCAGCGCCAAACGAATTCCAATTTCGCGCTGACGTTGCGACACGGTGTAAGACATCACTCCGTAGATGCCGATGATTCCCAGCACCAGCGCCATGGCGCCCGCAATTCCCAGCATCACCAGCGTGAACGACGTGCGCGCCACGGATTTGTCATAGACTTCCTGCATTGTCCGCACGGACGCCAGTGGCAAACTTGCATTCACCGACCACACCGCCGCTCGAACTTCGTCGAGAAAACTCTGCGTGCCCGCACGCTCGCTTCGCATAACAAACGTCACCGTCCGTTCCGTCTCGGCTGCCTTACTCCCGAATAGATACTCCATCATCGGCGGCCAATACACGATTGCCGGAGCCGTCTCCTGCACGCCTCGCTGCCGAACGTCCTGTATCACGCCGATCACTTCGTGCCACGGCATCGACGAAAACTCCCGCAATTGTTTGCCAATCGCCGCCGATGGCGTGCCCCACATCTCGCGTGCCAGATTTTCGGAAACCATCACTACGGGCCGCAGCGCGTACACCTCATCCCACGTGAATTCTCGCCCGGCAACCAGACGCGTCCCTGCTGTATGCAAAAAGCCGGGAGAAATGTACTTGTACAAGCGCAGCGGCGCCATCACCCCGTCGGGGTAGCTCTTGTCCTGAGCGAAGATGCAGTCCCAACCCGAATCGAATCCCTCCATCGGCATATCGCTCGCAAAGCCGGCCTCCTTGACTCCCGGAATGGCTGCCAACTTATTGAGAATTTCGTTCTGTGTTCGCGCAACACCCTGCGCCTCAGGGATCAACAGGTCTGGAATCGAAATTCGCATCAACTGCAAATGCCCAGCGTCCGTAAAGCCCGGCTCAACGGTACCCAACGCCTCAAACGTGCGAATCATCAGCCCAGCGCAGATCAGCAGCACCAAAGCCATGGCCACCTGGCCAACAACCAGCAGATTCCGCGCACGATGCCGCTCGCGGCTTACGCTGATGCTCCTGCCCGCGCTGCGCAGCTCCAGTGCGGTCCTCGGTCCCGCATACTTCAACGCTGGAATTAGTCCAAAGAACAGCCCGGACAGCGCCGAAATCAGGAAAGCAAAGGCCAGCGTCCGCGAATCAATCGAAATTTCGCTCAAGCGCGGCAGATTCGCTGGCCCAATCGCCGCAAGAAAACGCACGCCTGCGTAAGCCAGTCCAACGCCTGCTGCTCCACCCATCAATCCCAGCATCAGGCTTTCCACCAAAAGTCCGCGGACCGTTCGCCACCTGCTCGCGCCAAGCGCGGCGCGGACCGCCAACTCCTGCTGCCGCGCTTCCACGCGCACCAGCAGCAAATTCGTCACGTTCGCACACGCAATCAGCATCACCAACGCGATGGTTCCCATTACCACCCACAGCGCCTCGCTGACGTTGCCGATCACTTCTTGCTTCAGCGGCCGAATCAGCGGCGTAATTTTCCATGTTTCGTAAAAATGAGGATTCGTTCCTGGGCCGTTCGTAAACGAATCCATCCAGATTGGCAGCATCCGCGTTATGTCCGCGTTGGCCTGCGAGATTGTCGCATGCCGCTTCATCCGCGCGATTCCGTGGTACCCAAATCCCGCTAGAATCAGCTTCGCGCGATCGAATTGGAAAGGCACGATTAGATCGAAATCCGTATCGACGAATCGAAATCCCCGCGGCATCACGCCAACAATTTCCCGCGGCCGCGCATCCACCAGGACGTTACGGCCAATCATCGCGCGGCCCCCGCCGAAGCGCCGCTGCCAATACGCATAGCTCAGCATCACTCGCTGCGGACCGCGCGGAATCTGATCCTCTTCGGAGAGCCAGCGGCCGACTTCAGGGGGAACGCCGAGCGCCTGGAGCACGCCGTCGCTCACGTCCACGACGCGCACCTGCTCCGGCTCGGCTAAGCCGGTGACGCTTGCCGAATCGGCGACCCACACGCCTAAAGATTGGAACGTGCGGTTGTGCCCCGCATACGTGAAATACATGGACGGCGAAAGCAGCAGCCCGTTCTCGAAATCTGCCAGGCCTGCCGCCCCGGGGGCGACTTGATGGAGCGCTACGAGTTCCTCCGGCTTCGGATAATTCAGGGGCTTCAGCAGCACACTATTCACCACGCTGAATACGGCCGCGTTGGCTCCGATTCCGATCGCGATTGTCAACAACGCAACGGCCATGAACCCGGGAGACTTGCACAGCATTCGCGCGCCAAAGCGCAAGTCCTGGAACAAGGTGTGCACGAAATGAAAGCCCGTGGCTTCGCGGCATTCTTCCTTGAATTTCTCGTGGCCACCGAACTCAATCCGCGCTCGCCGGTCAGCTTCCGGACGCGTGAGTCCGCTGCGCTCCAAATCGTCCGCGCGATTCTGCACGTGCGCGCGCAGCTCTTCTTCGGTATCGCTTTCTATGCGCTTTCGCAGAAACAAGCTGGAGAGAACAGATCGAAGCGATGCAAGAAGCTTCATGTTTCCTCCGCGCAAGCTCCGAGATTCCTATTCATAACGCAGCGCCACCATCGGGTCGACCCGCATCGCCCGCCTCGCCGGCAAGTAGCACGCTAGCAATGCGATGCTTGCCAGAAAAGCCGTTAATCCCATGTACGTTACGGGATCGAACGCGCTCACGCCAAAAAGCAGGTCGTAGCTGCCAGGAAAAATCAAGATCGCGCGCAACACGCCTGAAATCGCCGTCGAGACAACAAGACCACAGGTCGCGCCGAGGATCACTGGAAGCATTCCCTGGCGCACAATCAATCGAAGGACGTCGTTTTTGGAAGCGCCGAGTGCCAGCCGGATCCCAAGCTCTCGCGTGCGCTGCGTAACGATGTAAGCCATAACACCGTAGATGCCCACCGCAGCCAGAGCGAGAGCGAGGATCGCCAGAATTCCCGCGAAGATCGCAGCAGCTTGCGGAAGCAGCTGTTGCGTCTGAGCAAACATGTCGAGCCTGTCGAATCCAAGCGTTGGCAAAAGGTTCTTATCGAACGCTCCCAGAGATGTGCGCACAGCAGCCAGAGTGTCTCGCGGGCTCCTGGCAACGCGAATCAGCACAGCGTTGGGTTGAAACGCATTCGTGGGGAGATAAACGTACATGGGATCGATTCTCGTTAGGTTGAAAAATCGGACGTCCTTGGCTACGCCTATTATTTCGTATTCTTTCCAGTTCCAGGCGCCCTTGTCGTCTCGGAAAGGCCGAGCCAACTTGAGATGCTTTCCTACCGGGTCTTCCCCTGGCCAAGCTGTGCGAGCGGTAGACTCGCTGACCACGGCAACGGGAAGCAGTTCCTCGGACTCTTGCGGGGTGAAGGCCCGCCCGCGGACGATGGGAGTGCTTAGAGTCGAGAAATAACTCGGCGAGACATAGTTGACAAGTGTTTGGTCAGGCAGACTCATCGAAGAAGCGTGGCTTCCCTCTATTTGCAGCAAGAACGTCATGGTGCCCAAGTAAGGCAGGCGATCGGTAAGCGCGACATGGGCAACCTCGGGAAGCGTTTGCAGGCGAACCAGTATTTCCCTCTTTGTGGTTGCCGCTTTGGCCTTGTCACTCCCCAGGTCGAGGCTCAAAAGGAAAACGGACTTCGTCTCGAAGCCGGGACTCGCCGCTTGGGACCTCAGCAGGGCGCGCAAGAGCAACCCCGAGGTAATGAGCAAAACCATCGAAACCGTGACCTGCCCGCCGGCCAGGAAGCTGCGGAATCGCGACTGGCTGAGCGGCTGCCCCGAGGCGCTGCCTTCTGACTTGAGCGCCAGGGTGAGGTCCGCTTTGGAAGACCGGAGCGCTGGCCACAAACCAAATAAGATTCCGGTGATCAGCGAAAGCCCGAACGCATAGATAAAGACTCGAACATCCGGAGTGAACGGCGCGATCGAGATACTGCCTCCGAGCAGGGTTTGCATGAGCCGGACTAGTCCGAGCCACGCGAGCTTTGTGGCCCACAAAGAAAACAGCAAGCCGGCCATTCCGCCCAGCAAAGCGAGCAAGACACTTTCCGTCAGTAACAGCCGGATGAGCCGTCCGCGGCTGGCGCCCAAGGCAAGGCGAGTCGCGATTTCTTTTTGGCGATTGGCTGCTCGCGCCAGCAACATGTTCGCCAGATTGACGCAAGCAACCAGCAGAACGAGCCCTACCGCAGCCATCAGGCCGGCGGCGAACGCTCTAAACCAAAGATCCTCTGTCTCGCCGAAGTACGTGGCACGCCGAAGAGTCATCGTGATCGTTTCGTCGGACGCAAGTGTTTGGGGCTGCGCGAGCTGGCGCGTCAGAACGCCTGCCTCAGCTTGGGCCTGTCCAAGACTTATTCCGGGCGCGAGGCGGCCGAGTAACTGGAGCTGGCGATTCACTGGTTCGTGGAGCCAATCACTTTTTGGAATTAGTTGCGTTTGCATTGCGAGGGGAGCCCAGAACTCGGGCACTTGCGGCGGGTTGCCGGTACCGATGAACTCCGGCGGGGCAACTCCGACGATTGTGAAGGTTACGCCGTTTATTTCCAGCGTTTTTCCCGAAATCTGTGAATCCGAGTTGAATTGGTGCTGCCAAAAAGGATGGCTCAGAACAACGACAGGATTCGTTCCCGGAGCTTGATTCTGTTCCACGGAAAAAGCTCGGCCAACTTCTGCGCCGATTCCCAAGGCCGAGAAGTAATTTGCAGACACGAGTTGGCATTGCAAGGGCAGAGGTTCGCGCGATTCCTTTGAATTGCTAACGGATTCGGCTGGCGGCGTAGCCACAACCTGCGTGGGCCAGCTCGCAGCGATCACCTCGGAGAAGACATGATTCTGATCACGGAAATAAAGATACTCGGGATACGAAAAAGCATATTGAATGTCTCCGGACGCGCCGCTGGCAAACCAGCGCTTGAATCTCACAACGCTCTCTGGATCTTTCACCGGCAGGGGTTTCAGAGCAATGGAATCAAATGCCGTGAACAAGGTTGTGTTCACGCCAATCCCCAGCGCAAGCGTCAGGACCGCCACAGTTGTAAATCCAGGGTTCTTCGCCAGCATCCGCGACCCGTAACGGATATCGCTCCACACGGTTTCGAGCCAGAAGCCACCGCGCGCTTCGCGGCATTGTTCCTTGAACTTTTCGTGGGCGCCGAATTCGATGCGGGCTCGCCGCTCCGCCTCGGCGCGCGTGAGCCCGCTGCGCTCCAAATCGTCCGCGCGATTTTGCACATGCGCGCGCAGCTCCTCATCGGTATCGTTCTCAACGCTCGCGCGCTGAAAAAGCGCCGAAACGAGAGCGCGAAGCGTAGATAGCAGGCTCATATTTCCTCCGGTTGTGTGTTGAGGGCGGACGCAATCGCAGTAGCAAGGCGGTTCCAGCCGTCGGCTTCCTGACGCAGACGCTTGCGGCCGGCAGAAGTGAGTTCATAGAACTTGGCGCGCCGATTGTTGTCGGAAGTGCCCCAGCTTGCCTTGAGCAGGCCCTGGCGGACCAGGCGAAACAATGCCGGGTAGAGCGCGCCTTGTTCGATGAGCAGCGCGCCTTGAGAAATTTGCCCGATGCGCAGCAGCACGCCATAGCCGTGGAGCGGGCCAAGCGACACCGCCTTCAAAATCAAGAGGTCCAACGTTCCGGGAAGGATTTGCGCTTGCGATGGCATCAAGCCTCCTAAGTTGCTTAGGAGGATACGCCACGCTCTCCTAAGTTGTCAAGGAGAGTGTAGGCACAGAAAGCGTTCATGGTTTCTTGGCTCTTGGCGGGTCGAAGGTCATACTGCGCACAATCCCCTCGCCTTCTTTGACAAAAATCACTTGATTCGGCTGGATGTCCCTCAATGTCTCCACCGCGCCGCTGGGCCAGCGAACCTCCAGCAACTCGACCTTCTCCGCTTTCCCGATCCCAAAATGCACGCGCAAATCGTTCTGCGAAAAGTAACCGCCCCCGCTGTGCACTTCGTCAATCTGCGGATGCAAAGCCTTCTCTCCTGGAAGATGCGTGATGCACTTGATCCGCGCACCGATCCCGCTGCGATTCGATTTTGTTCCAATGACTTTAATCTTGATCCAGTTGTTGCCCGTCGTGGAATCGCACCGCAGAAGTTGCGGAAAATCATTCACGGTATTCACGACGACGTCGAGGTCGCCGTCGTTATCAAAGTCCCCAAACGCACACCCACGCGCCGCAACTGGCGTCGATATCCCCGGCCCCGCATCGTAGGAAACATCATCAAGGCGCCCATTGCGCAAATTCTTGTAAAGCAGCTTGCGCTGCGGATACCCCGCTTCCGTCTTCAATTGCTCCACTTCCGGATACACGTGCCCGTTGCAAATCAAAATGTCCGCCCAGCCGTCATTATCCATATCGAAAAAACCGCAGCCCCATCCGAGATATTGCGTGTGCTTGCCGAGCCCGCCCTGAAACGTGGTGTCCTCAAAGTTCGCCCCGCCAAGATTGTGGTACAAGGAGGGCGTGTCGCCCGCGAAATTCGTCTTCACCAAATCGAGATTGCCATCGAGATCGTAATCGGCAGCGGAAATGCCCATGCCCGCTTGCGGCTTCCCGTCGGCGCTCAATGCGCAGCCGGCTTCCAGCGCAATGTCGGAGAACGTTCCGTTCTTTTTGTTTTGATAGAGTGCGCTAGCCGTCGAATCATTGGCGACATAAATGTCCGGCCAGCCATCGTTGTCGAGATCCGCCGTCAACACGCCCAGTCCGTAAGTTCCGTTGGCCTTCAAAATTCCCGATTTCTCGCTGACGTCCGTGAACGTGCCATCGCCGTTGTTGTGATACAAAATATTTTTCCCGCCCATCAGACCTGGTGGCCCGCACGCCACCATCACGCCTTTGTAAAGGCACGGCCCGGACTCCGGTACCGGCGCCGTTCTCAAGTCCATGTCGATGTAATTAGCTACAAACAGGTCGAGCCGTCCGTCGCGGTCGTAATCCACAAAAGCGCAGCCGGTGTTCCACCGCTTGCCATTGCCGGCGACGCCGGCCTTCTCGCTCACGTCCGTGAATGTTCCGTTGCCGTTGTTGTGATACAGCACGTTCTTCCCAAAGTACGTCACAAACAAATCGTCGAAGCCGTCATTGTCGTAGTCGCCGATGCAAACTCCCTGTCCCCAGCCCGAATGCGCCAGCCCAGCTTTGGCCGTCACGTCTGTAAACGTCCCGTCCCGGTTGTTTTTGAAAAGATGATTCGTGGGTTCCTGTCCCGAGGGGAAACCTTCCAACCGCGTCCCATTCACGAGGAAAATATCGAGCCAGCCGTCGTTGTCGTAATCATAGAAAGCGACGCCGCACCCCGTGGTTTCGAGAAGATACTCGTTCTTGTGCTCACCGCCGAAAATCGTCTTGGCATTGAGTTTGGATTCGCGCGCCACATTCAGGAACGTGACACCAAGGTTCTGCGCCGGCTTTGCGGATGATTGTGCCGACACTGTTGCGGAAGGTGAACTGGCCTCTTGTTTTCGCAGAGGCAGCGCGAGGGACAGGACTTTCTCGAACGGGAGCACCAGCGCGGACCGGCAGAGTGAATGCAGGAATTTTCGTCGCGTGGAAGCCAATCGACCCGGTCCCTTTCTTGAAGATGCTGTGCCAGAATCGCGCGCTTTCTTTTATAGTAAGGCGCGCGTGGCATTGCAAGTTTGCGCCCCAGCGGAGCGAAAAGCATGAAAATCTCGCGCGAGTTTTCCGAAGGCCCTGGAAAAGAATTCTCTTCGAAGCGGGGAAAGCGAATTATCCTGTGTCTCGGCGCGGCCCTGCTCCTTGCCGCTGCCCCGCCGCGCTCCATGAGTCAGCAGGACCAATCAGCGCCCGCGCGTCTCGAGCTTTCGCGCACCGTGCGTCCTTGGGAATTTCTGCCAATCACCGGAACGCGGGCAGCCTTGTTCGGCGACGAAAGTGGCACGATGGAGGCCTGGGTCTATCCGCTGAAAATCTTCCGCGAATTCCATCTGAATTTTCTTACGGAAGGACGCGTTCTCCCCGCCGAGACTCTTGCCCGCACGGTCACAGTGCGCCCGGAATCCGCCACGATTCTCTACGCCGGCGATACTTTCACCGTGCGCGAAACGCTGTTCGTTCCCATAGACGCGCAAGGCGCCGTCCTCCTCCTCAATGTCGAAACTGAGCAGCCTCTCGAAATCGAAGCCGTTTTCCGTCGCGATTACCAACTCATGTGGCCCGCCGCGCTCGGCGCCAGCTACATCGATTGGAACTGGTCGCAGCGCGCATTTTATTTCGGCGAGGAGCAAAGAAAATTCTCCGCGTTCGTCGGTTCACCCACGGCTGCCGATCCTCACGCCGAATTTCAGACTAACTATGCTGAATCACAAACCAGTTCCTTCCGCCTCGGCGCCACCGCCAAAGGCAAGGACACCAAGCTCATCGTCATTGCCGCTTCTATGGAAGGCCACGACGCCGCGCTAAAAACCTATCAGCATCTCACCGCCGATTACGCCGCTCTTCAGCAGGAAGCCTCAAAGTATTATCAGGACTATCTCGCCCGCACCGTCACGCTCGATCTTCCCGACGCGCAAATCCAGCAAGCCTACGATTGGGCGCGCATTAGCGAATTCCAGGGACTTGTTACCAATCCATTTCTTGGCACTGGCCTTGTCGCCGGCTACCGCACTTCCGGAACCAGCCAGCGCCCCGGATTCGCCTGGTTTTTCGGCCGCGATTCTTTTTGGACCTCGCTCGCGCTTAACGCCTCCGGTGACTTTTCCACTGCGCGCACCGCGCTCGCGTTCATCAGCAAATTCCAGCTCGAAGACGGTAAAATCCCCCACGAAATTTCCCAAGGCGCAAATTTCGTGGACTGGTTCAAGGGCTATCCTTATCCCTACGCCTCCGCCGACGCCACGCCGCTCTACCTCATTGCGATGAACGATTACGTCAACGCGAGCGGCGATACGGCTTTCGCCAAAGAAAAGTGGGACAGCCTCTGGAAAGCCTACGAATTTCTCCGCTCCACTTACGACGAGCATGGCTTCGCGAAAAATCAAGGCGTCGGCCACGGCTGGGTCGAAGGTGGCCCGCTGCTCCCCGTGAAAACCGAGCTGTATCAAACCGGCCTCGGCATCGAAGCACTGCGCGCGCTCTCGAATCTCGCGCATCTCATGGGCAAGGAAGACGCGAGCGAAGAGTTGGCCAGGAATTTCGCGCAGCAGCGGCCGCTGATGAACGATGCATTCTGGCTCGCCGACAAAAAGCGCTTCGCCTTTGCGCTCGACAACAACAATCACCCGGTGGACGAGCCCACCGTGCTCTCAACCGTTCCGATGTGGTTCGGTTTGCTCGACGAACCCAAAGCCGATGTCATGATTACGCAGCTTGCCGATCTGGATCAGCAGACCGATTGGGGCATGCGCATCATCTCGGACCATTCGCCGAAATTCAGCGGCGGGGGCTACCATTACGGCTCGGTGTGGCCGCTCTTCACCGGCTGGGCCGCCGTCGGGGAATATCGCTATCACCGCGCTCTGCCCGCGTACGAAAATCTGCGCGCCAACGCACTGCTCGCGTTCGATGGCTCGCTCGGCCACTTTTCGGAAGTGCTTTCCGGCGCGTACTACCAGTCGCTGTCCACCAGCTCGCCGCACCAAGTCTGGTCCGCGGCCATGGTCGTCAGCCCTGTCCTGCGCGGTCTGTTCGGCCTCGCGCCAGACGCCGCCGCGGGCTCGCTCACCTTCGCGCCGCACGTTCCCGCCGACTGGACTTCGTTCGCCATCCGCAACGTCCCGGTAGGCTCGGCGAAGATCGATTTGCACTATGCCAAAGACCTTGAGGGAATCACACTGGAGGCGAAGCCTTCAGGCACGTTTTCTGGCAACCGCTCTCTCAGTCTCGACTTTCATCCCGCCATCAGCCTCCGGACGAAAGTTCTCGATGCCACGTTTAACGGCCGCCCCGTGCCGTTTCACGTGGAACCGAATGCCGCCGACCAGCATGTGCTCGTCCACATTTCCCTCTCCTCGGGAGCGAACACGCTGCACATCCGCCTCAAAGACGACTTCGGCCTGGCGTACGATTCCACCTTGCCGGCCCTCGGCTCCACGTCCGAAGGCCTGCGCGTCGTGTCCGAGTCTTGGTCGACTGCGCACGACCGCCTCACGCTCTCCATCTCGGCTCGCGCTGGCCGCACATATCGCCTCTCCGTCTGGAACCCTGCCCAAATCGTCTCCGTCTCCGGGGCCAAACTTGCCAAAGTTCTGGACCGCCGCAGCGATCTCGTCGTCGAATTCCCTCCAAGTGCCACAGATCCCGTCGCCCACGAGATGATCTCTATCCAATTCCTTAAATGACGTTCCCACTTTTGGCAGATGAACCGCTTTTCCCGAACCCAGTTGTGCCTTTTGCAAATAGCGGTGCGGGACCTGCTTTTTTCCCGGGGCTCCTTGCCATTGACTGCTGCCCTTAGATTGTTTTGCGCATCACGACGTGCGAGCTGAAGCGTGTGCTGCCGAACGGCGCGACGGCCTTGAATCCAGCTTTCATGAACATGGATTCGCTGCCGTGCGTGGACTCGTTTCCAAAAGCGCGGGACAGCCAGCGCGTGATGGGATAGGCCTCGACGAGCCCGCCTCCCTTGCTGCGAATGGATTCGAGCGCAGCTTGTAGCGCGGCGAACGCGACGCCGCGTTTGCGATACGGCTTCAACACGGCAAAGCACGTGATGCGCCAGAGTTTTTGTGTGCTGTCCGGAGCCAAGCCTCTGTAGATGCGCTTGTTGTCGATGCGCGGCAGCTCCTCGCGCATACCGTATTGGCACCAACCGACGGGCTCGCCTTTTGCGTATACGAGAATGCCGTGCGCGCAACCTTGTTCAACCAAAGCGCGTTTCTGGCGGCGGTTGCGCACCCCGCGTTCTGCGCGAGTGCGCAGCCATTGGTCCCTGGGCAAGCTTCTCGGCCGATGAAAATGCATGCACTGGCAGAAGTCCCAGCCGCTCCCTTGCGAGAAAAGCCGCACAAAGTCCGGCCAGGTTTTCATGGAAAGCTCTCTCGTGGTGTAGGTGGACGCTGGGGATTCGAGCGAAGGCATGCTGCACGATCCTCGCTGTATCGTATCGCAAACGCGCAAGCGAGCAAGCAAGATCAAGAATAAAAAAAAGCGGAGTATTTCGTGGAGTTGAACTAATGGCTCGACAAAAAAAAGAGGGGCACGACGTGCCGTGCCCCTCCAACGCACGCGAGCCTCAGAGAGGACGAGGCCGGCCGCCTGAACGGCGCGTTTAGCCCTTCGCCGGAACGGTGACCGGCTTGGACAGCTTGAACGTCAGCTCCGTCTTGGCTCCAAGAATGGAATTGTCGGTTTTCTTTTCTTTGCTCTTACCCGTGTTCTTGTTCGACTTGAGCGTCACCTTGTCGGACGGCCGGCGCGTGTTGGTCTCCAGGTCGTAGGACTTTCCGTGGAGAGTGACCGAAGCGAGCTCAACCTTCAACTCGTTCTTCTTAACATGCACTACTTTGCCGGTGATGTGTGCCCCCTTGGGAAGCACGATCTTGCCGTCTATCTTCACGGGCGCGGCGAGGCTGGCGCCAAAGGTGTCACCCTCATGGGTCTTTGTGCTGCGGAGCGTCTGGTCCACCACGGCCGTGAGCTGCGTGCCCTTGGGTACGGTGATCACCGGCCCGGTCGGCTGCGTCGCCTTAGCGGAGACAGGCGTGACCTTGGGGGTCTCGCCCTTTGCGACAGCAGGCTTGGCCGCTGCAGCCCTAGGCGCCGCCTTAGGAGCCTGGTTTGCGGCTTGTTCGTCCTGCTGGCCGGAGCAGCCCGCCATAGCGATAAAGCAGGCAACCGTCACAGCAAGGCCCAGTTTGCGAGAGAATTGCGATTGGAACATTCTGCCCTCCTGTAGATAGCCCAACGGACTGGGAGGAGTGGCCGGGTGACCCCTTCGCCGAATCAAATATCAAATCACGCTCGGAACCGTGGGTATCCCTTGAGCTTGGGGAAATTGTACTAGATTAAGAGGAAGAATTTACGGGCATCAATGGTGCGTGTCCTTCCCGTCACCGCGCCAATGACCAGTGGCCGGGCAGGCTACACGGCTGTCCGATTCGACATGCATTTTTCATAGTTCCCCTATGAGAACTTGGATTTCTGCCCCTGATCTCTGGTTGTTCCTGGGGGGCTTTGATGGAAAGTGTTGAAAAAACAGCGTTTTGCCGGCCTTAAAGTTGGCAGTAACGCTGGAAGAAAGATTGCTTCTTCCCAAATCCCACCCACACCCGCCCAATTTTCTTACTTCAGGAGATTACCCGATGCGAGATTTGTCCTTCCAGAAAGTCGCTCGTGAGCGTGTACCTATTGCTCGCCTCCCGCTTGCAGGTCGCGCGGTTCATTTTGCCGCGCGAGCATGCGCCATTCTTCTCGCAATCGTTATCGCTCCACTGGTCCTAAACGCGCAGATCGCGGGAAGAGATTCCAACAGTCCCAGAGATTCAAGAGCTAGTAGCTCAGCCACAGTTACCTCGCCGAGCTTGAATACGGCGGCGAATCCGTCTCCGCAGGAATACCCTGAAGAAAAATCCAAAACCAAGCTGGAAGCGGTTGTTGGGGCAATCAAGCTGCGTTTTTATGGCACCGTTCTCTTCAACATGTCCTTTTCGGATTCGGACGAAGTAGGCCAGGAAGTGCCTCTTTGGCCGCTGCCTGGCATTGTGCCCATAACTTTTCCGGACGGCACCACGGTTCCTGCGGGGCACGTTCATGACACGGTCTTCACCGCGCGGCAGAGTATTTTCGGTTTCAATTTCGCGCCTGCAAAAACATCGGATAACGGGTGGAATCCCTCGGCGGTCATCGAAATGGATTTCTTCGGCACACGTCCATCGGATCTCTTTCAGCCGCAAGGGCGCGTCTTTAACCAGCCGCGATTGCGAAAAGGATATTTGCAGTTGGAGAAGGGAAACTTCAAGGTGGTTGCCGGTCAGGACGATATGATCATTTCTCCGCTGGACCCCATTTCCCTCTCCCACGTAGGCGTGCCCCTCGGCGCTACGGCAGGCGACTTGTGGGCGCGGTTGCCGCAGCTGCGCTTAGACGTGACGCACAACTTTGGCGATACTTCCACGCTTTTTCAAATCGGCATTTTGCGGCCCGTCTTTGGCGATCCAAGATTGGGAGACATTCCGCAGCCGGGAACTTCCCTGGACACCGCATTCTCCGGGTTCGGCGAACGTGCCTCGCAACCTTTTTATCAGGCGCGCATTGCGGCGTCTCACCCGTTCAGAGGCTCGACCGCCACGATTGGTCTTGGCGGTCATTTCGGCGAAGAAGCCGTCGGTGCCAGCCGCAAGATTGATTCCTGGGCCTTTGCGTTTGACTTCCACATCCCGTTGCAATCGCGAGTTACCTTGCGTGGAGAGGGGTTTGTCGGCAGCAACCTCGCCCCTTTCCAGGGCGGCATTGTTCAGGGCGTCGCTGCTGCGCCCGCCGCTGCCCCTTTCACCACTATTCAGCCTATCGGCGCGGGTGGCGGTTGGGGTGAACTGACTTTCCGTGCTACGGAAGACAACAAAAATATTTTCTACCTTGGCGCTGGCACGGATGATCCGCGAAACCATCAACTTCTTCCCGGCACCACACGCGCGAAGAACACATTTGCCTGGGTAAGCTATTTTCGCAAGTTGACCAACGACGTGACTCTCAGCCTGGAATGGAGCAATTGGCAATTTCGCACTGTGGCATTTCCCGCTCCCGGGGTAGAGGCGAAGGGACCATCGGGCCGCGGCAATGTCATTAACATAGCCCTTGCTTACCAGTTCTGATTCATAGGTGGCGGAAGCCCTTGAAAAGGCAAAAAAACAATAATCGCGGCGGCTAGGTCCACAAGAAACAAATGTTGGAAGCCGGCAGTCAGCTGTTTCCACAGGCTGAGGAAAACCATAAAAATAATTATGGCAGGGGCTTGACGAACTAAGAAAAACTGGTATTATTACAAATGGTCTTGGGGCTCTATGGAGCCTAGGATCGCTCAGGGGCATCACAGTCGGATCGAGAAGTCTTCCAGCCCGAGAAAAAACGAAGGCGAGAAGTAGATCCTAATAGTGGGGTTCTTTACGAGTACAGGGTAGAAAGAAGTCGAGCAACGCGTGGAGCCACTCAAGTGGGAGTGGTTGCACCCGGCGCTCGACGCCGGGTTTTTTTATTTTGCGGCGGTGTTTAGGGGCAGTGGCGAGTGGGAAGAAGTTCCGCAAGGGATTTCGACGACAAGTCGCAAGGCAACTAAAACACCAAGCAAAATCCCAGTGAGACTGGGGCAGAGCTGGAAGGCAAGTTCGCGGCATGCGAACAGGTAAGTCCCGCCAGACAGGTCCTGAGGCATTCAGGGCATTCCGATCGACTCGGAAGAAAAGTTCTTTGACAACAGAAAGGCTGGCAATCCCACGCCGATAACTTTGCGCGGATTACGGTCCGCGCGAGGGAGTGAAGGTGTGGGTTATTACAAGTTTGCTCGAGATTGAGCATAACTGTGGAACAAGGCGGCTTATCCAAAGCCGTGAGAGGTGATGGGTGACTGGCGACTCGCAAGAGAAGTCAGAAACAGAATCACCGGCACGGTTCACCGAAGACTGTGGAGTCGAAAGCCTGCGTCAGATTTCTTAGTTGCTCCGCGAGGGGCAGCCGGACAAACCGCGAGCCCATGCCCGGGCGAGCGGAGAGCTGATGCGAGGACGTATGGAGCTGCAGGAGTCGGAACGTCAGAGTTGTAGTGGCGGGTCTTCAGACCCGTTCCTTCAACAGCGAAGACGGATTGGGTAAGTTTTATGATTAAGCTACTAAGGGCGTACGGTGGATGCCTTGGCGCCAGAAGGCGATGAAGGACGTGGCAAGCTGCGATAAGCCCCGGGGAGCCGCAAGCAGGCTTTGATCCGAGGATGTCCGAATGGGGAAACCCGGCGGGATGAACTCCCGTTACAGCCCGCTGAATTCATAGGCGGGTATGAGCCAACCCAGGGAAGTGAACCATCTCAGTACCTGGAGGAAAATAAATCAAAGAGATTCCGAAAGTAGCGGCGAGCGAAATCGGAACAGCCCAAACCCATGTGTTTACATATGGGGGTTGTAGGACCGCGTGAGTAGAGTTACCAATCCGACGGCTAGGTGAGCCCGCTGGAAAGCGGGGCCATAGAGGGTGAGAGCCCCGTAACTGAAAGCTGATCGGACTCGAAGCGGAATCCTGAGTACCACCGGACACGTGTAATCTGGTGGGAAACTGGGGAGACCACTCTCCAAGGCTAAATACTCTCTGGCGACCGATAGTGAACCAGTACCGTGAGGGAAAGGCGAAAAGCACCCCTGCG
>Ga0209474_10000366_pt1 | contig 51111 bp, 40 predicted proteins | sample GraSoiAngelo_145_FD_185902 | JGI IMG/M metagenome (GOLD analysis project Ga0209474, IMG submission 185902) | Grasslands soil microbial communities from the Angelo Coastal Reserve, California, USA - 14_1009_05_20cm (SPAdes) (version 2) | ecosystem: Environmental > Terrestrial > Soil > Grasslands...
GCGTCGAGGCGTAATCGCCGTTCATCATCAGCCAGTTCTGCGGCTCGTTCTGCGCGTTGACCAATCGGTCTCTGTTGACCGTCATGGCGTACTGGCCGGAGACCGTCGCCGCCGCGAGCGCGGCGGCGGCAATGCCCGCGAAGGCCGACAACTGATAACGTTTCATGGCGCGAATTGTAGCTCAGCTTGGCAATTCGGGAATCTGGCAATTCGGGAATCTGGTAATTCGGGAATCTGGTAATTGGATAATCTGGTAAAGTAATCGGGTAATTGATTGATCGATTGATTCGATTGGTCTGACCCCGATTACCCGATTACCCGATTACCCAATTACCCAATTACCCAATCACCCAATTACCCAATCACCCAATTACCCGATTCCCTGATTACCCGATTACCCGATTCCCCGATTCCCCGATTACCCGATTCCCGAATTGTCCTCCGGCCGGCGTCGTGACGATGCTGTCGCCGAAGGCGGCGATGAGCGGCCGCCCCTTCGCAATCGCGGCCATGACGGACGGCAGCGACAGCGAGGCGTCGTGGCGTTTGCATCGCGCGCATCCTCGGCCACCACGTAACTCTTACTCATCGAACCTCCATGCTAATAGCATCCGACAAACGAGAGGAGACGTACAGGAATGGCTCGCACGAAAACCGCGACGAAGCCGGCTGCGCCGATCGCGGCCGACCATCGGCTCCACGCCATCGGCGTCATTCGCTCGACGCTGAAGAGCCGGTCGGAAGCGCCGAGGCAAGGTCGGGAGGGCGCGCCCGATGCCTGGCTCGAAGTGCGTCCGTCGGTGGCAAAGGGCCTCGATGGGATCGCCGTCGGCGACGAGATCGTCGTCGTGACGTGGCTCCATCAGGCGCGCCGTCACGCGCTCGAGGTCCGTCCTCGCGGTGACAGGCGTCGTCGTCTCACAGGTGTCTTCGCGACGCGATCTCCGGACCGTCCGAACCCGCTCGGGCTGCATCCCGTAACCGTGAAAAGAATCGACGGAACCCGACTGCTGATCGGACCGATTGAAGCCATCGATGGCACTCCCGTCGTCGACATCAAACCGATGCTTGGAAGGCTTGGTGTCTGAAGCGCGAGCGCCGCGTCTGGAGCTGGAACATGAGAATTGGCTCGATCGTGATCGCGTGTGTCGAGTTCGACAGGATGTTGGCGTTCTGGCAGGAAGCGCTGCACTACGTCCCGAGAGAGCCGCCGAGGGACGGCTGGGTCGTTCTTCGAGATCCTGACGGCCGACCGCCCAATCTGTCCTTGAACCGCGTCCGAAAGAAGCGAACGGGAAGAAGTCGCTTGCACCTCGATCTCTACACCGATGATCAAGGCGCAGAGGTGGAGCGGCTCATCAAGCTCGGAGCGACGCGTTATCCATGGAGATATCGGCCAGGCGCCGATTTCGTGGTGCTGGAAGACCCGGACGGCAACCTCTTCTGCGTGGTTCAGACGCTCGCCGCGACCGCGGTTCATCCGGGAGGGTAACTCAAGGCGACAGTTTTTGAGATAGGCTATGGCGCGTTTCGCCCCACGAGGACAACTCATGTCGCAAGTTTCAATGACCGTCAACGGCAAGGTTCGCAAAGCGACCGTCGACCCGCGTGTGCTGCTCGTGTACTTCCTGCGCGACCAGCTGCGCCTGACAGGCACGCATATCGGATGCGATACGAGCCAGTGCGGCGCCTGTACCGTCATGATCGACGGCCGCAGCGCGAAATCGTGCACCATCTTCGCCGTGCAGGCCGACGGCTCGGAGATCACCACCATCGAGGGTCTGGCCGCAAATGGCCAGCTGCATCCGCTGCAGCAGGGGTTCTGGGAAGAGCATGGCCTTCAGTGCGGCTTCTGCACGCCTGGAATGATCATGGCGGCGGTCACGCTGCTGAAGGACAACCCGTCGCCCTCCGAGCGTGAAATCCGCGAAGGCATCACCGGAAATTTCTGCCGCTGCACCGGCTACCAGCACATCGTCAACGCCATTCAGCACGCCGCCACCAAGAGGTAAAAGCATGGCCGTGTCTCCCGTGTTACCCAAGCTCGTCGGCGAACGCGTCAAGCGCCGCGAAGATCCGCGACTCATTCAGGGACGTGCGACGTACGTCGACGACATCGCGCTCGTCGGCATGCAGTACATCGCCTTCAAGCGGAGCGACGTCGCGCACGCACGCATCCGTTCCGTCGACACCCGCGCCGCCGAGGCCATGGACGGCGTCGAAGCCGTCTTCACCGGCGCGCAGGTCGCCGAATTCCTCGCGCCGATGCCCATCGGGACGCCGTTCCCATCGCCCGAACATCGTGCGGTCGCAGTCGACACGGTCCGCTTCTCGGGCGAGCCGGTCGCCGTCGTCGTCGCTCGCGATCGGTTCGTCGCGCGCGACGCGGTCGACGCGATCGTCGTGTCGTACGATCCGCTGCCCGCCGTGGTGGATGTCGAGCTCGCGATGACCGGCAAGCCGACGGTGATTCATCCGGCTTTTCCGAACAACCTCGCCGTCCCGCTGGTGCCGGCCGGCACCGGCGTGAGCGCCGACGGGAAGGTCGACGATTCCGCGATCGATGAAGCGTTCGCCAGGGCCGACCTCGTGATCTCGCAGCGGATGGTGAACCAGCGCCTTGCGCCGACCGCGATGGAGCCGCGCGGCGTGGTCGCGCACTACGAGCCGGGCAAGGGCACGATGACCATCTGGTCGTCGACGCAGAACCCGCACATCCTGCGAACGTTCATCGCGGCGTTGACCGGCCTTGGCGAGAATCAGGTTCGCGCGATCGCGCCGGAGGTGGGCGGCGGGTTCGGCGCGAAGATCAACATTTACGGCGAAGAGTACGTCGCGGCGGCCGTGTCGAAACGCCTCGGCATTCCCGTGAAGTGGACGGAAGACCGATCCGAAGCGTTCGTCGCCACGACGCACGGCCGCGACATCCTCGGGTACGTGGATCTCGCGGCCAAGCGCGACGGCACGGTGGTCGGGTTGAAGCTTCGGCTCATCGCCGACATCGGCGCCTACAACATGCTCCTCACAGCCGCCATCCCGACGCTGACGACGATGATGGCGAACGCGACCTACAACATCCCGGCGATCCGCGCCACGGTCACGGAGGTATTCACCAACAAGACGCCGACCGATGCGTATCGCGGCGCCGGACGCCCCGAAGCGACCTACTTCGTCGAGCGCGCGATGGACATGCTCGCGCGCGAACTGAAGATGGATCCTGCGGAGCTCCGCCGCAAGAACTTCATCCAACCGAGTCAATTTCCGTTCGCGACGCAGACCGGCGCCGTGTACGACTCGGGCGACTACGAGAAGGCGCTCGACCGCGCGCTGAAAAATGCGCAGTGGGATCGGTTGAAGGCGGAGCGCGACAAGGCTCGCGCCGAAGGAAGGCTCGTCGGTCTGGGTCTCTCGATGTACGTCGAAGTCTGCGGCCTCGGTCCGTCCGCCGCGCTGCCGACCGGTGGATGGGAGCATTCGCAGGTGACGATCGAGCGCGACGGCCGCATCAGCGCGACAACGGGCGCATCGCCGCACGGTCAGGGCAACGAGACGACCTTCGCGCAAATGCTCGCCGATCAGTTCGGCGTGCCGTTCGAGCACATCACGATCCTTCACGGCGATACCGGCGTCGTGAAGCAGGGCATCGGCACGTTCGGCAGCCGGTCGCAGGCGGTCGGCGGGACGGCGTTGCACATGGCGGGCTCCAAGGTGAAGGCGAAGATGGCGAAGTTCGCCGCCGCGCTTCTCGAAGCGCACGAGGACGATGTCGTCTTCGAGAACGGCACGATTTCAGTGAAGGGATCGCCGGCCTCGGGCAAACCGTTCGCGAGTGTCGCCGCGTATGCGTATCGACCGGTACCGCTGCCCGAAGGGCTCGAGCCTGGCTTGAGCGACGAAGCGTTCTTCGAACCGAGCAACAACACGTATCCGTTCGGATGCCATATCTCGATGGTGGAGATCGATCGCAAGACCGGTGAGCCGACGCTCCTCAAGCTCGTCGCCGTCGACGACGCTGGAAATCTCATCAACCCGCTGATCGTCGAAGGTCAGATTCACGGCGGCCTCGCGCAGGGCATCGGGCAGGCCATGATCGAAGAGGTCGTGTACAACGAAGACGGTCAGCTGGTCACCGGGTCGTTCATGGATTACGCGATCCCGCGCGCCATCGATTTCCCGCGCTTCGAGCTCGACGCCACCGTGACGCCGACGCCGGTCAACCCGCTCGGCGCGAAAGGCGTTGGCGAAGCGGGCACGCTCGGCGCGACGCCGAGCGTCGTATCCGCCACAGTGGACGCGCTCAGCGGGTTCGGCGTGAAGCATATCGACATGATGCTTCGGCCCGAGAAGCTGTGGCGCATCATCCAGGGAGGTCAGTCGTGATACCGGCGGCATTCGAGTACAGCCGCGCCGCGTCGCTCGACGATGCGCTGGCGAAGCTGCGCGCCACCAACGGCGCCGGAAAGTTCATCGCCGGCGGCCACAGTCTGGTGCCGCTCATGAAACTTCGTCTGAGCGAGCCGAAAGTACTGATCGACATCGCGCGCATCCCGGGGCTGTCGGGCATCCGCAAACAGGGCGACCGGATCGAGATTGGCGCCGGCACGGTTCACCACGAGGTCGCAACGTCGGCGCTGCTGCGGCAGGCGTGTCCGATCGTTTCGGAAGCGGCGGCAGGAATCGGCGATCCGCAGGTCCGGAATCGCGGCACGCTCGGCGGCAGCCTCGCTCACGCCGATCCGGCCGCGGACTACCCGGCCGTGATGCTCGCGCTCGACGCGGACATCAGTCTCAAGGCGCCGAACGGCGTGCGAACGGTGAAGGCGTCCGATTTCTTCCGCGGCCTGTTCACGGTCGATCTCGCCGCGGACGAAATCATCGTCAGCGTGCAGTTCAATCCCGTCAAATCGGCGGCGTACGCGAAGCTCTATCAGCGCGCGTCGCATTTCGCGATCGTCGGCGTCGCGGCGGCGCTCGGCGTGAGCGACGGCGTGATCCGGTCGGCGCGGATCGGATTGACGGGCGCGAGCTCGCACGCCACGCGTCTGGCCGAAGTGGAGCAGGCGCTGACCGGGAAACCGGCGTCGAAGCAGACGATCGAAGCGGCCGCGCGCGTCGCAGGCGCGAAGCTGGAGCCGGTGAACTCCGACATCCACGCGAGCGAGGAGTATCGGCGCGCGATGATTCCCGTCTTCACCGAACGCGCGCTGACGCGGGCGTTGGAACGTGCGAGCTAGTGTGATTCGAACGCCCTGCGACGACGCGTGTCTGGAAGGCAATCAACGCGAAACATAACACTCCGGGCAGCGTAATTCAGACATCACCATTTCGATTGGCGCCACGCCAAGGATCGGTCGAATCATCGCCATGCCGGGATCAGCGATGCTCGCGGGCTGTCACACCCGACTTGCAGCCTCGAGTGTGCAAGCCGCGACCCACAGCTGGGCAGTCAATTACACATGGGGTGAGATTTGCCGGGGATTTCTGACGATGACGTCCTGGCACTGGAGTTGAACCGATCAGGTTCTCATGAAGCTGATCGCTCGTGGTCTTACGCTCTTGGCGATGCTCGCGACGGTTCAATGCGGTAGTTCGACCTCTCCGACAAATCCGAACTCCACGATGAATGTCGTCCTTGGTGCCTCAAGCGTGCCCGCCGGAGCGACGACGCAAGGCACCGTTTCGCTCAATGCTCCACAGACCGGCAGCGTGAACATCGCCCTGTCAAGCAGCAACCCGGCGGTTGCGACGGTGCCGGGGACCGTAACGATCCAGGGCGGATCGTCGAGCGCCACATTCACTGTGACCGCCGTGGCACCCGGCACGGCCACGATCATCGCCACCATGAGTGGGAGCAGTGTTCAATCCGCCGCGCTCACCGTGACGGCGCGAGCCGCCCTCGCCGGCATCTCGCTCAGTGCTTCGAGCGTTGTTGAAGGAGACGCGGTCACGGCAACCGCGACGCTGACGGCGGCGGCGCCGGCGGGCGGCGCTCTCGTGGCTTTGTCGAGCTCCGGTCCCGTGATCATGCCAGCGAGCGTCACGGTGAGCGCTGGCGAGACGAGCACGAGGTTCTCGATCTCGACGCGACCAGGAGGGGGAGGGCTCTCTGCCACGATCACCGCATCATATGGCGGCGCATCTGTGTCGGCCGTCTTGTCAGTGACGAAGCCGTCGGTCGCGATCGCGAGATTCGGGGTCACCGGGCCGACAGAGACAGAAACCTGTGAGATGTCGAACGGCGGCCGAACGCTCAATTGCACATTCGACGGCAACACATCGTCGGCGCCCGGAAATATCGTCGCGTACGACTGGTCGTACGCCGTTGCTGGAACTTTCGCACAGACGACATCAGGACCCCTCTTGACGAACCCCGCTGTGGACTGCAGCTTGTTGCCGCCACCGCCCATGCCGCCGGGCAACCCATGGTTCACCTTGACCGTCAAGCTGAAAATTCATGATGACCGTGGGAACGTCGCCGAAGCCACCGACAGCGGCGCGCGACTCTTGCCGCACGGTGCGTGCGGGTTCTAGAGCGCCTTTCACACGAGCTTCGACTTCAGACACGCGAAGAATCTGTCGAGCATCATTTTCGCCACGCCGCCGATCAACCGCTGCCCCACGCGTGCGATCGGTCCGCCCGTCTGCACCGTGGCGGTGACGTCCACGATGGTCGTCGCTTCGTCGGGGCGCAGCACGATCGCCGACGTGCCCTTGACGAAGCCCGGCCGACCCTGACCTTCGACTATGAGACGGTACGACGTGTGTTCGATCCGGTCGGTCAGGACGACGGTGCCTTCGTACGTTCCGGTGATGGCCGCGAGACCGACCGTCATCGTGACCTTGTAGCGGTCCTCGCCGTCGGGCTCGAATCGATCGCATCCGGGAACGCACGACGACAGGACTGCAGGGTCCATGAGCAGAGCCCACACGCGTTCCCGCGAAGCGTTGAACGTGTAGGAGCCGGAAACGTCCATCAGCGATCCTTTCGCGCCCGCTCAGCGGAGCGCGTTCAAGTGGGCGGCCAGGTCGACGAGGTTCGTCAACGTGCGAGCCGGCAGGAAATCGTCGACGAACGGCAGCGCCGCCTGAAGTCCGCGAGTGAGCGGCGCGTAGTCGGCCGTCCCGATCAGCGGGTTGAGCCAGACGAGGCGATGACAACTTCTCTGGAGCCGCGCAACCTGCTCGGCCAGCTCCCCTGGATCGCCGCGATCCCAACCGTCCGATATGAGCAGCACGACGGGACCGCCGTTCAGTACGCGACGGCCCCATCGTTGATGGAACTGCTTCACGGCGCCGCCGATGCGCGTGCCTCCGGACCAGTCGGGCACCAGCCGCGACACCGCCGCGACCGCGTCATCGGCGCGCGGCAAGCGGAGCTGTCGCGACACACGCGTCAGCTGTGTGGAGAAGAGGAACGCCTCGACGCGGCGGTGCCGCCAGGTGATGGCGTGCGCGAAGTGCAGGAGCATGCGCGTGTAGCGTTCCATCGATCCGCTCACGTCGCAGAGCAGGACGAGTGGACGGGGATGCACCCGCCGCGTCCGTCGTGCGAGCTTCACGATGTCGCCGCCGGTGCGAAGGCTCTCGCCGATGGCGCGTCGAAGGTCGATGCGTGAGCCGCGGCCGCGGACCCAGCGGCGGGTTCGGCGCTCACCCGGATTCCAGACGAGACGAGACAATGCGGCACGCGCCGCCGCGAGCTCGTCGCCCGTGAATGCGGCGAAGTCCTTGTTCGCCAGGCCGCCCGCGTCGCTCCAGATCTTCAGGCCATCTCGCGTCTGCGCCCTCCGTTCTTCATCGCCCGCGTCGGCCATCGACGCGAGCTCGTCCGACGCCAGAACTTCGGGCGCGAGAACGTCCTCGATCTCGACGGCAGAAGGCCGCGAACGATCGGGACGCGACCCGTCGCGGACCGCCGCTGCCGATTGTGCCCGCCAGAATGCGGCGAACGCGCGGTCGAAGATCGGAATCTGTTCCCGGCGATGGACGAGCAGCGTCCGGCACGTGTAATACACGTCGTCGCGCGCGCCGAGGTTCACCTGTTCGAGCGCTTCGATGACGTCGAGCAAACGACCGGGATGGACGTCGATGCCGGCGCGCCGCAGGACGCGTCCGAAGATCAGCAGATTCTCGAGGAGTCGCGACATCGCCCGGACCGGTGCATCACGCTAAGTCGCCGTTCGCGCGATCGCGCGATCGAGCAGCTCCGCCGCCCGTCGTCCGCGGAGCGCCTCGACATCTTCTTTCGCTTTCAGCACGACCCCGAGTGTTTCTTCGACCGTGCCCGCATCGAGCGTGTCGCGGTCGAGCGCGACGAGCGCGGTCACCCAATCGATCGTCTCCGACACGCCGGGTGTTTTGTACAGATCCGCGGTCCGCATCTCCTGCACCATGGCGGTGACGCGCTGGGCAAGCCGTGTCGACGCGGCTGGAGCGCGCTCACGGACGATCGCGAGCTCCTTCTCGAACGATGGATACCCAATCCATTGATAGAGACACCGGCGTTTCAGCGCGTCGTGCACCTCGCGCGTGCGGTTGGACGTGAGGATGACCAGCGGCCGCTCGGCTGCCCGCACGGTTCCGAGCTCGGGGATGGTGATTTGGTATTCCGCCAGCAGCTCGAGGAGGAATCCTTCGAACTCCTCGTCGGCGCGATCGATCTCGTCGATCAGCAGGACGGCCGGACGCGTGCGTTGAGGATCAATCGCCTGGAGGAGCGGGCGCTTGATGAGAAACGCGTCGCTGTAGAGATCGCGGTGCGCGCTCTCGCGCGTCAGCGTGTGGGTCGCGTCGAGAATGCGCAGCTCGAGCAGCTGCCGTGCGTAGTCCCATTCGTACAGTGCGTGGCCGACGTCGAGGCCTTCGTAGCACTGAAGGCGGATCAGATCGGTACCGAGCGCGGCAGCCACCGCCCCGGCGAGCGCGGTCTTGCCGACGCCGGCCTCGCCCTCGAGGAACAGCGGCCGTTTGAGCCGAAGCGCCAGAAACAACGGAACCGCCAGACCGCGATCCGCGACGTAATGCTGATCGGCTAATCGCTGCTGGAGGTCGGCGATGGAGGCGGGAACTATGGTGTGACCCCCGAACGGGAATGCTGCGGAGTATAACAGGGCCGACGGACGGATGAGGCTTCGCGCCGCGAATTGTCGCGCACCGTGGGGTAAGGCATACTGAGCGCGGACAGACCGGCATGCCAGAAGGATTGGCACGTTCCACCCCAACGCGGCTGCCGCGTTGGGGATCCCGGCGCCTCGCTCGGGCGGCAGGCGCTTCGGCGCTGCTGGTGTTCGTTGGAGTCGGTCTGATCGGCGCCCGCTCCGTGAGCGCGCGGGCCATGCAGTCCGCCGCGTCCGCACGCGGCCCCGCGACGCCTTCAATCGACGCGACCAACCTTCTCGACAGGTACTGCGTCACGTGTCACAACGCGAGACTGAAAACGGCAGCCCTCGAGATCGACAGCCTGGACGTGCAGCGCGTTGGAGACAACGCGCAACAGTGGGAAAAGATCGTCACGAAGCTTCGCACCCGCGAGATGCCGCCGCCCGGGCGGCCGCGTCCGGACGGCGTGGCCTACGATGCGGCCGCGGCGGCGTTGGAACGTGACCTGGACGCGGCGGCGGCGGCGAAACCGCATCCGGGCCGGGTTCCGGTTCACCGTCTGAACCGCAACGAGTACACGAACGCCATCCGCGATCTGCTGGGTCTCGAGATCGATGGACGTGCGTTGCTGTCGTCTGACGAATCGGATCAGGAAGGCTTCGACAACGTCGCGAGCGTATTGTCGGTCTCGCCGGCGCTGCTCGAAAATTACCTGTCTGCCGCGCGCGCGCTCAGCCGGCTCGCCGTCGGCGATCCCGCGCGCGTACCGGTCATCGATACGTTCAAGATTTCCAAAGCGCTCGTGCAGGACGAGCGCCTGAGCGACGATCTGCCGTTCGGCTCGCAGGGCGGCGCGCTGATTCGATATGACTTTCCGCTCGACGCGGAGTACACCATCAAGGTCCTGCTGCGACGGCAGGAGTACGACTACATCATCGGCATGGGCGAGCCGCACCAGCTCGATTTCCGTCTCGACGGCGTCCGGGTGAAGCGGTTCACCGTGGGCGGCGAAGCAAAAGGGATGACGAACCCGGAAAACTTCGCCGGCAATACGCAGGGCGATCCCGAATTCGAAGAGTACATGCACACGGCCGACGCGCATCTGGAAGTGCGCGTCCCGGTGAAAGCCGGTGTTCACGAAGTCGGCGTGTCGTTCGTCAGGCGATTCTGGGAACCCGAAGGCGTGCTGCAGCCACCGCAGACCGGTTTCGGACGCACGACCAACGAGTATTACCACGGCAATCCTGCGGTGGAAATCGTGTCGATCGGCGGTCCGTACGGAGTGCCGGCGGCCGGAGACTCGCCGAGCCGCCGCAAGGCATTCATCTGCCGTCCCCACGACACGGCCGGGCGGAAGGGATCCCCGGATCAAAGAGGACTCTCGTGCGCGAAGAAGATTCTGTCGACGCTCGCGGCGCGCGCCTATCGGCGGCCGCTGACCGAAAGCGACATCCAGACACTCCTCGATTTTTACAACGAGGGCAGGGCCCTTCGACTCGGCGGCGTGCCTCGCTCACGGCAGGCCGAAGACAGCTTTGACGCCGGCATCCAGCGCGGGATCGAGCGGATTCTGGCTGCTCCGAGTTTCCTGTTCCGCGTGGAACGCGAGCCCGCAGGCCTGGCGGCAGGCGCCGCCTATCGCCTCAGCGATCTCGATCTGGCGTCGCGGCTGTCGTTCTTTCTCTGGAGCAGCATTCCGGACGACGAGCTGCGGGAGGCGGCGGCTCGCGGAAAGCTGCACGATCCCGCGGCGCTGGAGCAGCAGGTGCAGCGCATGCTTCGCGATCCGCGATCGAAAGCGCTCGTCGACAACTTCGCCACCCGATGGCTCGAGCTGAGCAAGCTCTCGGGCGTCGTGCCCGATACGGAGCTGTATCCGGAATTCGACGAGAACCTTCGTGACGCGATGGAGCAGGAAACGAGGCTGTTCGTCGGCAGCCAGATACGCGAGAACCGCAGCGTCGTGGAGCTGCTGACGGCCGACTATTCATTTCTGAACGAGCGGCTGGCTGCGCACTACGGACTTCGCAACATCTACGGCAGCCATTTCCGTCGCGTCACCTTCGCCGACCGCGCCCGAGGAGGACTCCTCGGCCAGGCGAGCCTGTTGACCGTCACCTCGTATCCCAATCGCACGTCCGTCACGATGCGCGGACGGTGGCTGCTCGCGAACCTGCTCGGCGCTCCGCCGCCGCCGCCGCCGCCCGACATTCCCGCGCTGAAAGAAGCCGGCGTCGATGGCCAGCCTCGATCGCTTCGCGAGCGCATGGAGATGCACCGGAAGAATCCGGCGTGCGCGTCGTGTCACCAGCGGATGGATCCGCTCGGCTTCGCGCTCGAGAATTTCGACGCGGTCGGAAAATGGCGCACGTCAAGCGACGGCGCGCCGATCGATCCATCGGCGTCGTTTCCCGACGGCACCAGGTTCGAAGGCGTCGCCGGCCTCCGCACGCTCCTCGTCAGCCACAAGGAAGACTTCGTCCGTACGCTCTGCGGGAAGCTGCTCGCCTACGCGATCGGCCGCGGCCTCGACTATCACGACATGCCCGCCATTCGGGCCGTCGCGCGCGACGCCGCACCGGCCGATTACTCGTGGTCGTCGGTCATCGCCGGAATCGTCAAGAGCACACCGTTCAGCATGGCCGTCGCGAGCGGCGAGTCCGGCCGAAGCGCCTCCGGCGCGGAGGCGGTTAGGACAAAGCCGGCGGATGCGGCCGCGCGTCCAGGAAAGGTCCCACGATGATCATCTCGAAAAAGGCGATCCCGCGGCGCACGGTGTTGCGCGGCCTCGGTTCGATGCTGGCGCTGCCGCTGCTCGACAGCATGATGCCCGCGCTCTCGGCGATGCAGAAGACGGCTGCCAGACCGATCAATCGGTTTGGCGTCATGTACGTGCCGAACGGCATGATCATGAAGAACTACCTGCCGTTGACGGAAGGCGCGGCCTACGAGCTCACGCCAACCCTGTCCGCGCTGGCGCCGTTTCGCGAGCACCTGCTCGTCGTGAGCGGGCTGGAATGCATCCCGACGCCCGGACGCCCGGGCGGCGCGCACGCGAAAGCGAGCACGCGGTTCCTGACCGACGTCTCGCCCCCGTTGAGCGAGACGTGGCTCGATGCCGGCATCTCGATGGATCAGATTCTGGCGCAGGAGACCGGCAAGCTGACGCAGCTCGCGTCGCTCGAGCTGGCGATCGAATCCGGCGAGACGGCGGGCGCGTGCGACACCGGGTTCGCGTGTCCTTACACCAACACGATCAGCTGGAAGAGCCAGAACACGCCGCTGCCGACGCAGAACAACCCGCGCGTGATCTTCGAGCGCCTCTTCGGCGACAGCACCAGCACGGATCCGAAAGCGCGGCTCACGCGGCTGCGCCAGCGGCGCAGCGTGCTCGACTCGGTCAGCGAGGAAGTCGCAGGCCTTCAGGGGGTGCTCCCGCAGAGCGATCGGACGAAGCTGGCCGAGTATCTCGACGCCATTCGGGGCGTGGAGCAGCGCATCCAGGTGGCTGAGGAGCAGAGCGATCGCGAGCTGCCGCTCGTCGATCATCCCGCGGGCATTCCGTCGAGCTGGGAAGATCACCTGAATCTGATGTTCGATTTGCAGGTGCTGGCGTTTCAGTGCGACCTCACGCGCGTCATCACCCTCATGGTCGGCCACGAGCACAGCGGCATGACGTATCCGCAGATCGGCGTGCCCGACGCGCATCACCCCATCTCGCATCACCAGCAGGAGCCCGAGAAGGTCGCGAAGGTTGCGAAGATCAACGCGTATCACGTGCAGATGTTCGCCCGCTTCCTCGAGAAGCTGCGGGCAACGCCTGACGGCGACGGCACGCTGCTGGATCACGCGACGATGATGTACGGCGCGGGCATGGCCGACAGCAACAGCCATTCGCCGATTGATATCCCGTTGATCCTGGCTGGCGGAGGCGCCGGGAATCTGAAGGGCGGTCGGCACATCCGGTTCAGGAACACGCCGCTGGCCAATCTGCACCTGACGCTGCTGGATCAGTTCGGGGTCCACTGCGATCGGATCGGCGACAGCACGGGAAGAATCGATGCGCGGATCCTTTCTCTGTGATGTGGGGCGGCGCGTTCGCGGCCGCCAATGGCCGGCTGTAGCCCAGGCCTTCAGGCCTGCCGACGAGCGCGGGGCAGCCCTGAAGGGCTGCGCTGCGCGTTTGGCGACCGTCTGTTTGGCGGTTCTCGTCATGACGTCGAGCGCGATCACGGCAGCCGCGACCGCGGATCTGCGGCTGATCGAGGCCGTCAAGAACAGAGATGTTGAATCGGTGCGCGCGCTGCTGCAGGAGCGGCCTGCGCGAATCGACGTGAACGCGGCGCAGGGCGATGGCGCGACCGCGCTCCATTGGGCGGCGCATCGCGACGACCTCGCGATCGCCGATCTGCTGATCCGGGCTGGCGCGCGCGCGAACGCCGCCAACGATCTCGGGGCCACTCCGCTTCATCTGGCGTGCACGAACCGCAGCGCGGCGATGGTCGAGCGGCTTCTCGCGGCCGGCGCCGACGCGCGCGCAACGCTGCTGAACGGCGAGACGGCGCTGATGACGTGCGCCCGCGCGGGCGATGCCGGGGCGGTGAAGGCGCTGCTGGCTCACGGCGCGGACGTCAACGCGAAGGAACACGAGCACCAGCAGACCGCGCTGATGTGGGCGGTGGCACAACGGCATCCCGAAGTCGTCGAGCTCCTCATCGAAGCCCGCGCCGACACTGGCGCCCGCTCCCTCACCTACGCCCAGACCGTCGTCGGCGAGCAGACGCAGCGTGCGGGGCGGGAAGAGCTGAACTACACAGTGCTGCGCGGCGGCGCCACGCCATTACTGTTCGCCGCCAGGGCCGGCGACGAGCAGTCCGCGACCCTGTTGTTGAAGGCGGGTGCCGACCCGAACGATTCGCAGCCGGACGGCGTCACCGCCCTCGTCCTCGCCGTCCACAGCGCGAACGGCGGCGTTGCCGCGCGTCTGCTGGAGCACGGCGCGGATCCCAACGCGCTGAGCAGTGGATACACGGCGCTGCATGCCGCGATCCTGAGAAGCGATCTGAATCTGGTGAAGGCACTCCTCGGCCGCGGGGCCAATCCGAATCTTCGGATGACGAAGGGCACGCCGATGCGGCGCGACACCACGGATTGGAATCTGCCGGCGACGTTGATCGGATCAACGCCTTACCTGCTGGCGGCGAAGTTCCTCGAGCCGGACATCATGCGGCTGCTCGCGGCTGCCGGCGCCGATCCGCGGCTGACGATGCCGAACGGCGCCGATGCGGTGATGCTCGCGGCCGGGATGGGATCGAGCAGGACTGCGAGCCGGCGCGGAGTCGAGACGATCGATTTCGGCAAGGTCGAACCTGAAAGCCGCGTGCGCGACGCCGTCGCGGCAGCGGTCGATCTGGGCGGCGACGTGAACGCGGCAAGCCAGACGGGCGATACCGCCATGCACGTCGCGGCGGCCCTCGGACACGACACGGTCGTGCAATTCCTCGCAGAGCACGGCGCGGCGGTCAACATGAAGAACACGCGTGGGATTACGCCGCTCCTGGCGGCGATGTTCGGTTCAACCGCCGGCAGAGGGCGAGCCGCCGCTCCGGCGGGCGCCGATTCTCTTGGCTTCGAGCCTCCGATCGAGCTGGCCCACCCGAGCACGGTGGCGCTGCTGAAAAAACTGGGCGCCGCTGAATAGCCGGTTCTACTGTGTCTTCTTCGCGTTTTCGTGTCCTCGTGGCCTTGTCCCTTGCGTGCGCGAGCGGGATGCCGGCGGGAGCAGAGCAGACGTTCACCGGCAGGATCTCCGACAGCATGTGCGGCGCGTCCCATCGTGCGAGCCCCTCGACGTCGCTCGGGGCCGGCGCGTTGACCGATCGACAGTGCCTCCTCGCCTGCATCGGCGCGCTGGCCAAATATGTGCTTGTCGATCGAAACGACCGCGTGTTGCCGATCGCAAATCAGGATGCGATGGGCCTTCCGTTGTACGCCGGCCGGCCGGTGAAGCTCACGGGAGAATGGAAAGGCGACGCCATCTTCGTCACGAGAGTCGAAGCGATTCCGGCGCATCTCCATATCGGCCATGTGATGACCAACTGGCGCGACACGCCCGGCGCGCGTGGATTCCTGCCGGTCGCGGTCGATGAGGCCAGAGTCGCGGTGTTGCACGCGCGACTCGCCGTCAACAGCACGAGTCTCGACGACATCAAGCTGCACGCCGGTCACGTCCTGAATGCGCTCGATCCCGCTGTCGAACGGGCCGGCCCTGGCGCCGGATACGGCGTCAGGAAAGCAGCGGCCGGCGCGCTGCAGCATCTCGACTTCGCAGCCAGGGCCGAAGGCGCGACGATCAACATTACGACGCAGGCCGCGCAGGTGTCTTCGTCACTCTCGAACGTGCTGCAATGGGTGGATCAGGCCGTCGCGGCCGCTCAGAGAATCCGCGCGGCGACAGACACCGCCAGCGCCGCCGGCGCGGCCGCCGATCTTGCCGCCTTGATGCAGCGAATCAACGACGAGGGTCTGCAGGATGCCCAGACTCGCATGGGCCTGATGCTGAAGGCCGAAGGTCTGCTGGGCGCTCCACGGTAAAACCGTTCAGCGACGCCGACCGACGCTGAAGAACAGACCGCCCTCGCGTCCCAGCGTCCGCATCCAACCGAGCTGCGCCAGCCAGTTCTCGACGGACCAATTGTCCGCCGCGCGTGAAAACAGATGCTCGGGTTCGTCGCCGAGCACGGCGCTCGGATACGCGCGCAGGTACTCGATGTCGTTCTCCGTGAACCAGCGCTGCACTTCGCCGATCGTGTGACTGTGTTCCTCAGGATGTCGATATTGATCGCGCAGCCAGGCCTCCCGTCGCGACGCCTCGGTTTGTCGCGCGCGCAGGATCGGATCGAACGGGATCAGTCGGAAACCTGACAGGCGCGCGACGAGCTTTCGAGCACGCGAGGGCAGCCGCGCGAACGCATTGTAGACGCCGACGACGATGATTCCGCCCGCGCGCGCGAGCTTCGCGAGGCGGGAGAACGACGCGCGCGGATTCGGCGTGTGATGGAGCACGCCGGCTGAGTAGACGACGTCGAAGACGCCGGTCTTGAGGCCCGGCCGATTGAGATCGGTCTCGACGAACTGGACGCGGTGGAGCCCGAAGCGTCGCGCGGCCGCCGCGCCCAGCAGGAGCGAGGCGCGCGTCAGGTCGGCGCCGACGACGATGCGATCCGCGCGCGCCAGATACAGGCACAGCTGACCGGTCCCGCAGCCGATCTCCACGATGCGGGCGTCTCCGGGGATGGCCCGATCGAGCAGCTGCGCGAACGCGTTTTGCTCGGCCCGAAGGCGGAGCGCGTGAAGGCTGTCGCGCGGTGGATAGCCGGGGAACGGCGCGCGCTCGTAAAACCGGCGCACCGTTTCGGTGCGTTCGTCGGCGGGGAGCCGCAGGTTTGGGATGCCGTCTGGCGCGTCGAAGCGACTGCCGCACGCGCGGCAGGCCAGCTCGATTGTCAGCGCACCTGCGCACGACGGGCAGGCGAGCAGCTCCCGAAATGCGTCCATCAGAAGATGGCGTAGATGAACGGCGCGAGCGCCTCGACGGTCGTGGCCAGAATCAGAATCAGCCCGAACAGGCAGAGGAACACGGCGAGCGGCACGAGCCAGCGCTTTCCGGAGTCGCCGTGCCACAATCCGTAGGCGAGATCGGCGATCGACCCGCCGGCGCTCGCGAGCATGATCAGACGGCGCCGGATCCCGCTGCGCTTTCTGACGACCATTGTTCGTCCTCCTTCAGCGGCTTTGCGGCCGGCGCCGCCGCGCGCTTCATCAACAACGTCGATCCGGCGACGAGCACGTCGAGGCCGCAGCGGCGGAATGTCGTATATCCCTCCAGCACACGCGTGACGATCGGCTCTCCGGCGACATTGAACGACGTGTTGAGCAGCACCGGGATGCCGGTGCGGCGGCCGTACGCGTCGAGCAGCGCGTGCAGCCGCGGCGCCATCTCGCGTTCGAGCGCCTGGACGCGCGCCGACCCGTCGACGTGCGTGACGGCGGCGAGCCGCGATCGCCACTCGTCCCGAACCGGAAAGACGCCCGACATGAAGCGCGCCAGCCGCGCGCCGCCGGACGGCACGTCGAAAAAGCGATCCAGCGCCTCGATCGGCACGACCGGCGCGAACGGACGGAACTCTTCGCGGCACTTGATGTCGCGATTGATCCGGTCGCGCATCTCACGCGCGTGCGGCGCGGCCAGAATGCTGCGATGCCCGAGCGCCCGCGGCCCGAATTCGCAGGCGCCGTCCATCCAGCCGACGATGCGCCCGTCGGCGAGCTCGTCGGCGACGCGCTCGATGAGCGAGCCGTCGTCGAGCGTCTCGACGAGCTGGCTGTCGTCGCGCGCGGCGCGCGCGAGCTCGTCCGCGTCGGCGGCGGGACCCCAGAACGGATGATCGGGAACGTTTCGATCCGGGTTGCGGAAGTAGATGCGATCGGCGTACAGCGCCGCACCCAGCGCGCAACCGGCATCGCCGGGCGCCGGCGGAACGAACACGCGCTCGAACCCGGACTCGGCCAGGATCCGCGCGTTCGCGACGCCGTTCAGCGCCACGCCGCCGGCGAAACACAGATCCGGCAGACCGCTCTCATGGCGGAGCCGCCGCGCGATGTCCAGCAGCGTGTCCTCGAGCACCCGCTGCACGCTCGCCGCGCAGTCGGCGAAGCGCTGCCCCTCCGAGGACTGCAGATCGATCGGATCGTACGCGTTGCGCGGGGGTCCGAACAGATCGACGAACTTCGAGGAATACGATCGACTCGCCGTCGTCTGGAACTCGAAGTACTCCGGCGCCAGCGCGAACGCGCCGTCCGCGGTCGGCCGGATCAACTTCCGGACGTGGTCCGCCATGACGGGCCGCCCGTAGGCGGCGAGCCCCATCACCTTGAACTCGTCCTCGTTGACCGCAAAACCGAGGTACGCGGTGAACGTGGAATACAGCATCCCGAGCGAATGCGGGAACCGGATCTCGCGGTCGAGAGCGATGTCGGTGCTGCCGTCGGCGCGGCGCTCGCCGCGGCCGACCGTGAGCGTGGCCCACTCGCCGACGCCGTCAGCCGTGAGGATGGCCGCGCGGAGGGTCGGCGCCGTCACGAACGCGGCCGCCGCATGCGACGCATGGTGATCGGTGAAGAAGATCTTCCGGCGCGGCACCCCGAGGTGAGACGAGATGATGCCGCGCACCCAGACCTTCTCGCCGAGCGTGTTGTTGATCGCATTCGGAAACGATCGCCACGATCGAGGGAACGCACGCAGCGTGCACGTGAGAATCCGCTCGAACTTCAGCATGCTGCGCTCGTAGAAGACGATGGCATCGAGATCCGCCGGATCGATCCCGGCGCGCTCGAGGCACCAGTCGATGGCGTTTACCGGAAACGACGCGTCGTTCTTGCGCCGCGACAGCCGCTCTTCCTGAACCGCGCAGACGGGCACGCCGTCGACGACGAGCGCCGCGGCGGAATCGTGATAGTGCGCCGAGATGCCGAGGATCTTCACGTCAGTACTGCCTCCTCGGCGATTCGTGCCGGTCGCGCGGGATGGGCGTCCATCCGGTCGGCTCCCGCCGCTCGGCGCGCCTGGCCAGCCACGCGAACGGCGGGAGTACCACAAAATAGATGATTGTCAGGATCGCGCTGCCGATCACCGCGGCGATCGCTGCGGCGAGACGCAGATAGCGATTCCAGAGCCGTTTCGCGCGCGCATGCCAGACGTGGCGCCGGTAGCCCTGTGGAGACACGCGCGCGAGCTGCGTGTACGTGTAGTTCATGTGGAACACTTCGTCGCGCAGGATCTGTTCCAAGATCGCGCGCGTCTCGGGATCGTCGTCGACCATCTCGCGATAGATCGCGAAACGGCCGGCGGCGGCTTTCTCTGCGACGTGCAGGAACGCGAGAAGGCGATGATCGGGTTCGCCGTCGATGCGGAGATCGTCGAGGCCGTGGCCGCCGGGAAGCGGGTTTCCGTCGGGCAGAACCCGGCGATGGTTTTGCCGCGCCCGAAGGAGGGCGAGGCTGCGCTGACGAAACAGATCGCCGTGATGCAGCTCGTCGATCGCATGCTCGAGATAGAGCCGCCGCAGCAGCGGATCCGGGGTGACTTCGGCGGCGCGCAGGATATCGCGTCCGCCGTCGGTTTCTACTTCGGCGAACGCGAGCAGCTTGCGCAGGCGCCGGTCGGCGTCGCCCCACACCCATCGATGAATCGGCCGCATGATCCGGTCGAGCGGCGCTCCTCGTTTCACTGCAGCCATCATGACTCGCGAGACTAGCATAGTGTGAAGTTGTGAATCCGTTCGTGTTTCGAAATGACGGCATCGCCTCGTCCCGGTCCTCGCTCGGTCGTTTCACGGTAGAAATCGCGACGACGATCGTCGGCGCGGCGCTCGTCCTGTGCGCCGTCGCGGCGAACCAGTCCTGGCTCGATCGACATTTCCTCCCGTCTTTCTTCATGCCTCGTGACTGGTACGTCCGGCTGGAGACGTTCGTGCGCCTGGCCGTTGGTGCCACCGGCGTTTCGCTCGCGCTTCTCGCGCGCCGGCCGATCGGGCGGGTTGTCGGAACGAAGCCTGGTCTTTTCGCTGGCATCGGCATCGCCGCCGTCCTGGCGCTCGGCGCGAGCGAACTGGTCATCCGCGGCGTGGATCTCCGGCCGACCGAATGGCTGTTGCCCGAGGAAGAGCCGCGCCGCCGTCCCGATCCGCGACTGGGCTGGGTGCTGGACCCCGCACGCACCGGCTACAGCGTCATCGGCGGACGTACCATCGAATACGCGATCGATCCCGCGGGATATCGCGTCCGGCGTCTCGACGAACCGGTCGATCCGGCGCGGCCGACGCTCCTGTTCACCGGCGAGTCGGTGATGTTTGGCGAGGGATTGGCGTGGGACGAAACGGTGCCGGCCCAGGTCGGCGCGATGCTCGGCATCCAGACCGCAAACCTTGCGGTCCACGGGTACAGTACCGACCAGGCGTACCTGAGGCTCGAGACAGAGCTGCCTCGCTTTCGACAGCCGGTTGCAATCGTGACGCTGTTCATGACCGCGCTGTTCGGCCGCAATCTCGACGACGACCGACCGCATCTCGGTCCGGGACTGGTGTGGCTGCCAGCGGAACACGCGTCGCGGCTCGCGGCGCTGGCCGGTCTGCTCGTGCCGTATCGCACCGATGCGACGGTTCGCCAAGGCATTCAGGTGACGCGCGAGGTGCTTCGCGCGACCGTCGAGCTCGCGCGCGCGCGTGGAGCGCAGCCGCTGGTCGTCATTCCGCAGCTGGGTCCTGAAGCGCCGTCCGAGCGGGTCCTGCGGCACCGGATCGTCGATGAAGCCGGCGTGCCGTCCGTGTTGGTCGAGATCGATCCGGAGTGGCATTTGCGGTGGGACCGGCATCCGAACGCGCGCGGCGCGCACGCCATCGCCGGCGCGATCGCGGCGCGGCTCGAAAAGAAATAGACCACGATGCGCTGCCACGAAAGTCACGAAACGACGAAAAGGTCAACTATGTCGGTGACCGCGCGACCGGTGATCGCGGTGGCGTTCGCATTCGTCACGAGGCCCGGGTCCGTTCCGGCGGACGCCGCGACCGAGGCATATCGCGTCGATGCGGCGAGAAGCCGCGTCACGATTGCGGTTGGTAAAGCCGGCGCGTTCAGTTTCATCGCCGGCCACACGCACGAAGTCAGCGGCCCGATCGAGAGCGGCGCCGTCGAGCTCGATTCCGACGATCCGTCTCGTTCGCAGATCCGGATCGTCATCGCGGCGTCGGCGCTGAAGGTCACCGGCGCCAACGAGCCACCCGACGATCGACCGAAGGTGCAACAGGCGATGGAGAGCGACAAGGTGCTCGACGTCGCACGTTATCCGCGCATCACGTTCGAGAGCGCCGGCGTGACGACGAAACGTCGCGACGGGGCGATGCTCGACATTGTCGTAGCCGGCCGGCTCACGATTCGGGACACGACCCAGCCCGTCACGGCGCCTGTCCGCGTGGAGCTCCGCGGTCGGGAGTTGACCGCCAACGGTCGCTTTGCAATCAAACAGACGGCGTTCGGCATCAAACCGATTTCGATCGGCGGCGTCGTCGCGGTGAAGGACGCGCTCGACATCGCATTTTCGATCACCGCACGACGCTGACCGATTCAAGTGCCTTGACTGCTTCGCGCAGCTGGTCGTCGCTCAAGTACGGCGCGGGTCCAAGGCGCAACACGTCGCCGCGGAAGTCGGTCAACACACCGCGGCCGCGCAGCGCGGCCGACAGCTCGCCCGCTCGCGGCGACCGCAGCGCGAGAAATCCTGCACGCCGATCGCCGGCCATCGGCTCGACCCGCGCAACGGACGGATCGAGGTCCAGCGACTCGAACGCGCCTTTCAGCAGCCCGACCTGCCGCTGGTTGATCGCCCGCAGCCGCTCGGCCGTCAGTTCCTGGTCGACGTGAAATGCAAACACCGCGGCGCCGCGGTAGTGCGGCGCCGGATCGTAGGTCGCGCCCGCGAAGCGCGCCGCGCCGCCGCCGTACTCGACGCGATCGCGCGCACCGCCTTGCTCGAGGTCGGCGAACTCGCTGAACCAGCCGGTGAGGACCGGACGAAGATGGCAGCCTGGCGGCACGCGCAGAAAACAATTTCCCTCGCCGAGCTGACAGTACTTATAGCCGCCGCCGGTGACGAACGCGTTCTCCAGGCCCAACCGTCGGATATCGAACGGCACCACGTTCAAGTGATGGTACGCATCGACGAGCAGCGTCACGCCATGTCGATCGCACGCGCGCGCCACGACGTCGAGGTCGGGAACGATCTCGGCCGTCTCGAACAGCACTGACGACACGAGCACGCACGCCGTACGGTCGTCGACGGCGGCCGCCATGCGATCCGCGAGCGTATCGGCGGGCCGCGCGCTGACCTTCACGACCGCGAGCCCTTCCTCCGCAAGTCGATCGAGCTGGCGCCGAATCGTGTGGAACTCGCCGTCCGACGTGATCAGCCTGGGCCGCCGGCCGAGCGGGAGCGCGGACAACAGACGCGTCACCAGTTCGTGCGTGTTCTGCCCGAGCGCGATGTCGCCGTCAGGATCGGCCAGCAGCCGGCGAAAGCCGGTCTGCACCCGCGCCGCCTGCTCCCGCGCGCGTTCCCATTTGTCGTCGACCATCTCCGCCGCATCGAGCCACGCTCGTTCCTGCGCGTCGAACGACACGTCGGGCCACGCCTGATGCGAGTGGCCGGTGAGGAGAAGACGCTCCGCGACGCGGAAGCGCGAGTAGTAATCAGCCAATGGCATGTGGTTGCCAACTAAAGGCTGCGCTACATGATTTGAAACGCACTCTTGATCTGCTCACGCTCACAACTGCGATCGGATCTCCCACAGATCCGGGAATGCAGGACGACCGATGGTTTCGCGGAGATACGCTGCGCCGCTCGAGCCGCCGGTTCCGGGCTTGGCGCCAATCGTTCGTTCCACCATCTTCACGTGCCGGTAGCGCCACTCCTGGATGCCCTCGTCGAGATCGACGAGCCGCTCGCACAGCTCCGCGTTTTTCGTGTCGCGGCGATAGATCTCCACGAGCATCCGCTGCAGGTCGGCCGACGCCTCCACTGGTGCGACGACGTCGCGCGTGAGGAGCGCCTCCGGTACTTGGTACCCCTCGCGCGACAGGTAGCGCAGGAAGGCATCCCAGAGCGTCGGCTCCTGATAGCGCCGCCGCAGCGCGACCGACGCGCGGCTGCCCTCGGGAAAGCGCCGGATCGCACGTTCTGATTTCTCGCCGAGCAGAAACTCGATCTGCCGGAACTGATCGGACTGAAAGCCGCTCGCGGCCTCGAGCCGCTGGCGGAAGCTGAAGAACTCGAGCGGCGTCATCGTCTCCAGGATGTCGAGCTGCGCGACCATCACTTTCAGGATCGTGAGGATGCGCTTCAGCGTGTGCTGCGCCCGATGCGGCTCGTCGTCTTCGAGCAGCCGCCGGACGCGATCGAACTCGTGCAGCAGTTCTTTGAACCACAGCTCGTACACCTGGTGAATGACGATGAACAGCATCTCGTCGGGCTCGGGCCCCTCCGAGCGCGGCTGCTGCAGCGACAGCAGATCGTCAATCTTCAGGTAGCTGCTGTAGGTGACGGCGGGATCTGTCATGAGATTTCAGATTTCTGATTGCAGATTGCTGATTGATTGCTGATTGACTGTTGATTGATTGTCGATGGATTGCCGATTGCCTGGTCCGGAAAATCGATTTTGCAATCTGAAATCGACAATCTGCAATCGACAATCTGAAATCAATCTGAAATCAGCAATCTGAAATCAGCAATTTCAAGTTTTGTCCCCCGTGAACCGGAACTCGAACCGCGGGTTGTAGAGTTCGACCGACTTGTAGGGATCCGGCCAGGGCAGCGGGTATCCGAGCATCCATGCGGCATGGCGCGTCCAGTACGGATCGAAGAGGTGCGCGCGGGCGAGCACGCACAGGTCGGCGCGTCCCGCCGCGACGATCGTGTTCACGTCCATGTAGGAAGAGATGTTTCCCACCGCCATCGTCGCCATGCCGACCTGATGGCGGATTCGATCGGCGAACGGCGTCTGGAACAGCCGGCCGTATACCGGCCGCTGATCGGGTACCGTCTGTCCCGCCGAGACGTCGACGATGTCGCAGCCGTGTGCCTTCAGCATTCGCGCGACCGCGACGGCGTCGTCCGGCTCCATTCCGCCTGGCATCCAGTCGACCGCGCTGATGCGGACGCTCATCGGCTTCTCGTCGGGCCACACCGAGCGGCACGCGTCGAAGACTTCGAGCGGGAACCGCATGCGATTGTCGAGCGAGCCGCCGTACTCGTCGGCGCGCGTGTTCGTGAGCGGCGAGATGAACGACGCGAGCAGATATCCGTGCGCCATGTGGACTTCGAGCAGATCGAAGCCCGCATCGCGCGCGAGACCGGCGGCGTCGGCGAAGGCGGCGATGGCGCAGTTCATGTCGGCGCGCGTCATCTCGCGCGGCACGGAGCTGCGGTCCGCAAAGTACGGAATCGGCGACGCGGAGACGAGAGGCCATCCACCCTCCGCCAGCGGCTCGTTGTCGCCTTCCCATAACCGCTGTGTCGCGCCTTTTCGTCCCGCGTGCCCGAGCTGCACGCCGATCGCCGCCGGCGTTTCGCGATGGACGAACTCGACGATCCGCTTCCACGCGGCGGCGTGCTCCGGACGATACAGCCCGGCGCACCACGGCGAGATGCGCGCCTCTCGCGACACATCGGTCATCTCCGCCATCACGAGCCCGGCGCCGCCCATCGCGCGGCTTCCCAGATGCACCAGATGCCAATCTCCGATCGTTCCATCGTCCGCGACGTATTGACACATCGGTGAAACGACGACGCGGTTCGGCAGCACGAGATCGCGCAGCCGGAACGGTGTGAACATCGGCGGAGGCAGCCCCCGGCGTCCAGCCCCCACGCTTCGTCCGACCTGCCGCTCCGCATCACGAGCCACCGATTCGTCGACGCGCGCGAGGAATGCCGGGTCGCGGACGCGCAGATCCTCGTGCGTGATCCTGAGCGATCGCGTCAGCAGCGAGAAGGTGAACTGCACCGGGTCCAGCGACATGTACCGCTCGGTGTCTTCGAACCACTGCAGCGACGCCTGTGCGGCGCGCTGCAGGCTTTCGACCTGCGGCCGGCGCCGCGCCTCGTACGCACGCAGGGCAGAACGCACATCCGTGTCGTGCACGAGGCAATCGCGCAAGGCGACGGCATCTTCCATCGCCATCCGCGTCCCGGACCCGACCGAGAAGTGCGCCGTGTGCGCCGCGTCGCCGAGCAGGACGACCTGGTCGCTCCACCATGGTTCGACGCGCACCGTCGGGAACTGCCGCCAGATGCTGCGGTTCGTCATCAGCTGATGGCCGTCGAGCTCCTCGGCGAACAGTCCTTCGAGAAAGTCGGCCGTCTGCTGCTCCGACGCGCGGTCCATGCCCGCGGCCTTCCACGTCGCCTCGCCGCACTCGACGATGAACGTCGACTGTTCCGGACCGTACTGGTACGCGTGCACGCGCCAGAGGCCATGACTGTCGTTCTTGAAGTAGAACGTGAAGGCGGGGAACGGCTTCGTCGTTCCGAGCCAGACGAACCGGTTCGGCCGCACATCGATCGTCGTCCTGATCCGATCGCCGAGCAGGCGGCGCGCGGTGCTGTTGAGGCCGTCCGCCGCGACGGCGAGATCGGCGTCGCGAACCTCGGCGAGGCTCGTGATCTCGCGTTCGAACAGCAGGTCGATGCCCGCCGCGCACGCCTGTTCCTGCAGCACGCGCAACAGCGTGTGGCGGCTCATGCCGCTGAAGCCGTGGCCGGTCGACGTGATGCGCTCGCCGCGATAGTGCACCTCGATGTCGTCCCAGTGTACGAGGTGCCGGGCGATGCCGCGGTAGGCCTCCGAGTCGGCGTCGGCGACGGCCGCCATCGTCGCATCCGAGAACACGACGCCGAATCCGAACGTATCGTCGGGGCGATTGCGTTCGATGACGCGGATCTCGTGTCGGGGATCCGCTTTCTTCATCAGCACGGCGAAGTACAGACCGCCGGGGCCGCCGCCGACGCAGACGATCCGCATCACACGAATTTCGGCGGGCGTTTCGCGACGAAGGCTGCGTAGGCTTCGCGAAAGTCGGCCTGCATCATCAGCGACGCCTGGATCCTCGCCTCGGCCTCGAGCGCCGAGGACAAATCGAGGCTCGCCTCGCGATCGATGGCGTCCTTCGTGACTTCGAGCGCGAGCGACGGTCCGCGCGCCAGCTGCTCGGCGAACGTCGTGGCCGCGGCGAGCGCCGCGCCGTCGGCGACGACGCGGTTGTAGAGGCCGATGCGGAACGCTTCTTCTGCCGAAATGAAGTCGCCGCTCATCAGCAGCTCGGCGGCGCGGCCCCTGCCCACGATGCGCGGCAGCAGCCAGGCGGCGCCCATGTCGGCGCCCGAGAGACCGACTTTCGTGAAGAGGAACGCGATGCGCGCCGAAGCCGCCGCGATCCGGACGTCACACGCGGTGGCCATCACGGCGCCGGCGCCGGCAGTCGTGCCGTTCAGCGCCGCGACGACAGGCACGCGGCACCGGCGGATCGCGAGGATGAGGTCGCACGTCATCCGCGTGAACTCGAGGAGCCCGCGGTCGTCGCGCTCGACGAGCGCGCCGATGATGTCGCGGACGTCGCCGCCCGAACAGAACGCCTTGCCGGCGCCGGTGATCACGATCGCGCGCACGCCGGATTCGATGTTCAGAGCGCGAAAGGTCGTGCCGAGCTCGTCGTACACGTCGAAGGTCAGCGCGTTCAGACGATCGGGACGGTTGAGCGTGATCGTCGCGACGCCGGTTGCGACATCTTGCGCGTACAGAAACGACGTGGGCGTCTTCACGCCAGGACCGCCGTCGCTTCGATCTCCACCATCGCCTGCGCGTCGACGAGCGCGGTGACGGCGACGAGCGCCATCGCGGGATGGTGCGATCCCATGTGCCGCAGCCATAGATCGCGGAGCGCCGGACGGCTTTCGCGATAGGCGTCGATGTCGGTCACGTACACGGTCATCCGCGCGATCTGCTCCGGTCGTCCTCCAGCCGCCCGCACGACCGCCAGCACGCGCGCGAGCGCGTCGTCGAACTGTTGCGCGAACACGGGGCGCGGCGCTTTCAGGGCCGCGTCCCCCGCGGTCTGTCCGGCGACGAAGAGCAGCCGGCCACCGGCAGGCGCGACGAGGCCGTGCGCGAATCCGCGCGGCGTGCCGAGCTCAGGAGGATTGACGATCGCAAACGTCCCGCTCACGACACGGCTCCTGCCGAACCGATCGCTTCGACAACGGCTTCAGCGAGAATCGCGCCGAGCGTCTCGACGATCGCGCGCCCCTCCGCGGCGGTGGCTTCCGCCGGGAATCCGAAGTACGCATCCGGGCCGCCGGCCGCTGCAAATGTCGTGTCGCCCCGATGGATGGCATCGACGAGCGAGCGCGGATTCGGCGCGAGCGCAGCCATCACATCCGTGCGCACGAGATCGGGACGCTCGGCCAGGACGATCGATCCTTCGTACCGGCCGGCGTGACACGCACCGCTCTGGAATTCGGGCGTCAGGCGTTCGGCCCAGCGCCGCCGCGTCAGATCGGGAAACACGAGAAACGTGTCGCGGCTGCACGCGGAGATGTCGGCGACGGCGCGGCGCAGCGCATTCACATGCGCCGGATCGTGATGCGCGTTCGCGATGGCCGCGAGACGAATGCCATGCGCGCCGAGGCTGCGCACGACGCCACTCACGATCATCGTGGTCGCTTCGGGCGGCGCATCGAGCGTCCCCGCGAACTCGGACGCGAACGGCGCCGGCGCGATTGCCAGCGCCGGCAGCAGCAGCACGTGAAGGCCTCGCGCCGACAATCGGTCGGCGCCGGCGCGCGCCATCGCCTCCGCGATGATCACGTCGGTGCCGAGCGGCAGGTGCGGCCCATGCGCCTCGATCGCGCCGGCCGGGAGCACCGCGATCGTCCGCGATGCCGGCAGCTCGCGCACGGCGGGCGACGTCAGCGACGCGAGCGAATGAACTGGCATCTCGTGTTCGAGTTTAATCTAGGACTCGTGATCCCGACCCGGCTCAACCTTGCCGGCTACCTGCTCGACGCCCGTGTTGCGGAGGGACGCGGCGATCGCATCGCCATCCGCACCGACGCGCGCACCTTCTCGTACGCCGACGTGCAGCGGCGGTCGGCGCAGTTCGCGCACGTGCTCGCGGCGGACGACGTCCGGCCGGAAGAACGCGTGATCGTGGCGCTGCCGGACGGCGTCGACTTCGTCGCGGCGCTGTTCGGCATCCTGCGAGCCGGCAGCGTGGCCGTCATGGTGAACCCCGATACGACGCCGGAGCTGCTGCGCTACTTCTTCGAATACACCAGAGCCAGCGCGGCGTTCGTGCCGGCCGATCGGCTGCAGCTGTTCGAAGTTCAGATCCGGGACCTTCCACGATCGCCGCGGCTGTACGCCGTCGCGAGCGATGAATTGTCGGCGCGCCTCGAGTCGCGACCAGGCGAGCTCGCGCCGTTCGACTCGCATCGCGACGATGCGGCGATCTGGTTGTTCAGCGGCGGCACCACCGGTCGTCCCAAGGGCGTGGTCCAGACGCATCGCTCGTACGTGAACACGACGCTGCTCTACGGACAGCGCGTGCTCGGCGTCCGGCCGGATGACGTGACGATCTCGGTGCCGAAGCTGTTCTTCGGCTACGCGACCGGCGCGAACCTGTTCTTTCCGTTCTCGGTCGGCGCGTCGTCGGTCCTCTTTCCGGAGCGCTGCACCGCCGATGCGCTCTTCGCGCAGATCGCGCGTCACCGCCCGACGATCCTGATCAACGTCCCGACGATGATTCAGCAGATGGTGGCGCACGCCGGCGCCGCGTCGGCGGACCTGTCGAGCGTGCGGCTCGCGACTTCGGCGGGCGAGCCGCTCCCGCTGGAACTGCACGATCGCTGGATGCGGGCCTTCGGCGTGGAGCTCCTCGACGGCCTCGGCACCGCGGAGATGTGGCACATCTTCATCTCGAATCGGCCGGGCGACGTGGTGCCGGGCACGCTCGGGCGCGTCGTGCCCGGCTTCGAGGTGAAGCTCTGCGACGCCGACGGCCACGAGGTGGCCGATGGAGAGGTCGGCGCGCTGTGGGTGAAGGGCGAATCGCGCGCGATTGGCTACTGGCAGCAGATGGACGACACGATGCGCGTGTTTCGCGGGGACTGGTGCGTCTCGGGCGACATGCTGCGATACAACGCCGACGGCACGTACACGTACTGCGGGCGAACCGACGACATGCTGAAGGTTCACGGCCGATGGCTCGCGCCTGGAGAAGTGGAGAACTGCCTGCTCGCGCACCCCGCGGTTCGCGAGGTCGCCGTCGTCGGCGCGACCGGCCGTGACGGCCTCGTCAGCGCCTGTGCCTTCGTCGTCGCGGCGTCACCGTCGCCGGCGCTCGGCGCAGAGCTGCAGGCGTTCGCGAAGTCGCGCCTCGATCACTACAAATCGCCGCGCGACATCGTATTCCTCGACGCGATGCCGCGTACGCACCTGGGAAAGGTCGATCGCGGCGCGCTGGCGAAGATGCGCGACCGGACGTGATCGAGAACGCGCTGCGAAACCGACCGTAGCGCAGCCCTTGAAGGCTGCCGAGCCGAGCACCGTGATCCGCACCGTTGCCGCGTGGCTCAGCGCTTTAGCGAGCGATCCGAGCGAGGGTGGCCCGCACGAAGTCTCGCCGCCCTGAAGTCGCCGCGGATGAGTGCAAACGAAGAAACCCATCGGCCTGAAGGCCTGCGCTACGAGAGCCGGACCGATCGAGGCGATTTATTACGGTCCCGTACTATTCGAAACCGGAGATCGTCTTTGCACATTTTCCGCCACGCGGCGTCTTGCCGACGACACGCGGTAACCGATCGCGAGCAGGAGCATCCACGGCCCGCCGGCCACGACCGTCGATCGCAGGTCCGGCACCCACCAGGTGGAGACGAGCATCGCGGCGATGAGGGCGGCGCCGACATACGAGGCGATCGGCACGCTCGGGGCGCGGAACGCGATGTGCGTCACGAAGATCATCAGCCACACGAACAGCGCGCCGAAGAGCGCGGCGCCGAAGAACCACACGTAGGCCGACTGCGGCCAGAATGCGCGCACGAGCACCGCGACGCCGAGACCGGCGCTCGACACGAGCAGCGCCGCGACCGGCGCGCCGCGCGCGCTCACCGCGCCGAGCCGCTGCGGAACGAACCCGGCGCGCGCCAGCGAGAAGAGCGTGCGGGCGATCAGATAGAAGTTCGCGTTCGCGCTCGAAAGCGCGGCCAGCAGCACGACGGCATTCATCACGCCGGCCGCGCCGGGGATGGCCATCCGCCGCAGGACGCTGACGAACGGGCTCTCGCCGATTCCGAGCTGGTTCCACGGCGTCAGCGCGATGAGCAGCGTCGCGGTGACGATGTAGATCAGCGAGAGACCGGCGACCATCCGCCGCATCGCGCGAGGAATGCTCCGCGCCGGATCCGACGCCTCTCCGGACGTGACGCCGACGATCTCCACGCCGATGAAGGAATAGATCACGAAGCAGCACGCAAGCCACACACCAGTGAGGCCGAACGGCATGAACCCGCCCTGATTCGTCACGTTCGCCAGACCGATCGCCGGGCCGCCGGTGACGCCTGCGAGGACGAGCACGCCAAGCGCGACGAACAGGACGATGGCCACGACCTTGATCATGACGAGCCAGTACTCGACGGCGCCGAGCTCACCGACCTCGCGGGAGTTCACGTAGATGAGCGCGACGGCGAACACGAGCACCCATAGCGCGCCGGGCACGGCGGGAAGCCAGTAGCCCATATAGATCGACGCGGCGACCAGCTGCCCGCCCGTGGCGATCACCTCCATCAGCCAGTAGCTGACGCGCACCGCGTAGCCGGCAAACGGCGACACGTACATGCCGGCGTACACGCCGAACGCGCCGGCCGTGGGATGCGCCACGGCCATCTCGGTCAACGCCGCGCCGAGCAGCAAGGCGACCACCGCAACGATCGCATAGGAAAGGATGACGGCCGGGCCGGCGACGTTCACCGCAAGGCCGCTGGCGAGGAAGAGGCCCGTGCCGATCGCACCGCCGAGCGCCATCATGATCTGCTGCGGCGCCGAGAGCTGCCGCGCGAGCACCTGTTCGCTGCGGACCTCGTGGTCGTGTGCGGGGCGCGTCATGTGACGAGCGATCGCAACGTCGCGCCGGCCGCGTAATCCTTGTGCTCGACGATGCGCGCCATCTCCGCCATCAGCCGGTCGATCTCGTCCGTCGTGTTGTAGAAGTGCGGCGAGAGGCGAATGCCGACGCCGGGCCGGAAGTCGACGAGGAAATCGCGCCCCTTCAGCGCGCGCGACACCGCCAGCGCGTCGGGCGGATCGACGGCGACGGTGCCCGCCAGCCGTTCGGGATCGCGCGCGGCGATCGACGGGAAGCCGTAGCGATCGGCGAGCTCGAAGATGCGCGCGGTCATCTGCTTCGATCTGGCGCGGATGCGGTCGACGCCGACCTCCGCGATGATCTCCAGCCCGGGCAGCGCGGCGTAGTACGCGGGAATCGACGGCGTGCCGTTCATCATGCGCATGGCGTCGCCGCGCGGGTCGATCGCGCCGGTGTCGAAGGCGAACGGGCTGCGATGAGCAAACCAGCCGGTGAATCGCGGCTCGACGGTGTGAAGAAGATCGGGCCGCGTGTAGAGAAATGCCGTGCCTGGCCCCCCGCAGAGCCACTTGAGGCATCCGCCGACGAAGAAGTCGACGCCGAGCGCGGTGACGTCTACCGGAATGATTCCCGCCGACTGGTACCCATCGAGCATCACGAGCGCGCCGCGCTCGCGCGCATGCGCCACGATCGCCGCCGCGTCCATGATGTACGACGTCTTGAACAGCACGTGCGAGAACGAGACGAACGCCGTGCGTTCGTCAATCGCGCCGAGCAGCCGATCGAGCGGCACGGTGAAGTCGGAATCGGCGGGAACGACGATGACGTCGAAGCCGAGCGGCTGCTGCGCGCGATACAAGTAGACAAGAGACGGGAAATCGGCGGCGAGACAGACGATCCGGTTACGCGTCCGGCTCCCCTCGACCGCGCTCAGGGCAGGCGGCCGCACGCATCCAAGCGCGACCATCGCCGCGGTCGTCACGTTCTCGTGCATGCTGACGGAGCCGGCCGGCGCACCGATGACGGCGGCGACCTTGTCGCCGACTTCGCGCGCCATCTCCCACCACCGTTCCTCCCATGCGCGCACGCCGCGCGCCGCCCAGACGCGCGCGTACTCGGCCAGCGAGTCCGCCGTCCGGCGCGGCATCGCCCCGAGCGAGTTGCTGATCATGTAGACGGTCGATGACAGGATCGGAAATTCCGCGCGCCAGGCCTCGAGGTCGGTGGACAATTGCATGCTGTTGACCGTTCGGGTTCGAGGTTCGGAGTGTCACGAACCAGATTCGCGTCTACGATACACGCCGGAGGATGCGATGACCGAGATTTTACGTTCCGATGTCGCGGCGGCGGAGGGGCGCGACGGAATCTTCGCGGTCCGGGCGAGTGGCAACGTCCGCGGATGGAACGGCATTCGATACAAGAGCGGCCTGTCCGAGAAGAACGTCAACGCGAAGCAGCTGTCGATGAACGTCGCAACCATTCCGCCCGGCGGCGTCGCCGCGGCGCACATCCACGTCGGCTTCGAGGTGATGCTCTACATCCTGCAGGGACGCGTCCGGCACGAATACGGACCGTCGCTGGAATTCACGATCGAAAACGAGGCCGGCGATTTCATCTTCATCGAGCCGGGCGTCCCGCACGAAGTGTTCAATCTCAGCGAGACCGAGCCGGTCGTCGCGGTCGTCGCCCGCTCCGACGCGAGCGAGTGGGAACACATCGTCCCGTTCGCGCGCCCCGCGAAGATCTGACCGCCGACGCCAAGGACACAGTCGTATACGCCGTTCGAATCTCCATCTCGCGGCCGGCGCCAGACGCGTCTCGAACGGCGCGTTTCCGCTTTCCCGTTCGGGTTGGCTGACTCTGAGAGCATTGCGAAATACACCAGTGACCCGGTGACAGCGCGTGAATTATAACGACGCCGCTCCGTCTGGTACACTCGGCCGCGTGCCAAATCGCGCTCGCGACTGGTTCGCGCAGGCCGAACGGGACTTGGACCAGGCGCGCGCGTCACAGCGAGACGGTCGGCACGAGTGGGCGTGTTTCGCAGCCCAGCAGGCCGCGGAGATGGCGGTCAAAGCGGCGCACCTCGCGCTCGGACAGGAAGCGTGGGGCCACGTCGTCGCCCGATTGTTGAGCGAGCTGCCATCGGCGCCAGACGAGTTGCGCGAGAAAGCCAAGGTGCTCGATAACTTCTATGTGGCGACGCGATATGCGAACGGTCACGCCGAAGGAGCGCCGTTCGAGCACTACGGTCCGATTCAGAGCAACGAAGCGATCCGGTATGCCGGTGAGATCATTGAATTCGTCCGTGCTCGTCTGGCCGAACCGCGCGCAGGTTGATCGCGCAGTGCGGGACTGGGCGAACCGTATCGTCGCGGAGCACCGCGACGTGCGTCGGCTCGGCTACTTCGGCTCGTACGCGCGGGGCGACTGGGGCGTCGGCAGCGATCTGGATCTGATCGCGGTTGTCGCGCAATCGCGCGAGCCGCGAGATCGACGTGCGATCGATTGGGACCTTACCGATCTTCCGGTCCCGGCGGAGTTGCTGGTTTACAGTGCTGACGAGTGGCGCGATCTCGAGACGAGCGAAAGCCGTTTCGGATCGATGCTGCTCCGCGAAACGGTCTGGGTGCGCTGACCGCTGTTCGCCTGGCGGAGCCGGCGACGCCGCGCGTTGCTGCCTGGATCGCCGTCGTCCGGGTAGATGCTACGTGTGAAAGAAGCCTCGATGGGCGGTGCTATAAGAAGACCGCGAGCGACTGGCGTCGCCCGTGAAAGGGAATCCTGATGCGCGTTCTCATCGGCCTTCTTGTTTTCCTCATGATCGCGGGCGCCGCCGGCGCTCAAACCTTCCGCGGCGGCATCAACGGCATCGTCACCGATCAGACCGGCGCCATCCTGCCGGGCGCCGACGTCAAGGCGACCAACGAAGCGACCGGCCTGTCGTATTCGACGATATCGTCGACAGCGGGCGCGTTCACGTTCGCCGATCTGCCGCTGGGCGATTACACGATCGTCGTCTCGGAGAGCGGCTTCGAGACGATCACCATCCGCGGCGTGCGCGTGTCGGCGGGCGCCATCTACACCGTATCGGTCAGGCTGAACGTGGCGCAGATCGAAGCGAACGTTCAGGTATCGGCCGCGGCGGTCGCCGTCGAGACGACGTCCACGACGCTCACCAACGTCCTTTCCACGCGCACGGTGCAGGATCTGCCGCTGAACGGACGCGACTTCAGCCAGATGCTCGCGTTGACGCCCGGCTTCTCGGGTTACGAAGGCGGCGGCGCCGCGTCGATGAACGGATCGCGATCGAACCAGTTCAACTGGCAGATCGAGGGAACCGACAACAACGATCAGTGGTTCAACATCAAAGCGGTCAACCAGGGAGGCATCAACAGCATCCCCGGCGTGCTGCTGCCGCTCGACTCGGTCGAGGAGTACTCGGTGCAGACGCAGGCGTCCGCCGAGACGGGACGCAATCCCGGCGGCGCGGTCAACCTGATCATCAAGTCGGGGACGAACCAGCCTCGCGGCAGCGCGTACTACTACAACCGGAACGAAGCGCTCGCCGCGCTGTCGCCGTTCGCGCCGACCGACTCGCCCAAGAACAAACTGCGCAACGAGCACTACGGCTTCTCGCTCGGCGGGCCGATCGAGCGCGACAAGACGTTCTTCTTCACGACCTACGAGCATCAGAATTTCGTGATCGGCAACCAGGCGCTGGCCACGATGCCGTCGGCGGCGTATCAGGCGGCCGCGATGCAGCTGCTGCAGCAGTATTCGGTACCGGTGAACTCCGTGTCCCTGACGCTTCTGAACACGTTGTGGCCGGCCGATACGTTGACCGGAGCGGCTTCGTCGAACAACTACTTCAATCCGACGCCGCAGACCGGCTACAGCCACAATTTTCTCGTCAAGGTCGATCACAGCCTCAACAACGATCACCGGCTGTCGTTTCGAGCGTTCTTCGGCCGCGGGAGCCAGACGGCGCCGGTCGGATCGCTGATCTCGGACTACTTCCAGGTCGGACCGATGCGCGTGCAGAACTACTCGGCGGTCCACAACGCGGTGCTCGGATCGTCGCTCACGAATCAGCTCCTTGTCGGCGTGAACTATTTCAACCAGACGTTCTCGGACGCGAACAGCAGCTTCGACCCGGTGCGCCTCGGCTTCAACACCGGCGTGAGCGGGAGCGATCTGGCCGGCGCGCCGTTTCTCTCGATCACCGGATTCGATCCCACCGGTGTCAGTCCGAACTCGGGCCGCACCGATGTCATCACGCACGTGTCCGACGCCCTCTCGTATACGAAGGGGAAGCACGAGATGCGCTTCGGAGGGGAAATCCGGCGTGTCGGCATCGAGGAGTTCGGCGCCGGCGGCGGCAACAACGACGGCGGCCGCGGAAATTTCTTTTTCAACGGCACTCAGGGACCATGGGGCGGCCTGCTGAGCGTGACCGGCTACGACACGAACATCGCCGCGCTCGCTGACTTCCTGGCCGGATACGTATATCAGTCGACGATCCTCAGCGGCGACGTCAGACGTCACGTCGACCAGAACCTGGCCAACCTGTTCGCGCAGGATTCGTGGCGGCTGAACCGTCAGTTGAACATCAACCTCGGTCTGCGGTGGGACTTCGAGGGACCGATGCACGACGGCAGACAGGATCTCTCGACGTTCGATCCGAACCGTGGAGGACTGGTCGTCGTCGGCCGGGACATCGAGGATCTCTATCCGCGATCGTGGAAGAACTTCAGCCCGCGCCTCGGATTCACGTATCAGCCGAACGGGCGCGACGACCTCGTCGTGCGCGGCGGCCTCGGGCTCTTCTACGATACGCCGTCGATGTCTCCCTTCCTCGATCAGGCCTCGCTCGCCAACAACGGCGCGATCGGCGTGGAAGCGAACCCCGCGGGATCGAAGCCTGTCTACCAGATTACGAGGAACGGCTACACCATCGCGCCCAGCCAGGCGATCTTTCCGGCGAACATCTCGCTTTCCGGGAACAACGTGATCAATCTGTTTTCGGTCAGTCCGGACTTCAGGCCGGCGTACGTGACGAGCTACAACGTGAACGTCGAAAAGACGCTGGGACGGAACGCGATCGTGCAGATCGGATACGTGGGGTCGAAGGGGCGGCGTCTCAACATCGTGCGCGACATCAACCAGGCGGCGATGGGGAGCGGCTTCGTCAGAGGGACGAACGCGGCCGGGTTCACGTTTCAACAGCAGACGCGGCCGTACTTCGCGCAGTTCCCGAACTTCGGCGTGATCGATCAGCTCGAGAGCGTCGGCATCTCCAGCTACAACTCATTGCAGGCGACATTGCGCACGCGAAACTGGCACGGCGTCATCTCGCAGCTCTCCTACACTCTGGCGCACAACCGGGACGAGGCGTCCAACGCCACCTCGCTGCCGCAGGACAGCAACAACCTGATGGGCGACTACAGCAACGCCGCATCGGACATCCGTCACCACGTCGGCGGCTATCTGCTTTATGACGTTCCCGGATCGTCGCACGGGCCGGCGTGGTTGTCGCACGGCTGGCAGTTGAACACGAACATCTCGGTTCGCACCGGATTCCCGTTCACCGTCCGCGCGTCCTCGGACACGAGCGGCACCGGCGAGAATACGACGCGCGCCAACCAGGTGGCCGATCCCTTCGACGGCGTCTCGCACGCGGTGACGAGCGGACAGTCGGTGACCTGGATCAACCGGACGTCGTTCGTCAACCCGGCGAGCGGCAACTACGGAGCCATCGCCCGCAACTCACTCTATGGACCCGGATACGCGTCGGTCGATCTCTCGGTGTTCAAGGCGATTCCGCTGCGCGACCAGGTGCGCGCGCAGCTGCGGCTCGAGATGTTCAATATATTCAACCGCGTCAACCTCGCGCAGCCCGGCAGCCGCGTCGGCGGCGGGCTCGGACGCATCGGCGACACCATCGGCGACTCGCGCGGCTCCCCGGGCATCGGCCCCGGTGAGCCGTTCAACATGCAGCTCGCGGTGAAGCTGCTCTTTTGATTTGTTTTAGGTAGTCACACCGCGATAATGTCCGCTGCGCCGTCGCCGACCGCCGCCCGCGAGACAGCGGCCGCGGTCAGGTCGAACACGAAACCGGCATAGGCCCATTCCTTCACTCGTGGAAGACCCGGGGCGGCGATGGCGATCGCACCGAGCAGCTTCCAGGTGCCGAGTATCACGGCGCTATGGTTTTCATCTGTTCACGCCTCATGGTCGCCCCCTTCTCTCGGTGGTCGAACGAGGACACGTGAAATCGACGGTGAAGGTCAGGAAGATCGTGATCGGCGCTGTGCTGGCTGTCGCCGGCCTGCCTTTGCTGTTGTTCTCGATAGCCGCTGTGTCTGTCTACGCCCTGAATCGGACCAACGGCACGATCATCTCCTCGGGCCAGAAGCGAGATTACTTGCTGTACGTCCCACGGAGCAACGACCGCGCCAGGCCCACGCCCGCTCGTCATCAGCATGCACGCCGCCGCGCTGTGGCCGGCCGCGCAAATGGCAATAACTCACTGGAACAGGGTGGCCGATGAGCACGGCTTCATCGTCGTCTACCCGGCGGGGGGCTTCGGATGGTTGGCCCACGCTGGATAACGATTCTCGTCAGTGTGCGCGCTGAGACCGTCAGTGGACAGCCAACTCGCCATGCTGGCCCGAGCATTTCTCAATCGCGTGGGGCCCCACATTTCTTACAAGAGGACGCCGTACTCGCGCGCGAGGACGCTGAAAGGACTCGCCATGCGATTGCTTGGGCTCGTTATCGGCGCGCTTGTCATCCTCGGTAGTGCGATCAGCTTTGCGGCACCCGATCTGCGCCTCTCACTGGAGCGCTCGGTGATGACGCCTGCCGGACTCTACGCGATCGCCGCCCTGAGAATCGCAATTGGGCTGGTGTTCGTGCTCGCCGCGCCAGCATCGCGGGCACCGCGGACGCTCCGCGTGTTCGGCCTCATCGTGATCATCGCGGGACTGACGACGCCGTGGTTCGGCGTTGCCCGCGCGCGGGCGGTCCTGAACTGGTTGGCGAGTGCGGGGCCGTTGTTGATGCGCCTTGACGCCGGCGTGGGGATGGCGATTGGTGGCTTTCTCGTGTACGTTTTCCGAACGCCGACTCGACGACCAACGTAATTAAACGGTCTGCTCTGTAATAGCTGCTACATTTCCAAGTTGTACGCTTCCTCCCCGTGTTCCGTCAGGTCGAGCCCTTCGATCTCCTGCTCCTCGCTCGCGCGTACGCCGACGACGAGGTCGGTGATCTTGAGCAGCACGATGCTGCCGACGAGCGCGAAGATCCACGCCGTCGCGATCCCCACGAGCTGATAGCCAATCTGCGACGGGTTGCCGTCGACCCAGCCGACCGGCAAGGACCGTCCCTGCGAATCGTGAAAGATCGGATTGACCCTCTGCGTCGCGAACACACCGGTCAGCAGCGCGCCGATCGTTCCGCCCGCGCCGTGCACGCCGAATGCGTCGAGCGCATCGTCGTAGCCGAAGCGGCCTTTCGCAATCGTCACCATCACGAAGCAGCCGGTGCCGGCGGCGAGGCCGATGATCATTGCCGGCACCGGCGCGACGAACCCTGACGCCGGCGTAATCGCCACGAGACCTGCGACGGCGCCGGAGATGGCGCCGAGCGCGCTCGGCCGGCCGCGCGTCGTCCATTCGGCGGCGAGCCAGCCGATGGTCGCCGACGCCGCCGCGAAATGCGTCGCGACGAACGCGCTCGTCGCGAGACCGTTCGAGGCGAGCGCGCTGCCCGCGTTGAACCCGAACCAGCCGACCCACAGAAGGCAGGCGCCGATGAAGCTCAGGACGAGGCTGTGCGGCGGCATCGGCTCCTTCGGATAGCCGGTGCGCTTGCCGAGATAGAGCGCGCAGACGAGGGCCGACACACCCGACGTGATGTGCACGACGGTGCCGCCCGCGAAGTCGAGCGTCGGGAAGCGGCCGCCGAGCGTCGCGTTCAGCAGGCCGCCCTTGCCCCACACCATGTGCGCGAGCGGCGCATAGACGCAGAGCGACCACAACGCCATGAAGACGACCGTGCCGCTGAACGTCATCCGCTCGGCCGTGGCGCCGGTGATCAGCGCCGGCGTGATGATCGCGAACATCAGCTGATAGACCATGAACGTCAGCTGCGGAATCGTCGCCGCGTAGTCGGCGTTCGGATCGACGCCGACGCCGCGGAGGAGCACGTGACCGAATCCGCCGATGATCGGCGTCCCTTCGCCGAAGCAGAGGCTGTAGCCGACGACGGCCCACAGCACGGTGATGAACGCCATGAGCGCGAAGCTCTGAATCATGATCGCGAGCGTGTTCTTCTGGCGGACGAGCCCGCCGTAGAACAGCGCGAGCCCCGGGCCGGTCATCATCAACACGAGAGCCGCGCTCACGAGCATCCACGCGTTGTCGGCCGACGATTGCGCGGCGATGAGGCGTTGATCGAGCTTCGCGAGATCGGTCTGTGCCGCCGCCGCGACAGGCGCGCTGGAGGTCGGCTGCGCGTGGAGCGCTCCAATCGGGAGCGTGACGCACAGCAACACGAGGATCGCGAGGGCCAGGCAGGTCGGGTAGGTCGGGTGGGTTGGTTTCACGTGTCGCTCCGTTCACCCGTACGGATGCGATAGCTCTGCTCGACGGGAATGACGAACACGCGGCCGTCTCCGATCTCGCCGGTCCGCGCGGCGGTGATGATGGCGGCGACCGCATCGTCGACGAGGTTGTCGGGCACGACGACCTCGATTTCCATCTTGGGCAGCAGGCTGACGTCGTATTCCTTGCCGCGGTAGATCGCCGTGTGGCCTTTCTGTTTTCCGTGGCCGCGGACTTCGGTCACCGTCATGCCCGGGAGGCTCACGCGTCCGAGCGCGTCCTTCACGTCGTCGACTTTGTTGGGGCGCACGATGGCCTTGATCAGCTTCATCTCATGCCTCCAGCGTCCGGTGGATATCCGCGGTCAGATCGGCGATCGCCGCGTCGGTCAGCTTGGCGCCCGCCTTCGTGATGTGGAACACGTCGATGGCCTTCTGACCCTCGGTGGAAATCAGCACGAGGTCGACGTCGCAGCCATGCCGCGAGATGACGCGGCTGACGCGGTGCAGCAGGCCGAGCGCATTGTCCGCCACGAGATCGAGGATCGTGTAGCGGCGCGATGCCTGGTTGTCCGCGTGAATCACCGGCGGCGTCGGCGTCACGCCGGCGCGTCGCCGGTAGAGCACGCTCTGCTCGCGCGCGCGCAACCGGTCGGTGACGTCCGTCCGCCCGGAGATGACCGCGCCGAGCACGTTCAGGAACTGATCCTTGCCGGTCGCGTTGAGCTCGAGGAAGCGTTCCTGGTCGGTGAACTGAAACACGTCCAGCACGAGGCCGTTCGGGTTCGTCATCGCGTGACCGCGCGCGATGTCCATGCCGAACGACGACAGCGCGCCGCAGATGTTCGAGAACAGGAACGGCTTGTCGAGCGTGGCGACCGTCAGCTCCCACAGCGAATCCTTCCGTTTGAGATCCGCATGGAGGTCGTCGGGGTGCATGTCGCGTGACAGCCGGACGTGGCGGTAGATCTCCTCGGAGGGGAAGAGCTGCAGATATCGGCGGGGCAGCCCCTCGGCGAATCGCGCGATCTCGGCTTCCGTCATGTCAGCGGGACGACCGGCGATCAACGCGCGCAGCCCGGACTCCTCGTGCTCGATGCGCTCGTCGGCGTACTCGAGCGTGAGGTGGTTGTACGTGTCCACGTACAGCCGCCAGAGCAGCTCCTCGCGCCATGGCGTCAGCGTGTCGGGGTTGACCGCCTCGACGTCGACGAGCGTGAGCAGGCACAGCATCTTCAGCCGCTCTTCGATGCCGACGAGATCGGCCAGCTGCCGGACGATCTCCGGATCCTCGGTATCGCGGCGGAACGCGACGAGCGACATCCGCGTGTGATGGCGGATGAGGAACTCGACGAGTGCAATCGATTCCTCGGGAAGCTCGAGGCGCCGCATCATCTCCAGCGCCATCCGCACGCTTTCTTCGACGTGATCCTCGTCGCGCCATTTGCCGACGTCGTGGAAGAGCAGCGACAGGACCAGCAGCTCCGGCTGCGCCAGATCGTCGACGAGCGCGCTGAAGCGCTCGCGGCCCTTCACCGCGCGCGTCGCGAGCCGTTCGAGATTTCTGATCGTCAGCAGCGTGTGCTCGTCGACCGTGTACTTGTGATAGAAGTCGCGCACGACGCGGCAGAAGATCGCCTGGAACTCGGGGAACATTCGCCCGAGCAGTCCGCAGTCGTGCATCTCCGACAGCCGCGCGTAGAGTCCGGCGCGCGGCCGCAGGAACGCGAGCAGCGCCGCGCGGTTCACGGGCCTCGGGAAGAATTCCTCCGGTCGATGCCGTTCGACCCGCTGCTGAATCCACGCCAGCGTGCCGTCCGTGACCGCGGCGTTGGCTTCGATCGCGGTCTGAAACAGCTGCAGCCAGCTCTCGGGATGCGCGTCGGCGTAATCGGCGTCGATGAACCGAATGCCGTCACGCGACCGCACGAGATTCGCCGCCACCGGCACGGGCGCGACCTGCCGGACCCATTCGAGCGATCGGCTGACGGCGCGAGCGTGGCGGAAGTAGTCGCCCATCAGACGCTCGACCTGCTGGCGCGGCGCGCCGGCGTATCGCATCAGGCGCGCCGCCTGTTCCTGATTCTCGTGGCTCAGCACGTTGTTGTTGCGTTTGTGCTCGACGTGGAGGATGGACCGCAGACGCAGCAGGAATTCCTCCGCTTCGTCGAGACGGGAGCGGTCGGACGCGCCTCGATCGATGACCGCCGGATCGGTGATGGCGGCGATCGTTCGCGCGGCCCAGACGTCGCGCAGGGCGCCGGGAGCGTCTTTGACATCCGGTTCGAGCTGGTAGAAGGTGTCGTTGAAGCGCGCGTGCCGCTCGTCGATCAGACGCTTCAGCGCGTCGAGAATCCGCGCATGGGCGGCCGGAGAGCGGACGCGCCTCGCGATGCGATCGAGAAGGGTCGCGTCGCCGGCGACCGCGCGCGCGTCGAGCAGCGCGAGCAGGAATTCCGGGTTGTCGATTTCGAGCTCGGCGAAGTCGGCCATCTGCCGGATCTGATGGCCGACCGAGAAGCGCGCATCCCACAGCGGATGCAGGATGGAGCGCACGCGTTTCTCTTCGGCTTCCTCGATCTGGCCGTCGAACAGGAGCAGGACGTCGATGTCCGAGTGCAGACACAGCTGGCGCCGACCGTAGCCGCCGAGCGCGACGATGAGGCTGGCGACGGCCGCGCGCGGTGCTTCAGCGAACAGCCGTTCGAGGAATTCGTCGACGCAGTCCGAAAAGCGCCGAAGGGCCGCGCGTCCGCCCTCGCCGCGCGCGGCAGCCGCCGACAGCTCCTCTCGCGCGCTTTCCACGGCGGAGAGCGACGTCGCCATGCGCGCTACGCGACGGGCGCCGGCAACGACGAACTGCCCATGAGGTACGCGTCGACGCCGCGCGCGCAGCTTCGGCCGTCGGCGATCGCCCAGACGATGAGCGACTGGCCGCGCTGCATGTCGCCGGCCGCGAAAACGCCCGGCACGTTCGTCATCCAGTCCCTATTGCGGGCGACCGTGCCGCGCGCGGTGAGCTCGATCCCCAATCCGTCGACGACGCCGTTCGGTTCGGGTCCGAGGAATCCCATCGCGAGCAGCACGAGATCGGCGTCGAACTCGATCGACTCCTTCGTGTCGAGCGTGACGGCGTGTAGCAGCGCGACGCGGCCGTCGTTCCTGCCGGGCGCGGCGGAGAACCGTTCGGTCGCGATGGCGTAGTGGCGCTCGCCGCCTTCTTCGTGCGCCGGCGACACGCGGAAGATGTTCGGCCACGTCGGCCACGGATTCTGCGGAGCGCGCGTATCGGGTGGACGCGGCAGCAGCTCGAGCTGCCGCACGCTGCGCGCGCCCTGGCGATGCGCGGTGCCGAGGCAATCGGCGCCGGTGTCGCCGCCGCCGATGATGATGACGTGCCTGTCGCGCGCGCTGATCGTCTCGACTTCGTCGCCCTCGCACGCGCGATTCTGGGCCGTCAGATAGTCCATCGCGAAATGAATGCCCGCCAGCTCGCGACCGGGCACGCGCAGGTCGCGCGGCACGGTCGATCCGCCCGCCAGCACGATGGCATCGAAATCGCGCTTCAGCGCCCGCGCATCGCGGTTCACACCGATGTGACACCCGGTCTGGAAGACGATGCCTTCCTCGCGCATCAGCGCCAGCCTGCGCTCCAGCCACCGTTTTTCGAGCTTGAATGCCGGGATGCCATAGCGAAGCAGTCCGCCGATGCGATCCGCGCGCTCGAAGACGGTCACGTGGTGGCCCGCGCGGTTCAACTGATCGCCGGCCGCCAGGCCCGCCGGTCCCGAGCCGACGACGGCCACACGCTTGCCCGTCCGCGATGCGGGCGGCTGCGCGCCAATCCATCCTTCGGCGAACGCGCGCTCGATAATCGCGACCTCCGCCGACTTGATCGTCACCGGCGCGTCGTTGATCCCGAGCACGCACGATCCCTCGCACGGCGCGGGGCACAGCCGCCCCGTGAATTCCGGGAAATTGTTCGTCGCGTGCAGCCGATCGATGGCGGCGCGCCACCTGTCGCGATACACGAGATCGTTCCAGTCGGGAATCAGGTTGCCGAGCGGACAGCCGTGGTGACAGAACGGAATCCCGCAGTCCATGCAGCGCGCGGTTTGATCCTTCAGCGCCGATGGCTCGTGGGGAAGCGGCACTTCCCGCCAGTCGCGCACGCGCTCGGCAATCGGACGCGACGGCGCCTTTTGCCGCTGGATCTCGAGGAACCCGGTGACCTTACCCATGGGCGACCATCCGGCCGTTCAGCACCGGCACCGGTTCGAAGGCGGGCATCGTCGTCGCGAGCGCGCGCTTGTAGTCACGCGGCATCACCTTCGTGAACTGCAGCGATGTCGAGCTCCACTCGGCAAGGAGCCGGGCGCCGAGCGCGCTGCCCGTCAGCTCGACGTGACGCGCGATCCGGCCGAGGACGAACGCGAGGTCGTCATGGTCGAGCGGCTCGAGATCGACGAGCTCGGGATTGCAGCGCCGCTCGAATTCGTGGGTGGCGTTCAGCACGTAGGCGATGCCGCCGCTCATGCCTGCGGCGAAATTGCGGCCCGTCCGGCCGAGGACGATCACGCGCCCGCCGGTCATGTACTCGCAGCCATGGTCGCCGACGCCTTCGACGACGGCGGTCGCGCCGGAATTCCGGACCGCGAAGCGTTCGCCCGCGATGCCGCGGATGAACGCCTCGCCGCTCGTCGCGCCGTAGAGCGCCACGTTGCCGGCGATCACGTTGTGCTCCGCGGCGAACGTCGCGGCGCGCGGCGGCGACAGCACGATCCGGCCGCCGGACAGTCCCTTGCCGGCGTAATCGTTCGCGTCCCCTTCGAGCGTGAGCGTGATGCCGCGCGGCACGAACGCGCCGAAGCTCTGGCCCGCGGAGCCGGTGAACCGCACGGTGATCGTGTCGTCGGGCAGACCCGTGCCACCCCATCGCCGCGTCACTTCGTAGCCGAGCATCGTGCCGACGGCGCGATGAACGTTGCGGATCGGCCGACTGAGCACGACCGGCTGCCGATGCTCCAGCGCGCGTGCGCACGCCGGGATCAACTCGTTGTCGAGCGCCTGCTCCAGTCCGTGATCCTGTGCCCGTGTTCTCCGCCGCGCGACGCCCGGCGCAATCTTCGGCGCCTGCAGGATGGCCGAGTAGTCGAGGCCCTTGGCCTTCCAGTGATCGATCGCGCTCCTGACCTTCAGGCAATCGACGCGGCCGACCATTTCGTCGATCGTGCGGAAGCCGAGCCCGGCCATGTACTCGCGCACTTCCTCGGCGATGAAGCGGAAGAAGTTGATCACGAACTCCGGCTTGCCCGCGAACTGCTTGCGCAGCTCCGGATCCTGCGTCGCGATGCCGACCGGGCACGTGTTGAGGTGGCAGACGCGCATCATCACGCAGCCCGAGACGACGAGCGGCGCCGTCGCGAACCCGAATTCCTCCGCGCCCATCAACGCGGCGACGACGACGTCGCGTCCGGTCTTGATCTGGCCGTCGACCTGCACGATGACGCGGTCGCGCAGCTTGTTCATCAACAGCACCTGCTGCGTTTCGGCGAGGCCGAGCTCCCACGGCACGCCGCCGTGCTTGATGCTCGTGAGCGGCGACGCGCCGGTACCGCCGTCGTGGCCCGAAATCAGAATCACGTCGGCGTGCGCCTTCGCGACGCCCGCTGCGATCGTGCCGACGCCCGAAACGGCGACGAGCTTCACCGAGATCCGCGCCTGCGGGTTCGCGTTCTTCAGGTCGTAAATCAGCTCGGCGAGATCTTCGATTGAATAGATGTCGTGATGCGGCGGCGGCGAGATGAGGGCCACGCCGGGCGTCGCGTAGCGGACCTTCGCAATCCACGGATAGACCTTGTGTCCGGGAAGCTGGCCGCCTTCGCCAGGCTTGGCGCCCTGCGCCATCTTGATCTGAAGATCCTCCGCGTTGACGAGATATTCGCTCGTGACGCCGAACCGCGCCGATGCCACCTGCTTGATCGCGCTGCGGCGCCAGTCGCCGTTCGCGTCGCGAACATGTCGCGCCGGATCCTCGCCGCCCTCGCCGGTGTTCGACTTGCCGCCGATCCGGTTCATGGCGATCGCCAGCGTCTCGTGCGCTTCCTGGCTGATCGATCCGTAGGACATCGCGCCGGTCGCGAACCGCCTCACGACGGCCTCGACCGGTTCCACGTCGTCGATCGGAATCGGTTGCCGGTCGGACGCGAGCTCGAGCAGGCCGCGCAGCGTCGCCTGGCGCTTGTGCTGATCGTCGACGAGCCGCGTGTAGTCCTTGAACACCTCGTACTGGCCGCTGCGCGTCGCGTGCTGCAGCTTGAAGACCGTGTCCGGGTTGAACAGGTGGTACTCGCCGTCGCGCCGCCACTGGTACTCGCCGCCGCTCTCGAGGTCGCGCGGGCCGCCGCTGCGCGCGGGAAACGCCGCCGCATGGCGTCTGAGGACTTCGTCGGCGACCACGTCGATGCCGACGCCGCCGATCCGCGAGGCGGTCCACGTGAAGTACTGATCGATGAAGGCGCGATCGAGACCGACGGCTTCGAAGATCTGCGCGCCGCAGTAGCCCTGCAGCGTCGAGATGCCCATCTTGGACATCACCTTCAGGATGCCTTTGTTCAGCGCGTGGATGTAGTTGGTGACCGCCTGATCGTGCGTCACGCCCACGAGCTGACGCTGGCGGATCATGTCGTCGAGCGTCTCGAAGGCGAGATACGGATTGACCGCGCCCGCGCCGTAGCCGAGGAGCAGCGCGCAGTGATGCACTTCCCGCGCGTCGCCTGATTCCACGACGAGGCCGCATTTCGTCCGCGTGCCGTGCCGAACGAGATGATGGTGAACGCCGGCCGTCGCGAGCAGGCTCGGAATGGGCGCCTGGTCGCGATCGGCGCCGCGGTCGGACAGGATGACGATCGTGTAGCCTGCGGCGACCGCGTCGCTCGCGCTTTTCTTCAGCCGATCCATGGCGGCGGAAAGGCCGCGTCCGCCTTTGCGCGCGTCGTACAGCATCGGCAGCGTGATCGATTTGAACGCCGGCTCGTAGACGTAGCGCAGCTTCGCGAGCTGATCGTTGTCGATGATCGGGTATTTGATTTTGATCTGCCGGCACGATTCGGGCCGCGCCTCGAGCAGATTGCCCTCCGGCCCGACCGTCGACTCCATCGTCGTTACCAGCTCCTCGCGGATGGCGTCGAGCGGCGGGTTGGTGACCTGCGCGAACAGCTGCTTGAAGTAATCGTAGAGAAGGCGCGGGCGATCCGAAAGGACCGCCAGCGAGGTGTCGGTGCCCATCGAGCCGACCGGCTCTTCGCCCTTCATCGCCATCGGCCCGAGCAGGATCGCGAGGTCCTCCTGCGTGTAGCCGAACAGCTGCTGCCGCTGGACGATCCGCTCGTGGCTGAACGGCGGCAGATGCGGCGCCTGGGGTAGATCCTCGATGTCGATCAGATGTTCGGCGAGCCAGCGTCCGTACGGCTGCGCCGCCGCGAGCTCGCGCTTCACCTCGTCGTCGGACACGATGCGTCCCTGGACCGTGTCGACGAGGAACAGGCGCCCGGGATGCAGGCGCTCCTTCAGCAGGATGTCTTCGGCGGGGATGTCGAGCACGCCGACCTCGGAGGCCATGATGACGAGGTCGTCCTTCGTCACGTAATAGCGGGACGGCCGCAGGCCGTTGCGATCGAGCACGGCGCCGATCACGCTGCCGTCGGTGAACGCGATCGAGGCCGGTCCATCCCACGGCTCCATCAGCGCGGAATGGAACTCGTAGAACGCCTTCACCTCGGGCGTCATCGTCTCGTGCCCCGACCACGGCTCCGGAATCATCATCAGGATCGCGTGGGGCAGCGATCGACCCGCCATCACGAGCAGCTCGAGGACGTTGTCGAACGTCGCGGTATCGCTGCCGCCTTCGCGGATGATCGGCAGAATCTTCTTCAGATCGTCGCCGACGAGCGACGAGCGCAGCAGCCCTTCGCGCGCGCGCATCCAGTTGATGTTGCCGCGCAGCGTGTTGATCTCGCCATTGTGCGCGATGTAGCGATACGGGTGGGCGAGCGGCCACGACGGGAACGTATTCGTGCTGAAGCGCTGATGCACGAGCGCGAGCGCCGATTCCATGTCCGGGTCGGTGAGATCGGGGAACGTCGGCGCGATCTGGTCCGCCGTCAGCATGCCTTTGTAGATGAGCGTGTTCGCCGACAGGCTGACGATGTAGAAGGCGCCGCGGTCGGAGAGCGACAACTTGTCGGCGGCGTGCTCGACCTGTTTGCGGATGACGTAGAGCGCGCGCTCGAACCGCGCTCGCGCCGTGTTGTCGTCATCGGACGCGGAGCGGCGGCAGTCGGCGACGAACAGCTGCTCGATGACCGGCTTGGCTGCGCGCGCCGACGCGCCGAGGCTCGAATCGTCGCCCGGCACGGTTCGCCAGCCGAGGACCGCATGCCCGGCGGCGCGGACCGTTCCTTCGATCAGTTGGCGCAGTTGCTCGCGGCCGGGCCGGTCTTTCGGCAGGAATACGAGGCCCGCGCCGTACCGGCCCGCCGGCGGCAGCGCGAACCCGAGATCCGCCGTCGCCTTACGGAGGAAGCGATCGGGCATCTGGACGAGAACGCCGGCGCCGTCTCCGGTGCTCGCCTCGCAGCCGCAGGCGCCGCGGTGGAGCAGATTGAGCAGGATCTGCAGCCCCTTTTCGATGACGCCGTGCGACTTGCGCCCCTTGACGTCGACGACGAAGCCGACGCCGCAGGCGTCGTGCTCGTTCCGGGGGTCGTAGAGGCCGATGGCGTCCGGGAGAGAGGCAGACATGGCCTGCCAGTTATCCCAGACCACGAGCCAGAAACAAAATACAATGATCCGATTGAACCCATTCGCTATGGGAATGGGTTATCCGGTGCACAACGTCCGATAATTCCCTGCCCTACTCTATAGAAGCCACGAGTACTTTCTGCGAACAGACGAGGCGCATCCTGTTCACCCGGGTCCCAGGACCCGCGGATCGGCACGCCGCGGCCGCCGAATTTCACGTGAGCGTACTCGGAAGCCTTCCGCCGCCCAAATCGATCGTGTGTAGTGTGGGAAATCGTTTTCACGAAATTGGTCGCGTCCGAGTGCTGCGGCTCACCGTCGGATTGCACATTTGCGCTGCGACTGATGACGGTATCAGCGCGAGCACCTCGGCACTGAGCTCATCGGGGCTCAGTTTTGCAGGCGGTGCCTCGAGATCCCCCGATCGAACTCGCAATATTCACGAACGGGCGGCGCCGATGCACCGAGCCGTCGCTGGGCGGCACGCAGCCGATCGCGTCCGTACAGCAAGTCGTCCATTGAGTTCCGGCATACAACCTGCTGTTGGCCGGTGCGAGGTCATTCGAGCCGCGGCGACGAATTGAGAATTCTTCATGTGTCGCGCACTTCGCAGGGCACCGACATCGCGATCTCGCCGGGGATCGGCGTCGGAAGGAGTCAATCATGGTTGCGATGACGGGGCAGTTCTTCGAGCGTCGACGCGTTGTCGTAATCGCCTGTTGTCTCGTGGTATTCACGGCATTGGGGTCGCGATCCGAAGCGCAGAGTATCGTCGATGGTCCCGTGCCGGCGCCCTGGAAGTATGCGGACGTCGGAGCAGTCGGCGTCGCGGGTAGTGCGAACCGCTCAACCTCTGGCTGTTGCGACGACTGGTTGACGATGCGCTCCGCCGGCCCGAACATCTGGGGAACAGCCGACAGCTTTGGCTTCCTGTATCAGCCCTTCGTCGGCGACGGCTGGATCAGCGTGAACGTGCTGAGCCTTGGCAACACGCATACGTTTGCCAAAGCCGGATTGATGCTGCGCGAAACGCTCGACCCAAGCTCGCCCTTCGTCATTCTCGACATTCGCCCGACGCGTGACATCGAGTTCATGTTTCGACCAAGCGCGGGCGCGTCGACCTTCTTCCAGGCAGGGTCGTTCGAGTACATGCCGGCCTTCCTCATGTTGTTTCGGAGCGGCTCGACTGTAACCGCTTACGTGTTCGATGGAAAAACGAGCTCGGCTATCGGGCACGTGACGATGCCAATGGGTCAGAACCTGCTCGTGGGTTTTGCGGTGTCGAGCCACGATGCGAGCACACTGGTCACATCAACGTTTCGAACTCCGTTCTTGCACAACTACGCGTTCGGGATTCCCGACCACTGGTCCGACAGAGACATCGGCCCGGTCGGCCAGCCGGGTGGGACGACGTACGACAGCGGCACGTACACGGTGAACGGCGCCGGCTCCGATATCTGGGGGACCGCGGACTCATTCCATTTCCTGTCCCACGTCATGTACGGAAATGGTCAGCTTGTCGCGCGCGTCACGAGCGTGGAAGACACGCATCCATTCGCGAAGGCCGGGATCGATCTGCGACTGGGGCGCGGCGGCAGCGCTAACGACGCACACGTCATTCTCGACGTGCGTCCCACGGGCGATATCGAATTCATGACGAGAACGAGTGCCTCGGCGGCAACGGCGTATCTCGGAGGCGCCGTGCAGCAGCCGCCGGTGTGGCTCAAGCTGACCCGGTCAGGCAATACAGTGGCGGGTTTCGTGTCGAGCGATGGTCTTCAGTGGAACTCGGTTGGCAGCACGGAGCCAAACTTCGATGAGATGAACGCCAGTGACGGATGGGTAAGTGCTGGGTTGATCGCTACGAGCCACGACCCGTCAACGCTGAGCACCTCGACATTCGACAACTTGGCGCTCACAGGACCCGGCTTCGGCAGCCTGCCGACACCGTGGGGGAACGTCGACGTCGGCGACACCGGCGCAGCGGGCTCCGCTTCGTGGGAGGCGGGTACGTTCACCGTACGAGGCGCCGGCGCTGACATCTGGAATGCGGCAGATGGGTTCCAGTACGTGTACCAAGCGTTCAACGGCTGCTGCGCTCCGCATTCGGAATATCCGCTCGAGCATCTCTCGGTGACGGCGCGCGTGACCAGCGTCGAGAACACCAGCCCGTTCGCCAAGGCTGGGGTCATGCTTCGTTCGGGTTGGAACCAGGATGCGAGCGCCGCGGACGTGATTCTCGATCTCCGTCCGACGGGTGACATCGAGTTCATGACCAGGCCGTCCGCCGGTGCGCCGACGAACTATGTGACCGGCGCTTCGGCGGCCACACCAGTCTGGCTGAAGCTCGTTCGTGACGGCACAAACGTCGCCGGTTACACGTCCACCGATGGCACGACGTGGACGATCGTTGGTGTCACGACGACCGGCGTGTCCAACGACAACCAAGCCGCCGGGATCGTCGTCACGAGTCACAATCGTGGAGTGCTCAATACGTCCACGTTCGATCATGTGGAGGTCCGTATACCAGAGTGAACGTAACCGTTCAGAAACATCACCCGAGAAGCCGGCGATGAGTGGCCATTACGCGTAGGACGATGCCGCCGACGTCCGGCCGCCGCGCTCGGCCGTGATGCGTTCGAGGTAGCCGCTCTGCCGGAAGGCATCGAGCGGATCGACCGGCAGCCGGTTGGTCCGGCGCCATTCCTGAATGCTCGGCCGCACGTCCGTCGCGAACGCGTCGCGCAGCACCGATTCGGCTTCGACCAGCCGGCAGCCGGCCTGGGCCGATGCGAGCGCTTCGTAGTCGACGAGCGCGGCTTTCGCGTACAGCTCCTGGGCGTACCCGACGGTCT
>Ga0209474_10000367_pt1 | contig 50857 bp, 41 predicted proteins | sample GraSoiAngelo_145_FD_185902 | JGI IMG/M metagenome (GOLD analysis project Ga0209474, IMG submission 185902) | Grasslands soil microbial communities from the Angelo Coastal Reserve, California, USA - 14_1009_05_20cm (SPAdes) (version 2) | ecosystem: Environmental > Terrestrial > Soil > Grasslands...
TCAGCGCTTTCTTCAAGAGCAAGAACCACATCTCGAATCCGGTGACCTTGGGTCGCCCGGACCGCGCGAGGTACCAGGTCTTGCGCAAGAAGCGATGGAGCCGGCGATCGCCGCGAACGAAGGTGTCGCGATCGACGTCCTCGAAGAAGAGCAGGACGTCCTTGTCGAGCGAGAGCGCCATCGGGCGCGCGAAGTTTCCGCCAGAACCGCGGGTCGGTAAAGCGCGCAGGGACGAATCCGACCTTCAGCGGTGTGCAAATTTATGAGACAGCGAGGCTTTTCCGGGCCCGCCGCATGGGCGTTCTGGATTTCGTGTGTCGATAGGCCAACTTGCACATCCCGCTGGTTATGACTGGCGATACGTGCATTCCACTGGATTTACGACGAAAAATCGCGTGGGGCCTTTGTCCACGATCCGACGATTCGTTAACCTTCCGGCTCCCAAAAATTCGCGAATGATTCTCACACGAGATTGACAATCGAAAATGCGGGGCGTAGCGCCGGCCTGCCGCAGGGGGGTTTCGATCGCAAAGGGAGGATACGATGCGCACGACGCGCTTGAGGCCGAAGCCGCATTCGCTGTCGTTACTGCTTCCCCTTCTCGCTCTCGCCATACCAGCGTACGCCCAGAGCGATCCGGGACCGCGCGGCGGGGCCGCCAATGCCGGAGGACCGCTAGCCGGGCTCTCGGCAGTCGAGGTCTCCGCCTTCAACGACGCCAAGGCGGTCTTCGCCGAGATCGATTCGGTATCGGGCGGCATTGCGGGCGAGGATGGCAGCGGACTCGGTCCCACTTTCAACGCCAATAGCTGCGCCTCCTGCCACGCGCAGCCGGCGGTCGGCGGGACCAGCCCGCACCCGACGCTCGGTCAGGTGCGAAGGTCCAATCCGCAGATCGCTTTCGCCACCCTGGATCGCCTGGCTGGACGCAACCAGACCGTGCCCTCGTTCATCCTTGCCAACGGACCGGTCCGCGAGGCGCGTTTCGTGAAGAACGCGGACGGCACGCCCGACGGCGGCGTCCACGGGCTCTACACGATCGCGGGCCGCGTCGATGCGCCGGCTTCCTGCACCACGGGTCAGCCGAACTTCCCCGCCGCGCTCGCCGCGAACAACGTCATCTTCCGCATTCCCACGCCGACCTTCGGACTCGGGCTCGTCGACAACACCTCCGAGGAGCAGCTGACGAGCAGGTTCGCCAGCACCGCCACGCAGAGAGCCAATTTCGGCATCGGAGGGCACTTCAACCGCAACGGGAACGACGGGTCCATCACCCGCTTCGGCTGGAAGGCGCAGAACAAGTCGCTGCTCATCTTCGCGGGCGAGGCCTACAACGTCGAGCAGGGCGTCACCAACGAGCTGTTCCAGAATGAGCGCGGCGGCGACGAGAACTGCGAGGCGAATCCCACCCCCGAGGATCACAGCCACTTCCTCAACGGTACCTCCACCACCGGGACCTTGGCGCAGCTGTCGTCCGACGCAGTGAACTTCGCGAACTTCATGCGCCTGCTCGCGCCGCCCGCGACCACCATCAACACCGCGTCCGAGCTGAACGGCCAGTCGCTCTTCAACTCCGTCGGCTGCAACCTCTGCCACACGACCACGATGGTGAGCGAGGAGTCGGTCCTCACCGGCCAGACCAACGTGACCTACCACCCGTTCAGCGACTTCGCCGTCCACCACATGGGGACGGGTCTCGCCGACGGCGTGTCGCAGGGGAACGCCGGAGGCGACGAGTTCCGCAGCGCTCCGCTCTGGGGCGCCGGCCAGCGGATCTTCTTCCTCCACGACGGCCGCGCCGGACCGGGCAATGGTGGTCTCATGAAAGCGATCCAGGAGCACTCGAGCACGGGCTCCGAGGCAAACACGGTGATCTCGCGGTTCAACAACCTGCTCACGCCCTCGCAGAAGCAGGACATCCTCAACTTCCTGCGCGCACTCTGACGTAGGGCGGGATGGGCTTCGCGATCGCATTCGCGGCCCTCGTCTGGGTGGCTGCCGCACCTGCGCGGCAGCCGCCCTGCGAGCCATTGCCCGAAGTGCGGCGCGCCATCGACGAGGCGGCGTCGCCGTTCGTCGCGGAAGAGGATCTGGAGCGCGCGCTCGCGTCGCTCCGCGCGCTCCGCGAGAAGCTCCCGGCGGATCTGTTCGTGCACCTCCGCTACCAGGACGCCGTGTTCGACAGAGGAACAGAAGGGCACCTCAAGGGGATGCTCCGCGAATACCAGAACCTGGCCGCCGATCATCCGGGCGAAATCCTCTACGAGTACCTCGCCGGCCGCGCGCACCTCGGGCGCGGCACGAGCAAGGCCGTCGCCGCGATGGAGCGGATCCTCGCGCGCGATCCGCGCTTCGCGCCGGCGCTGCGAACGCTTGCGGAGATCCACGGAAGCGCGATGTTCGGCGATGCGGCCCGCGAACGGCGCGAGCGCGAGGCGTTCGCCGCGCTATGCCCCTCGAGCGCGATCGCGCGCCGGCCCGCGCCACTTCCCGAGCGGAGCGCGCTCTTCGACGCGGCCTCCGCCACCCCGGAGCAGATCGGACTCGCGCTGCGGGCGGACCACGCGCGGCTCCTGCGCATCCGGATGTTCGACTGGTACGCCGACGAGACCAGGACGCAGGAGCTGCGCGCCGTGCAGGCCGATTCCTGGAAGGCATGGCGGCTCCTCGTCGAGCATCATCGCCGCGCCGGTGACACAGCCAGGGCCGACGCGCTCCTCGTGGAGATGGAAGAGCGGCTCGCCCGCCTTCGCCAGCGCAGGGATCCCGCGTATCCGCTGGCATCGGAGATCGTCGCGCGATTGAAGACGCGCTCCGCGTCGGCCGAACCCGATCATCTCCGCTGAATCAAGACCGCGCCTTGACTTGGCCGCCGGTGGGACGAGAATCGCTCTCGAACGGGGAGGACCGCCATGCCACTGTGGAATCCCGATCCGACTTTCTACCCGTCGGCGCGCCTTGCCATGCAAGCGCCGGCAGAGCGCCATGCCTTCGTCTCCGCGCTCAATCCCAAGCAGAAGGGATCGGCCGACGCGATCTGCGTCGTCGACGTCGCGGCCGATTCGCCGACCTACGGGACGGTGGTCGGGCGCGTGGAGATGCCGAACGAAGGCGACGAGGTCCACCACTTCGGTTGGAATGCCTGCAGCTCGGCGCTCTGTCCGTACGCGCCCCATCCACACGTCGAGCGCAGATACCTGCTCGTTCCGGGGCTGCGCTCCTCGCGACTGCACGTCATCGACACCAAGCCCGATCCGCGCAAACCGAAGATCGTGAAGGTGATCGAGCCGGAGACCGTGGCGTCGCGGGCCGGGTACAGCCGCCTGCACACCGTGCACTGCGCGCCGGATGGAATCTACGTCGGCGCGCTCGGCGCGCCGGACGGGAACGGCCCCGGCGGCATCATGGTCCTCGACCACGACAGCTTCGAGGTGATGGGAAGGTGGGAGGTCGATCGCGGTCCCCAGCAGCTGGCTTACGACTTCGCCTGGCACCTCGGCTACGACACCCTGCTCACGAGCGAGTGGGGAACTCCCAACATGGTCGAGAACGGCCTCAATCCCGAGCTGCTCGTCGGGGGCAAGTACGGCCACTCGCTCCACGTCTGGGACCTGCGCAAGCGCAAGCATCTGCAGGCGCTCGACCTCGGCGCCGAGCAGCAGATGGTGCTGGAGCTCCGGCCCGCGCACGATCCCACCAAGGCGTACGGCTTCGTCGGCGTGGTGGTGTCGATCAAGGACCTCTCCGCCTCGATCTGGGTCTGGCATCTCAAGAACGGCGCCTGGGCGATCAAGAAGGTCATCGAGATTCCGCCCGAGCCGGCCGACGCCTCCAAGCTTCCGCCGGCGCTCCAGCCCTTCAAGGCCGTTCCGCCGCTCGTCACCGACATCGAGCTGAGCCTCGACGACAAGTTCCTCTACGTCTCCTGCTGGGGAACCGGCGAGCTGCGCCAGTACGACGTCAGCGACCCCTTCAATCCGCGCCTTGCGGGCACGGTGCGGATGGGCGGCATCGTCTCGCACGCACCGCATGCGAAGGGTGGCGAGCTGAACGGCGGGCCGCAGATGGTCGAGGTGAGCCGCGACGGCCGCCGCGTCTACCTGACCAACTCGCTCTATGCCTCGTGGGACGCGCAGTTCTATCCGGAAGGGATTCGCGGCTGGATGGCGAAGGTCGATGCCAACCAGGAGGGCGGGATCTCGGTCGATCCGGAGTTCTTCGTGCCGTTCGAAGGCGAGCGCCCCCACCAGGTGAGGCTCGAAGGCGGAGACGCCTCGTCGGACTCGTACTGCTATCCGTGAGAGACGCATGGCCGTGGCTGGCGCTCGTTCTCCTCGGCGCCTACCACGGGATCAATCCCGGGATGGGCTGGCTGTTCGCGGTCGCCCTCGGCCTGCAGGAGAAGAGCCGCAAGTCCGTCCTGCAGGCCCTCCTTCCCATCGCGCTCGGCCACGCGGTGTCGATCGCGCTCGTCGTTGCCATCGTCGGCGGCGTTGCGGCCTTCGCGCCGCCCCGCGCGCTCCGGACGGGCGGCGCGCTGGCGTTGATCGCTTTCGGCCTTTTCAAGTTCATCCGCCCGCGATCGCATCCGCGCTGGGTCGGCATGCGCATCGGCAAAGGCGAGCTTGCCCTCTGGTCGTTCCTCATGGCTACCGCGCACGGCGCGGGACTGATGCTCTTTCCGGTGCTGATCGCGCTTCCCGCCAGCGCCCGTGCGGATCACGCCGCGCATCTGCACCACGTCGCGGGCGGCGGATCGATCGCCCGCGACGCAGCCGCGGTGCTGGTTCATACGGCCGCCATGCTCTTCGTCATGGGGGCCGTGGCCATCGTCGTCTACGAGAAGCTCGGCCTCGCCATCCTGCGCAAGGCGTGGGTGAACCTCGACCTCGTCTGGGCGGTAGTCATCGTGGCGACCGGGGTTTTCACCTTGTTCACCTAGCAGACCGAAGCCGTCTGGCGACGACCGGACGTATCGACCAGGTCTGGCCTTGGGCTCCCCGTTCTACTTCGCGTCCTGTGCTACAGGGTTGGCTTCGCCGCCGCCGCAAGGGAGCCGTCCATGGATCGCGCGCCGTTTGTCTGCCTTGCCGTCGCGTTCGCAGGCATCATCGCCTGTGGCAGCGGGCCCGATTGCAAGAACCCGTGCCGGGCGGTCGGTGCCACGCAGTGCTCGGGTACGCAGCTCCAGACGTGCAAGGCCGACACCAACGGCTGCCTGACGTTCTCCGCCCCCGTCGCGTGCGGAGCGCAGCAGTTCTGCAGCGCCACCGCCAACGCGTGCGTCTCCTGCACCAACACCTGCCCGAACGTGGGCGCCACGCAGTGCTCGGGCGCGCAGGTCCAGACCTGCACGGCGGACGCAAACGGCTGCCTGTCCCTCGCCGCACCGGCGACATGTCCTTCGGGTCAGACCTGCGTGAGCGGGCAGAACCGATGCCTGAGCACGGGGGAGGTGGCTTGCGCGAGCGCGCCGGTGATCAGCACAGGGTCTGTCACCGCGACCGACCCGGGCGCCTCCCCGGCGTGCCTCCGACCCGTCGCGCCAAGCGCGTTGCCTGCCGGCCAAGTGAATCATATCGGCGTCAAGACGGTCGGAAATGTGGTGCCATTCGACATTCCGACCAACACGGGCGGGTTCAGCATCGTTTCACAGGCGGTGAATGCGCAGACCGGGGACGTTACCTTCAGCTTCAGTGGGCAGAACGTCACCGTGCCCAATTCCGTGGTCCCCCTCATCGTCAAGGACCCTAGCGGGGCGACGTTCTACGACGACAACGCGCCGCTTCCCGACGATATCTCGACTGCGCTCGCGGTCTATGACGACCTGTCGCCGTCCACCGGCGCGTTCAGCGTCCCCAACACGTCGGCAGCGCTTTCGCTGTTCGCTGGCGGCGTGCCGCCTGGAACGTGGAGCTTCACGGTCAGCGACTTCGCCAACGAGTGCGCCAATCCTCCGCCGGGGCTCGCTTGCGTTTCCGGCGCCAGCACGACCAGCACTTACGACATCACGGTGGTCACCCGTCCGGGACCAGTGCCTGCGCAGGCGCCGGTCGACGTGGGCATCTACCTAGTCACGAACAACTTCACCGCAGCGACTGCGGAGGTGAGTCCCGGTTTCACGCGCATGATCTCGACGCTGCAGACCATCTACTCTCGCGCCGGCCTCTGCCTGGGCAACGTCACGCTCTACGACGTGCCGACCTGGGCCAAGGCGAGGTTTGCGACGGGCGTATCCGCGGACAAGACGGGGCCGTGCGACGAGCTCGACCAGATGTTCACGCTCTCGCTGCCGGGCAACGCGCTCAACTTCTTCTTCGTCGACGACATCACGCAACCCGCCTCGGGCGGCGGCGTCGGCTCGGTGGTGGGCATCGACGGCACCATCCCCGGACCGTCCAGCTTCTCCGGCACCGTCCACAGCGGCGCGGTGGTGAACGCCTCGAACATCGGTAGGGGCGTTTGCGGCAGCTCGATCGATTTCAACCGCTGCGGCTCGGACGTGACCGCGTACATCGCCGGGCACGAGGGCGGGCACTACATGGGCCTCTACCACCCCACCGAAGCGTTCGGGGACTTCTTCGACCCGATCGCCGATACGGGTACCTGCGACTGCAGACAGTGCGCGCCCGTGGCGTCGCGGGCGAAATGCGCGGCCAACAACCCGACGCTGCCGCCCGGGCAAGTGCCGACCGAGGTAACCGGGACCGATTGCAACAAAGGTGGCGCCTGCGATGGATCGCAGTTCTTGATGTTCTGGCTCCTCGACGACTCGTCGTTCGGCACCTTCTCGCCGCAGCAGGGCCAGGTCGTCCGCGGCAATCCGGCCGTGCACTAAGGAGATTGCCAATGCTCAGCATCCTCTTCGCGGCCATTCTCGCGGCGCCGGGCGCCATCCGGCCCCCACCGAAGCCAGCGCCTGCGCAAGACGTGGACGTAACGCCCAAGACGGAGCTCTCGGACGACGACGTGCGCGAGCACGTGAAGGCCTACCTGGGCAGCATCGACACTCCTATCCATGCCAACCAATGGAAGGCGCTCGGGCCTCGTGCGGTCCCGATGCTGGAAGAAATCGTCAAGAACCATGATGACCTTCCTACGCGGCGCGCGAAGGCCATCGACGGTCTGGCGGCGCTGGACGGCGCGCAAGCTCAGCGCCTTTTCAGCGAGATCGGCACGCGGGAGAGCGAGCCGATCAACGTGCGCTTCGCCGCCGTGAGGGCGCTCTCGCAAGTGACCTCCCGCCGCCAGGCTCCGGCGGTGCTCACCTCGATCCTCGAGGGCGCCAAGGACTCCCGCGTCCGGGCGCTCGCTGCGGAACACCTCGCGATCCGCTCGGGCGGAAAATCGTGCGACGCCGTACGCGCGCAGGTGCAGCGCGAGAGCGAAGAGGCGCGCGCGTACTATCGCCGCGCTCTCGCCCATTGCCGGTAGGGACGACGATTCTGGCTTACCGCCCCAGATCGTCGAACAGGCGTCCTTCGGCGGCGGCCACCTCCGCGCGCCGCACTTCCACCGTCGCCCGGGCCTGCGCCGCGCCGCTCGCGGCCGCGAACTTCTTGTTGTCGGCGTCGGTGAGATCGAGCGAGGTCGCGACGCCTGCGCGATAGGAAGCCTCGACCTGCTCCTGGGCCCGGGCGGCGAGCATCGCCTGCGAGTTCGCCTGCGTGAGGGTGACCTCGCTCGACATCAGATTCGCGCGCGCGCCTTCCCATGCCGCGCGCGCCCGAGCACGGGTGGCAGCGAGATTCGCGACCCCCTGGCGCAGGCGGGCCTGGTCCTCGTGCAACTGCGTGTAGCGGATGCCGCGATCGTAAAGCGGGATGCTGACGTTGAGGATCAGATCGTAGCTCGTGTTGGTGCCCGCGAAGCCGGCGTTCGAATTGTAGTTCCCCTTCGCCACGCCGGCGATGCTCGGAAGCCAGAGGTAGTCGTCGTACTTCACCGAGCCCTGCGCGGCGCGGACCTGCGCGATGGCGCTCTGCACGCCATATGTCCGCTCCCACGGCTGGGTCGCCTCTTCCGCCGGACCCGGGATCAGCGAAGGCGCGCTGGAGAGCGGCTGGGGCGCGATCGCCTCGCCGGTGAAGGCTTCGAGGGTGGGCAAGAGGGAAGCCTGCTGTCCTTCCAGGGTGGCGATCTGCACCCGCGCCGATGCAGTATCGGTCTGCGCGCGGAGGAGCGCGATCTCCACGTCGGTGCCCGCGGCGATGCGCGACTTGGCATCTTCTTCCCGCCGGAGCGCCACACGCTCCGCGTCGCGGGCGGCGTCGAGCAATCCCTCCAGGCTCTGCAGTCCGAGATAGGCGCGGGCGACGCCGAGCAAGACCTGTTCGCGCGCCTCGTCGGCGCCCTTCGACGCGGCATCGGCGGCGTTCTTCGCCACGCCCGGCAGGAACAGCCCCTGGGGCGTGAAGAGCGGCTGCGAGAGCTGAACAGTGCCGAATCGAGAATTGGCGCCCACGATCTCGAGCGGCGGACCGGCCAATCCGAGCTTCGCAGGGTCGAAGATTTGCGGGGCGCTCGTGTGATCGAAGGTCCCGGTCGCTACCAGGTCGGGCTTCCAGGCCGTGTACGCGCGCTCGACTCCGACGCCCACCACATCCGCCTGGGCGCGGGCGGCGGCCACGTCGGGACCCTTCTGCGCGGCGAGTTGCAGCGCTTCCTTGAGGGACACCACACGGTGCTGGCGCTGGGCGAGGGGCTGCGTCTGGGCGGCGGACGCGCCCGCGACGAGGAAAATGGCTACTGCGACCGCACGAGCGATGCTGGAACCTGGCAATTGCATGTCGTTATCCGTTTAGGAGACCTCGACCACGGCGTCGGTCGCAGGGTGTTCTGGGGTGAGGGAACGGGTGGCTGGCCTGCGCCGGAACAGGTTCGACAGGAAAGCAGAGACGGAAGCAATCCGCATCCGTTCCACTCCCGCGAAGATGACCGGTACCACGAGCAGCGTGAGAGCGGTGGAGGTGATCACGCCGCCGATGACCGCGATGGCCATCGGCGAACGGAACTCGCTGCCGGTTCCAGTGCCGAGAGCCGTTGGTACCATCCCGATCGCCATGGCAAAGGAAGTCATGAGGATGGGACGCAGCCGGCGCGGGCCGGCGAGGGCGAGCGCCTCGTCGACGGAGTGACCGTCGCGGATGTTCTGCAGCGCCCCGTCGACGAGAAGGATGGCATTCTTGGTCACCAGACCCATGAGGAGGATGATGCCGATCATCGCTCCCAGGCTCTGGTTCTTGCCGGTGAGGAGCAGGGCGAGGCGCGCGCCGACCAGCGCGAGCGGCAGCGACACCATGATCGTGAAGGGGTGCTTGAGCGACTCGAACTGCGAGGCCAGGACCATGAAGATGAAGACGAAGGCGAGAGCGAAGGCGCCGGCGAAAGCGTCCTGCTGCTCGCCGAAGGTCTTCATCTGGCCGTCGTAGATGATGGAGTAGCCGGGCGGAAGCGGGTGCGCGGCCAGCTCCGCTTGCAGCTTCTGGGCGATCTCGCCGAGGGCGCCGCCGGCGCCGAGCTGGCTGTAGACGCCGATCTGCCGCTCGCGGTTCTCGTGCTCGATGACCGAGGGGCCGTCCTGGATTCTGACCCTCGCGACGTCGGAGACCTCGCGAGTGCCCCGCGGCGAGAACAGATCCATCGAGCGGACACGGTCGGTATTGTTGCGGTCGCGCTCTGCGAGGCGCACGCGGATGTCGGTCTCGTCCTTGCCCTCGCGCAGCTTGGCCGGCACTTCGCCATCGATGGCGAGGCGGAGCTGCGTCGCGATCTGCGCCGAGGAGAGCCCGAGATCGGCCGCCCGGGTGCGATCCACCGCGATGGCCAGCTCCGGCTTGGGCGGGTTGGTGTCGATCTTGATGTCGACGGTTCCCGGAATGGCCCGCAGCACGTCGGCGACGTACTTGCCCTGCTGCTCGAGGACCTCGAGATCCGGCCCGGTGAGCCGGACCATGACGGGGAAGAAGTCGCCGAGGCCTTCGATGGTAGGCGGGTCGCTGACGAAGACGCGAGTGGCCGGGAGATTGGCGAGCGCCTCGCGGGCCAGAGCCTTCAGCTCCACGATGCCGCGCTTGCGCGACTTCTTGGGCGTGAGCAGCGCGCGCAGCTTCACCTTGTTCGCCTCGCCGTTGAGACCGACGATGCCGTAGACGTCGGTCACCTCGGGAATGGTCTTGAGCGCACGCTCGGCCTCGAGCTCGCGCTGCGCCGAGAGATCGAGGCTCACCGAGTCGGGAAGTTGCAGGTCGACGATGAACTGGGCGCGATCCTCGACGGCGAGGAACTCGCTGCGCAGCCCGCTCGTGCCGGCGAAGACCGCCACCGTGACGAGGACGGTGACGCCGAACGAGATCCACTTGTGCCGCAGGACGAGGCGAAGGACGCGCTCGTAGCCGCGCTCGGTCGCCTCGAAGGCGAGGCGCAGCGCCCGCGCGACGGCGACCTCCTTGCGCACTTCGCCCGGCTTGCGCTGCTTGGCGAGCCGCGCGGAGAGCATCGGATCGAGGGTGAAGGAGATGAAGAGCGAGATGAGCACGGCGGCGCTGATGGTGAGGCCGAACTGCTTGAAGAACTGGCCCACGATGCCGGGCATGAAGGCGACCGGCACGAAGACCGCGACCAGGGTCAAGGTGGTGGCGAGCACCGCCAGGCCGACTTCCTTCGTACCCTTGGAAGCGGCGGTGGCGGGATCCTCTCCCTTGTCGAGGCGGTGCGTGATGGCTTCTCGAACCACCACCGCGTCGTCGATGAGCAGCCCGATGGCGAGCGAGAGCGCCAGCAGCGTCATCTGGTTCAGCGTGTAGCCGAGCACGTACATGACGAAGAAGGTGCCGATGACCGAGGTGGGCAGGGCGAGCGAGCTGATGAAGGTGCCGCGCGGATCGAGCAGGAAGAGGAGGATGATGAGCACCGCCATCGCGCCGCCGAAGAAGAGCGCGACGTAGACCTCCTCGGCGTTCGCCCGGATGAGCTCGCTCTGGTCGATGAGCAGCGTGGTGTTGAATCCGTTGCCGATGCTCTGCGAGACGGGCCCGAGGGCCTTCTTCACCGCGTCGGCGACCTGCACCGTGTTCGAGCCGGGTTGCTTGACGACTTCGACGATGACGGCGTCCTGCCCGTTCAGGCGCGCGATGGTGCGCCGCTCCGCGACGCCGTCGGTCACCCGCGCGACCTCGCCGAGGCGGACCTGGGAGCCGTTCCTGGAAGTGGCGACGGGGAGGTTCTGGATCTCCTCGACGTTCTGGAACTCGCCCAGCGTGCGGACGGTGAGCTCGGTCGGTCCGAGCGAGAGGCGACCGGCGGGAAGATTCAGGTTCTCGGCGCCGATGCGCTGCGCGATCTCGAAGGGGCTGGTGCCTGCGGCCTTCGCCTTGTCGAGATCGACGTCGACCTGGATCTCGCGGACGTCGCCGCCGGTGACGCGCACTTCGGCCACACCCTCGAGTTGCTGCAGGGCCGGCTGGAGGCGGTCTTCGATGAGCTTGCGCAGGCGCTGGGAGGGCAGCTTCGCGCTCGCGGCGTAGGTGAGGATCGGCGCAGCGCCGATGTCGACGCGGCTGATGACCGGAGCGTCGGCGTCCTTGGGAAGCTTGCCGGTCGCGAGCGCCACCTTGTCGCGCACTTCCTGCACCGCCCGGTCGAGGCTCTCGGAGAGCTTGAACTGGACGAAGACCACGCCGGAGTTCTCGCGCGAGAAGGAGTGGATCTTGTCGATGCCGCTGATGCCGGCGACCGCGTCCTCGATGGGCTTGACGACCTGGGTCTCGATCTCGCCCGGCCCCGCGCCGCGGTACACGGTGGTCACCGTCACCACCGGAAAGGTGACGTCCGGGTAGAGATCGGTGCCGAGCCTCTTCGCTCCGAGCACGCCGAGGACGATGAGGCAGAGCGCCATCATGGAGGTGAAGACGGGGCGCTTGATGGCGACGTCGGAAATCGACATGGGCTTTTTCCTCTAGCTTTCGAAACGGGAGCGGGGCTACCGCACCGAGACCTTGGTGCCCTCGGCGAGATCGACCGCCGGGTAGTCGACGACGCGCGTGAGAGGCTGATCGCTTTTCACGATCACTTCCTTGGGACCGCGCTCGATCACCTGGACCGCCACGCGGCTGACCTGGCCGTCTTCACCGAGAGTGAAGACGTGATCGCCGCCCACCGAGGCGAGGGCGGTGGCGGGAACCGAGACGGCCTGCTCCGGCGAGCCGAGCGGCAGGACGGCCCGGGCCAGCGTGTGCGCGGTGAAGCGGCCGTCCTCGTTGGGGACCGACACCTCCACCGGGATGCGGCGGGTGGCCGCATCGGCCGACGGAATGATGCTCTTGATGACCGCCTCGTCGGTGCGCGCGCTGCCGCCCACCGCTTCGACGTGGACCTTGGTGCCGGGGCGAAGGGCGCGAGCGGTCTCGGGAACGGTGAGGCGGAGGACCAGCGGATCGAGCTGCTCGAGCGTGAAGAGCTCTTTGCCGAGCGAGACGGTCGCCCCGACCTGGTCGGGAGCATCGATGAGCACGCCCGCGAAGGGAGCGCGCAGGTCGTGACGCTTGCGCGTCGCGCGGGCCTGGGCGAGCTGGGCGCGCGCCGCCTGGAGCTGCGCGTCGGCCGTCGCGGCTTGCGAGGTCGAGGTCTTGCTCTGCCAGTCGGAGATGGTGCCCTTCTGCTGCAGCTGCGACTGGCGGCGCGCCGTGTCCTCGGCCATCGCGGCCTGCGCCTCGGCGGCCTTCACCGCGGCCAGCGCCTGCTGCACCTGGGCGTCGGCCAGCTCCGGATCGAGCTGCGCGACGAGCGCGCCTTCCGCCACGGCGGCGCCCTTCTTCGCCGCGATGCGCGCGAGACGGCCCGAGACCTCGAAGCCGGCCTTGAGCGACTTCGCGGGATCGAGCGTCCCGCTCACCTCTTCGCGCGCGGTGGTCTGGACCGGGCGCGCTTCGACGAGCTGCACGGCCGGGCCCGCCGGGGCCTGCCCCTGGGGGCGGACTTCCGGCTTTCCGGCGCGCGCCTGCGCGGTGGCGGCGACGAGCAGGGCCGCGAGAGCGGCGAGCGAGAAGGTAGAAGCGATCACTGCGCGGCGTGAGATCTTCACGGCTTGCTCCTTGCGACGGAGTTCTTGAAATCCACCGGCTGGCTGCCTTCGTTGATGAGGGTGTGCAGCTGCGCCGCCCACGCGGCGAGGTCGGGCTTGTCGTACATGCGGGTCATGCGGATGCCGAGGAGCAGGTACGTTCCGACGATGAGCGAGCCGAAGAGCTCGCCGGGGATGTCAGTGCGGCAGGTGCGCTGACACTGCAGGTCCTCGAAGCTCTTGCGGACGCGGTTGACCTCGACGTCGACCAGCTCCCAGAGCGCGCCTTCGAACGGCGTTCCCTGCGAACCGCGCACCAGCACTCCGAGGACGTCGCGGTACTCCCACATCGCTTCCAGGGCTGCCTCGTCGAGCCGGACGTCCAGTGCGACCAGCTGCTGGTAGCGAGGCGTCCGCTCCTGCACGTCGCGTGGCCCCACCGGACCGTGCTCCTCGGCGAACTTCCGGAACGACTCGGTCCGGTCGGTCGCGCAGGCGGACATGCGCGCCTGGAAGAGCTGCACCAGCTCGCCGAAGAGCGCTTCCTTGGATTCGAAATGAAGGTAGAAGGCGCCTTTCGAGAGCCCGCAGGCCGCGGTGATGTCCTCGATGCGTGCCCCGCGCAGACCGCCGCGGGCGAATTCGGCGCGCGCGGCGGCGACCAGGGCTTCCTTGGCGTTGGGGTCTGCGTGTCGTGGCATCGGTTGCGGGTCTCGACCAGCGAGGCAGCGGGATGGTGACCGAGCGGTCAGTTTCGTGGCCGCGTTCCTAACCCGCGGGTCAACAATGCGCAAGCGATTTCTGACCCACAGGTCATAAATCGGCGAAACCGTTCAGGATTCGCTACTTGCGTCGGTCGAGGAGGGCGCGTGTCGCACAGCGGACAGCGGGCTTTCGAGGAGACGCTTGCCACCAAGTCCGCCGATCACCACCTCTTTGGCGGCAACCCGTACGTGCGGGCGGAGGTGGGCGATGGGTGGGCGGGGGCTTCTTGGGCTGCTTCTGGCTGTGGTGATGGCTGCGGCCTGCGGGAGCGGCAACCCGGGTTCGGGCAGCGTCGCCGGCCAGAACCGGTGCAGCAAGGATTCCGATTGCGGGGACGGGCGCTGCCAGTCTGACGGAACGTGCTCCGTTCCGCCGACCCAGCAGCAAGCGAACGCCTGCGCCAGCGTCAGTTGTCCGGCGGGTACCTTCTGCGCGAACGGCCAGTGCCTTCCCGCGACCGCGCAATGCAAGCCGGCCGACCCGGCCTGCATCTTCATCCCTCATGGCGCGTTTGAACCGCCGATCCATGCCTGGTGGTGGCCTTTCGAATCGCCGCTAGGCCCCGACGACCCAGTCATCGGTGGCAGGCCCCGCAGCGACGTCCTCTTCCCCGAAGTCTCGCAGGTGATGTCGACCCCGGTCGTCATCCGGCTGCACAAGGACGATCCCGAGCCCGCCGTCGTCTTCAACACCTTCTCGGTGTTCACGGCGAGTGCCAAGGACGCTGCGCTCGAGACTCTGGGCTTGATGCGGGCCATTCGCGGATCCGACGGGTCCGCGATCTGGACCGCCCCGAAGGACTTCCCGAAGAGCTTCGATCACGTGGTCGACGCCAACTCGTCGATCGCTGCCGGCGACTGCAAGGGAGACGGCACCCTCTGCCTGGTGACGGGCGGGTGGGATCCGAATGATACCGCGCAGCCCGGAGCGCACTCCCACGGCGGCCTCGTTGCCTTCGACGGCGACGGAAATGTCCTGTGGGTGAACCGCGGCAATCCGGCGACGGGCGAGCCTTCGCCGCGAGTGTGGTGGGGTGGCCCGGCGATCGCGCGCCTCCTGCCCGATACGCCCAGCGCCCAGATCATCGTGGGCGTCGGCGTGTACGACGGCGCGACGGGCAAGACGATGTGCGCGCAGACGTTCCCGCCATCGGGACCCGACACGGTGGGAGGCAACGGCGACGGCCCGCTGACGATCATCGCCGACATCGACATGGACGGCATCCCGGAGATCGTCACCGGCAACAACGCCTACAAGCTAACCCGGGATCCTTCCTCGCCGACCGGCTTCACCTGCAAGCCGCAACTCGGCTGGCAAGGAAAGGGCGTGCGGATGACCGCGCGTCCTCCCAACTGCCCGTACGGTCAGATCCGCGCGACGCAGGGACCGAACGCGGGCTCCAACGTGTGCATCTGCCCGAACGGATTCGAGGATCTCTGCCCGGACGGCTTCCCGGCGGTGGCGAGCTTCGCGGGCTATGGCGCCCTCATGGGCCTGCAGACCAACGATCCGCATCCTTCGATCGCCGTCGCGAGCAAAGGCTTCCTCCGCATCCAGGACTGGACCGGCGGCTTGATCCTCGACCCCGTCCCGCTGCCCGCGGATCCGGATTGCGCCAACGAGTTCAACGGCGGCGGCGCGCCCACCATCGCGGACTTCGACGGCGACGGACTGGCGGAGGTCGGCATCGCAGGCCAGGGTGGTTACGTGGTCTGGAAGCCGGGCCCGCAAGGGTTCATCTGGCGCACGAAGACGAGAGACTGCTCCTCGAACACGGGAAGCTCCGTCTTCGACTTCGAGGGGAAGGGCCAGGCGAACGTGGTCTACACGGATCAGTGCTTCTTCCGCGTCTATGACGGAAAGACGGGCGCTGCGCTGGTGCAGGAGAAGAACGCCTCCTGCACGGCCTACGAGATGCCGATCGTCGCCGACATCGACGGCACCGGGCGCGCCAAGGTGCTGGTTCCGAACAACAACATCTGCCACTACTTCTGCCCGGATTGGCCGAGCGGCCCGGGTTTCCTCTCGGACACCGACTACGTCGGGCTCAAGGCCCTGGCGTCGCCCTCGGACAAGTGGGTCAACACCCGCTCGGTCTGGAACCAGCACGGCTATCACGTCACCAATGTGAACCTGGATGGCTCGCTGCCGTTCCCGGAGCCGTTCTCCTGGGGACCGGGCCAGTCGAACACCTTCCGGCAGAACGTGCAGGGGCAGGGCGTGTTCAGCTCGCCCGACCTCTCGATCTGTGAAGTGAAGCCGCAGCTCGCGAACTGCATGCAGGGTCAGGCCACCGTGACGGCGACCGTTTACAACGGCGGCGCGATCGTGGCGAAGCCGGGCGTACCCGTGAACTTCTACGCGGACCTCGCCGGCGGGCCGGCGCTGATCGGCACGGCGAACACCAGGACGACGCTGGTGCCCGGCGGAAGCGAGCAGGTCACCATTCCGTGGAAGACGCCTCCGCAGAGCGTCTCGGTGCCGGTCCGCGCGGTGGTGGACGAGGCGCAAAAGATCGGCGACTGCCACTACGAAAACAACACGGCGGTGAGCGCGCCCGTGAAGTGCTCGCCGCTCGGGTAATGAACGATTTTCCATTGCTGCGCACGGTGGAGTGCGCACATTCGCGAATCAAGAGGGAGGGGCCCTTACATGGCTAACGGCGGAGCTGCAGAACGGTGGCGTGAAGAAGCGGAATTCTTCGACGGGTTGGCTGCGCAGCGTGCAAACGCGGTTGCGCCTCTCGACCGCCGCGTCATCGAGCGATATCGCGGTGGGGGCCGTCTCTTTCCCAAGGAATACTACTTCAGCGTCATGGGCGATCTGCGCGGGAAGAGCGTGCTCGACGTCGGCTGCGGCGAAGGCGCCGACGCATTGCTCCTCGCCGCTCTCGGTGCGCGGGTCACTGCCATCGACGTTTCGCCGAAGGCCATCGAGCTCGGCCGCAATCGCGCCCGCGCCACCGGTCTAGACGATTCCATCGACTTCGTCTGTTCTCCGCTGGAAACGGCCAGGCTTCGCCGGGGCTCGTTCGACATCGTGTGCGGCGACAACGTGCTCCACCACATGCTGCCGGTACTGGACGAGACCATGAAGCTGCTCGCGTCCTGGACCAAGGACGACGGACGCCTCGTCTTCATGGAGCCGACCAACCTGAATCCGACGTTGCGTCGCATCCGCTTCCTGGTCCCCGTGCACACCGAGACCACTCCCGGTGAGCGCCCGCTCGAGGCCAACGACTTCCGCATCATTTCGCAGCACGTCGGCGGTTTGCAAAAGCGGCATTTCACCTGCCTGGGCCGGCTGACCCGGTTCATCCTCCCGAACATGGATTACGAAAACGCCTCGTTCGGAAGGCGCCCGCTCGTCGATCTCCTTTGCGCGCTCGACTACGCGCTGCTCAGCCTGCCGAAGGTGGAGACCCTCGGCGGCATGACGGTGATTCACGGGATCCCCGTCCGCGGCTGAGAAAGACGCTGCCACCAGCGATTCGACCCTGACAGACGTGCGAGCGCGGTTCGACGAGCCCTGACCGGGTTCGGGGATCCGCGCTCGTCGATCGCCTGACGAAGCGCCAGGTCGGTCCCATTTCCGCCGGCGCACCATGCGCTAACACGCCAGTCGAGGAGCCGTGCTCGGGGTCGCTTGGCGCCGTCGGGGCAGCGATCTGCCGTACGCCAGCAATCCGAGAGGTACGTGGACGTAGTACGGCCAGGGGCGAGAGGCCCCGCAAGACCGATGAGCGCTCAGAAGAGGCCCCGTAGCCGTACAGGGGCCAGGGAAGATGCCGGTCGTCCCCTGGGTTGGGCGACCGGAACGGGGAAGGCTCGCCGTTCCGGCAAGCAACCAACCAAGGAGACGTCTCATGGAGAAGCTCGCCCTGAGTTTCGCCGCTGTCGCCCTCGTCTCGGGCGCAGCGCAGGCGGCCACGCCCGCGTATCCGGACAATCCGGACGTGATCTGGAAGGGGAATTTCGAGGGAGGCGCCGCGTCGCTCTCCGGCAACTGCAGCTACGGAGACAACGGATGGTGCAACGAGCAGTCGATCCGTCCGCAGCAGATCCAGGTGGTCGACGACCCCGTGTTCGAGGGGCACCACGCGGTCCGCTTCGAGGTGAAGTACGGAGATGCATACAAGACGTACTCCGACGAGCGCAGCATCCTCACCCCGCCCCTGCAGATGTGGGAGGACGAGGGCAATGAGCGCTGGTACCGCTGGCAGGTGATGTGGCCCCAGGACTATGTGGGCAGCTACCCGAAGTGGGATCAGCTCGGGACACCGTCGGCGCGTTCGCCCGGCGGATCGATCGTCGAATGGCACCACTCCAACGGCGGTACCGAGACCGGGTCCGCGCCTCTTTACTTCCGGGGCGGCGACAAGTTCATCGAGATCTGCCTCGTCGATCAGGCGACCAGCGCCTGCCGCGAGACCATCAGCCTCACCGAGCTGGTGCGCGGCCACTGGCACGACTTCGTCATGCACGCAAAGTGGTCGTCGGATCCAAGCATTGGCTACCTGGAAATCTGGATCGACGGCGTGAACGTGTTGCCGAAGCACATCGGCTCGAACAAGTACCCCGGCATGCAGAACTACCTGGCCATCGGCCTCTACCGGAACGCGCACATCGGCGACCCGAACCTGCTCTACCCGGACGGCACGCACGTCTACGGTACCGACGGCGCCCCCGGCGTCGCCTACGTGGACGGGTTCATCGCGGGCAAGACTCACGACTCCGTCGTTCCGCCGGGCACCCTTGCGGACCCGACGTCGGCTGGCTCTGCCTCGGGCACCGCAGCGCCCACGAACCCGGGCGAGCCGAACAGCACCACGCCGGTCAGCAGGGCGGGCATCGGCTTCCCGCAGAGTGGATGCTCGAGCAGCGGCTTCCAGTCGGCATGGCTCGCGCTACCGCTCTTCGGTCTGTTTGCGCTCCGCCGCCGCCGTCTTGCTGCCTGACGGCATCCTCACGCAGGTTTTCATCGGGCCGGCCGTCCTTCGGGGCGGCCGGTTTTTTTTTCCGCACGCGGCTATCCTGCGCGGCCCATGAGCACCACGGCCCAGGAGGTGGCGGCGACTCCGGCGGCTCCGGCGAGAGGCCCGGCTCGCAAGGGCGGCGCCGCCTTCGTCGCGGCGGGGATCCTTCTCAGCCGTCTCGCGGGGCTCGTCCGGCAGAGCGTCTTCGGTCACTACCTCGGCACCTCCGACGCGGCGGACGCGTACAACGCCGCTTTCAAGATTCCCAACTTCCTCCAGAACCTGCTCGGGGAAGGCGTTCTCAGCGCCTCCTTCATCCCCGTCTACGCGTCGCTCCGCGCGCAGGGAGACGAGGAGGAAGCCCGCAAGGTCGCCGGCGCCGTCGCCGGGCTGCTCAGCCTCGTCACGACCGCGTTCACGGTGGTGGGCGTCGCCGCGACGCCGTATCTCATCGACGCCATCGCTCCCGGGTTCTCGGGCGACAAGCGCGCGCTCACCATCCTGCTCGTCCGCATCTTCTTTCCCGGGACCGCGCTCCTCGTCCTCTCCGCGTTCTGCCTCGGCGTCCTCAACAGCCACCACCGGTTCTTCCTCAGCTACGTCGCGCCGGTGGTCTGGAGCGCCGCGCAGATCGCCGCGCTCATCCTCGGAGGACGGGGATTCCGGATGGGACCCTTCGATCTTGCCGTCGTCACCGCCTGGGGCGCGGTGGTTGGGGCACTGCTCCAGGTCGGGGTGCAACTGCCCGCGATGCTTTCCTGCCTCGGCGGGCGGCTCCGGCTCTCGCTCGGCCGCGCCAACGCACACGTGCGCGACGTCGTGCGCAGCTTCTTCCCCGTCGTGGCAGGGCGCGGAGTCGTTCAGCTGAGCGCCTACATCGACAACGTCATCGCCTCCTGGTTGCCGAGCGGCGCGGTTGCCGCGCTGGCCTACGCGCAGACGCTCTATACGCTGCCCATCTCGCTCTTCGGCATGTCGATCTCCGCGGCTTCCTTGCCCTCGATGTCGGCGGCACAAGGAACGCGCGAGGCCCTGCACAAGCAGCTCTCCTCGGGGCTTCGCGCCATCGCCTTCCCGGTAGTGCCGACGGTGATCGCCTTTCTCGCCTTCGGCGACGTCGCGGTGGCGGCGCTCTTCCGCAGCGGCCGGTTCAGCGCGGACGACGTGCGGTACGTGTGGATGATCCTCGCCGGCTCGACGGTGGGGCTGCTCGCGGCGACGCAGGCCAGGCTGTATTCGAGCACCTTCTATGCGCTGCGGGATACCCGGACGCCCTTGAAATATGCAGCAATCCGCGTCGCGCTCACGGCGGGGCTGGGGGTCGCGGCCGGTCTCTGGCTGCCGCGGGCCTTCCATCTCGATTCCCGGCTCGGGGCGGTAGGACTGACCGCTTCCGCGGGAGTGGCCGGGTGGATCGAGTATGCGCTCTTGCGCCGCGGCATTTCCGTACGGGTGGGGCCGGCGGCGCTTCCGGGCGGGCTCCTCGCGCGGCTCTGGGGCGCCGCCATCATCGCCGGCGCGATAGGACTGGGAGTGAAGTTCGCGCTGGCCGGTCTCGGGGCGAGCCGCCTCGCGGCGCTGGTGAGAGCGGCCGCCGTGTTCGGCGCGTTCGGGGTGAGCTACCTTCTGGGCTGCCTGCTCCTCGAGGTGCCGGAGGCGGCCGGGTCGCTGCAGCGGGTGCGGCGGCTGCTGAAGCGCTGAAGGGCCGTTTCACCTGCGCCGGGTTGGCCGTGTCTGCTCTTGCGAGGAGGACGCCCCCTGCGCCAGTCACTCGTAGCGATGGCTTTTTCCCTCGTCGCCGCGGCCGCCTGCTCGCGCGAGGTGCGCAAGGATGCGACACCGCCCATCGCGCCTGATGCGGTGGCGAGCGCGGTCCGCGAAGCCGCCCGGGAAGATCCGGCGGCCGGTCTGGAGCTCAGCCCCGCCGAGCAGATCGACCACGTGCTCGGGCGCGTTTCCTATGGTCCCCGCCCCGGCGACCGCGAGCGGCTCGCGCGCATCGGCATTGCGGCGTTCCTCGAGGAGCAGCTTCACCCGGAGCGGATCGACGACGCTCGGGTGGAGGCCGAGATGAAGCGGTTCGCAGTGCTGTCGCGATCCACCGGAGATCTCACGCAGCAGCTGGTGCAGGCGAAGGAACGTCGCAAGGCCACCGCGGCGGGCGAGGCGATGGACGAGCCGCCGCCGCCCCCCGACTCCGGAGCGCAGATGCCCGACCCGGACGTCACCGTGCCGGCTCCCAAAGCCGGGGGAGATTTGCGCAAGCAGCTCGGCAAGGCCGGGCGCGGGCCGGGCTTCGAGATCGTCTCGCAACTCGCCGAAGCGAAACTCGTGCGCGCGGTGGACTCGGAGCGGCAGCTCCGCGAGGTGATGGCCGACTTCTGGTTCAACCACTTCAACGTTTTCGCCGGGAAGATGAACGAGGCGGCGCTCCTTCCCGCGTACGAGAGGACCATCCGCGAGCACGCGCTGGGCAATTTCGGCGAGCTCTTGCGCGCAGTCGCGCACAGCCCTGCCATGCTCATCTACCTCGACAACTGGCGGAGCGCCTTACCCAGGCCAGCGGAGCGGCGCGGGCGCCTGGGAAGATTGCGGCCGGCGCCCGCTTCCGGGCAGCGGCGCGGAATCAACGAGAACTACGCTCGCGAGCTGCTCGAGCTGCATACCCTGGGAGTCGACGGCGGATACACGCAGGAGGATGTCGTCGCGGTCGCCCGCTGCTTCACGGGCTGGACGGTGAAGGAACCGCAGCGCGATCCGAAGTTCGCCTTCGAGCCGCGCATGCACGACTTCGGGCCGAAGCGCGTCCTCGGCAAGGAGATCGCGGAGGGGCAGGGCGAGGACGACGGCGAGCAAGTGCTCGATCTGCTCGTGCACCATCCTTCCACCGCGCGGTTCGTCGCAAGCAAACTTGCCCGGAGATTCGTCTCCGACGATCCACCGGACATGTTGGTGGATCGCGCGGCGCGCACCTTCGCCCAGACCGGCGGCGACATCCGCGCGGTGTTGCGAACCATCCTCGAATCGCCCGAGTTCTGGAGCCGCCGCGCCCTGCGCGCCAAGGTTCGATCGCCCCTCGAGCTGGTTGCCGGATCGGTGCGGGCGCTCGACGCCCGGGTCGACGACCCGATGGCGCTCCTTCGCGCGGTGGCCCGCATCGGCGAGCCGCTCTTCGCGGCCCAGCCGCCCACCGGCTATCTCGATACGGCGCAGAACTGGCTCTCTTCGGGCGCTCTCCTCGCACGTATCGACTTCGGGCTCGCGCTCGCCTCCGGACAGCTCGACGGCGTGCGGGTCGATCTCTCCGCGGTGTCCCGCGATGCGCGCGGACCCGAGGAAGTGCTCGATCGCGCCAGCGGCCGGATTGGCGCGCCGCCGCTTTCGGAGAAGACCCGCGCGTACATCCTGGCCGAGCTTCGGGAGGCGCCGGTGCAGTCGCCGGCGGTGGCGGCCAGGGCGGTCGGGCTGCTCTTCGGTGCACCGGAGCTGCAGAGGCGATGAAATGACCTTTTCGCGACGTCTTTTCCTTCAGCGGGGAGCGATCGCCGGCGCCGCGCTCGGCGGAGGCCTCCTTCCCGGTTTCGCGCGCCGCGCCCTCGCGCAAGAGCGGAAGGGCAAGGTATTCGTGTTCCTGTTCCTGCGCGGGGCGCTCGATGGGCTCTCCGTCGTCGTCCCGAACGGCGACGGCCGGCTCGCGCAACTGCGGCCGCAGCTGGTACCGCCCTCGGGGCTGCTCGATGCCGCCGTTCCCGGATTCTCGCTCCACCCCGCGCTCGCGCCGCTCTTGCCCCTCTTCCGCGAAGGAACGCTGGGATTCGTGCACGCGGTCGGATCGCCGGATTCGTCGCGCTCGCACTTCGACGCGCAGGACTACCTCGAGCTGGGCACGCCGGGCATCAAGAACACCCAGGACGGATTCCTCGCTCGCGCCGTGCGCGGGACGGCGGCGGTCGCATCACCCGTCGAGGCGGTGGCGGTGACGCAGCACCTGCCGCGCAGCCTGCAGGGAGATCGCGGCGCCCTCGCCTTCGCGACCCTCGAGCAGCTTCGAGTGCGGCCGCTCGCCGGCGGGCCAGGAGGCGCTCGCGGACGATCGCTCTCGCGCCGCGCCTTCGAGGCGCTCTACGACGGAGCCGCCGACGAGCCCGTCGGTGCGTCCGGGAAGGAAGCGTTCGCGGCGGTCGAGTTGCTCGAGCGCAAGCTCGGCGAGGCGCGCCTGCGCGGCGGAGAGGGCGGGTACCCGAACGGCTATCTCGGGCAGTCGATGCGGCTCCTTGCGGCCCTCATCAAGGCCGACGTCGGACTGCGGGTGGGATTCGCCGAGGCGGGAGGCTGGGACACGCACGCCGCCCAGCCGGCGGTGCTCGAACGGAATCTCGGCGATCTGGCGAAGGCGCTGGCCGCGTTCCGCGCCGATCTGGGCCCTCGGTTCGACGACGTCCTGCTCGTCGCGGCGACCGAGTTCGGCCGCACCGCTCGCCAGAACGGCGCGCTCGGAACGGACCACGGCCACGGCAGCGTGGCGCTCTATCTCGGCGGCGCCGCGAACGGTGGCAAGGTCCTCGGGAACTTTCCGGGACTCGCCGAACACCAGCTTTTCGAAGGCCGCGATCTGGCGGTGACCACCGACTTGCGCGCCGTACTCGGCGCGGCGCTGCGGTCGCAGCTTTCCGGCGTCGATCTGGCGAGCGTGTTTCCCGGCTACGGAGGGCCGGTGCTCGGAGCTCTCGCGCGCGTGTAGACTCGCGCCCGTGCGCATCCTCGCGACGATCGCGGCCGGCTTCGTCGTAGTCCTCCTCATCGGCGCTCGCACGCGCTCGCTCGCCCAGAACGCCCCGCCGGACTCGCAGCGGCGAGTGCTGACCGGGCAGGGCGCGCTGGGAGATTGGACCACCGACGCTCCTGGCGTGCGCAGGCGCATCACGCTCTCCGACCTGCCCAGGCCGTTCGCGACGGACTCGGCGACGAACGATGCCCGGATCGTGAAGCGCCCCAAGGATGCGTGGCCCCGCGTGCCGGACGGGTTCCAGGTGGAGGAGTTCGCGAGCGGCCTCGACAACCCGCGCCTCGTCCGCGTCGCGCCGAACGGCGACCTGTTCCTCGCGGAAAGCTCTCCAGGCCGCATCCGCGTCCTTCGCGCCAAGGAAGGAGCGGGCAAGGCGGAGCGCAACGAGGTCTTCGCCTCGGGGCTGGAGAAGCCGTTCGGGATCGCCTTCCATCCGCCCGGCCCCGATCCGCGCTGGGTCTACGTCGGCGAGACCGGGAAGGTGGTCCGGTTTCCGTACCAGAACGGCGATCTCAAGACGCGCGGAGGGAAGCAGGAGATCGTCCCCGACATTCCTTCCGGCGGCCGGTTGCACGGCGGCGGACACTGGACCCGCGACGTCGCCTTCTCCAACGACGGCAAGAAGATGTTCGTGTCGGTGGGATCGGTCTCCAACGTGCACGAGGGTGGCCGCCCCGACGAGACCAGGCGCGCCGACATCCTCGAGTACGATCCCGAAGGCGGTCACTTCCGGATCTACGCGTCGGGGATCCGCAACGCAGTCGGGATCGCGGTCCATCCGCAGACCGGGGATCTGTGGGCCTCCGTCAACGAGCGCGACGGCCTGGGCGACGACCTGGTCCCCGATTACGTCACGCGGGTGCGCGAAGGAGGCTTCTATGGGTGGCCGTGGTTCTACTTCGGTCCGAACCAGGATCCGCGGCATGCGGGAGCGCATCCCGAGTTGCGCGACAAGGTGCTGACGCCGGACGTGCTCATCCAGTCGCATTCGGCGTCGCTGGAGATGACGTTCTATACCGGGCAGAAGTTCCCGGCCGACTATCGATCCGATGCGTTTGCCGCGGAGCACGGGTCGTGGAACCGCACCAAGCGGACCGGGTACAAGGTGGTCCGGATCCCCATCCGCGACGGGAAGCCGACCGGCGACTACGAGGACTTCATGACCGGGTTCGTGACCCCCGATGGGAAGGTGTGGGGGCGGCCGGTGGGCGTCGCGGTGGCGGCGGACGGAGGGCTTTTCGTCTCCGACGACGGCGGCGAGGTGATCTGGAAGGTCTCCTTCCGCGGGCGCTGAGCGCGTGTAGAGTGCGCGCGTGCGCCACTGGTTGATGAAGACGGAGCCGACGACCTTCTCGTTCGACGATCTGCTGCGCGCGCCGCGCAAGACCACCGGCTGGGACGGCGTGCGCAATTACCAGGCGCGGAACTTCCTGCGCGAGATGAAGAAGGGCGACACGGTCTTCATCTACCATTCGAACACGGACCCGAAGGCGGTGGTGGGAATCGCCGAAGTGGTGCGCGAGGCGTATCCGGATCCGACACAATTCGACCCGAAGGACGATCACCACGATCCCGACTCGTCGCCGGACGATCCGCGCTGGTCCCAGGTCGACGTGCGGGCGGTCGAGAAGCTCGCGCATCCTGTCTCGCTCGAGCGGATGAAGACCGCTCGCGAGCTTGCCGGAATGGCGCTCTTGCAGCGTGGAAATCGGCTCTCCGTGTTGCCCGTCTCGGAGGTGGAGTTTCGCGCGGTGGTGAAGATGGGGAAGTCCGGCTCGTGAACCGCGGGACGGCTGCGGTGGCCGCGGCGGGCGGGGCCGCGGCGCTGTGGGCTCAGTCGTTCCTGGGATGCCGGCTCGCGGGCATCGTCGCCTTGCCATTGGCGCTCGGCGCCGCGGCGCTGGTTGTGCTGGCGGAGCAACGGAGGCTCGAGCTCGCCGCTGCGGAGGGCGCCCCGGGACCGGCGCCGGCAAACGCATCGCTCTCGCTGCCATACCGGCTGCCGCAGATCGTCTTCGGTGCGCTCGCCACGGCCGGGCTCGCGCGGATGTTCTTCGCGCCGCCGCTACAGGTACCTTTCGCACGCGTGGCCGGCTTTCGCGGGTTCGCCGCGCTCTCGGCAATCTTCCTTTCCGCCTACGTGTGTCTGCACCTGCGCGGTTCGTTCCGGAAGGCGCGGTTCGGGCTGTTGCTCGCGACCTTCGCCGCGATGGCTCTCGCGGCGACGATGTCCCCGCTCGAGGTGGTCTTCGCTGTGGCGGCGGCGCTGCTCTTTCGGAGCCTGGCCGGAACAACCGGGGAGCTGGGCGCGCTGGCAGTGCTCTTTGTGCTCCCCTCGGGCATGGTTCCCCTCGCGGTGGTGCTGTTGTTCTTTGCCGTGCTCCGCCGATTGCGTCTCTTGCCCGTGATCGCCGCGGCGGCCGGTGCCGGCTTCTGCGCCGCGGCGGCCCTGGGGATCCCGACGGCCTGCGCCTCGCCCGCGCTCGGGATCGGACTGCTCGCCGCAGCCGCCGCGTCGGCGGCGCCGCAGGAACCGTGACTTGCGCGAGGGACCCCGGCACTTCTTGACGTCGGGGCAGGTGGCGGGCTACGGGAGAGCGCCACGCGCCCGTAGCTCAGCTGGATAGAGCGTTGGTCTCCGAAGCCAAAGGCCGCTGGTTCGACTCCAGCCGGGCGCGCCATTCACCCTTGGTGGAACCCTTGCAACGCGCGCTCGGTGTCACCCGCGTCGCCCGCGTGACCGGACTGGATCGCGCCGGCGTCGAAGTGGCGTGCGCGGTGCGTCCCGGTGGCCACGTGCTGCAGGTCACGAACGGCAAGGGAGAAAGCTGGGAGGAGGCGCGGGCTGCGGCGCTCTCCGAGGCGGCCGAATTGTGGGCGGCGGAGCAGGCTCCTTCTCCGCTCCACTTCGCGGCCGCGCGCGAGCTCGAGCCGCGGGCCTGGCTCGATGCCGCCGAGGTGGCGGCGCCGCGGCTTCTCTCGAGCGGGCTGCGCATCGCCTGGATCGCTGCGCGCGATCTGATCTCCGGTACCGAGGTGCTGGTCCCCGCGCAGGCCGTGCATTGCTTGCCGCCGGGGAGCGCCTCCCTCGGTCCCGGAGCGTTTCGTTGGAGCTCGAATGGAATGGGCTCGCATCCGCAAAGGTCCCTGGCGCTGTTGCACGCCATCCTCGAGGCCGCCGAGCGCGATCGGTTGGCCAGTGCGCTGCCGCTCGGCTGGAATCCGGCCGCGATCCGTTCGCGCAAGCTGGCGGAGCGGACCTTGCCGCCGCGGACCTCGGCGCTTCGCGAGCGCCTGCTCGGCGAAGGGCTCGAGGCGCACTGCTTCGACTTGTCGGACGCGCTGCCGGTGGCGGCGGCAGTCCTGATCGATCGCGAAGAGGGACCCATCCCCGCGACCGCCGGGTACGCCTGCGCCTTGCGGCCCGACGAGGCTCTCCTCGGAGCCCTGCTCGAGGCGGCGCAATCGCGGCTGACCGACGTCCACGGCGCGCGTGAGGACGTGGCTCGCCCCGACCGGTCCGCGGCGCGCCTCTTGGCGCGCGCTTGCGCTTCTGCCCGAGGAAAACGGGACGCCTCGCGAATGCCCTCGGTCCGGGGCGGCGTCACCGGAGCGTTGCGCGCGCTGGGGTGGCGGCGCGCCGCCGCCGTCGAGTTGGCGGCGCCCGTGAACGTCTTCAAGGTGCTGGTCCCCGGGCTGCGCGTGTCGGAGCTCTTGTGAAGCTGGTTGCCTTCCTCGGTCCCTCCCTTCCAGCGGCCGAGGCCAGAGGCACGGTCCTGCCTCCTGCGCGGAAGGGCGACGTGTGGCGCGCGCTGGTCCGCTACAGGCCCGCGGCGATCGCGCTCATCGACGGCGTTTTCGAATCGGAGCCGAGCGTCTGGCACCACGAGATCCTCGATGCGCTCGATGCCGGCGTGCGGGTTTTCGGAGGCGCGAGCATGGGCGCCTTGCGCGCGGCCGAGCTGCGCGCGCGGGGGATGATCGGCGTCGGCCGGATCTTCGAGTGGTATCGCGACGGGCGCATCACCGACGATTCCGAAGTGGCTCTGTTGCACGCCGGTGCCGAGCACGGGTTCCGCCCGCTCACGGTGCCGCTCGTCAACGTCCGGTGGGCGGCGGAATGTGCGCGGCGAGCCCACGTGCTGCGCCCGGCCGAGGGCCGTGCACTGGTATCGGCGGCGGAGCGGATCTTCTACCAGGAGCGCACCTGGCCCCGGGTGCTGGAGGCGCTTGCGGCGCCGGCCCGCGCGCGCTGGGAACGGTTCGAGGTCCCCGATCTCAAGGCAGAAGACGCGCGCGAGACGTTGCGTGCGGCGGCGCAGCCGCGCTCCCGCTGGCCGGTCGCGCCTCGCCAGCCCGCGCCTTCGTCGCTCGTCCGCAGGGCGCGACTCGATTCGGCGGAGATCGAGCGCCTGCGCCGCCGGTCCGACTCGCGGGAGCTGGCCGAGGCGGGCCTGCGGCGCGCCCTGATCGCGGGCTGGGCGCGGGAGTGTGGCCTTCGACCGTCGCCGCGGGAGGTGCGCGCCGCGGAGCTTTCCTGGCGGAAGCGCCTCCGGCTCCGCACGCGCGCCGCGCTTTGCGTCCGCACGGGTCTTACCGAAGCCGAGCTCTTGCGAGCCTGCGAGGAGCTTGCGCTGGAGAAGCTCGCCCTCGATCACGCGCCGCGCATGATCGCCGACGGCCCGGCGGCCGACGAGGGCCTCGCCGCCGAGGCGCGGTTGCGCGGGCTATGGGATCGCTAGCGATCACAACGAAAGGCGATGGCCCGTTCAGACCTTTTTCGCCGGCCGGGTGAAGAGGCTCTTCGGGATCATGCAGTGGACGCCCTTGCGGACATCGACCACCTGGGTCACGTGACAGTCGACGGCCATGGAAACGAGCCCGTACGCCTCGTAGCGATCGAGGCCGCGGGTCTCGACGAGGAAGTCGACCGTCTCGCGGACCGCGTTGGCCATTGCCTTGTTCAGGTCCTCGTCGAAGCCGAGGAGGATGTAATGCGTCTTCGTCTCGACGCGCGGCCACTTCAGCTTCAGGTCCTTGCGGACGATGGGCTGGATCTCCATTTCCTGGAAGGAGCACTCCAGCGCGGTGAGGTTCACCTCGCCGTCTCCCTGCGCGCAGTGCGAGTCGCCGGTCCAGATGAGCCCGCCCTCGAGGAAGACCGGCACGAACAAGGTGCTGCCCGCGACCAGCTCTTTGAGATCCATGTTCGATCCGTTCTTCCAGGGCCGCACCGTGTTGACCGGCGCGAGCTTGTCGTCCTTCACGTCGCCTTTGCGCGGCGCCGGATCGTCCGGGTCCATGCCGACTGCCAGCGTTCCCGGAAAGGGGCGGAGCGGAATTTCGATTCCGGGCTTGAATGCAACCGTCTTCCGCTTCGGGTCGACATCGAAGAAAGCTAGATGGCCTTCGGGAAACTCGGGCGCGAGCGCGCCGACGGTGGGGAAGTCCTTGCCCGGCAGGTTGTAGTTTCCGCCGTGCCCCTTGGGGACGATCTTGAGGATGCGGATCTCGAGAACGTCTCCGGGCATCGCGCTTTCGACGTAGATGGGCCCGGTGAGTGAATGGAAGGCGCCTCCGGGGTTGCTCTTGCGCAACTCCAGGATCTTCTCCATCGTGATCCCGGGCTGGAACTGATCCTTCGCGTGCATCCAGGTCTCGATGGAGACCGTGTCGCCGGAGGCGATGCGCAGCTTCGGCGGCTCCTTCGGATCGAGCCATCCCCACTGGACCGTTTGCTTGCTGGCCTTGAGGACGTGATGTTTGCCGGCGGCGCGGACGGAGGGGGAAAGCAGTAGTGCGGCGAGCGCGAGCGCCACGATCGCATGGTTTTGCGAAAATCGAAGGTTTGCGAACCGCATTCTGGGGCTCCTTCCTCCCGGTCGGGTGGACGGTAGCGCAGAAAAGGCGCGCGAAGTACCGCGCTGATTTTATTCCCGGCGGAATGGCGCTCCCGACGCTGCGGTCTGGTCCAGCGAGGCGCACGACGCGCCGACAAGGAGCTGTCCATGAAGATGTCGATGCTGATCGGGCTCTCGATCTTCGCAGCCGGACTGGCCGGCATGAGCGGGCCGGCGGCTGCCGGGAGCGGGATTGCCGGCCGGTGGAGCGGCGTGCTGCTGCGCGACGGCGTGCGGGTACCGATCTCGGTGGAGCTGAACGGCGTGAACCGGGACTTGTCGGGCCGGCTGCAGGCGGGCGACGCGTTCGCGCCGATCGAGAGCGTGCGCGCCACCGCCACTGGCGTCCACTTCGAAGTGCCGGGCGAAGGCATCTTCGACGGTACGGTGGCGGCAGACTCGATGGCCGGATCGGTATCCGGCTCCGCGGCGTCTGGATCGTTCTCGCTCACCCGCGAGACCGAGTCGCCGTTCGCCGACCCGATCACCTCCTCGGGGCCGTAGCCATGGCCATCCGCGGCGTCATCACGTCGAGGCACGTGCTCACCCACGCCGCCCTCATCGTTCGCGAGTTCGGCCTGGATGCCTTCCTCCGCTGCTGCCTCGTGGTCGTTCAGCGCAGGAAGGCGACCTTCCTCGAATGCGCCTTCCCGCATCCGCCGGCGGCATGATCAGGCACCAAACAGCCCGCACCCTCGTGCGACGGACCCGAACGCCTCTTGTGCTGGTAGAGGCGAAGCGCGATGACTATCGTCCGGAAGGACCGCGCTTGCCCCCGTCCGCTTTCGAGAGTGCACTGCGGCCACACTTCGCGGCCGCGCACAATCTCGCCCGCTGGTTGACCCGGACGCAGGCGGACGCCGAGGACGTCCTGCAAGAGGCGATCTTGCGCGCCTTCCGCTCCTGGGACGCGACGCGTCCTTCGAACGCGAAGGCCTGGCTCCTGCGCATCGTGCGCAACTGCTGCTACGACCTGCGCAAGGTGCAGGGCCGCGATCCGATCGATGCGACCGTCGACGTCGATGGACTCTTCGAAGGATCCGCGGACGTCATCGGCCTCCCTGTGGACGGTCCCGACGTGCGCCTGCTCCGCATCGCGGACGGCGAATCCCTGCAGCACGCGATCTTCGCCCTCGCGCCGGAGTTCCGCGAGGCGTTCCTGCTCCGGGAAGTGGAAGGGCTCGCCTACAAGGAGATCGCGGACGTCGCCGGGGTGCCCATCGGAACGGTGATGTCGCGGCTCTCGCGGGCACGCAGCCAGTTGCGCAACCTCATCGCCGGCGAGCGGCGAAGGGAGACGGCATGAACTGCTCGGAGGCGTCCCGCCTGATCGGGCCGTTCGTCGACGACGAGCTCGACGTCAAGTCGGTGCTCGACGTGGAAGGCCACCTTCTGCGTTGCGGTGCCTGCGCGCAGGAGAAGAACGAGCTCATGGGCCTGCGCGAGACGGCGCGCGAGCGGTTGCCGCGCTTCGATCCGCCGGCCGGGCTCGAGGACCGCATCTTCGCCGCCCCGGCGAGACAGAGGCCGGCGCTCCGGCGGCGGCTTCCGTGGCGACAGGCGGCGCTGGTGGCCGCCGCTGCCTGCGCGACCCTGGTCGCGACCACCGCGCTCCGCCCGGCGCGCGACGAGGCCGGCGAGGAAGTCGTCGACGCGCACGTGCGTTCGATGCAGGCCGGCCACCTGACCGACGTCGCCTCGTCCGATCAGCACACCGTCAAACCCTGGTTCCAGGGCCGCATCGACTTCGCGGTGCCGGCGCGCGACTTCACCGCCCAGGGATTCGCGCTCGCCGGGGGACGCCTCGAGATGATCTCCGGCCATCCGGCGGCGGCGCTCGTCTATCGGAGGCGCCAGCACGTCCTGAACCTGTTCCTCTCGCCAGCCTCGAAGGACGAACCGCGCCGCGATTTCTCCCTGCGCGGGTATCGGGTCTCGACCTGGACGCAGGAAGGCCTGCGCTACCGGCTCGTCTCCGATGTCGCTCCGTCGGAAAGCGACGAGCTCGTCTCGCTCGTGCGCGGCGGCGACGCCAGACGGTGACATTGATCGACAGGGCGATTTCAGGCTAAGGGGACTCGTCGAACCAGGAGTGCCGCTGTCTGCCGTCGCAGAGGGGCCGACATGATCCTGGACCGCAGGGAATTCCTGAAGACCTCGTTGTCGGGTGCCGCGGCGCTCGCCTGCTGGGTGGAGATCCCGGCGCTGGCGCGCGCCAAAGGCAAGGACGAGCTGATCCGCCGGACCGAGCGCCCGCTCAACTACGAATCCGTTCGCTCGACGTTCACCACCCGGATCACGCCGGTCGAGCGGTTCTATTTGCGTAATCACTTCGACATTCCCCAAGTCGACGTTGCGAAATGGCGTCTCCAGATCCGTGGTCTGGTGGAAAAGCCCCTCTCGCTTTCGCTGGCCGACCTGCGGCGCATGCCGCAGGCGACCGTGGAGGCGGTGCTCCAATGCGCGGGCAACGGCCGGGGGCTGTTCACGCCGCGCGTTCCGGGCGTGCAGTGGCGCTACGGCGCAATGGGAAATGCAGAGTGGAAGGGCGTGCGGTTGAAGGACATCCTCCAGCGCGCGGGGCCGAAACAAGATGCCGCCTTCGTCCAGGTCCAGGGCGCCGAGCGGCCCGTCATGGACACGACCCCGCAGTTCATCCGCGCCATCCCGTTGCGGAAGGCGGTCCATCCCGACACGCTCCTTGCGCTGGAGATGAACGGGAAGCCGCTGGCGCCCAACCGCGGCCTGCCGCTGCGGTTGGTGGTGCCGGGCTGGGTCGGCGACGATTGGATGCGCCACCTCGTCGACATCGAAGTCCGCGCCGACGAGCCGAAGGCCTTCTATTACGATCCCGCTTATCGATTCCCTGTTTCGCCCGGAGCGCCCGGCGCCGCGATCCCCGCCGATCAAATGAAGCCGATGACCAAGGTCAACGTGAAATCGCTGATCGGATCGCTCGAGGACGGCCAGCGCCTGCGAGCAGGGACACAACGGATCGTGGGAGTGGCCTTCTCCGGCGAGGCCGGGATCGATCGGGTAGAGCTGAGCTTCGATTCCGGCAAGACCTGGACGAAGGCGGCGCTCGAGGGTCCCAACACACCCTACGGCTTCCGCGTCTTCCGGCATGCCTGGAAGGCGGAGCCGGGAAGTCACGAGATCGCCTGCCGCGCGACGGACACGGCAGGCCTGACGCAGCCCGAAGTCCCGGTGTGGAATCCTGGCGGCTACCTTCACAACGCGATCGAGCGACTGCGCGTCGAGGTGCAATCGTGATCCGCGCTCTTCTAGCGGCCAGTCTTCTTCTCGCCGCCGTCGCCTGGTCGCTCGACACGGCGCGGGCCGACGAGGCAAAGACCGCATCGGCGCCCGAGGACCTTCCCGACGATCCGGCTCGACCTCTTGTGCAAGGCAAGTGCACGCTCTGCCACACGGCCGACTACATCACCCAGCAACGTCTGACCGAGCCGGCGTGGCAGCGAACGGTCGACAAGATGCGGAAGTTCGGTACGCCAGCGACCGACGAGGAAGCGAAGGCGATGGTCGCCTATCTCGCGCGCAACTTCCCCGCCGATCTTCCTCCCCCGCGCTCGCCTCGGGCGCCGCTCCCTCCGGGCTCTGTTTCGCGCAAGTGAGCGGTTCCTGTTTTCTCGCTGGCGCGGTCCTCGGCGCACTCGCCTTCTCGAGCGCGGCCGCGCCTTCCCGCAAGCCGCCGAAACGGTCGCCGGAGCTCGTCGAGCAAGGGAAGGCGACCTACGCCATCTACTGTGTCGCGTGCCACGGCGAGCGTGGTGCGGGCGACGGTTCCGCCGCGGGCCGGCTCAATCCGAGGCCGCGCAACTTCGCCACGGAGAAATTTCGCCAGGGACAAAGCGTCAGCCAGATCTTCGAGACGCTCGGAAAAGGCGTCCCGGGTACCGCGATGGTGAAGTTCACGAATCTGTCCGAAGCGGATCGCTGGGCGCTCGCCTGGTACGTCCTCGATCTGAAAGCGGGGAAGTGATCGCCGCCCTATGAACCCCTTTTGCGGGAAGTTTGCGATTGCCGCGGCCCCGCGCGGATGGCAAGATCCGTTGGGGGCCGGTATGCCGTATCCGGATGAGCACGGATTCCTGGCGGAATCGCCGAATCCCGCGATTCCCCGCGGCATCCGGAAACAAGTACAGGTGCGCGGACCGTCCGTGAGGGAGCGGAGCAAGGCATGTCGATCCCGGCAGCACAGATGGCGGCGGTGGCGAAGTACGTCCTCGAGCAACGGCTCGCGGGTCGCGAGAAGTATCCACTGGTGCTCATGCTGGAACCGCTCTTCCGCTGCAATCTCTCCTGCACCGGATGCGGAAAGATCCAGTACCCCGTCTCCATCCTCAAGAAGGATCTCTCGGTAGAAGACTGCCTGCGCGCTTCCGAGGAGTGCGAGGCGCCCGTCGTCAGCATCGCAGGCGGGGAGCCGCTGCTCCATCCGCAGATTTCCGCCATCGCGCAGGGGCTGGTCGAGCGCGGGCGCTTCGTCTATCTCTGCACCAACGCTCTCTTGCTCGAGCGCAAGCTGGACGAGTTCCGTCCCGACAAGCACCTGAGCTTCTCGGTGCACATGGACGGGCCGCGCGAGGAGCACGATCTCGCCGTCTGCCGCGAAGGAGTCTACGAGGTGGCGGTCAACGCCATCCGCGCGGCTCTCGACCGCGGTTTCCGCGTGACGACCAACACCACCCTCTTCGAGGGCGCCGATCCGGAACGGATGCGCCGCTTCTTCGACGACATGATGGGGCTGGGGGTCGAAGGGATGATGATCTCCCCCGGCTATTCCTACGAGAAGGCGCCCGACCAGGAGCATTTCCTGCGCCGCGAGCGGTCGCACAAGCTGTTCTCGCGCATGCTCACGAACCCCAAGCGGAGCTGGCGGTTCAACCAGTCGCCGTTCTTCTTGCAGTTCCTCATGGGCAAGCGCGATTTCGATTGCACGCCCTGGGGCAACCCGACCTACAACGTCTTCGGCTGGCAGCGTCCTTGCTACCTCCTGCAGGACGGCTACGCCCGCACCTTCCGCGAGCTGATGGAAGAGACCGACTGGTCGAAGTATGGGCGCAAGAGCGGGAACCCGCGCTGCCAGGACTGCATGGTGCATTGCGGGTTCGAGCCGAGCGCGGTGCGTGCGACCTTCGCTTCACCGCGGTCGCTCACCGAGTCGGCGCTGGCAATGGTGACGGGGCGGCTGTGAACGAGCCATTCCCGTCCGAGCCGCGCCTCTCCGAATTGGTAGAGCGCGCGTTCGATTACCGAGGATACGTGACGGTGCTCCGGAGCGACGGCTCCGAGATGATCGGTTACCTCTACGATCGCGGACCGGCGCACGTCGATCTGCTCGACGAGACCGCTACCCGTCGCACGCGCCTCTCGCGCGACGAGATCGTCGACATCCGCTTCACCGGCGACGACCCCGTTCGCAAGTCGCAGGAGATCTGGGAGCGGCGCAAGGGCTCGCTCGAACCGCGCGATTCGCCGGCCCATGGCGAGTGGGCCGGGTCGAGGCCCGTGTTGCTCGCCGTGGCGCTGGAGCAGGAGCTCCAGCACGTAGCACGGGCGCTCGGACTGCGGCGGCACCGTGCTTCCGCGCGCGGCCGCCTGCAAGGAAGCGACATCGTTGCGCTCGCCGTCGGAGTCGGCGGTTCGGCCCGGGTGGTTTCGGACGAAGAACCGCGCGTGGTCGTGAGCTGCGGATTCTGCGGTGCGCTCGATCCGACGCTGGAGGCGGGCGATCTCGTGCTGGCGACCTCGGTGCGGGCGCCCGGGAGCGAGGCGGTAAGAGCTCCCGATGCTCTGCTCGCGCAGGCGCATCGGGCGCTCTCCGGTTTGCCGTTCTACGAAGGCGAGGTGCTCGGTACCAGCGCGGTCGCCGCCACACCCGATGACAAGCGCGCACTGGGCGCGAGCGGCGCGCTCGCCGTCGACATGGAAACCCATTCCCTGGCGCTCGCCGCGAACAAGGCTGGAATTCCCTGGCTGTCGGTGCGGGCCGTGCTCGATCCGCAGGGCGTGACCTTGCCTCGCTTCGCGCGGGAGCCGCGGAAGAGCTACCTGACGGCGGCGCTCCGGCACGCGCTGTCGAGCCCGAGGGGCGCGATGGAGATCGCACGCCTCGCCTCGGCGGCCCGGCGAGCGGGCGCGTCCCTCGAAGAGGCGATCCGGCGGCTTTGGAAGGTTCTCGCGTGAAAGCGCTCGTTACGGGGGCGAGCGGGTTCATCGGCGGCGCGGTTGCGCAGGCACTCTTGCGCCGCGGCGAACACGTGCGGGTGCTCTTGCGCCCGGGGTCGAGCCCCAACCTCGCCGAACCCTCGCAGGTGGAGGTCGTCCGCGGCGATCTCCGCGACGCGCAGGCCGTGCGCGAGGCCGCCGAGGGATGCGAGGCCATCTACCACGCCGGCGCGGTGTATTCGTTCGCCGAGGCGCCCGCGGCGGTGCTCGCCGTCAATGTAGGCGGGACGCGTAACGTCCTCGCCGCCGCCCGCTCGACCGGTGCCCGGCTCGTCTACACCTCCAGCATCGCGACCGTGGGCGGCGTGCGCGACGGCAAGCTTCCCGACGAGAGCTCGATGCCGGACGGCCCGCCCGCCGGACCGTACAAGCAGAGCAAGCGGGAGGCCGAGGCGCTCGTGCGCGAGGCGGCGCGCGACGGGGTCGACGCGGTCATCGTCAATCCCACGTTCCCGGTGGGCAGCGGCGACGTGAAGCCGACGCCGACGGGCGCGGTCATCCGCGACTTCCTTGCCGGACGCATGCCGGCCTATGTCGAGACCGGAATGAACGTCGTCGACGTCGACGACGTGGCGCAAGGTCATCTGCTCGCCTTCGACCGCGGCGTGCGCGGCGAGCGCTACATCCTCGGACATGGCAACCGAACCATGCGCGAGTTCCTCGAGGAGCTTGCGCTGGTGAGCGGCCGTCGCGCTCCGCGACTCCGCTTGCCTCACGCGCTGGCGCTCGGAATCGCCCACGCCGACGCCTTCGTTTCCGGGCACCTCTTGCATCGCGCGCCGCGGGTACCGCTCGAAGGCGTCCGCACCGCTCGCGAGGTGATGTTCGCCGATTGCCGGCGCGCCGTGCGCGAATTGGGCCTGCGCCAGACGCCCGTTCGCGAGGCGCTGGAAAAGGCCGTGCGCTGGTTCCAGGACGGAGCCGGTCGCAAGAGGAGCGTGTCGTGATCGGCCGCGAGCGCGACTTCGAGGCCGCTCAGCTCGACCTGATCGTCGAGCGCGCGCAGTCGTGGTTCTTCCGGGAGCAGTTCGACGACGGCTACTTCTGGGCCGAGCTGGAATCGAACGCGACCATGGATGCGGAGTACCTGCTCCTCACTCATTTCCTCGGCGCCCGCGACGAGAGCATCTGGCGGGGGGTCGCGCAGGACGTCCGCAACTACCAGCGCGCCGACGGCAGCTGGGCGCTCTACCACGGCGCCCCGGGCGATCTCTCCACGACCATCGAGTGCTACTTCGCGCTCAAGCTCGCGGGCGATTCGCCGGACGCCCCGCACCTGCGCAAGGCGCGCGAGTTCGTGCGCGAGCGTGGAGGCATCGCCCGGGCGCGGACGTTCACGCGCATCTGGCTCGCCCTGTTCGGAGAGTTTCCCTGGTCCGATCTGCCGGCGATGCCGCCCGAGCTGATGCTCCTGCCCGACCGGGCGCCCCTCAGCATCTACCGCTTCTCGTCGTGGGCGCGGGGCACCATCGTGCCGCTGCTCATCTTGATGAACGAGCGGCCGGTGCGGCCGGTGCCTCGAGCCGCGCGCGTTGCCGAGCTCTGGGTGGAAGGCGCAGGTCCAACGCCTGCGCGCGACCCGATCGACGGCGCCTTCCTCGCGCTCGACCGCGCGCTGCGCATCTACGACCGGTTCCCGGTCCATCCCTTGCGGCGCCGCGCTCTCGATACGGCGGAGAGCTGGATCCTCAGCCACCAGGAGGCCGACGGGAGCTGGGGCGGCATCCAGCCGCCCTGGGTCTACTCGCTCATGGCGCTGAGCGTGCGCGGCCATTCCCTCCGTCATCCCGCTTTGCAGAAGGGCCTCGAAGGCATGCACGGGCGATGGATGATCCGCCGTCCCGACGGGACGCTGCGCGTGCAGGCCTGCCTGTCGCCGGTCTGGGACACGGGCCTCGGGCTGCTCGCGCTCTGCGAGTCGGGCGTACCCCGGAACGATGCCCACGTGCAGCGAGCCGCGAAGTGGCTCCTGCGCGAGGAGATCCGCGTCCCGGGCGACTGGTGCGTGCAGGTCAAGGGCGTGGAGCCGAGCGGCTGGGCGTTCGAGTTCGAGAACGATCTCTACCCCGACGTGGACGACACCGCGGTGGTGCTCCTTGCGCTCGAGCGGGCGGGGGCGGTGGACCCCGCGCTGCGCAAGCGCGCGATCCGCTGGATGCTCGCGATGCAGAGCGCGAACGGGGGCTTCGCGGCTTTCGACAAGGACAACACCTCGCGGCTTCCGGCGCTCATTCCCTTCGCCGATTTCGGCGAAATGATCGATCCCCCGAGTGCGGACGTGACCGCGCACGTGCTCGAGGCGCTCGCCGCCTTCGGTTACCAGAAGCGAAATCCGGCCGTGCGGCGTGCGCTCGCTTATCTGCGCGACCAGCAGGAATTGGAGGGTTCCTGGTTCGGGCGCTGGGGCGTGAACCACCTCTACGGCACCGGCGCGGTGCTCCCCGCGCTCGCCGCTCTGGGAGAGCGGCCCGACGGCCTCGCGCTGCGGCGCGCGGTCCGCTGGCTGGAAGAGCGCCAGAACCGCGATGGCGGATTCGGCGAGACCTGCGCCTCCTATGTCGACCGCGCCGCCCGCGGCCGGGGCGCGAGCACTCCCTCGCAGACCGCCTGGGGGCTTCTCGCGCTCGTCGCGGCAGGGCGCTCGGAGACGGCCGCAGCGGCCAGCGCCGCGCTCTTCCTCGCCGAGCGGCAACGCTCCGACGGTGCGTGGGACGAGGAGGAGTTCACCGGCTGCGGCTTCCCGGGTTACGGGGTGGGCGAGGAGCGCGGGGCGCGCATCCGCGAAGGCGCCGAGCTCTCGGCGGGCTTCCTCATCCGGTACCACCTTTACCGGAATTGTTTTCCGCTGCTCGCGCTTGGCCGGTACAGGTCGGCGCTTTCGGTCCGGGCGCGGGGGGCCGCATGAAACCGATCGAGTTCTACCAGGCGCATCTAGAGGCTGTGAGCCGCAGCTTCGCCCTCTGCATCCCGCAGCTCTCCCCGCCGTTCCGCGATCAGGTCGCGCTCTCCTATCTCCTCTTCCGCGTGCTCGACACCGTGGAAGACGCCGCCTTCGCCGACAAGCAGATGCAGGTGCGGCAGTTCGAGACCTTCCGGCGCTTCTTGCGGGAGAAGCCGTCTCGCGAGGAGATCGCCCGATTCGGCGCGGCGTTCCCTTCCTCACTGAGCGATGGAGAGCGCGCGCTGCTCTCCGATACCGAGGCCTTGATCGAAGATGCGCACGAGCTGCCGCGTCCGGCGCGCACCGTGATCTTCAGCGGGCTCGACCGAATGGCGCAGGGCATGGCGCTCTACGCGATGCGGCCTTCGCCGCTCCGCCTCCTCGATCTGGAAGACGTCAATCGATACTGCTGCTTCGTCGCCGGGATCGTCGGGGAGCTGCTCACGCGCCTGTGGGCGCTCGGCGGCGGCGAGCCGCCCTCCCTCTTGCAGGCGTATCGTTTCGGCCTTTTCTTGCAGAAGGTGAACATCCTCAAGGACCAGGCCGAGGACGAAAAAGCGGGCCGTTTCTTCGTGCCCGATCGGCGCGAGCTGCTCGCCAGCCTCCGCACGGATGCCGAAGGCGCGCTTTCCTATCTCGTCGCGCTGCCGCGCAACGAGCGCGGCTACCGGACGTTCTGCGCCTGGTCGCTCATGCTCGGCGCGGCGTCGCTCGCGGCGATGGACGGACCGCGCGAGAGCCGGCGCGCGCAGACCGTGGCGTTGTTCGGGCGGACCGCGGAGCAGATCGAGGACGACGCTGCGCTCCGCCAGCAGTTCACGGAGCTCATGCCGCCGCTGCCCGATTCGCCGGCGCGCGCGGCTCTGGCAAAGCCGGAGAGCGAGACCCGTGTGCTCCGGCACTTGCTCGCGGCGCTCAACCCACGGGAGCTGAGCGCCCTCGGCGCGATGACCACGGGTCAATAGGGGTAACCGATCTCGACGTATATCTTGAGTCCTTCGCCTCCCGTCGCCACGTCGATGCGTCCGAGCACGTTCGGATGGACGAAGGCCCGGAACCCCACGCCGGCGGTCGGGCGCGGCCGGGAGAACGCTTGATCGACGGAGTGGAAGACCTGACCGAGGCCCACGAAGGGATCGACGCGCCAATCCGCGGTCACGCCGAAGATGTGCAATTCGAGAAGCCGGATGCGCTGCTCGGCTTCCAGCGTCCAGGCGCCCTGGTCGATGAAGCGGTTTTCGGTAAAACCTCGCAAGAGGAACGAGCCGCCCAGCGAGCTCTGGTCGAAGAACGGCGCATTGGCGGTCGAAACGAAGCTCGCGTCGAAATGGCCGGCGAAGGCGAGGAAGTCGAATTCCGGGACGAGGGCGGTCAGGCGCAGTCGGCCGCGGGCGAACGACGGCGAGCCGGCGAGGCCCTCCACGATCCCGATGCCGAGATCGGCGAGCTTCCCTCGATCGGAGTACTCGCCGGAAGGGCGGTCGTCGTAGGCGAGATCGACCGTCTGGCCGAAAGTGGTCGAGCCTTGCATGCCGGGCGCGGTGGGAAAGGCGCGTTTGCTCAGCAGCAGACCCGGCACCCCGATGTCCTGCGCGTCGTCGCGGTGCAAGAGCAGGGCGAGGCCTGCGTTCCAGCCGCCGCCGAGGTTCAGCCCGCCCCGCAAGTTGGCGTGTGCGCGCAGCCGCGTGTAGCTGGTTTCCTGGGTTGCGTCCGTGTCGGGCCCGAAGCCGAAGAAGCGATAGAAGACGCTCCGCTCCCAGCGCAGCTCGATCTCGCGGGTGAAGAGCCCCGCCTCGCGCGGCACGTCCGCGAAGCGCAAGAGCAAGTTGGAATTGATGCGCGTGCTGAGCGAGAGGATGATCGTCTGGCTCTGCGTATCGGTCGGGTAGCCGTAGTAGCGGAGCGTGGTGGTCGCATTGATGATCGCGTTCGAGGTGAAGCTCGGCGCGGTGATCGACTCGGTCCGCCCGGTCGCGTTGCAGACGCGCAAGAAGACCGGCATCCCGCCCCAGGTGCTGCCCTCGTTCGGCTCGGTCGAGTAGACCGGCACCGGAATGAGCCGCGTGCCGATGCTGCCCGGGCAGTCGGCGGAGGCCGCGGAGGCGATCAGGAGGGGACCGCTCAGGAACGCTGCGAGGAGCAAATCCGAATCCGCGTGGGCATCCGATGACCATGCACTTCGAAACCGGCCATTCGCGCTTCCTGGTCCTGCGAGACTGGCTGCTGCCTTCCCGGACGATGGAGCGGCGCATCCTGCCGCCTGGCGCGGGCCTCGTCTACGTCGCCGTGATCGCGCTCATGGGAGGGCTGCGTCCGGACCACGTACTCCTCGGTATGCTCGGGCTCCTCGATCTGTACAACGAGAAGACCCGGCTCTTCCTGCGCCTCTTCTTTCCCTTGATCGTCACCGGCGCCATCTACGATTCCATGCGCTATTTCTACTGGCCGGCAATCGGCGGGCGCGTGCACGTGGACGGCCCGTACGGGTTCGAGCTGCGCTGGTTCGGCGTATCGGGGCAGACGCTCAACGAGTTCTTCGCGGCGCACCATTGGGCCGCGCTCGACCTGGCTTGCGGCTTCGCCTACCTCGTCTACGTCGGCGAGTACCTCGCCGTCATCTTCCTGTTCTTCTTCCGTGGACGGCAGGACATGGTGCGCGCGCTCTCGTACGCCTTCCTGATCGTCAACCTGCTCGGGTTCGTGACGTACTTCCTCTATCCGGCGGCGCCTCCCTGGTACGTCGCGCAGTACGGATTCGGCCCCGCCCGGCTCGACATCCATCCGGACGCTGCCGCCGCCGGCCGGTTCGATGCGCTCCTCGGAACCCACTTCTTCGACGAGATGTACGGCCGGGGAGTGGACGTCTACGGCGCGTATCCGTCGCTGCACGCCGCCTACCCGTTGATCGTGGTCTGGGCCGTGTTCCGGGAGCCGGCGCTGCGCTGGGCGCGGGCGCCCGCGGTGGCATTTCTCGCGCTGATGTGCTTGAGCGCCGTCTACCTGCAGCACCACTACGTCACCGATGTGGTGCTCGGTCTCGGGTATGCCGCCGCGACCATCGCCGTCGTTGCTCAGCGAAGCGCGGCTCGGGCCTCGTCGGCCCAGCCCGCGGAGTCGGGGTCGGCGGAGTCGGCGGTGGCGAGACGCAGGGCCTCGGCGTAGGCGGCGCGAGCTTCGTCCGGGTGGCCGTTCTTGCGAAGCGCTTCGCCCACCGCGAGTTGATTCGGCGGATACCCGGGCGCGATTGTGGCGGCAGCCCGCGCCTCGGGCAGCGCGGCCTCGACGTCGCCGGGTCCCATCGGCCAGCCCGGCGCGCGCAGGAGGAGGATGGCGAGGAGTCGGTGCGGTCCTCCGTGGTCGACGGGGGGATCGGCGGCGGCGGCTTTGTGGAGCAGGTCGACCATGTGCGGCAGCGCATCGTGTCCGGTCGACGAGCGTTCGCGGGCCTGGAGGCCGAGGGCGGCGGCGAGCCAGTAATCGCAGAGCGGGGAGGGCGCGGCATTCTGCTCGCAGAGCTGTCCGACCGCGACGGCGTCCGCGGCGAGTTGGCCCCGTTTGCCGCCGTCCCTTTCGCGACCGATGCGGAAAGCCTTGGCGCGGATGGCGCCGGCATAGGCAGGCGCGTTGCGCGGATCGGCGCGAGCCGCCTGGAGATAGAGCTCCTCGGCCGTCTCTGCCTGGGCGAGGTCCGCGCGGCGGGACCAGGCTTCGTCGGCGCGCGCGAGCAGCTGTTCTGTCCCGGCCTCTGGCGGCGGCGCGATCTTCTCGAGGGGCGGCGGGGTCCGGAGCGCGTGCGCGCAGGCGGCGAGCGCCAGGAGCAGAGCGGCCACCACTCCGTGCTTCATCGCGCCTTCTCGTACGCGGCCCGCGCGGTCGAGAGCGCGGCGCGGTCGAGCGCGACGAATGCGGTCATGCGAACGCCGTCCAGCGCCTCCCGCGCCGAAGCGTCGCCCGCGAGCGAAAGCAGGGCGGTCTGCACCGCCTTCCACTTCCGCTCGTCGAGTCGCTTGCCGACCGTCGCCACCAGGGCAACCGGAACCGGCGCCGAGGTAGAGAGCGGCGCGAGCCCCTGCGCGAAGGGCAGCGTGGAGAGGGCCTGCGCCTGCGGGCCGTCGAGGAGGACCGCGAGCCGCTCGCCGTTCGCGGCGCGGCGCAGGCCCGAGAGCACGGCGGGCGAATCGATGACCTTCGCGTCCTTCAGCGGCGCGGACATCGCATGCACGAAGCGCGGCGAGAAGCCGGCGGTCGATTGCAACGCATAGCCTTCCAGGCCCCCGGGATGGTCCGTGCCTGCCACGAGGGTCCATTTCTGCAGCGGCCCGCCGCCGTCCTTTGGCACCGCCATCATCCGCGCAGCGAGCGCGATCCTCCGCTCGTGATCGAGGAAGAATGGCAGGGGCGTAAGGAGCAGCGCCGCATCCGGGGCCTCGAGCCTCTTCAGCCCGCCTTCCGCGGTCTCCTCGTAGACGGCCTGGATGGAGAGGTGCGCGGCGCTCCCGAGAGCGCGGGCGAGGGCGTCCATCGCCGGCTGCGCTTCCGCCGGGGTTCCCGGATATCCCGGTGCGCAGACGACGAGCGTGATGGCGACGAGCAGCATGGGCAACCTCTTAGATCGGCCAAGGCCACGAGGGAACCGCGCAGGATCGCGTGGATCGGCTAAAACCCTTCCCCGCGCATGGAGACGATGCCCGCCCCTGAGAGAGCCGGGTCGCCCGCCGACGCTCCTTCGCGCGTGCTCGCCCGCATTGCAGCCTGGCGCGCTCCGATTCTCGTCCTGTACGCGGTCCTGGTGCCGCTCGCGGCGTTCCGCGCCGCGCGCATTCCTGCCGAGGGCGGCATCGACCGCCTCGTGCGGCCCGACGATCCCGACTACCTCGCGACCCGCGCCTTCCAGCGGATCTTCCCCGATACGCCCTCGGTGCTGCTGCTCTTCGAGTCGGAAGATCCGTTCGCGCCTGCGAGCCTCGCCCGGGTCGATGCAGCGACGCGCGAGGTGCGGACGGTGCCGCACGTCAGTGCGTTCTCGGCCGTGGACGCCATCCGCCGCGCGCACCCTGGCGCGACGCCCGAAGCGATCAACCGGCTCGCAACCGGGACTTCGTTCTTCTCCAAGCAGGGCCTGGTCGGGCCGACCTTCCTGGCGGTGGTCGGCGATCTCGACGTGCATTCGGGCGCGGAGCGCGACGCGGCGCTCGCCGGCATCGACGCCGGGCTCGAGCGGGCGAAGGCGGGGCCGGTGCGCCGCATCGGGGCGCCGTACGTCGAATCGTGGATCGAGAAGCAATCGGGCTCCGCTTCCGCGCGATACTTCCCCTTTTTCGGCGCGCTGGTCGTTGCGGCGGCGCTCTTCCTCTACCGGTCGCTGCGCACGCTCTTCGCCTTCTTGCTCTCGCTCGCTGCGGCGGTCGCCCTGGCCGTCGCGGCCGGCGGGATCCTCGGCTTCACCTTCACCATCATCTCGGTGCTCGTGCCGCTCACGGTCCTGGTCACGACGCTCGCTACCCTCGTCTATTTGCACTCGAGGTTCGTCGACCGCCCGCCCGGGGTACCGGTGCCCGAGCACCAGATCGCGGCGCTGCGGAACAAGCTCTTGCCCGTCACCGTCTCCAACGCCGCCGCGGTGCTGGGCTTCGCGGCGCTCGCGGTCTCGGCCTTGCGGCCCATTCGCGAGCTCGGCATCTGGACCGCCGTCGGGCTCGTCCTCTCCTGGATGGTTGCTTTCACGCTGTTTCCCGCGCTGCAGATCGCGCTGCGCACGCCGACGCGCGCCGCCGCGGTCCCCGGCCAGGGGACGCTGCTCGCGAGAGTGCTGCCTCCATTCACCCGACGGCATCGCGTTGCGCTCGTCGGGGCGGCGGTCGCTGTCTGTGCTGCGGGCGCTGTCGCGCTCTTCGGCATTCCCGCGCGGCTCGCCCCGATGTCGGCCTCCGTCGACACGCTCACCTACATCGATCCGTCGCTGCCCATCCGCCAGGACCTGGAGTGGTTCCGCCAGCACGTCGGGGATCTCAACCTCGCGCATGTCTGGATCCACCTGCAGCGGCCGGAGGCGACGAGCCCGGATACGCTTCGGGCGATCGACGACTTCCAGCGACGCATCGAAAGCCTGCCTTCCGTCCTCGAGACCATCGGTCCGACGACTTTCCTGCGCCTGCGCAGCTACTTTGCCGGCCGGGGCGAAGACCTTCCCCGCGATCCGGCGCAGTTCGCGCGCGTCGCCGCGGACTTCGAGCAACTGCTGCTCTCCGAGCCGGCGCTGCGCGGCTACGTCGACCCGAACGGCCTTTCGGACGTGAACGTCACCGTGCTGTTCCGCAAGGGCGACGCGAAGGGCTACGCGGCGCTCGCCCGGGCCATCTCGAGTGAGGCCGGCGGAATCCCCCAGGCGCAGGTACGCGTCGTCGGACAAGCGCTGGTCGAGGTCAAGATCGGGGCCAGCCTGGTGCCGACGCTTTCGCAGAGCTTCGCCATCACCGCCGCGCTGATCTTCGTGGTCTTCCTCTTCGTCTTCCGCAGCGCGAGCGCGCGCCTCTTGGCGATGATCCCCTCCTTCTTCGCCATTCTCGCGACCTTCCTCGGCATGCGGCTGCTCGGCGTGTCGCTCAACCTGGCGACCATCCTCGTCGCAACCACCGTGCTCGGCACGACGGAGACCGACCAGGTCCACTTCTTCCATCACCTGCACGAGCGCGACGGGGCCCCGCTCGGCGAGGCGCTCTCCCACGCGCTGCGCGTGTCGGGCGGAGCGATCCTCTACGCGACGATCATCAACGCGGCGGGGTTTCTCGCCCTGGCCTTTTCGAGCTTCCCGCCGCTCCGCCAGTTCGGCATTGTCACCAGCTCCGCTTTCGTGCTCGCGCTGGTGGCAGATTTCACGGCGCTACCGGCGGGGCTGTGGCTGACGCGCCGCGGGCGTCTCGGCGCTAAAGTTTGAACACCGCCTTCAGCTCGGCGATCTGCGCTTCCGTCAACACGCGCGCGGGTTGCCCGCGCAAGAGCAGGAACAGCCTGGCGGTCTCCTCCAGCTCCTCCATGGCGTACACGGCGGCTTCCAGGGTCGGGCCGGAGACGACCGGACCGTGGTTGGCAAGCAGCACCGAGCTGTGTTTTCCCGCGAGCCCACGGATCGCGTCGCCGAGCTTGGGGTCGCCGGGCCGGTGATAGGGGATGAGCGGCAGCCGGCCGATCTTCATCACGAAGTACGGGGTCAAGGGCGGAATGCAGCTCGCCGGATCCAGGCCGGTCATGCAGGAGACGGCCGCGGCGTGGGTCGAGTGCAGGTGGACGATGGCGCCGGCGCCCGATTCGTAGAGGGCGAGATGAAGGAAGGCCTCCTTGGAGGCCGGGTCGCCCGAGACGAGCTTGCCGTTGCGATCCAGCTTGGAGAGGCGGGCCGGGTCGAGCCTTCCCAGCGACGAGTTGGTGGGCGTGAACAGCCAGCCGTCGTCGAGGCGTACGCTGATGTTGCCGCTGCTTCCGGCGGTCAGCCCGCGGTCGAAGATCGATTTACCGAATTCGCAAATCTCTTCCCGGACCCGGCTCTCGTTCATCGCAATACCGCCCATGATTTGAGGAAGAAGTCCCGCGTCCCGAAGTTGCCGGACTTGAGCGCCAGCGCCAGAGGGGCGTCGTCCAGGCTGGTCGTCCAGGGAACGCCCGGATCGATCTGCGGTCCGATGCGCAGGCCGGTGATTCCGAGTGCGCTCACCACCGCGCCGGACGTTTCCCCGCCCGCCACGATGAGCTGTCGCGCGCCCAGCCGGACGAGCCCCCGTGCGACGGCCGCGAGCGCGTTCTCCACCAGCTGGCCGGCCTGCTCGACACCGAGGCGGGCCTGGATCGCCTTCACTGCCTCTGGCGCCGCGGTGGCGTAGACGAGGACCGGTCCGCGCGGCAGCAGCGGGGCGGCCCAGTCGAGCGCCCCCTTCACCACGTCTTCGCCGGCGGCGAGCCGCCCGGGATCCACGCGGAACCCCGGGACGCCCCGCTCGAGGGCGAAAGCCACCTGACCTTGGGTCGCGGTCGAGCAGCTTCCAGCGATGACCGCGCGCAATCCGCCCACTTCGGGCAGCGCGCTCGCCGCGGCCTGCGCAGCCGCCGGCCGGAAATTCGGCGCGAGCCCCAGCGCCAGACCTGAACCGGCAGTCACCAGGCGAAGGTTGGCGCACGCGGCGCCCAGGTACGAGAGGTCCTGGTTGGAAGTCGCATCGACGATCGCGATCTCGAAGCCCTGCTGCTGCAGTGCGGAGAACCGCTCGAGGATCGCGTCAGGCCCTCCGGCGACGGCGTCATGGGTCACGAGGCCCACCTTCCGGCGGGTCTGCCGCTGCAGCACGCGGACGAGGTTCGAATCGGCCATCGGCGTGAGCGGATGGTTCCGCATGCCGCTCTCGCTCAGGAGCACGTCCCCGACGAACAGGTACCCCTTGAAGATGGTGCGCTGGTTTTCCGGGAAGGCCGGGCAGGCGATGGTGAATCGCGTCCCGAGCGCGGTCATGAGGGCAGAGGTCACCGGGCCGATGTTGCCTTCATCGGTGGAGTCGAAGGTCGAGCAATACTTGAAGTAGAACCGCTCGCAGCCTGCGTCCCGCAGCCATTGCAGCGCGGCGAGCGACTCTTCGATCGCTTCCGCCGGCGGAGAAGTGCGCGACTTCAGCGCGACGACGATCGCGTCCACGTCGGGAGGAGGCTGCCCCCGGGGAACGCCGATCATCTGCACCGTGCGGAGCCCGCCTCGCACCAGCATGCCGGCGAGGTCGGTGGATCCGGTGAAATCGTCTCCGATGCAGCCGAGCCGTGGAGTCATGGCCGCTTTGTCGACTCGAGATGCAGATGCCCTCGGCCATCTCCTATCATACGCTCGGAGCGCATTCTCGACGGCGAGGACCGCCATGCACATCGTCATCACCGGCGGGGCAGGATTCCTCGGGAGCCGCCTCGCCCGTGAGCTCCTGCGGCGGGGCAAGCTCACCGGCATGGACGGCCGTTTGCGGGAGATCAGCCGGATCACGTTGCTCGACCTGTTTCCCGCCCGCGGCTTCGAGGACCCGCGCATCGTCGTGAAAGCGGGAGACGTGGCCGACCCCGCAGTGCTGGCCGACGCCGTCACGCCCGACACGGACTCGATCTTCCACCTCGCCGCGGTGGTGAGCGCGCAAGCGGAGGCCGAGTTCGATCTCGGGATGCGCATCAATCTCGACGCCACCCGGCTCATCCTCGAGCGCGCCCGCCAGAACGGGAACCGGCCGCGAGTCGTCTTCACCAGCTCCGTCGCGGTGTTCGGAGGGCCGCTTCCCGCCAAGGTCCCCGACTCGACCCCGCTCATGCCGCAAAGCTCCTATGGCACGCAGAAGGCGATGGGCGAATTGCTCGTCAGCGACTACAGCCGGCGCGGGTTCGTCGATGGCCGTGCGCTGCGGATGCCGACCATCTCGGTGCGTCCGGGTGCGCCCAACAAGGCCGCCTCGAGCTTCGCCAGCGGGATCATCCGCGAGCCGCTGGATGGGAAGGAATCGGTCTGCCCGGTCGCGCCTGGGACCGTCATGTGGCTCATGTCACCGCGCAAGGCGATCGAGGGCCTCCTCCACGGTCACGAGATCGACGGCGCCGCGCTCGGTTCCACCCGTAGCGTCAGCATGCCCGGCCTCTCCATCAGCGTGGGAGACATGGTGGCCTCGCTCGAGCGCGTCGCCGGCAAGGAGGTGTCGGCGCTGGTGCGGTGGCAGCTCGATCCCGCCCTCGACCGGATCGTGGCGACCTGGCCGGGCGACTTCTCGACCCCTCGCGCCGACTCGTTAGGCTTCCAGCGCGACCAGAGCTTCGACGACATCGTGCGCGCCTACATGGCGGACGATCGGCCGCGCGGCCCCGCGATACGATGACGTCGACGTCCGGCTACCGGTACTTGCGCGGGCTCGCTCGGGCCCGGCCGGCGTCGGGCGCGATGAGACCGTACTTTCTCATCTTCGCGTAGAGGGTGTTCTTGGCCACCCCGAGCGCCTGCGCCGCGCGAGTGACGTTACCCGCGCAGCGATCGAGAGCCTCGGCACAGGCCCGCGACTCCAGCTCATCGAGGGAAAGGATGGTGTCCGACGGAGCGCTCCGCACCGCCGGGCGAGGCGTCGCGGCCTGCTGCAGCGCGTGTGGGATCCGGGAGATGACGTTGTCGCCCGCGGGGAGGAGGCTCACTTCGCTCTCCACCACGTTGCAGAGCTCGCGGATGTTCCCCGGCCAGTCGTACGCCTCGAATGCCGAGGCCACGGCGGGCGAAAGCGTGATCGGCCCGCGGCGCGTCTGCTCCGCGTAGGTGCGCAACTGGTGCTGAGCGAGGCGCAAGATGTCGCCCTTGCGCGCCCGCAGCGACGGGATCTGGAGATGGACCACGCGGATGCGGTGGTAGAGGTCGAGACGGAAGCTCCCGAGCGCGACCGCCTCCTCGAGGTCGCGGTGGGTGGTGGCGATGACCCGGGCTCGCACCGGCACGTCCGAGACCGATCCGAGCCGCTGCACGACCTTTTCTTGCAGTACGCGGAGCAGCTTTCCCTGGAGCTCCGTGGGCATGTCGCCGATTTCGTCGAGCAGCAAGGTTCCCCGCCCGGCCAGCTCGAACTTGCCCGGTCTGCCCGAGGCGCGAGCGCCGGTGAAGGTGCCGCCCTCGTAACCGAACAGCTCGCTCTCCACCAGTTCGCGGGGGATCGCGGTGACGTTCACGCCCACGAAGGGCGCCGCGGTCCGGCCGGAAGCGTTGTGGATGGCCTGGGCGAGGAGCTCTTTCCCGGTGCCGCTCTCGCCGGTGATGAGGATGGGCAGGTCGGAGGTTGCGGCCTGCCGCGCGGTGGCGAGCAACTCGAGGAACGCGGGATCTTCACCGACGAGCCGGTCGAAGGTGAAGCGCGCCATCGATCCGACCAGGCGCTTCGCCGCGATGTGCTCGCTCGCGACGTCGCGGAGAACGGCGATGGTCCCGCCTTCGTAAGGATGGGCGCGCACCACCATCTCGCCGTGCGGCAAGGAGACGGTCCGAGCGGCGCTCAGCGAAGGCGCAAGGGCGGCCGCGAGAGCGGCGAGGCCAGGGATGTCGCCCAGCTTGCGGCCAATCGCTTCGCCGCGCTGCACACCGAGGGCGGCGGCCGCGAGCTGGTTGAGCGAACGTACCCGTCCGGTGGGATCCACGGCGATTACGCCGTCCGGGATGACGGCGAGGGTCGCCGCGTCCCGCGCGGCGGTCTCACGCAGCGAGGCGCGGGAGCGGGTCCGCAGGAGCGAAGAGGTGGCGAAGGAAGCGTAGAGGGCGAGCTGCTCGAGATCGCGCTCGCCGATGCTGGCGCCTGGCGCATCGCGCGCGACGACCACGGCGAGCCGTTCCTCCGGCGCACCGACCCTGGCGGCGGCGATCGGCTCGTTCTTGGCGTGCTCGCGCGGGGCGCGTGTCGAAAAAGCGTCGCGCACCCGCTCGGCAATCGCCGGGCCGGTCCCCGCCGGAGCGGCGCCGATGGTTGCGATGGTTTCCAGCGACCCGTCGTCCCGCAGGCGTACGACCTGGGCTCCGGTGCCCGGGCACACGACCAGCGCGAGCCTGGGTAGCGCCGCGACCAGTTCGTCGTAGCCGTCGAACGAGGCGAGCTCGTGCGTCGCCGCGGCGAGCTCTCCCACACGGGACGTTTCGGTAATCGAATGCTCGAGCGCGGCGGAGAGGTGCTCTTCCGCTTTCGATACCGTCGCCAGGGCGCCTTGCATCTCTTCATGGACCTGGCAAGGCCGGCCCTCGCGGCAGGAAACGCACCGGGTTTTCACTGCGCGCTGCAGCGCCTTCCCGTGTTGCCGGAGATCGCCGACCATCGCGATGGCGGGCCGGTTGGCACGATGCAGGAGACGCCGCTCGAGAGAGGCCCAGGGGCGCCGGAGCGTTTGCAGGGAGGCCGGACCGCCGGCCCCGGCGAGCAACGATTGCGCCCGTGCCAGCCAGCGCCCCGGCGACCCGGCGGGATCGAGGCCCGCCTGCAAGGCGCGCTCGAAATAGGCGAGGGCCAGATCGCGCAACGCGCCCATCACGGCGAGGCGGTTGATTGCCTTGTCCAGATCGAGTGCGGCGGAGCGCGCGTCTCCGGTCCGGGCGAAGCAAAGGCGGGCGCGCAAGACGTCGATCCGGGCAGCGAGGATCCCGGAGCAGTTTCCCGCCAGC
>Ga0209474_10000368_pt1 | contig 50780 bp, 48 predicted proteins | sample GraSoiAngelo_145_FD_185902 | JGI IMG/M metagenome (GOLD analysis project Ga0209474, IMG submission 185902) | Grasslands soil microbial communities from the Angelo Coastal Reserve, California, USA - 14_1009_05_20cm (SPAdes) (version 2) | ecosystem: Environmental > Terrestrial > Soil > Grasslands...
GCACGGATCTGTGAGGGCCTCGGGGTGAAATTCCCCGGGGCTACTCGGCGCGTCAGGTCAACTGGCGTCCCTACCGCGACCGCTGGAATTCAGTTTCCCGACTGACACAAAAGTGACTTTCTGCTACGCCTTGACCTAGAACGCGCAAAGCGAGTGACCAGGAGCAAGTCATTGCCGCCCTGATTCTCGCTTGACAAGCCAGCGATTGGGCGCGATTCTACGTCTAGTCAGACTAGTTAGTATGACGGAGAAAATATGCCCAAGACTTCCAATAAACATACTCAAGGAGTTGGAGTCCGGAAGACACGCAGCCTGAAGCCTGCCGAACCTTCCTGGCAGATTCAAACGGCAAAAGCCCGGTTTAGTGAGGTATTTCGGCGGGCTCGGACCGAAGGCCCCCAACTCATTACGCGGCAAGGCAAGGAAGGTGTGGTGATGATTTCTGACGAGCAATACGAACAGCTTGTCGGCAAGTCTCATCAGCCGAAGAGTATTGTGCAGTTCTTCCGAGAGTCACCGCTTGTCGGAGTCGATCTGAACTTGGAGCGCGAGAAGGATGAGGGGCGGCGAGAAATCGAACTATGAGTGGATATTTGCTGGACACAAACTGCATCTCCGAGCTTGTGCGCCTCAAGCCCGAGCCGAGCGTGATAGCCTGGATGCAGGCTACAGAGGAGACCTTGCTCTACCTAAGCGTTCTGACTCTTGGAGAGATTCGAAGGGGGTTGGCAGGACTACCTCAGGGCAAGCGGCAAACACATCTGGAAACATGGCTGGAGATAGAATTGCGGGCTCGTTTTGCCGGCAGAATTCTGCCGATCGATGTCCTGGTCGCGGATAGGTGGGGCCTACTGGCAGCCAGCGCAAAAAGAGAGGGGAAAACGCTGTCGACGATCGACGGCCTGCTAGCGGCGACCGCGCTTCACCACAATTTGACGGTCGTCTCGCGCAACGTCAGCGACTTTGCAACCACGCGAGTGCAAGTGTTGAACCCATGGAAAGCATAATGACTCGGTCTGGATTGGCTTAGAAGACGCGGCGCAGAAACGATGGCGCGAAGTCTATCGAGGTCCTTCGCTGTATCACGTCTCACAGACATCCGCAAGCTAACTAATCGTGCATCCAGAGAGCATAGACCCGGCGCGGGCAGCTATCGCGCAGCACTGCGGTGCATTCACGCTCGAACCCGTCACGCAGGCTGGGAAAACCACGTATCTTGCTCACGGCAAAGTAGATTTCTTCGAGAATGGCGCGAACGGGTGGTGCCGGGGGCCCGGTTTGCACCATTCGCGCCACGGAATTCTCGCTGCCGGTGGCAGCCTGACGCACGTTTTGGCTTCCAGACCGGGTGCTTCGATTCTGCCACTGCATGATCCGCATCACGTCGAACCGTGACCGTGGTCACTGACTTCGCGATGCAAGCAGACGTAAGAAGGACGCGTAGAAGGACACTGAGTGCCGAGGGAACGGGCCGTTGAGGCTGCCGGGAACGGTGAAAAACGGCAAAACCTGCGGCTGTGCCGAGCGGCAAGTATCGTGGCCGGACCAAGGCTAGACCTGGCAGAGCCAGTGCCCTTCGATCAAAGGCAGCGGTGAGGCCCGAAGTCCAAGTGAAGCGCCAATGGGTTCGACGCAGCGGCCCTTCAGGCCGGGAAAATGCTTCGCCGCCCGCCGCTGCCTTCGAATGGTGAAAGGACGCCTCTGGTGAGGCGGCATTCAATCGAGGAGGATGTCATGAGAAATCTGTATACCAATGAAAGGTTGTTCGAGGATTTGTTTGGTTTTCGACGCGAGTTCGACGAGATGTTCCATCGCATTCTGACCGGGAAGCCCTGGAGTCTTGAGCTGCCGGAGTTCAAGAAGACCTTCAACATTACTCCCGCGGTGGAAGCGTATGTGGACAAAGAAGCCAAGAAATATGTTTGCCGCGTGACGCTGCCGGGAATTGAGCCGAAGGAACTGCAGATCCATGCCCAGGCGAACGTGCTGACGATTCGCGGGGAGAGGAAGCTCACTCACACCACGAAAGAGATCGAGCTCATGGAAGGGGAGATCGTCTATGGCGTCTTCGAGAGGACTCTCGAGCTGCCAGAGGGTGTGAACGTCGAGAAGCTGACTGCCGAGTATGTGAATGGCGTGTTGGAGATCACGGCACCTGTTGCCGCAGCGGCCTTGCCGCGTAAGATTGAAATTAAGACGACGGCACCATTCGCCAAGCAAATCGCTGCATAAGCGGCGGGCAACGCAAACGGCCCGGAGCTGCAACGGTTCCAGGCCGTTTTCTATTTGGCGCGAGCGCTGCCCCGCACTTTTGGAACTAGACACTAGGGCGCAACGCGGCGGCATGCTTGGGTTCCGATCTCTCTCAGGAGCAGATCGAACCGCGAGTGAAGATTTCGGCGCGAAAGCCCACCTGGTGTCGACCTCCATCTTTTCAACAGGTAGGCTGGAATGCTCTCGCTGTTGAGTGACCAGCGTCACGCAGGGGAGTGAGCCCCATCACAGCCAAATGGAAGGCCAAGGATGTAGTTGTAAGAGTGTGGAAGCGGCCCGGAGAAGCATCCGGGAGCTAGCTCTCTGAATAATCTTTTGCTTGTAATCGGATTCTCGCGGGTCGCTGAAATGGCGCTGTTTCAGGCTCAGACCCCGGTCCTCCTGGAGCTGGCGCTGGAAAGGAGCGACTATGAAATACATCCTCATTACGACGATGATGGTGGCCGCCGTTCTCGTCGTGGTAGGGCTCCGTCTCGCTCTGCCAACTTAACTTATCTAAGGTTTCGAGGAAAGAGGCTTGTCTCATGTCCGGAAACGCACCAGCCTGCGGCAGTACGCGTCGCAGCGGGAAAGGCGGCCCTTGAGGCAACAATTGGGAACGAGCAACTGAGGTTGAGTGAATGCTCGCGATGGCCTGAAAAGGAAGCCTGTGGGCAAGAGTGTTTGGCGCAAATTCAAGAAGCGCCAAAGGCCTGCCTGGTTTGGACGATCATAAACCGCTGGTACCAGGGACAGAAGTGCGTGTACTGCCACAAACCGTTCGGAGAAATCCACTGGGACGATCATCCGCCAGCGCTACTGGATTCCGAGCGCAAGACTGTTGAATGGAACAATGTTCCTGCCGAAAAGCTACAGGAAGTGTTGGGGACACACTGGCCCGTTTGCTGGAGCTGCCACATGGCCCAACCTTTCGGCGCGAACATCCCGAATTGGTGGTGGATCGGTCCGAGAGCCCACTGCGCATGAGCATCTTAAAGTAGATGAAACAGCTTGGGTGATGAAAGTCACGTCGCAAGGGAAGGGGGGAGCACATGCCAGAGGATAATCGCGATGTCTTGGAGGTTTTGAAGTCTGAGTTGCGCTTCGTGGAAAATGGCGGGTATGGAGCGTCGCCAAGGACGAGGTGGAGACCACAGTTTATTCTGGAAGACTCACCGGCCTGCCCGAATTACGGCAGCAAACAAGACATGCTCCCGTGTAGCGAGTGTGTCTTGATGCGCTTCGTCCCACGGGATTGCTGCGGTGTGAGGATTCCGTGCCGGCACATTGCTCTCGATGTCGAAGGATACACAATTGATACGTTCTATCGGTTGGGCACACAGGAAGAACTGGAAGCCGCCTGGGCAGGTTGGCTTCGCAAGACTATCCAGCAGCTCGAAGGGGAGAGTGCGCAACAGCAAAGGGAATCTCGAGCCCCCAAACCTAGCTATTCGGCTGCGGTCGCAGGTGGGTAGCTCCCACGGCCGAAAGGGGGTACTGATCATGTTCTGTCCAGTCAATTACGGGCGCAAGACCGTTTAGAACCAGATTCCTGGCCGCGTGGCTCAAAGATTGAAGTGGTGTAGGATTCCCTTGCTTCACATATGAGTCCCATCTCGTACACCGACCGCGAACAGCCAGCCGTGACATCACTCCCGCCGACCGGACTATCTTCACGGGAAGCGATTGAGCGCCTTACGCAATACGGGCCTAATGAGCCAGCGCCAATCAAGCGTGGCGCTGCAATCACTGAGTTACTCCTCCTGTTTTTCAATCCTCTGGTCATCATTCTGCTTATCGCGAGCCTGGTATCACTCATCCTCGGAAACGCAGCGGACGCCGTAATCATCTTTGTCCTGGTTTTGCTCGGCGTTTCGATCAATTTCGCTCAGACCTACAGGTCGCAGCGAGCCATTGCCAAACTCCGGGAGGGTGTCACTCCGACAGCGACTGTTCTGCGTGACGGGACGTGGCAGGAAATCAATAGACGAGAAGTCGTACCGGGTGACCTCGTGCGTGTTTCTGCCGGAGACCTGATACCAGCCGATGGGAAACTCATCGAGGCAAGCGACCTTTATGTCCAGCAAGCTGCCTTGACGGGCGAATCGTTGCCGGTTGAGAAATCCGCAGCCGTGCGGGAAGGGAGCGCGACCAAGGGTCCTGAATCGCCGACTCTGATTTTTCTTGGGACCTCGGTTGTGAGCGGCACGGGAACAGCCGTGATTGTCACCACGGCTTCTCGAACTGCGTTCGGAGCCATCGCCGAGCGGCTCGTCATGCGACCGGAAGAAACGGAATTCGAGCACAGCATGAAGCGGTTCGGCTTGCTGATTACGCGGTCTGTCTTCTTCCTGGTTTTGTTCATCTTAGCGGTCCGAGTGGCATTACATAAAGACGCGTATGAATCTTTCGTTTTCGCCGTTGCGCTGGCCGTCGGCCTAACCCCTGAATTTCTTCCCATGATCACTTCGGTCACTCTCGCGCGCAGCGCGGTTCGCATGGCTCGAGAGCAGGTCGTCGTCAAGCATCTTCCCGCGATTCAGAATTTCGGCACCATTGACGTGCTCTGCAGCGACAAGACCGGCACGCTCACGACCGGTCAGATGATGCTGAGCTCTTCAGTCGATTATCTAGGAAAGCCGTCGGATCGCCCAGTTACCCTCGCCTACCTGAACAGCAAGTTCGAAACGGGGATTCGCAGTCCGCTGGATGCCGCCATCTTGAAGACAGAGCACGCCCACGCGGGCTTGTATGTAAAGCGCGGCGAGATCCCGTTCGACTTTGTCCGGCGGCGTCTCTCCATTGTCGTGGAGAAGAAGGAGAGCGAGGTATGTGATCGGCTTCTCATCACCAAGGGCGCGCCAGAAGGAATTCTCCGACTCTCCGATTCTTATGAAATCGAGGGCCGCGTTGTTTCGTTCGAACCGGATTCCCGCCACCGCTCCGGAAGACGTTTGATGAGCTGAGCGAACAGGGGTTTCGTGCGCTTGGCGTCGCTTATCGCAAGATAGAAGCTCAGGACGGTTTCACTGTCGCGGACGAGCACTCACTGATCTTTGCGGGCTATCTTGCATTTGCCGACCGCCGAACCCCGATAGCGCGGCGTCCATTGAGGCACTGAAGCGCGATGGCGTGCAGGTGAAAATTCTGACGGGAGATAACGAACTTGTGGCCCGGCATGTTTGCGAACAGGTTGGACTGGAGAATCCGACGATCGTTCTCGGCGAAGAACTCGAACAGATGAGCGACCCCGCACTCCAGCATTTGGCCGAGGAAAGCACCGTGTTCGCGCGCGTTACGCCGATGCAGAAGCACCGGATTATCCACGCGCTGAAACACCGCGGCCACGTGGTTGGCTACCTCGGTGACGGAATCAACGATGCCCCTTCGCTGCATTCGGCGTATGTGGGTATATCCGTCTCGTCGTCGGCGGATGTCGCGCGGGATACAGCTGAAATCATCCTGCTTAAGCCGGGCCTCCAGATTCTCCATAAAGGCATCATCGAAGGCCGGCGCGCATCTGCAAATGTTTTGAAGTATCTCCTGATGGGCACGAGCTCAAATTTCGGCAACATGTTCAGCATGGCCGGAGCGTCGGCCTTGCTTTCTTTTCTTCCCATGCTCCCCACGCAGATCCTGCTGAACAATTTTCTCTACGACACGGCCCAGATTACGATCCCTTCCGACAATGTGGACAAGGACTACGTGCGTATTCCGCGTCGCTGGGACATGCGCCTGATCCGAAACTTCATGATTTTCATTGGACCGATCAGCTCAATCTACGACTTCCTCACGTTTTACGTTTTGCTTTACTTTTTCCACGCCAGCCAGGTGGAATTCCACACCGGGTGGTTTGTGGAATCGCTGGCTACGCAGACGCTTGTGCTCTTCATCATCCGCACGACCGGAAATCCCCTGAAAAGCCGCCCGAGTGTTCCTCTCACAATCACCACGATTGTGATCGTGATGATCGGTGTCCTGATTCCTTACGCGCCTCTCGCGCGCGACCTCGGGTTTACGGCGCTCCCCGGGCCTTTCTATAAGTTCCTGGCGATTTCGACTGCGACTTACTTATTTCTCGTTGAATTGGCGAAACGCAGGCTCTTTGCACGGGCCCAGATCTGACCTCCGTTTTGCCCGGGTGCGACGAACCGCAAAGTCACCCCTTTGCCGGCACGGACAATTCTTCCTCGATCTCCACAGCCGGGAAGAGGGCGACCTTGCACTGAAGCGACCGCGCGACGAGGCACGATTTCTCGGCCTTCTCTAGAAGGCGAACGGCCCGGTCATGATCTTCTTCTTTTCGGACGGTGACGGCGGGCCGCAATCGAATCTCTGTAAAGCGCCAACCGGTGTCCTGTTTGGTGAGTACACCTTCTGCGGCCAATTGTAGAGAATCAAATTCCAGGCGCGAGGTCTGTGCCATGCCTTCAAAGGTGCTGATGAAGCAGCTGGCCACAGCAGCGACAAGAAAATGTTCTGGAGTCCACCGGCCGACCTCACCTTGGAATTCAGGCGGCGGGCTAAACGATATGGCCGGCAGGATTCCTTCGGCATGGACGACGCCGTTGCGTCCCCCTGCGCCGATAGCTTCAACACGATATTCGTGAATGGATTCCATTCCGTCCTCCTCGAATGTGACGGCGGAGATCAATTCGAACTCAGCCCGCGTCATGGGTCCAACGCTAGCAAAGAAACTCTGGGGACTCTGTGATCTGAGTCACGGTCGAAAGTGATGGCCGTCACAGCGAGATGAGCACGTGAAGTCGTATTCAGGAGGGCAGAGGAGGTGGCCCATGAAAGCGGTTCAAGCAAGAACGAGAATTACAGTGAAGAACATTTTGTTCGCAACGGACTTTTCACCAGCAGCGAACGCAGCCGCACCGATTGCGATCGAAATCGCGCAGCGTTATGGCGCAAAGGTGTATGGCGTGCACGTGAATCGATTCGACGACTACACGGCTGCTGCACCCAACGCCTGGGCAGCGATGGCTGAGGCAGCGGAGAAGGAGACCAAAGAAGATGCCGGACGCCTGAATGAACAGCTCCAGTGCATCGAACACGAAGTCGTGCTCGGCGAAGGCAACATTTGGGAAGTGGTATCCGGCCTGATCAAAGAGAAGGAAATTGACCTGGTCGTGCTGGGAACGCGCGGGCGCACGGGACTTGGAAGGGCGATACTCGGTTCGGTTGCCGAACAGATTCTTCGGCAATCGCCGTGCCCGGTGCTCACGGTTGGCCCGCATGTGAACCTTTGGTCTGACGAATACGCAAAGATGCGTGAAATCCTGTACGCCACAGATCTGACGGCTGACTGCCCAACTGCGGCTCCCTACGCCATATCTCTGGCGCAGGAGAACCAAGCACATCTCGTGTTGCTGCACGTGATCGAAGACGCGAAGGCAGGGGATCTGGTGGACAGCCCAGAAGTGGTGGATCTCAAGGAGCGAAAGCTGCAGCAATTGGTTACGGAGCAAGCCGGATTGTGGTGCGACCCTACCTACATCGTCGAGCAGGGACCAGCGGCAGAGAAGATCCTGGACGTTGCGAAACGGCGGCATACGGATCTGATCGTGATGGGAGCCCGGCCGGCAAAAGGGCTTGCAACGCATCTGAACATCGGAACGGTCCACAACGTTGTTTCGCAGGCAACGTGCCCAGTCCTCACGGTTCGTGGATGAAGCGCACCGCGCCATCACACCGGCATCAGAGGCGGTGAAACACAAGGGGGTTGAGGCTGCAGCGAGTTCTCGTGAAGTTCGCTGGCCTCAAACCTCGGCAGGCGAGAGAATGCAGATTCTGAACGCTGGCGTGCTCTATTTCGCAGTCGTTTTCGGAGCGGGATTCATCTTTGGCCCCATCCGCATTCTGTGGATCGCCCCGCGACTCGGCTCAAGAATGGCCGAACTCTTGGAAATGCCCATCATGCTCGCGATCGCAATTGTGACAGCACGGTGGATCGTTCGGAGACTCGCTGTGCCTCCAACACCATCGAGTCGGCTCGGTATGGGTGGCATCGCACTTAGCCTACTGCTAATCGCAGAATTTACTCTTGTGCTCTGGCTTCGAGGTCTCTCGATCAAGGAGTCCCTTGCTGCCCGAGATCCCGTAGCGGGAACAGTCTACTATGTGGCGCTCGGAGTGTTTGCCGTCATGCCGCTTCTAGGAGGGTGTCGGAGAGAACAAATCTTCGACGAAGAATCAATAACTTGCAGACGTACCTCTGTCCGTAACTTATTGATTTCACGTACGACAACATCTATTCCCGACAGGCTCCTAGTGGCGAGAAGATCGGCCGGGGCGACCTGACTACACAGGTGTGGTGTTTTGATTTAGATCACCCTCGCGTGGCCCTGGCTTCTTGCTGAAATCAGGCGCCAACAGTCTCGGGCGATAGCCCAGTCTTCTTGAGCGTGCACGACTAACACGCGAACTGTTGAATCGGAAAGCGAGATTTCCTGGTCCACAGATGCCTGCGCATTCTTCGCGGCGTCGAGTTTCAGACCAAGAAATCCGAAGTTGGCACAAGCTGAAATTCGCACCTCAGGCGAATTTTCTCCAATCCCAGCGGTGAAGACCAGAGCATCTATTCCGCCCAACACCGCAATCATCGCGCCGATACCAGCTTGAAGGCGATGCACGAAGACCTCAAAAGCCAGCTTGGCCCGTGGATGGCCATCTTTCATCGCGGCCACGATCTGCCGCATGTCACCTGAAATCCCAGAGATTCCCAACAGGCCTGATCTCGTGTTGAGCATCTCGTCGAGTTGCTGTCCCGCGAAGCCACCGTGTCGCATCAAGTAGGTCATTATACCGGGGTCCACAGAACCTGAGCGCGTTCCCATCATTAGCCCTTCTAGGGGCGTGAATCCCATCGTCGTATCGATGCTTCGTCCCTCGCGGATAGCCGCCAGAGAGCAGCCATTTCCTAAATGGCAGGTTACGAGTTTCAGCGATCGTACGTCCCTGGCCAGGAGTTGGGCGGTGCGCTCGGCGCAGTACTGATGATTGATTCCGTGAAATCCATAACGACGGATCCCCTGCGCGAGCCATTCGTAAGGGCCAGGGTATACGGCGGCTGGTTCCGGCAGTCGGCTGTGAAACCCGGTGTCGAATACAGCCACCTGGAGAACCGTGCCGATACGTTTTTCGACAATCTTGATTCCTTCCAACTCGGCGCGATTATGCAATGGCGCAAAGACGGACATGCGCGCGATAGCAGATTTCACTTCCGGTGTGATGGCGGTTGCCTCCTGGAGGCTTTTACCACCGTGCACCACACGATGACCTACTACGTCGATTTCGGAAGGCGCAGAAAGTACACGCAGCCTTTCACTCCATAACGTATCCAACAGACGTTCGATGGCATCCGAGCGCGACGCAACCTTGACGCGATCTTTCAGCTGCGACCCCTGTGAATTCTGTGCCTGGATATCAGCATGATCGCCGTTCCATTCGATCTTGCCTTCCCAGGCTGGTGCAGGCGGATGTGCAGGAAGGGTCTTTCCGATGTCGTACAGGGAGCTCTTCTGGCTGCTGGAACCTGAATTGAGTACAAGGATTTTCATAGCCTAATGAGGCCATTTCCAATCCCGGATTTCCGGCAAGTCGTCTCCATGTTCGCAAATGTATTGTTTGTGCTCAACGAGCTTGTTACGCAGGAACTGTTTGAAATGTCCGGCGACGCGTTGCAAGCGAGGGACGCGGTCGACCACATCGCCTGCTAGATGAAATCGATCCAAATCGTTGAGCACCGTCATATCGAACGGAGTCGTCGTCGTTCCTTCCTCTTTGTATCCGCGAACGTGCAAGTTGTCGTGATTCGTGCGCCGATAAGTCAGGCGGTGAATCAGCCAAGGATAGCCGTGGTAGGCGAAGATGACCGGCTTGTCGGTCGTGAAGATCGAGTCGAACTCACGGTCGGAGAGGCCGTGAGGATGTTCGGTTGAGGGTTGAATTGTCATCAAGTCAACCACATTGACGACGCGGACTTTTATGTCTGCAAAATGCTGGCGCAGCAGGTCTACGGCGGCGAGTGTCTCCAGTGTTGGGATGTCTCCGGCACAGGCCATCACCGCGTCCGGATCGGTTCCCTCGTCATTGGAGGCCCACTGCCAGATTCCAATTCCATTTGTGCAATGCTCGATGGCACGTTCCATGTCGAGCCACTGCAATGCCGGTTGCTTTCCAGCAACTATAACGTTGACGTAGCTTCGGCTTCGAAGGCAGTGGTCAGCTACTGAAAGCAGTGTGTTTGCGTCAGGAGGCAGGTACACGCGGACAATATCCGCCTTCTTGTTCACAACGTGGTCGATGAAGCCAGGGTCCTGGTGGGTGAAGCCGTTGTGGTCTTGCCGCCAGACGTGTGACGTCAGGAGATAGTTTAAGGATGCGATCGGACGGCGCCAGGGAATATTTCGCGTCACCTTCAGCCACTTCGCGTGCTGATTGAACATGGAGTCCACAATGTGGATAAAGGCTTCATAGCAGGAGAAAAATCCGTGACGGCCGGTGAGCAAATAACCCTCGAGCCAGCCCTGGCACATATGCTCACTCAGGACTTCCATCACCCGGCCGTCCCTCGAAAGGTGTTCGTCGGTAGGAAGCATTGGCTCTATGAAGACTTTATCGGTGACTTCGTAGAGCGCATCGAGTCGGTTCGAGGCTGTCTCATCAGGACCAAATACTCGGAAATTCTTCGAGTCCGCATTGCGTTTCATGACATCGCGCAGGAGATTTCCAAGGACTCGAGTTGCCTCCGCTGTCTCAGTGCCCGGCTTCGATACTTTCACCGCATATTCGCGGAAGTCCGGCATAACAAGGTGTTTGAGCAACAGCCCACCATTCGCGTGCGGGCTGGCTCCCATCCTGCGTGTGCCACTCGGCGCGAGTTCCGCTAGTTCTGGAACCAGCTTGCCGTTTCCATCGAACAGTTCTTCTGGGCTGTAGCTCTTCAACCATTCTTCCAATATCTTCACGTGGTCAGGGTGGGACACAAAATTCGTAACGGGGACTTGGTGCGCGCGCCATGTGTCTTCGACAGGTTTTCCATCAACTATCTTTGGTCCGGTCCAGCCCTTCGGCGTTCGCAGGATGATCATTGGCCACACTGGAAGTCCGGCTGACCGTCCCGCGCGGGCGTCATTCTGGATGGCGTGGATTTCCTCGATGACCGTGTCGAGCGTATGCGCCATGAGTTGGTGCATGGTCTCCGGCTCATGGCCTTCCACAAAATACGGTTTGTACCCATACCCGGTGAAAAGCTGAGTCAACTCCGCATTATGTAGACGGCTTAGTACGGTCGGATTCGCGATCTTGTATCCGTTCAAGTGCAGAATGGGAAGAACAGCGCCGTCGCGAACGGGATTCAGAAACTTGTTCGAATGCCAACTGGCTGCGAGTGGACCCGTCTCGGCTTCACCGTCACCGACCACGCAGCAAACCAGCAGGCCTGGGTTGTCAAAAGCTGCTCCGTATGCATGAGCAATGGAGTAGCCCAGCTCGCCTCCTTCATGGATCGACCCCGGCGTCTCGGGGGCGACATGGCTTGGGATGCCTCCGGGGAACGAGAACTGTTTGAACAGTTTCCTCAGGCCCTCTTCGGTCTGTGCAATGTGAGGATAGAATTCGCTGTAAGTGCCCTCCAGGTAGGTGTTGGCGACTAAACCGGGACCGCCGTGACCTGGACCGGTTACATAAATGACGTTCAGATCGTGCTTCTTGATCAGCCGGTTGAAATGAACGTAGATGAAATTCAGCCCTGGTGTCGTGCCCCAGTGACCCAGTAGGCGTGGCTTGATATGCTCGAACTTCAACGGCTCGCGAAGCAAGGGATTGCCATACAGATAGATCTGCCCTACGGAGAGGTAGTTCGCGGCACGCCAGTAGGCGTGCATCTTGCGCAGTTCTTCCTTGGATAGAGGCTGTTTGGATTCATGAAGCCTTGCTGAACTTGTAGGTGCCGCTGAAGCCATAACAGTGCCTCCGTATTTTGGTTCGAAGCCACTCACTACTGGCCGAGCAAGAAAAGTCCTCTCATCGCAGAGGCCACGATCCAATCTTATCCCCAAGAATTTGAATAGGCCATTACAACTAGGGGCGGCCCAGAACTGTGTACTCTGAGCGAGAAGAATGCGTGGGGTTAGGGAACGAGTGGAGCGGCGCGTTCACACGAGCACCGGCCCGTCGCTAAGCCGCCACACCCACTAAGTTGCCGACAACTCCGTGTGAGCTTCCCCGACGGGGATTTCCGGCCAGAGCACCTTGAGCATGACGCCGTATCCTTCCTCGCACACCAGAGTGAAAACATGTGAGCAACGCTCGCACAACCAGTAATGTCTCACGCCGTGGACTCCGCCAGGCGAATCAGGTGTTGGATTATTCGCATTTACTGAAACCGGATCGGGCCGAAATCGGAAGAACTTGCCGCCTCCAGTCCAATGAAAGGCCGTCGGACACGCCGGGTTTGCACACTTGGCATGCTGCTTCTGGTACAGAGGAGTTCCTTTCGCCGTTCCGCTGCCGAAGGGCGGCTGTTTGCAGTGAGCCCGTCGAGCCGCTGCCCGTTCTTCTTCCAGACGCTGAATAGTGGCCCTCAGCCAGGTTCCAACCGTCTCTTCGGTCTCTTGTTGGTTGCCGTACCGGTAGAGTGAATCCAAGTTCTCCCCCGATGTGTTGAACGGAATGTGGCGGCAGGGAATCTTCTCGGAGCGGTGCTCGGGTGGCACCAGTTGCATCAGTACACAATCACTGCACGGAGCGGGATTCTCTTTGGAATCGTAGTTCATGCAAGTGAGAGAGTCTTCGAAAATATATTGAGGCCTCCAAGGAGTTCTCGGCGAACGCCCATAGCCTCCATCTTCGAGGAATTGAAGTTCGAACTTTAGAACTTCCAAGAGGTCGCGCTCATCCTTTTGCATTTTGCACCTCCCACGCAACTGAAAATATGCACTGAGCTGAGAGGGGGCTGCTGTAATCCCCGTCACGCGGCAGTGTGACGGCCATCACAGCCAGGGAACCTTCGGTCCCGGCAAAAATATGCGAATTGGTTGTCATCAAACGGAAGGCTGCGTATGCCAAGCGGGTTTCGTTTTGTGTCGCGTAGGCAGGGAGGTATACTCCGAGGCGGTGAACTCATGCGCGCCCTACGGCCAAGAAATTATTGAGAGCTGCCTGTCTTGCCCCCACCGCGAGGATCGCCTCTTTTGCAATCTTCCTCCACCTGCGGTGCAGAAGCTGGCGGCCATCACCTCGGCAGCGGCCTATCCGAAAGGTGCGACTCTTTTCGTGGAAGCGCAGTCACCGTGAGGGGTCTTCATTTTATGCAGTGGCAAGGTCAAACTGTCCACCTCGTCTGCCGACGGGAGAAGCCTCATTCTTAGGATCTCGGAAGCCGGAGAAGTTCTGGGCCTGCCCGCGACGGTCACGGGGAAACCTTACGAGCTGACGGCCGATGTAATCGAACCTACTCAGGCGAATTTCATCTCTCGCGAGGATTTCTTGCTTTTCTTGCGCGAGCACGGCGAGGCAGCACTGCGCGTGGCGCAGCAGCTCGGTGAAACCCACCATTCGGCCATCGCGGAAATGCGAACGATTGGTCTGTCTCATTCCGCAGGTGAGAAGTTGGCTCGTTTCCTGCTTGATCTCTCCGCAGACCATGACGAAGGAAAGGGTGAGGTGAAGCTCACCCTCACGCTCACGCACGAAGAAATCGCCCAGATGATCGGAGCCTCCCGAGAGACCGTGACGCGATTGTTCGCCGATTTCAAGAAGAAACAGCTCCTGCAAGTAAAAGGTTCGACTGTTATCATCAGGAATAGAGCCGGCCTCGAAAGCGTCCTCGGTTCCTAGCCTCCCATTTCCTTTTCTTCAAATCTACTTCTGCGTTGTAATGTGCGTCACAGCGAACTGTGACGTGAATCACTGCCATCGTGCTTGACCTCGTGCAACATGTCCGTATCGGTCACTGATACCGACAATCGTTATCGGCGACAGATATCAAACGCGAAAGTCCACATGCCGCAAGTTGTACGGGGAAGATGCGAATTGTTACGGAGCTGTCAGGCACACCTTCATTTCCAACTACAGCTGGTTGCAAGCGAACGCGGCAACGTCATAGCAGTCCTATCGCTTAGCGCGGTCTCAAATACAAAAGTGAAGCGAACCTCGGCAAGAGTATATTGATCGTTGGAAAATCTGATGACCTTTTCTCCAAAACTCAACATTCTTCCTGCGCCGCAGCGCGCGGTCTGGAGAGAACTGAAGGTGACGCCAAAGCAATTTGTGCTCTACGGCGGGACCGCTCTTGCTCTGAGACTTGGGCATCGCGTGTCGGAAGATTTCGATTTCTTTGCGAATGCGAGTTTTAAGCCACAAAATTTATTGGAACGAATATCGTATCTGCGAGACGCGAAGGTCATGGTGCTTCGCGAAAACACCCTAACATGCGTCCTTGATCGCAACGGCCCAGTGCCTGTTGTCGTTTTTCGGAGGATTAGGGCTTAATCGTGCATCGAATCCGGATACGGCGTGTGACAACGACGTGAGAGTTGCCTCCCTATTGGACGTTGCAGGATGCAAGATGGCCGTCGTGCAAAAACGCGCGGAAGCAAAGGACTATCGGGATATCGCAGCCCTACTGGAAAACGGTATCAGCCTGAGCAAAGCTCTCGCTGCTGCTAAGGCCATTTATGGAGACCAATTTGAGCCGCGAACGACGCTCCGAGCGTTGAGTTACTTTGCGGACGGGGACCTGCCTAAACTCCCCGTTTCAGTGCAGAATGCATTGCGGAGCGCGGCTAAAGGCGTAAAATTAGATGAGCTTCCTGTGCTCATTGGGAAACGAGAATTGGCTTCGCGGGGTAGGGGACGATGATCCACAGCGACGAACTACTAGCGGTCGCCAAGCGCATCTTCTGGTTTGGCACTCCAGAAGAAGCACTGGAATTCCCATTGCGCTTCCTGACCTATGCGATGACATACGCCACGGATGAGGACATTGAGATCCTCAAGAAGTATTTCAGTGACGAGGAATTCAAAGCCGCGCTGGATAATCCCGCACCGGGAATTTTCGACCAAAGTTCCTGGGCCAAGTGGAATCAACACTACGGCCGTAATCCCATCCCACCACTTCCGAAGCGACAGATCCCGGGCGTAGATCCCGCCGAAGTCGCGGACTTCTTTCCCGCCAAATCCTGAAGGCGGCACTATTGCGAGTAGCGGGTGTACGTTGCGGGCCACCGTTTCTCCCCGCCGCGTAGTCGAGTCCACTAAAGACTCCGTCTCCTCCCAGGCGGTGCCCTCGCCACAAGTTCCTGCATCGAGCACTCTATTTTTGTTTGCAAGGTGCTTTTCATGATGCTATATACATACACCATGCTAGGTAAATGGCCACCGCCGCAGGCTCGAAAAAACTGGTGCCGCAGCTGTGGGTTCCCACCTCCGCAGTCGCCTAGTTTTTGTCAGCGGGGAATTGCGAATTCGACGAAGTATGGCACGAGCACAAACGTCCGAATGTGTGCATGGTGAAGGTTTTGTTGTCTGAGAAGAAGAAATGCCTCTCGCGCCACTGGGCAGTCGTGATCCTCTAAGGTCGGAGACCAGTTGCGAGACGCATGCCTCCCTAGATCCAGCCCTCAAAGATTTTCTTGACCGAGTGATCATCCCCGCGTTGGTCCGAGAATTCACGAAAACTCTGCTTGCCAGTTCAGAAGGTGCAGAGGCACAATCGTTGCAGCATGCTCGCCGGGAGGATTGAGTGCGAGAATTGCGCTGCGCCATATACGCAAGATTTTCTTCTGACCGCCAAAGTCCAACCAGTATCTCTGACCAAATAAGGAAATGCCGCGACTATGCAGCACGACAGCCTGGTTGGCTTGTGTTGGATCAGCACATCTATTCCGATGAAGCCATCAGCGGTACGAGCACGGAAAGGGAAGGACTGCAGAAACTTCTAGCGGCGGCAGGCGCACCCAGCCGTCCGTTTGACTGTATTCTCATCGATGATACTTCCCGCTTGACCCGCAAGCTCGCGGATGGCTCAACCTCTATGAGCGGCTTACCTTCGCTGGAGTGCGCCTGGTTACGGTTTCTCAAGGCGTGGATTCCGAGAGTTCGCAGGCGGAATTGTTGATTGGTGTTCATGGTCTCATTGATGCTGTGTATTGGCGCGAACTCGGACAAAAACTCTCAGAGGGATGCAGGGGCTCGCCTTGAGGGGATTTCACACTGGCGGTAGGTGCTTTGGCTACAAGTCCGTCAAACTGGAGACAATGGTGCTCGGCTTGAGATAGACAGCGGCGAGGCTGAGATTATTAACCGCATCTACCGTTTGTACGCCGAGTCAGGTTACTCCATGAAACGAATCGCGCACACTCTAAACGCTGAAGGTGTGCTTGCGCCGCAGCCGTAAAAGGGACGATTCAGTCGCCCTTGGTGCGTGTCTTCTGTCCGACACATCCTGCTAAACACTCGATATGCCGGAAAAACAACCTGGAACACGCGTCGCAAGATTCGCGTACCTGGAACGGGCAAAAGGGTGTTCAGGCCGCGGCCACGGACGGAATGGGTGATATCCGAGACGCCCCATCTGAGGATCGTTGCTGATGACCTCGCGGCCGCGGTGCGCCGCCGGCTTCAGACGGTTAAGCGGATGTTTGGAAAGGACGGTGGTGGTTTGGCTGCTGGCCCCAAGCGGTATCTGTTCTCAGGTCTCCTAAAGTGCGGTGTTTGTGGGGGAAGTATCGCGCTGGTTTGCGGGCGCGGTCGTAATGGCGCCGATCGTTACGGTTGCTCGCTACATCGCCAACGAGGCGATTCGGTGTGCCGAAATCGCTTGCTTGTCCGCCGAGATGAACTTGAAGAAAGCTTGTTGCGAGGACTCTCCGAATCAGTTCTGCGGACCGAAGTTATTGACTACGCGGTCGCTCGGATGGAAGAGGCTCTTCGAAAAAGATTCGAGGAACTTGACGCCGAGCTTGAGCAGCTACGGCAGCGGAAACAGCAGATCGAGGCCGAGATTGCACGCTTGATTCAGGCAATTGCCGACGGTCAGGGATCACAGAGTATCACGGCCGCAATCGGAGAACGAGAGCGCGAGTTGCGTAGCATCACTGACAAACTACTGGAACCACGGCCCGGATCGGTGCGCTCCACGTTGGACGAGTTGCGAACCTTTGCCGTATCGCGTCTCACAGACATCCGCAAGCTAATCGCTCACCCAGAGGGCATAGACCAGGCGCGGGCGGCTCTCGCGGAGCACTTCGGTGCATTCACGCTCGAACCCGTCACGCAGGCTGGAAAAACCACGTATCTAGCTCACGGCAAAGTAGATTTCTTCGGGGATGAAGCGATGGCGCGAACGGGTGGTGCCGGGGGCCAGAATCGAACTGGCTACGCCCGCCTTTTCAGGGCGGCGCTCTACCAATGAGCTACCCCGGCAGCATTAGGTCGTTCAATTCTAGAGTTGGCAGGGGGAAGAGTCAAACAGCGACCGCTATGCGCTGCGTTTCGGGGCAAACCGCTCGAGAAATTCCTGAAAGCGCTTTGCGTTGTAACTTCGGCCGCCCTCGAGGACATTGCTTGCTTGCGAGTGAATCAGATTTCCATGCGCATCCAGAATGAAGATGTACGGATACCCATGAATATAAGGGAAGCGAGACAAAAAGTCTCGGTTGGGATTTTCCTGGCTCATGCTCACTTTCATGAAAACATAGTTCTTGTCGCGAAGTGCCTCAAGATCGGGATGCTCGTGAAAGAAGTCGTCCAGAATATGGCACCAGGTGCACGACTCGCCGCCGACGACGATGAAGATATTTTTGTTTGATTTGTTAGCCTCCCCCTCGGCCGAAAGCAGATCCTGCTCCGGGTCGCGCGGCCGATCATAGCCGTCGGCTAGTGCATTGTGGGGCGCGGGGGTTGTTACGGACTGAACGAATGCTTTGTGTTCCAACGAGATTGGAGCGCAGAAGTATGCGTATACCAGCGCCGCGAACAGCGGAATCCGCATACAGCTGCCTTTGGACCAGCTATTGCTGGGATTCATCGAATTCTTTCATCCAGTTGCGGTTTTTCAGCACTTCGCGGGGCTTTGTGCCGTCGGGCGGGCCGACGATGCCGTCTTTTTCCATGAGGTCGATCAAGCGCGCGGCGCGCCCGTAACCGATGCGCAAGCGGCGCTGCAAGGTGGAGGTGGAAGCGCGGCCGGCGTCGCAAACCACGCGAACCGCGTCCTGGTACAGATCGTCGTCGACATCGTCGCCGCCTTCGGCGTCGGCCGTTCCATCGGCATTTTTGCCATTTTCTTCTTTGGGCGCTTCTAGCAGCTCTTCCTGATATTTCGCTTGCGCCTGGTCGCGCCAAAAGTCGCAGACTTCGGTGATCTCTTCTTCGGTGACCAGCGGGCCGTGAATGCGATGCAGGCGTGCTGAGCCGGCAGGGAGATAGAGCATGTCACCGCGGCCGAGCAACGATTCTGCGCCGTTCGAATCGAGGATGGTGCGCGAGTCGACTTTGCTGGCCACGCGGAAGGAAATGCGGGCAGGGAAGTTCGCTTTGATGAGGCCGGTGATAACGTCCACGGAAGGCCGCTGCGTGGCGAGAATTAGGTGGATGCCCACGGCGCGCGCCATTTGCGCAAGGCGGGTGATGGACTCTTCTACGTTGTTGGTGTCCACCATCATCAGGTCGGCCAACTCGTCGATGACGATGATGAGATAGGGAAGCGGCTTGTGCTCGGGCTCTTCGACATTGTCGAAGAGGGAAAGCGACTGTTCCTTCTTGAACGTGCGATTGTACTGGTCGATGTTGCGGACGCCGCGCTGCGCCAAGAGTTTCAGGCGGTTTTCCATTTCGCGCGTAGCGTTGCGTAGGACGTTCGAAGCGATCTTGGGGTCGGTGACGACGGGCGCGATCAAATGCGGGATGTTTTCATAAAGACTCAGCTCGAGCCGTTTCGGGTCGACCAACACCAACTTCACTTCGTCGGGGCTGGCTTTGAACAGGATGGACATCATGAGCGAGTTGATGAAGACGCTTTTGCCAGTGCCCGTGGAGCCGGCGATAAGCAGGTGCGGCATGGCCGCCAATTCCGTCACGCGAATCCGCCCGTGCAGGTCGCGCCCCATTGCCAGCGTCAGCTTGCTCGGCGATTGGATGAACTCCGGCGCTTCGATGATTTCGCGCAGCGCGATGGTTTGGCGTCGGTCGTTTGGCACTTCGATGCCGATGGTGGATTTGCCGGGAATTCGCTCAATGAGGATGGATTCGGCTTGCAAAGCCAGGCACAAATCTTCGGTCAATGCGATAATGCGGCTGTACTTGATGCCGGCTTCCGGCTTGAATTCGAATGTCGTGACAACCGGGCCCGGGTTGATCTGCGTCACGCGCCCTTGCACGTCAAATTCCTGGCATTTTGCTTCAATCGCGCGGGCGCGCTGCTTCAATTCCTCTTCGTCGAGTTTCTGGCCGCGTTCGCCTTCGCGCAGCAAGGAGGGAGAAGGAAGTTTGTAGTTCTGGTTGCCCTTGGCAATCTTTGGCTCGCCCGCTTTCTTGGCCGCCGGTTTTTCCGTGTCGCGATGAAAAACAAAAATCGGCGCCTTCATCACACTGGACTTGCTGTCCTTTTCTTCGTCTTCTTCCCGCTCATCGGCCAGGGTGCCGCTCGGTTCCAAAAGTGCCGTTTTGCTGATCGCCTGCGGCGGCACCGGCTTTCTGCCCGAAAGGCGCGATTCTTCCACGCGGCGGCGCATGCGTTCCTGTTCGCGGCGCTCGTTCCAGGCGTGCCAGCGTGCCTGGGCCTTTTGTAGAAGGCCAAGCCGCTCGACAGCGCCGATGGGGCCTTTCGGGCCGGTAGCCCAGGCGTGCGTTCCGGCAAAAGAAAATCGAGTGGTCATGAAAAGGGAAGTGAACAAGAGGGCCACGGCAACGAGAAGCGCTCCCCAAAAGTTAAATCCTGCGAGCAGGCCGCTGGAAATCAACGAACCTACGATTCCTCCCGCAGGGATGGTGCTGCGCACGGCGGGGAAGGGAAACAGCGCCAGCAGGGCGGGCAGAGAAACCAGCAACAAGAAATAGCCGGCCAGGGTGGCGAATGGCGAGTCGATGGCGCGGTTGCGGCACCAACGCCAGCCGAGTACCGCAATCGCCATGGGGAGCAGAAACGCAGCAAAGCCAAATACCTGGAACAGCAGGTCCGAGGCATAAGCGCCAACCGGCCCCATCCAGTTATTGGTCACACCGCTATCGGCCGGCTGAGCGCTGACGTTGAAGGAAGCGTCGCGCGGGGAGTACGAAATCAGGGCCAGTGCGAGCAAGACCGCCAGCGAAATGCACAAAAAGCCTACTAACTCGTTCAGTCGCTTGTTTTCAGTCGGAGTAAGAAAGCGCACGACATCTCCTCAGCTTCTGGGGAAGGCTGAGTGTGGCAGCGGGTGCTGGCGCTATCGCAATCCCGCCTGGAGGAACGCCCAAACCAGGATGATGATACCAAACACCAGGCGATAGACAACAAATACTTTCAAAGTGCGTGTTTGCAGGTAGCGCAGGAAAAAAGCGATGACAAAATAGCCGGCAATGCCGGAAACGAGGACGCTGATGGCCAGGGTGGAGAGCGGCAAGTCGAGGCCGCCGGCTTTGTGCATCTTGATGAGTTTTGGCAACTCCATCGCCACGGCTCCTGCAATCGCTGGCACCGACAGGATGAACGAGAACCGCGTTGCGGCCGCCCGTGTCAGGCGGCGAAAGAGCCCCGTCGTGATGGTGATGCCCGAGCGTGAAACTCCCGGCCACAACGCGAGCGCCTGCGCCGTTCCGATGGCCAGGGCGTCTGCTAGACCAGATTCCCTTTCTTTGCGTGTCAGGTCCTTTTTGGAATCCGCCCACCACATCAGGAGCGCAATCAGCACCAGTGAAACGCCGATAATCTTTGGCTGGCGCAACTTCTCTTCGATTGCGTGATGGAAAAGCAGCCCAGCCACACCGGCCGGAATTGTTCCGATCACGAGATACCAGAACATTTTGCGATGGTGCGCAATGTCTTCGGCAGGCGCCGTCGCGGGGTATTTCATTCCCAATCCGCACAAAAGCAACGTCAGCCAATCTTTGAAAAAATACAGCACCAGCGCGAGCAAGGTTCCCGCATGCAGAGCGACGTCAAACGCCAATCCGGGATCCTGCCATCCCGCTAACCACGGAAAAATAATCAAATGCGCCGTGCTGCTGATGGGCAGAAATTCTGTCAGCGCCTGCACGAGCGCCAGAATGATTGCCTGGTAGAAGGGCATTGGAATTAGGGTTCCTTTTTTGCCGGTTGGGCTTTCAAAGTGGCCGGCAGGATTTTGCGCATCTCGTAAGCGTCGATGCGGGCAAGGTAATAGCGCTTCAAAGTCGCTTCGATACGATAGCCGTGACGCTTCCAGAAGGCAACGGCCGGCTCGTTGTTGGTTGCAGTTTCCAGCAAGATGGAGCGCACGCCACGCGCGGCGAGATTCGCTTCCAGCGTTTCGAGCAATGCTGTTCCGATGGCGTGCCGGCGGTGCTTGGCATCCACGTCCAGCGTGATGATGTGCGCGAGCGGCGGATTCTCTTCGCTTACGATGAACCCAACGATGCGCCCGCCGTCTTCCGCGACTAGGCAGTCGGCCGACGCGAGAGTCAAAAAATAACGCAGCGTGGTTTTCGAATAGGAAATGCCAGGAGGGAAGCACGACTGATCCAGCTTGTGGAGCGAGGCGAAGTCGTGCGGCTCATACGAGCGAAGGGTGGGCGGCATGGCGGGATTGTAGTCCAGAACGCTCGTTAACTGGGCGGTTGCAGGTGGAGGCTGGTGGCTGTAAAGCAGGTGCTTGCATTTTTATTTGTGCAGCTTGCCTGCTGGCGCCTGCATTCCTTGCAAGAGTGTCCCTGCTGTTTGCTTTGCGAAACGCGCGGCGAGCGGTTCCCAAGTGCGCTCCCGCTCGGACTCGGGCAGCTTCAGGTGGTTGTCTATCCTTCACCAATTCTCCGAATTCGGGCGCGGAACCCGCTCGTTGTAGATGCTGCAAGAGGCCATGGTGAGCTTGTTGACGGGTCATCACTTCCAGAGCATCCAGCAATTGGCGATGTGCCGTTCCTTCCCAAATCGCCAGGATCATGGCTTCGCGCAGCCAGCGTTCGACGCCAAATTCTTCGAGAACGCCGAGCCCGCCATGCCCTTCCATGCACCATTTGGCGGTGTGCACGGCAAATTCCGCGGTGTGATATTTGGCGAGATGCGCCAGGAGGCGGAACACGTGATACCGAGAGGAATACGGAGGGCGCTCCTGCCAAACGTCGTTCAACAGCCGCACCGCTTCCCAGCCCAGAGCAAAGGCCGCGCGAAGGTTTCGCAGGCGCTCTTCAAATTGATGGCACAGCATCGGGTGCTCGAGGATGCGCTGCCCGAAAGCAATCCCTTGTTTCCGCATAGCCCAGAGCGTCGGCAATCGCTCGCTGGGCCAGCGCTACGCTGCCCATGCTATTGGCTATTCGCGAGACGTTCAGCACCTCGAGAATGAGATAGATCCCGTCTTCGGCTTGTCCGAGCAAATAAGCTTCACTGTCGCGCAGTTCGACTTCCCCTGTTGGCACAGACCGAGTAGCAATTTTGTCTTTCAGAGGGCGAATCGTGTAGTTCAGTTCACCGTTGGCCCGATAGCGCGGGAGGAGAAACAGCGCCAGCCCGCGCACGCCATTTGGCGCTCCTTGGGGCCGCGCCGCCACCACGGCAAGTTCCGCGCCAGCGTTGCTGGCGAAATACTTGTCCCCGGTCAGGCGCCAACTCTCCTCCCGCTGCGCCGCTACTGTTTCCACGCCGGCACCAAGGTCGGAGCCGCCTCTAATTTCGGTCATCCACGTTGCGCCCTGCCACACCGAATCGTCCTTGCGGAGAAGCTTGTCAAGGAGCGCTGCTGCAAAGCGGGATGGCCATATTTGCTGAGTGGAAGCGCCGTCGAGAGCGATACGCTATACGGGCATGTAAGCCCGCAGTCGTAGAACGAGGTCAGGTAAATCAGCAAGAACGAAGGAAGCAGGGAATTGTCCTCAGAAGCGCGCCAAAGCACTCCTGAGCGGTAGCCTTTTTTCAGCAGTCGCCAATATTCGGGCGCATAAAGAATTTCATCGACGCGCTTCCCGGCAGCGTCGAAGATGCGTACCCATGGCGTATCGGCGCGATCGACGGCTTCGGAAATGGCGCGGCCTTCCTTTTCCCAATAACTCTCCCACTCTCGCAGCACGCCGTCATACGCGGTAGGACTGATCATCCCGGCCAGGAAAGCACAAGGAGAGCGGACGATGTCGAGATCCATGTATTCCCCTCGGCACTTATTATAGGAGGACGAACCGAATGCCGAATGCAACTTCGGTTTGTAGGCGCTTCACTTCTGTAAGGGAACTGGAGGCACTGTGCGCCCAAGGGCTCGCACCGTCAATTCGTCGGGAGCCGCGCGGCCGTCTTGCTTGACCGCCACTGCGAATCCGCCGCTGTAGTCCCACATGGTCCATCCGATGCCATATTTTTCGAGCGTCGTGCGCACGTCGGAAATCCAGGCAGCGCGATCCTTGGGCAACGCCGCTTTGCGGTACACGCCGAATTCGTTGCAAGTCAGTGGGACGTCCCAGCGTTTCCCCCAAGCGGCGATCTGGCCGATCTCTTTGTCGAGCCGCGCGGCGTTCCAGCGGTCCAACCCGTAACGGATGACCTGGAGACGATTGACCGCGTCGGGAACCAACGCCGCGGCTTGCTGCACGCTTTCCGGACTCGAGGGATAGGGCAGGTCTTTGAGGTAATGCACGTAGTTGGTGCTCCAAGTCGCGCCTTGATGCGTGAAAACGTGGGGATCGTAAAAATGAAAGTTGTAGACGATGTTCGGGTCGCGGAGAGGTTCGATGAAGAGCAGTTCGCTGTCTCCCGACCAATTGGCGCCCGCGACGATAATGGTTTGTGCGGGTGCGCCTTCGCGAATGGCCGCAGCCAGTTTGGACTGTACGCCCTCCCAGCGATAGCGGTCGTGGAATTCCGGCTCGTTCAGAACCTCAAAGAACACAAGATCCGGACTCCAAGAAGAGTAGTGCTTTGCCAGTGCGCGCCAGAAGTCCGCAAACTGCTCAACAAACTCGTTGTCGCTGGCCAGCTTTTCTTTGAAGTCCGACTCCGGATGGATATCGATAATCACCGTCAAACCCTGGTCCAGAACCATCTTTACGGCGGCATCCAGATATCCCAGGTAATCTTCCGGAATGCGGTCTGCCTGCTTCCGGCGGAACATCGGCTGGGGGTTTACGCTCAGCCGCACGTGATCAAACTGCATCGTGTTAATCAACGCGATGTCCTGCGCCGTGGTCCACGTTTCGAAGTGCTCTTTCGTGTAGCCCTTCGGGTCGTAGACTTGCGCGAACCATTCGCTCAGGTTGATGCCATGCCGCAAATGCGCCGCGCGCCGTTGTGCGAGGCTGGAGCCTTGCGAAGTTTGCGCCAGGCAGGGGCTGGACGTGAAAAGAAGCATCGCCGCAAATGTTCGGGTAAGAATGCGAGCACGCCTGGCTCCCCTACTGGTTGTTGTTTCCGTCATGGCTTCGTCACGCTGCGTTCGCCGAGTCTGCGTTCTGGAGGCGAAAAGCCTATACCGCGGAAGAGAGGCAGGCAAGTACGGATCGAGAAAGCAAAATAGCGGGTGCGCGCCTTGTTCTGGCACCTCCTCGCTGCCAGAGTTCTTCCGACTCCGGCCGGGGTAAGGTATTCACTTGATTGACACGCTTATGCCATTTCGACGACGCTATCACGCTGCAGCTTACGCATGCGGTTGCAGGCGGTAAGTCTCGCGCCGTTTCCCCGGGTTCCCAGTCAGAAAATTCAAAACAAACGAGGTAGCTTATGCGCGTTCCTACGCTGGCTGTGTTACTGGCCATGAACACATCGGGGCTCATCATCGCAGGGTGCACGGGGACTGCTTCTTCAAATCCCCAATCTGCTCCTACGATCGTCGTTCAGCCGGCCAGTCAAACGGTCACGGCGGGACAGACAGCGTCCTTCAGCGTCACTGCTGCGGGAACTTTGCCTTTGAGTTATCAGTGGAACGAGAACGGTTCGGCAATCAGCGGAGCAACTTCGTCGACTTACACCACGCCGCCAACCACTTCGGCGGACAACGGCGCGCAGTTCAATGTAGTCGTGAGCAACGCCAAGGGAAGCGTTACCAGCACCACTGCGACGCTTACGGTGACTCCCGCGAGCACCGTCACTATCACCACTACGAGTTTGCCCAATGGCACGGTGCAGACAGCTTACTCCGCAACGTTGCAGGCCACGGGGGGCACGTCGCCTTACACTTGGTCGGTGACAAGTGGGAGCCTTCCAGCGGGCCTAAATCTCGCCAGCGCTTCGGGCACCATCTCTGGTACGCCTACGACTGCAGGCACGTCCAGCTTTACCATTCAGGTGGCAGACAGTGCGGGGAACAAAGCCTCCGCAGGCTTGACCATCACGATCAACAGCGGTACCGGCGGCACGATGCCCCAGTTTGGGCACGTGTTTATCGTTATCGGAGAAAACAGCTCCTATAGCAGCACCTATAACAGCAGCAATATGCCGTACTTGACCTCACTTGCGAATCAGTACGGGCTGTCCACCAAGTATTGGGCAGACACCCATCCTTCGATCGGCAACTATGAGGTCATGACGGCGGGACAAATCTTTACCAACAACGACAGCGCCACGCCCTCCAGTATGCCCCTCTCCGGCGACAACATTGCCTTCGAGGTACAGCAGGCCGGCAAGACCTGGAAAGACTACGTGGAGACGGGTATGGGCTGCGGCGCCGTGCACAGCGGGAACTACATTGTACGCCACGACCCGCTGCAATACTTTACGAACATTAACAAGGCGAATTTTGTTTGCATCAGCCAATTCGCCACGGACCTGGCCAACAAGGCGCTGCCGAACCTTTCCTGGCTGTCGCCGAACGGCTGCGATGACGCGCACGACTGCTCGGTCGGCACGTTCGACAACTGGCTAAAGACCGAAATCGGCCCGCTCCTGGCCAGCAGCTATTTTCAACCGGGAGGCGATGGCTTGCTGATCATCACTTGGGATGAGAACGACAAGTCGGGCAGCCCCAACTGCTCTACCACGACGGTTGGGCAAGGCTGCGGCGGTCAAATCGAAACGGTGCTGATCAGTCCGGTCGGCAAGCTGGCCTACAAGTCCACGGCCGGCGACCCCGCTAACTACAACAATACCTACGATCACGCCAGCATCCTGCGCACCATCGGTGAGGCGCTTGGACTGACGAACTTCTCCGGCCTGGGCGGAGCCGCTTCACGCGTGCCCATGGCGGACTTCTTCCCATAGCGCCTTGAGGAGAAGCCACGAGTCTACGGGAAAGTTCTTTTTCGGACTGTTACTCCGGCTCGACGGCTGGAGTCATTTTTTCGCGTTCGATGCTGCGCAGTCTCTTGCCCAGCGGCGAGTTGCGCGCAATAAAACGCATGCATGCGCAAAAGCCCTTGCGTTCTCCCGGGGCTTGGCAGGCGTAGCGGTAAGCTGCATGTAAGGTGGCGCGATGGCCACACATGCACAATTCCCGCGAAGGCTCAGGCATGCGCTTGCGGCCATTGCTCTCTCCAGCGGTCCTCGACTTCTTGTTTTCCGACTTGCTCTCGCTCACCGGACTCCTCCGCTCTCGCTGTTCGGAGAGCCTCGAACCATTTTGCAAGACTTTCTTGTATTACCGCGGCCGATATGTCTGTGGCGTTGTTGAGATTATCGCCTGTAATGGTGATGCATTTCAATGGTTTGCCGCTACACGCGAGCATTGGAAGGCTGTATGCAAATTGCATTTGCCGGCGAGATGGCGAAGCGCCGTGCCGGCTCAATCCGATGGATCGAAAGAAGCTGCCGGTTGTGCGGCGGGCAGTTCGGTTTCCGCGCCGGGCCGTGTCACATAAACCGCCTGCAGCAAGCTCGAGAGCAACAGTATGGCGGCGAGATAGTACGGCGCACCTGGAAGATGGATCCTCGTGGCAGGGGCGATCGCCAGCGCAAAGACTTGCGTGAACAAAACCGGTCCAGCCATTCCGGTGACCGCGCGCAGAGAATTGATCGCTCCTTGCAGTTTCCCTTGCGAAGAATGATCCACTCTGCGCGACATCAGCGATTGCACCGCGGGAGCGGCGATGCCCCACAAAGCGATGAAAGGAATGACGGCGTACAACACCCATCCACGGGTTGCCAGCGCGAATCCCGCAAAGCCCAGAGTGCCGCAAAGCAGTCCAAAGAGAACGCTGCGGCGCTCTCCAAAACGCTTCACGAACGGGCCCACCAAGACTCCAGAAATCAGAGACGCGCAGACTCCGACGACCGCAAGAGAAAGGCCAACGTCGCCCTTGCTCCAGTCATAGCGCTTCATGGTGTACAGCGCCCACATCGAGGGAAGGGAGGTGTGTGCCAAGTAGTAGAGCGTAACAACAACCGATAAACCAGCGAGTTGCGCGTGCGAGCGAAGCAGGGTCAGCGACCGCAGCGGATTGGCCATATGCCAGGCCGATTTGGCTCGCCGTTCCGGCGGCAACGACTCCGGCAGAACGAAGAAACCATACAGAGAGTTGACCAGGCTAAGGCCCGCGGCGACCCAGAAAGGAGCACGAATATGGAAGTTGCCAAGATAGCCGCCAACCGCGGGGCCAATGACGAAGCCAAGCCCTAAAGCAGCGCTGACATACCCGAAGGGCTTGGCGCGCTTTTCCGGAGGCGTGACGTCGGTGACATAGGCAAACGCGGTCGAGATGTTGGAGGCCGTGATTCCGGAAATGATGCGCCCAACAAAGAGCCAGCTAAGCGTCGGAGCCAGGGCCATCACAATGTAATCGATGCCCAGGCCAAAGCAGGAAAGCAGAATGATGGGACGGCGGCCAAAGCGGTCGGACCACGCGCCGAGAATCGGCGAAAACAAGAATTGCATCGCGTTCCAGGCGAACAAGAGATAGCCGGTGATGGCGGAGGCGCGCCCAAAGTCTCCGCCTTCGAATTGGCGGATCAAGTCGGGAAGAACCGGCGCGATGATGCCGAAGGCCAGAAAATCAAACGCCACCATGACCAGGATAAAAACAAATGCGGCGTTGCCTGGACCGGAAGAGGAAGGCGGCGCGGGTGTGGTCTGTTCAGCCATCAGGAGTTCAGCCGCCTAGACCTCGAGAATCACGGGAAGGATGAGCGGCCGTTTGGAAGTTTGTTTGTTGATGTACCGCTTCAAATCGACGCGGATTTTTTCTTTGATGACGCCCCAGTCGGAGTTTTCTTCGGCATTTGATTCCGCCACGGTTTTCATCAAGACTTCGCGCGCGCCGAGCAGGAGTTCCTGGCCGTTTTCGCTCATCAGGCCGCGGGTCACAATTTCCGGTTGGGATTCGAGCTTCCCGGTGTGCTTGTCGATGGCAATGATCGGCACCACCACGCCATCTTCGGAAAGGTGTTTCCTGTCGCGGATCACTACTTCTTCGATTTCTTCCAAGGAACCGGAGTCCACCAGCACGCGGCCGGCGGTCACGGGGTCGCGCCGGTGTGCTCGATCCTCCGTAAATTCGACCGCTTGGCCGTCTTCCAGCAGAAAAATTTCTTCCGAGACTACGCCAAGTTGGTGCGCCAGCGCGGCGTGGCGGAAAAGATGCCGGTACTCGCCGTGGACCGGAATAAAGTATTTCGGTTTCACCAGTTGGAGAATTAGTTTTTGCTCTTCTTGGCTGGCGTGGCCGGAAACGTGAATCAGGCCCCCGGAATTTTCGTAGTACACCAGCGCGCGACGGCGGAACATGTGATCGAGCATGCGAAAGATGGGTTTTTCGTTGCCGGGAATGATGCGCGCGGAAAGAATGACGGTGTCGTTTTCGTCCACAGAAACGTGGCGGTGATTGTCGACGGCGATGCGCGAAAGCGAGGACATGGGCTCGGCTTGGCTGCCGCTGGCCAGAATGACGAGGCGCTTGGGATCGAAGCCGCGGATGTCCTGGGGGCGCACGACCATCCCGTCGGGAATGTGAAGGAGGTCAAGCGAGTGCGCAATTTCGACGTTGTCGATCATGCTGCGCCCGACGAAAGCCACTTTGCGGTTGACGCGCACGGCGATGTCGATCACCTGCTGAATGCGGTGAATCGACGAGGCAAAGCAGGACAAGATCACCCGGCGCGGCGCTGAGCGGCAGAGCTCCTCGATGCGTGGCACGATGGCGCGCTCCGAGGGAGTGAAACCTGGGCGCTCCACGTTGGTCGAATCGCTAAAAAGCGCCAGCACGCCTTCTCTTCCGTACTTTGCCAGTGCATGCAAATCGAAGGAGGCGTTGTCCACGGGCGTCTGATCGATTTTGAAATCTCCGGTGTGAATGATGACGCCGACCGGGGTGCGGATCGCGAGTGCCACACAATCCAGGGTGCTATGCGTGACGGAAATAAACTCGATTTCGTAAGGAGCGATTTCAATCGTGCGGCCTGGGATGACTTCGCGCAACGTGGTGGAATCCAGCAGGCCCGCCTCTTCCAGGCGCTTCTTTACCAGAGCCAGGGTGAAGCGCGTTCCGTAGACCGGCACGTTCAAGTCGCGAAGGATGTACGGCAGCGCCCCGATATGGTCCTCGTGACCGTGGGTCAGCACAATCGCTCGGACTTTCGCGCGATTTTGCTTCAGATAAGAAATGTCAGGAATGACAAGGTCGACTCCCAAAAGCTCGGATTCCGGAAACATCATGCCCGCGTCGATGACGATGAGGTCGTCGCCGAGCCGCAACACCATCATGTTCATGCCGAACTCGCCGAGTCCGCCGAGAGGAATGGCAGTCAGGGTGTGCGTGGTTTTATGTGCGGCTCTACTTGGGGTCTTGCTCAACGAGACATCGACTCCACAACCTAAACGAGCATCCTATCACACGCTGGGGACGCATGCCGGAAACGCTTGCTCGTATGAAGCAAGAAGAGGCTCTTTTGCGTCAGTGGTGGGAATCGCCAGTGAACAGATGGGCGATGGAGACGAGAATCACGGCGCCAAGTGTGGCCGCAGCGAGGGAATACCAGAAGCCGCCACCAAAGATTTCAAGTTTCGTGAAAACCCAGCCGCCAATGAAGGAACCGACTAAGCCGAGAACGATGTCCGCGATGCAGCCGAAGCCGCGGCCGCGCGCGATCTTCCCCGCGAGCCAGCCGGCGATGAGGCCAAGAAGAAGCCAGGAAACAATGCCGTGCGATTCGAACCAAACCCCGTAAACTCTCTGCGCAAGTAGACCAACGAGCATGAAGCCTCCCTGGGGAAGGAAGATTGTATCTGACTTTGTGGCTGAGGCAAGCAACGCCGAGGATTGATTGGGTCGCAGTCCTTCGATTCGCTGCGCTCGCCCCCAAAGAAGAACGGGGCAAGCGGGACTCGCACCCCTATCACGTGCTCGGTTGCTGTTGCGTCATGCAGTGGATCGTGCCGAGGCCGAGGGCCAGATCACGGCAAGGAATCCCCACGACCTCACGGTCGGGGAACAATCGCGCCATCGTGTTCAGGGCCACGCGGTCGTTCGCATCCGTAAAAGTTGGCACTAGCACGAGTTTGTTGGCGATATAGAAATTCGCGTAGCTGGCGGGAAGCCGGAAGCCATCAAAATAGACTGGCGCGGGCATGGGCAGCGTTTCCACCCGCAAAGGCTCGCCGTCTTGATCCTTCATGGTCTGCAGCAACGCGAGATTTTCCTGGAGCGGGGCGTAGTTCGCGTCGTTCGGATCCGGTTCGACGATAGCTACGACCGTCGAAGGGTTGACGAAGCGCGTGAGATCGTCCACATGTCCGTGTGTGTCGTCGCCCGCGATTCCGCTCTTGAGCCATAGAACATTGGTAACGCCAAGGTATTCGCGAAACACTTCCGCGTAATCTTCCTTGGTGAAGCCGGGATTTCGCTCCTGAACTTTGCTCAAGAGACATTCCTCGGTGGTGACCAGCGTGCCGCAGCCGTTGACATCAATGCTGCCGCCTTCGAGAACGACGCGACGACCCTTGTGTTGTGGTTGCCAGAGACGGCGCTGCAGTTTTTTGTTTGCCTTTTCAACCACCGCAGCATCTTTTTTGTGATTGGAGTACTTGGCCCAGCCATTGAACTGAAAATTGTTGAATGCCACGTCGCCCGATTCGTTGCGAACGCAGACGGGACCAGAATCGCGCATCCAGCCACGGTCGGTGGGCGTGACGAAAAAATCCACGGCGTCGAGATTGGCCCCTGATTTCTTTAACATGGAGCGCGCGCGCGCCTGCGCTGCACGGTTTTCGACCAATAGGAAAACGCGCTCGGCTCTGGAGAGGTGACGCACAATTTCGGCGAAGGCCCAAGGGATGACAGCGAATTTTCCAGGCCAGTCGGTCGCTTCGTGAGGCCAGCCGAGCCAAGTCGCCTTGTGGGGCTCCCATTCGGCAGGCATGCGAAAACCGAATGCATGAGGCGTGGCGGAAGTGGCGAGAGTTTTCATGAGCGAGGCCTGGGGAGCGCGTCTTCTTTTAACACAGAGTTCGCAGAGAACACCGAGGGGATGAACAACCCGGCATTATTTTTCGTCCAGCCAGCGGTTGAGAATTGGCTGATACGCATCAATCCGACGATCGCGCAGGAATGGCCAATTGCGCCGCGTCTCTTCACTTTTGGCGGGATCACATTCGACAACGAGAATTTCTTCCTTGCAATTAGAAGCCTCCGAAATCACCTGGCCAAACGGATCGGCGACAAACGAGTTGCCCCAAAACTCCAGCCCGGGGTCGCCATTCTCCGGGCGACCTTCGAATCCGACGCGGTTGACCACGGCGGCATACACGCCGTTGGCGATTGCATGGCCACGCTGAATCGTTTTCCAGGCTTCCAACTGCCCCGCACCGAACTGCGCCTTCTCGTGCGGATGCCAGCCGATGCTGGTGGGATAGAAGATGACCTGCGCGCCTCCGAGCGCCGTAAGTCGCGAACCCTCGGGGTACCACTGATCCCAACAAATCTGTACGCCGATGCGAGCGTACTTCGTATCGAAGTTCGGAAAGCCCAGATCGCCTGGCGTAAAATAGAATTTTTCGTAGTAAAGCGGATCGTCGGGGATGTGCATCTTGCGGTATTTCCCGAGGAAGCTTCCGTCGGCGTCCAGGACGGCGCAACTGTTATGATAAACCCCCGGTGCGCGGCGCTCGAAAATGGAGACGAGCAGCGCAACTTTTTTCTCTTTGGCTACTTGGGCCAGTTTCTCGGTGGTGGGGCCGGGTACCGATTCCGCGAGATTAAAAAGTTCCGCGTCTTCGGTGCGGCAAAAGTATTCGCCCCGGAAGAGCTCATGCATGCAGATGATTTGCGCGCCGCGCGCTGCCGCTTCCTGGATTTTCTCGGTGGCGCGTTCCAGGTTTTCCTCTATATTTGTCGTGCATTTCATCTGCACGAGCCCGATGGTGAATTTGTCGTCCATGAATTTTAGTTTAGCATGAGCCTGGGAACGGCTTGGCCTGCGCGATTTTTCTTTCTTTTGTGTCGCGTTTGTACTAAAAATCTTCAGAACCTTCAAGCATCATCACGAATTGTCGGCAAGGTTGCAGTTCATTCGCTCCAGGCAACTAACCTTTTAAGTTTGAGGAGACGCGATGGGGAGGCAGCAAAAAAAGACTGTGACCGGGCGGGTGTTGCACGACCCGGTAAAAGATAAGCTCCGGCCGATTTTCCCGCTGGACTTATCGCGCTGCCGCACGATCGACGACCTCGTTCGCGCTATGGGCAACACCGCGTTCACCGGTCGGCAGATCGGCGACGCCGCGGACGTGCTCGAAGCCATGGCGCGCGATAAAAACTGCTTCGTGGTGATGACGCTTTCCGGGGCGCTGACCGTTGGCAAGATGGGTTTGATTTTCTGCGACCTCATTGAATCCGGCGTGGTGAACGCCATTGTCTCGACCGGAGCGCTGATGGCTCACGGTCTCGTGGAAGCGACCGGCCATTCGCATTTCCGCTACGACCCCAGAATGGATGACAAGGCGTTGTTCGAAGCGGGGTACAACCGCGTCTACGATTCCCTCGAGCCCGAAGTCAATCTCGATCACGTGGAAGAAGTGATGCAGCGCCTGCTTCGCGGGTGGGACGCGAATGAAGTCGTGTGCAGTTGGAAGGTTCACCGGCGCATCGGCGAGTTCTTGCACGAACATTGCCCGGATCGGCGAGGAATTTTGAAATCGGCGTACGCACATGATGTTCCTGTATTCGTGCCTGCGTTCAGTGATTCCGAATTGGGTATTGACTTTGCCCTGCACAAGATCGCGCGCCTAAGAGAAAATCGCCCCGTCCTGCGGTTCGATCCTTTTGAAGATTTCGAGAAGTTTGCTAACACCATGCTGGCGACGAAGCGCATGGGAATTTTCACCGTGGGCGGCGGCGTGCCACGCAACTGGTCACAGCAGTTCGGCGTTTACGCGGAGCTGCTGGCGCGCCGTGGTTACAAGAAGCTGCCTCTAAAGCGTTACAACTACGGCCTGCGCATCTGCCCGGAGCCGGTGAGCTGGGGAGGGCTGAGTGGCAGCACGTATACGGAAGCCGTTTCCTGGGGGAAATTCGTTCCGCCGGAGGAAGGCGGGCGCTTCGCGGAAGTCTTCGACGATGCTACCGTGGCGCTGCCTTTAATTGTGGGCGCTGTCCTGGAGCGCCTGAATTATTTCAAGCGGGGTTGACCTTCAGTCGTCTTCGCCAATCAAAATGGCGGCGCCCAGCACGGTCGTCCAGAGGCCGCGCTTATCGCCTACGGCGGATTGCGTGATGTTCATGGTGCGGACGATTTTGTTGGAAATGCGGTAAACCTCTTTTTTTTCGTCGAACGACAAGTCCGGATCAAATTCCACGTTCAACGTGGTAGCGAGCATTTCCGCCGCGAGCTCTTCCGCATATTCGCCGGCGACTTCTTCCGTTTCTCCGAAGGAGTGATGCTCGGAGAGATAGCCGTACATGCTCTTGTCGCTCGGGAGCGCCAGTCCAATGCTCGCCGCAATGAGGCGGTGCGGCTCTTTGGTGGAATTTTCGCTGATGACCGTGAACGCTACCTGGCCGGGCTTGAGATGCTTCAAACCTTCACTTCGGGAAATGAGTTTGCAATTGGGCGGGAAGATGGAGGAGACGCGAACGATGTTGCACGCGGCAATGCCCGCGTTGCGCAGGGCCAACTCGAAGCTGGAAAGCCTTTCTCGATGTTTCCCGACACCTTTTGTGAGGAAGATCTTCTTCGCGACAAACGCCATGGTGCCGGTTTTTCGGGCCTCCCTGACAGGATTGAGGGCAAAAAAATTAGGGCAAGCCAAAAGTTAACAAGAAGGTTTTCGAGTGTCAATTTATTTTCATGGCTGCACTTGAACGCATTGCGGAATGGTGAACGGCGGTTAACCGACGGTTCGATGGAGCGCTATTCCCCCGCGGCGCAATGCACGAACTTTCCCAAAGGTTTGCAAAGAGCCAGAAGGTTTCCGAGATGCTCTGCGGTGAAGTCTGGGCCTGCATCCCCGGACGTTGCACCTTTGCGGCTGACCTGGATGACACCGACGACCTTTCCGTCGAAGAGAAGCGGAGCGCTGATAATCTTTTGGATCGGATCCAAACTGTCCCCACTGAGTTTTATGTTTTCGAAAACGACCGCGTGCCGCGCGGCGCTGAAGTTATTATCAATTTCCGGGCGGCTTTCGCGTGCCGTCTTCGCCGCAAGTGCGGAATTGCTGGACAGAGGAATAAAGCCGACATTCTTCAGGGCTTCTGGCACCAGAAAATGCAAGTGCTTCCAGCGCGTGGACACCGCCAGAATGGCCACTTCTTCGTTTCGTACGCCAATGATCTTTGCGATTTTCCCCGCGATCGTGGTTAGGGAGGGTTGCCCCGCGCCGACGCCTTCCGCGTCGAGCGCCCGCGCGATCCGCTCCAGTTCCGAGACAAGGCTGAGAGTTGTGCTCATGTTGATTCCTAGAAATTGCGGGCTGCAACCAGGTGGACGTAGGGGTCCGGCAGATCCCGTGCGACGACGGCTCCATCGACAATTCCATTGTGGCACCTGCGCACACGATGTCGACAAAAATTCCAGCTCCTTGTTATTCTCAAAGAACCGTCCGATCGGACAGGTCGAGTTGCATCGACAGATGTATCTGCCTATACTGATTTAGCCGCGTTGCTCATAGCTTCTTCGATTCGCTAACGTTGGACCGGTAAGGAATCACGCGGCGGAGAGGGCATGTCTGCCACGGCAACCCAGCCTGGCACAGTTTCCCCCCCATCGCCGATTATTTTTTTAAACCGGCATTCTCCCGCAGCGAAGGATGGCATCACGAATGAGCGCCGCTGCTAATCTTCCGCTAGCCCAGCTCCGCTTCTGGGAAACCACCATCGGGAAAAAAGCCATCATGGCCGTGACAGGATTCATCCTGTTCGGCTTTGTGGTCGGGCATTTGCTCGGGAACCTGCAAATCTACCTGCCACCGGAGAAAATCAATCACTACTCGGAAGCGCTGCGGAGTGTGCCAGTGCTGTTGTGGGGCGCGCGGATTACGCTGCTGGTATCCGTATGCCTACACATCTGGGCCTCGTTCGCGCTGTGGATGCTGCAGCGCGCCGCGCGGCCGATTCCCTACGTGAAAAAAAGCAATGTGCATTCCACGTACGCTTCGCGCACCATGATGTGGAGCGGGCCGATTATCCTGGCCTTCGTGATTTTCCACTTGTTGCACTTTACGTTCGGAGTGGTGCATCCGGGCGGTCCGTTCGACGAGCACAACGTCTACAACAACGTGGTTACCGGATTTCAGTTCTGGCCGGCTTCGCTGTTCTACATCATTGCCATGATCCTGTTGTGCTACCACCTGTATCACGGGCTGTGGAGCATGTTTCAGTCGCTCGGTTACAGCCACCCGGTGTACACGCCATGGATTCAACGAATAGCCAAGGTCGTGGCGATCCTGATTGCTGTGGGATATATCTCGATTCCAGTCTCGGTGCTGGCCGGCTTCATCAAGCCAGTATGAGGAGAGGCTGACGGAATGGAATTGGTCTCCAACGCGCCCAGCGGGCCCATCGAAAGGTCCTGGGAAACGCATAAGTTCGGCCTGAAGCTGGTCAACCCGGCCAACAAGCGCAAACACAACATCATCGTTGTTGGAACTGGACTTGCTGGCGGCTCCGCGGCGGCTAGCCTGGGAGAACTCGGTTACAACGTCCATTGTTTTTGCTTCCAGGATTCGCCGCGTCGCGCGCATTCCATCGCTGCGCAGGGAGGCATCAACGCCGCAAAGAACTATCACAACGACGGCGACAGTGTATACCGGCTGTTTTACGACACGGTGAAAGGCGGGGACTTTCGCGCGCGCGAAGCCAACGTTTACCGCCTGGCGCAAGTAAGCGTAAACATCATCGACCAGTGCGTGGCGCAAGGCGTGCCGTTCGCCAGAGAGTACGGCGGACTGCTGGACAATCGCTCGTTCGGCGGAGCGCAGGTTTCCCGGACCTTTTACGCGCGCGGCCAGACCGGGCAGCAGCTTCTGCTCGGCGCCTATCAGGCCTTGGAGCGGCAGGTCGGGCTGGGCACCGTGAAGATGTATCCGCGCACGGAAATGCTCGACTTGATCGTAATTGACGGGAAGGCGCGCGGAATCGTCACGCGAAGCCTCAACGATGGCAAGCTGGGCGTGCACTTCGGCGATGCGGTGGTTCTTGCCACCGGCGGTTACGGCAACGTCTTCTATCTTTCCACAAACGCCAAAGGGTGCAATGCGACGGCAATCTGGCGTGCGTACAAACGCGGGGCGCTGTTCGCGAATCCGTGCTTCACGCAAATTCACCCCACGTGCATTCCGGTGGCTGGCGATTATCAATCCAAACTGACGCTGATGTCCGAATCGCTGCGCAACGACGGCCGCATTTGGGTTCCCAAAAAGGCGGGCGACAAACGCAATCCGGCATCCATTCCGGAAGAGGAGCGCGACTATTACCTGGAGACACGCTATCCGAGCTTTGGCAACCTGGTGCCGCGCGACATTGCTTCCCGCGCGGCCAAAGCGGTATGCGACGCGGGCCGCGGCGTAGGGGAAACGGGGCTGGGCGTCTATCTCGATTTTTCGGAAGCCCTCAAGCGGCTGGGCCCGCAAAAGATTGCCGAGCGTTATGGCAACTTGTTTGAAATGTACGAGCGCATCACGGGCGAAAATCCGTACGAAGTGCCGATGCGCATCTTTCCCGCGACGCACTACACCATGGGCGGCTTGTGGGTCGATTACAACCTGATGTCCACGATCCCCGGGCTGTTTGTGCTGGGCGAAGCGAATTTCTCCGATCACGGCGCAAACCGCCTGGGCGCAAGCGCGCTGATGCAGGGGCTCGCGGACGGCTATTTCATCATTCCGTACACCATCGGAAGCTATCTGGCGAACATTAAGACGGAAAGATATTCCGAAGATGCTCCGGCGGCAAAAGAGGCCGTCGCCAACGTGGCGGCCATCACCAAGAAGCTTCTGGACGCAAACGGCAAGCGCACGGTTGATTCTTACCACCGCGAGCTGGGCAAAATCTTGTGGGATTACTGCGGCATGTCGCGCAACGCAGCCGGGTTGAAGAAAGCCGCCGGGATGATTGCCGAGCTGCGCCAAGATTTCTGGAGGAACGTGCGTGTGCTGGGCTCGAATGAGGAGTTCAATCAATCTCTCGAAAAGGCCGGCCGTGTGGCCGATTTCTTCGAACTCGGCGAATTGCTGTGCATGGACGCGCTGCATCGCAACGAATCCTGCGGCGGACATTTCCGCGAGGAATACCAGACCGACGGAGAAGCTTTGCGCGACGATGCCAATTTTTGCTACGTGGCGGCGTGGGGCTTCCAGGGTGCAGGACGCCCGCCTTCTCTGACCAAGGAACCTCTGGTGTTCAACTACGTGAAGCCCTCGCAGCGGAGCTACAAGTGAGATGAAACTGACACTTCACGTCTGGCGGCAGAAAAACGCAGAGGACCGGGGGCGCATGGTCCGCTATGAGGTTCCCGGCGTGAACGAGCACATGTCGTTCCTCGAAATGCTGGACATGCTGAACGAGCGGCTCACCGAGAAGGGTGAGGATCCGATCGCTTTCGATCACGATTGCCGCGAAGGCATCTGCGGCATGTGCGGCATGATGATCAACGGCAAAGCGCACGGCGGCTTCAAAGGCACCACGGTCTGCCAGTTGCATATGCGCCACTTTAAGGATGGCGATGAACTGTACCTGGAGCCGTGGCGAGCCGCGGCGTTTCCGGTTGTGAAGGACCTGGCCGTGGACCGGTCGGCCTTTGACCGCATCATCGCCGCCGGCGGATTTATTTCCGTGCCCACCGGAAGCCCGCCGGATGGAAACGCCATTCCCGTTCCCAAAGAGGACGCCGATCTCGCGATGGACGCCGCCGCGTGCATCGGGTGCGGAGCCTGCGTGGCGGCATGCCCGAACGCCGCCGCGGCATTGTTTGTGGGCGCGAAGATTTCTCACCTCGCGCATCTTCCGCAGGGGCAGCCGGAACGCAAGCGTCGCGCCCTGGCCATGGTGCGGCAGATGAATCGCGAAGGCTTTGCCAATTGCTCCAACATCGGGGAATGCGAAGCGGCTTGCCCGAAACAGATCAAGCTGGAAGTCATCGCACTGAACAACGCGGACTACATCAAGGCCGCGTTCACCGAACGCCCGGAAACAGTCTCCGGCGGCGTCGGCTGATCGCACCTCTTGAGGCGGCTCTCGCGACAGTGCCACCGTACCGTCTTTGGGTTACAATCTCGCGGACATTTTGCGGGGCATCTCTTCCGTTGCCCCAGGGAGCGACACTTGATCCGATTTGGCCGATCTTTCGCCGCGTTTTTGTGCCTTTGCGCTGCTTTGCTGGCAGGTTGGCGGTTGAGCGCGCCGGCCAGCGCAGACGACATCGCCGAGCGTGCCAGAAAGCTGCACTTTTCTTCCATCGTCCTGGACACCCACGACGACACCACGCAGCGCTTCTTCTCCAAGGATTTCGATCTTGGCAAGCGCAATCCCGACGGTCACGTCGACATCCCGCGCATGCGCGAAGGCGGCATGAACGCCATTTTCTTTTCCATCTGGATTGATGGCCGCACCATGGGGCCGCCGGCCGTGCAGAAGGCTCTCGATCAAATTGATGCGGTACACGAGAATGTCCGCAAATACTCGAGCGATCTCGTCTTCTGCCGCACTGCCGAAGAGGTGCGCCGCGCCCACGCGCAGGGGAAAATCGCGGCGCTCATGGGCGTCGAGGGCGGCCACATGATTGGCAACGATATCCGCGTGCTGCGCATGTTTGGCGACCTCGGCGTGCGTTACATGACGCTCTCGCATTTTTACAACGACGAATGGGCCGACTCTTCCACCGACAAGCCGGCCCACAACGGCCTCACCGATTTCGGCAAGGACGTTGTCCGCGAAATGAATCGCCAGGGCATCATGGTGGACATTTCGCATGTCAGCGACAAAACGTTCTACGACGCCCTGGAAGTCAGCAAGGCTCCACTCATCGCTTCGCACTCCTCTTGCCGCGCTTTGTGCAATCATCCGCGGGACATGTCCGACGACATGATCAAAGCCTTGGCTGCCAAAGGCGGCGTCATCCAGATTAATTACGAGCGTAGCTTCATCGACCAGCCTTACAAGGATGCTTACGACAAAGTTGCAGGCGGTGTGGTTGCCGCCATGGAAAAGATTACGAAGGAATGCGGTGGAGATGGAGAATGCATTGGTCGCAAGGTCAAAGAGCTTGAGACCCAGGCCGAAGCTTCCGGTGCTTTGCCGCACGTCAGTTGGGAAAGAATCATCGACCACATCGACCATGTCGTGAAACTTGTCGGGCCGGACCACGTCGGCCTCGGCTCTGACTTTGATGGGGCGACGATGCCCGACGGCATGGAGGATTGCTCGAAACTCCCGAAAATCACAGAGGCCCTGATGCGCCAAGGCTACCAGGACGACGACATTCGCAAAATCCTTGGCGGCAATTTGCTGCGCGTCATGGAACAAACAGAAAAAGTCAGCAGGGAACTGCAGGCACAATGACAACTCTTTGCTGTCTCATGGAGAAATGAGAATTGAAATGCTCCGAGTCCTCCTCACAACCGCGCTTTGTGCTTCCGTCGTTTGCTTTCTGGCGGCGATGGTGAAGTCCGACGACATTTCCGCGCGCGCGAAGAAACTGCATTTCTCCTCGATCGTCGTGGACACACACGACGACACCACGCAGCGTTTCCTTGACGGGAAATTCGACATCGGGACACGCCATACCGACGGCAGCATCGACGTCCCGCGCATGCGCGAAGGCGGCCTGAGCGCAATCTTCTTCTCCATCTGGATTCCCAGCAAAATCACGGGGCCTGATGCCGTCAATCGCGCTCTTGCGCAAATCGAAGCCGTACGCGAGCAATTGCGCAAGCACCCGAAAGACCTCACTCTTGCCACCACCGCCGCCGAAGTCCGCGCCGCGTACCAGCAAGGCAAGATTGCCGCGCTGATGGGCGTCGAGGGCGGTCACATGATCAACTCCGACCTCGCCACGCTGCGCAAGTTTGCGAGCCTCGGCGTTCGTTACATGACCTTGACGCACAGTGGCAACGACGAATGGGCGGACTCCTCCACCGCCTCGGCCGCGCATAATGGCCTCACCGATTTCGGCAAAGACGTTGTCGGCGAAATGAACCGCCTCGGCGTCATCGTGGACATTTCCCACGTCAGCGACAAGACTTTCTACGACGCCCTTGCAGTCAGCAGGGCTCCGATGATCGCCTCCCACTCTTCTTGCCGAGCTCTTTGCGACGCTCCACGCAACATGACCGATCAAATGATGAAGGATCTGGCGGCCAAAGGCGGGGTCATCCAAATCAACTACCACGTCGGCTTTCTGAGCCAAGAATTCCGCAACGCCGAGAAAGCCGACCCGGAGATCAACAAGGCCATTGGAGAAGAAGTGCAAAAGCTTTGCGGCGACGATGAGGCCTGCCAGCTTCTCGAAGGCGATCGCCTTACGCGCAGGTACGTCGAACAGGGCAAGCTGCCGCGTGTCGATTGGACGAAGATCATCGAGCACATGGACCATGCCGTGAAAGTTGCGGGGATCAATCACGTTGGCTTGGGCTCCGATTTTGACGGCGCCAATATGCCTTACGGCATGGAGGACGCGGCGAAACTTCCGAAAATTACCGACGCGCTTTTGAGAAAAGGCTATTCCGAAGGTGACCTAAAGAAGATTCTGGGCGAGAATACTTTGCGCGTAATGGCGGAAGTGGAGCGCGTCAGCCAGGAGTCGTCCAAGCGGGCGCGTAAATAGAATTTGGTTTCTGCAGATTAACTCTGAGAGGAGCGAAAGAACTGCGATGAAAAAGTTCGTAGCAGTGATTGTCGTTGTTTTATTCCCACTCGCGATCCAAACGCTAGCGCAAACTCCCGCACGGGCTCCGGCGAAGCCGAAGTCCACTGCGCCCGCAGGCGGAAAAGCCGCGGCGCCAGCCACCTTTGATCGAACCTTGTTGCGTCCCTCGATGCTCAAAGAAAAAGCTCCGGAAACGTTCCAAGTCAAATTCGAGACCACGCGCGGCGACTTCGTCATGACCGTGACCCGCGCCTGGGCGCCCATTGGCGCAGACCGCTTCTACAACCTGGTCAAGCATCATTTCTACGACAACATGGTGGTGTTTCGCGTCGTGGCGGGTTTCGTGGTGCAATTCGGCATCAGTTCTTACCCGCCGGTAGCGGCGGCCTGGAGCAATGCCAATATCAAAGATGACCCCGTGACCCAGAGCAACAAGCGCGGCTATGTGACCTACGCGAAAACGTCGCAGCCCAATTCACGCTCCACGCAGATTTTTATCAGTTTCCAAGACAACTCTTTTCTTGACGCGCAAGGGTTTGCGCCCTTTGGCGTAGTCGACGCCATCGGCATGAAAGTCGTGGAAATGCTTTATGACCAGTACGGGGACCAGCCCACAAACGAGCAGGACCAGATCACCCGGTTGGGAAAAGCCTATCTCGACAAAAAGTACTCCAAGCTGGATGTGATTAAGCACGCTACGCTGATCGGCCCGGCGGCAGCCGCGGCTCCCGCCAAGCCCGGGGCGGTCAAGGCGGCGGCATCAGCTCAAAACCCCCAATAAATTCTTAGCGTTGCATCTTAAGAAACTTCTGGAGACTATCTTGCTCATGATCCGCTGTCGGGCGCGGCTTACCCTGCCCGCTGCGGCCCGCAGTTGCTCATCCCCGGGCTCGGACGGAACCGGAACATGGATTACTTTTTTGGATTTCATGCATCGAATGTTTTGTACGAATTCCCTTTGACATGGGGGCCGCCAGAAAGTATTCTTCTATGGTATGAAGAACTGCTGCCAGATGATGTGTTGTCCCTGCGCGTGTAGCGCTATGTGTCAAATGACACCCATCTCTGGCCAGAGGAGTTTCCGAACTTAGCCTAGCGCAATCATCGAGTTCCGAAGCCCACAAGCCAGAGACACTGGCAAGTGGGCTTTTTTATTTTTGGACGACAAGGCTTCGTCAAGGAACAGATTTGGGGGCCATGTTTATGACTGTCGCCACAACCACTGAGATCGAAGAAAGGCACAGCCGCGAAGCCATTGAAGCGGAGATCGCGCGTTTTGAAGAGCGCGTGCAAAAGCTTCGCAACGGCGAAATCAGCGAAGAGCAATTTCGCCCGTTCCGCCTGAAGCACGGCACCTACGGCCAGCGGCAGCCCGGTTTCCAAATGTTGCGCGTGAAAGTCGCGGCCGGCGTGGTCAAGCCCTCGCAACTTCGCGTCCTGGCTCAAATCGCGGACGAATATTCCACCGGCCGCGGCCATCTTACGACCCGCGAAAATGTCCAATTCCACTTCGTCAAACTCGAAAGGGTGCCGGCGGCCATGCGCCTGCTGGCGGATTGCGGCTTAACCACCCGCGAAGCCTGCGGCAACACCGTGCGCAACGTCACGGCATGCCCGGTCGCGGGCATCTGCCCCGGCGAGGCATTCGACGTGACGCCGTATGCTCTGGGCGTTTCGCGCTATCTTCTGCGCCATCCCGACTTTCACGAATTGCCGCGCAAATTCAAAATCGCCTTCTCCGGCTGCGCCGATGATGGCGGCTGCGCCGTTGCTGGCATTCACGATGTAGGTCTGATCGCGCAAGTGCGTGGTTCGAATGGCGCCGGTCGTCGCGGCTTCAAAGTCCTCGTCGGCGGCGGGTTGGGCAGCCTCCCAACCGAATCCGCAGTTCTTACAGATTTCCTGCCCGAAGAAGAGCTGCTGCCCACCATCGAAGCCGTTCTACGTGTCTTCAACGAAACCGGCAATCGCAAGAACAAATTCAAAGCGCGGATGAAATTCGTTCTGCGCGAAAAGGGCATCGGAGAGTTTCGCCGCTTGGTTTTTGAAAAGCGCAAGATTTCGCAAGCCCCCGCCGAAGTTTTTACCGTGCCTTCTCCCATTCGTCCGGCGTTGGTCAACATCTCCCCAGCACCTTTGACTCTCAGCTTGGACAATGCCGCGTCCGATTCCGAGTACGAGGGCTGGGCCGAGCACAATCTCATGCCCCAGCGTCAATCCGGCTATGGTGCCATCTGGATTAAGCTTCCTGCAGGAACGTTTCACAGCCGACAAATGCGCGGCGTCGCCGATGTTCTTGAAAACCATGACCTCAGCGGCGTGCGCATTGCCATCAATCAGGATTTGGTGATTCCCTGGGTACCTCTCGACCGCGCACGCGAGATTTACAACGACCTTCGCGTGCTCGACTTGGCCATTCCCGGCGCGCGCACTATTTCCGACGTCACCGGCTGCCCTGGAGCTACGACTTGCAACCTTGGCATCACGCGTTCGCTGACCCTGGCCGATGAGCTTTCCCGCGCGCTCCAAGGCTACGACGACCCGGAAATCAAGAAGCTTCGCATCAAGATCAGCGGCTGTCCAAATTCCTGTGGCCAGCACCACATCGCCGACATCGGTTTTTATGGAAACGCGCGAAAGATCGAGGACAAACAAGCGCCTTACTATCAATTGCTCCTCGGAGGCAAAGTAAGTGCTGATGGCGTGCGCTTCGGCCGGCAAGTCATGGCCGTTCCTGCTCGTCCTATACCCTTGATCATTCGCGAACTTCTTGCCTTTTATCAACAGGATCGCCAGCTGGGTGAATTGTTCTCCGCCTGGGTGGGACGAACTTCCGACAAAGCGATTGTCGAGCGCCTTCGCCCGTTTGTGGAGGTTACAAACTCCACCGAAGACATTTTTCTCGACTGGGGTGATACGGAAACGTTTTCGCTCAAACTCGGCCGAGGCGAGTGCGCGGCTTAAAAGGGTTGTGGAGAAATATTGCTACGACTGTCATTCCGAGCTGTAGCTCAGGCCTTTAGGCCTGAGGAATCTGCTTTTGTGCAATTAGGAAGGAGAGCTGACCATGGGTGCAGAAACGAATCACGAAAAAGCAAATAAGCCTTGGAAGCTTTCGCTTGATTCCTGGGCGGTCGTGCTGGCGTTTTTGGCAGCGCTGCTAGTGCGCACGGGAATCTTCAAACACATTCCGTGGTGAAGGCATGTCGTATGAGACCTTTGAAAAAGTACGGTTAACGTGTCATTCCGGGCGGAGCGAGGAATCTGCTTTTCGCGACAACAAGAAATTCGTGGTGGAAGAATCAATCTCGGAGGAGATGACCTCATGGCGGATGTAATCACGGTTCCCCAGGTCCAACCTGTGCAGCCCGCACTTCGGTATCTGCGCTTGATACCGGGCATCCTGCTGCTCTTTGCCATTGGCTATGCAGGAAAACTGCTCGAACAAAACGTGGGCGCCTATGCCAAGGCACATCACTGGACGTTTCCGAACATCGAATACGTCCTGTGGGCCATCTTGCTTGGCCTCGTGATCTCGAACACGGTCGGCGTGCCAGAAGTTTTTCGCAGTGGCGTTGCCACTTATGAATTTTGGCTCAAGGCCGGTATCGTTCTCCTGGGCGCTCGGTTTTTGCTTGGCGACATTCTCAAGCTCGGCGGCGTCAGCTTGGCGCTCGTGGCTATCGAAATCACGGGCTCCATCGCTTTCATGACCTTTCTCGGTCGCGCCTTCAAGCTCAAGCCCAAGCTCACTTCGCTGCTGGCGGTGGGCTCTGCAGTTTGCGGCGTCAGCGCCATCATCGCCACGAAAGGCGCTATCGAGGCGGACGACGAAGATTCTTCCTTTTCCATCGCTGCGATCCTCGCGCTCGGCGCTTTCGCGCTCTTCACTTTTCCGGTGATTGGGCACTTCCTGCATCTCAGCGACAAAGCCTACGGCCTCTGGGCCGGCCTCGGCGTGGACAACACCGCCGAAGCCACCGCCGCTGGTGCGCTCTACTCCGATGCCGCGGGCAAACTCGCCGTGCTCGTCAAATCCACGCGCAACGCCATGATCGGCTTCGTCGTTCTCGCCTACGCCATCTATTGGGCGAGCAAAGGAAAAGCGCAGGCAGTAGGGAACAAGGCGGCATTTCTTTGGCAGAAGTTCCCGAAATTCGTCCTTGGCTTCCTGCTGATCTCCGTCCTCGCCACCTATCGCTTTTTCAGCAAGGACCAAGTCGGCGCGCTGGCCAACCTTTCCCGCTGGGCGTTTCTTTTGACTTTCGCGGGCGTTGGCCTTCGCACGAATTTTCAGGAGATGCGCAAGCAGGGCCTTGGTCCCTTCGCGGTGGGCGCAATCGGGGAAGTCGTCATTGCCGGCTTCACGCTGGGCCTAGTTTATGGCGCGAGCAAGCTGTTCGGCTGGTAAGAAAGGCTTTGAACCCGTCCTGGAAACCGCTTGCGGTGCGGCGGCCCATTAGGGAGCCGGCCAAGTTCTCTGGCAAGATGCAAGATCCGCGCGTGAACTATTGCGGTTTCGCGGGCCAGTCCCGCAAATCGGTTGCTCCCCATCCGTATGCGAGAATCCGCCATTTGTCCGGCGATATTTTTGAGCACAAACGACCAAGCACCGTGCTCCTCAAATCGTCTGTCCTTGTAAATGCCACCCCACGTGGCGGGAAGCACGAAATAGACGCGGTCGCCAGTTTTTTATGAGGATTCTCAAGTCAGGTACCTACTCGCTCTTTCGTCCCTGCACGCCTTTCACGGCGCCAAGAATTAAGTTGTAAGCCGCCTGGCGTGAGATCCCGGTTTTGTCGTGATCGTCGTAGGGCATGGCTGCCACGCCGAACGCGCCAACCTTTTCGTATTTGAACATTTCTGTTAACGCCGCGGCCGCCTCCGCGCTTGTCGGCCCATTCGGAACAGGCAGCGCCACGCCAGGAACTTCGCTTGGATCCAGTCCGTCCATGTCCACGTGAACGTAAATTACGTCGGTAAGTTCCGAGAGCCGCTTCATCTCGCGATGCAGATTCGCCGAGCGCGTGCGCACGTCCTCCAGCGTGAGTTGCTGAATTTCCGAGCGATCCAGCAATTCCTGCTCGAGGGGATCGGTATCGCGCACGCATACCTCGACGATGTGCTTCGTAGGAATCGCCGGCTCGAGTCCCGCCTTTATGCGCATGCGCGTGAGACACTGTCCAGCCGCGATGGCCACTGGCATGCCGCCAAGCATCCCGCTCAGCGTCGTCTCCGGCGTGTTGAAATCGCCATGCGCGTCAATGAACACCATGCCCACACGCAGCGGCTTTGGCGTCGGCCCCGAATGCTGTAGCCCGCTGAGCATTCCCAAAAGACCGTTGCAGTTCGCGAGCAGCCCAATCGGCATGTACCCGCCGCGTCGTTCATCCGCCACGGTCTTAGCCATCTCGCCGGCGGCCAGGGCTAAATGGTTCCATTGCCCGTAGGCCTTCTCTTCCTCCGCGGTCAACGCTACCGTGTCCGTCGGCTTTACCTGCGCGCCTTGCTGCTCCAGCAACTTGCGAATGCCGCCTTCTTCCAGGTAGTCCGGCCCGCGCGAAGTGTCCGGCACATTCCGTTCGCCCACGTACGGCATCTTCACCAGCGCCACACGCACCGGCTTCGTCTCACCCTCGCCGCTCTTCGCCAACACCATAGCTACAAACCCCAGCAAACCTGCAAAAAACAAAGCGCTGGCATGTCTCATTGCTTTCCTCACCGTTGGAGAGACCACACCTCTACACTCCAAGAACTGTGACAAGTTCCTTCACCGAATGCGCGGATTTTTGCAACGCGGCATTTTCTTCCGCCGTCAGCTTGATCTGGATAATCTCCTCCACGCCTTTCGCGCCGAGTTTCACGGGCACGCCGACGAACAATCCCTTGATTCCGTACTCGCCTTCGAGGTACACGCAGCAGGGCAAAATCTTCTTTTTGTCCTTCAGGATGGCCTCCACCATTTCCACGGCGGCCGCGGACGGCGCGTAGTACGCCGATCCGGTCTTCAGCAGATTCACGATCTCCGCGCCGCCTTTGCGCGTGCGCTCCACGATCGCATCAATGCGTTCTTTCGGCAGCAAATCGGGGAGGGGAATTCCCGCCACCGTCGAATACCGCGGCAGCGGCACCATGTCGTCTCCGTGCCCGCCCAGCACGAACGAATGCACATTTTCGACGCTCACCGTGCATTCCATGGCCACAAACGAGCTCATGCGCGCTGAGTCCAGCACGCCCGCCATGCCCATCACCCGGTTTTTTGGAAACTTGCTGATTTTGAGTGCCGCTTGGGCCATCGCGTCCAGTGGATTCGTCACCATAACAAGGATGCAATTCGGTGAATGCATCACGATTTGTTCGACGACAGCCTTTACCACGTCATAGTTGGCCTTCAGCAAATCGTCGCGGCTCATTCCCGGCTTGCGCGGAAATCCGGCGGTGATCACCACCACGTCGCTGTTCGCCGTCGCGGAATAATCTCCATTCGCCGTGCAAATTCCCACGGCGTGCGAATCGGTTCGGGTAATCGGCCCGGATTCCAGCATGTCCAGCCCTTTTCCCGCCGGCGGCCCGTCCAGAATGTCTGTCAGCACCACATCGGCCAGCTCCTTGTCCACAATGCGCTGTGCCGTGGTCGAGCCCACAAAACCGCCTCCCACCACCGTCACTTTCTTCCGCATGAAGTTCTCCTCTTTCTCCCCCCAAAATTTATTTGAACTTGTTCTTGTCGCCTGCGGGCAGCGTTAAGTGAAAAAGAACAGGAAATCAAAAACTAAGAATTAAGAACTGAAAAATGTTTACCGCCTTGCCGTTACGGCACCCTGCATATTCTCAATAATCGCGCTCGCAAACGCGGAAGTTCCCAGCTTGGTCGCACCCGGCATCAGCCGCTCCAAATCATACGTCACGCGCTTCTGCTGAATCGTCCGCGCAATGCCATCCTCAATCAACTTCGCGGCCTCTTTCCAGCCCAGGAACTCAAACATCATCGCGCCCGAGAGCATCACCGAACTTGGGTTGATGACGTCCTTATCCGCGTATTTCGGCGCGGTGCCGTGAGTGGCCTCGAACACGCCGTAACCGTCGCCAATATTCGACCCCGGCGCCATACCTAACCCACCGACCTGCGCCGCGCACGCATCGGATAGATAATCGCCATTCAAGTTCGAAGTTGCCAGCACGCTGTACTCATCCGCGCGCATCAGCACCTGCTGAAACACGGAATCCGCGATGCGGTCATTGATCATCAGCTTCTGCTTCCACTGGCCTTTGCCATGCGTGGTGTAGATCGCGTCGAGCGTCTTCTTTACTTCGTCATACACCGTCTTCTTGAACGCTTCTGTGGCTTGTTCGAGCCCCGGTTCGATCATCGCAGCGTTTTGCTCGAGAGTCAGCGATGGATTCCTGTCCTGGTTGTCGACAATCCAGCTTTCGCGCTCCGTCACCGTCTGCGCGCGGAATTCTTCGCGCGCCAGTTCGTAGCCCCAATCGCGGAACGCACCTTCCGTGAATTTCTGAATATTTCCCTTGTGCACCAGCGTGACGCTCTTCCGTCCATTTGCCAGCGCGTATTTGATCGCCCGCCGCACCAGCCGTTTCGTCCCCGTTGGCGAAATCGGTTTGATGCCGACGCCGGAATCCCAGCGAATCTGCTTCTTCCCATCCTCCAGCATGTCGTTGTTCAAAAACTCCAGAAGCTTCTTCACTTCCGGTGTTCCCGACTTCCACTCAATTCCGATGTACACATCCTCGGTGTTTTCCCGAAAGATCATGACATCCATTTTCTCTGGCGCCCGCACGGGGGAGGGAACTCCCGGAAAATATTTCACCGGGCGCTCACAGGAATAAAGGTCGAGGACCTGCCGCAGCGTCACGTTCAACGAACGAATCCCGCCGCCCACCGGCGTGGTCAGAGGGCCTTTGATGGCGATGCGAAAGTCGCGGATGGCATCGACGGTATCATTCGGCAGCCATTCCTTGAACGTGTTGAAGGCTTTCTCGCCCGCAAAAACTTCAAACCACGCCACGCGCCGCTTCCCGCCGTAGGCATGTTCTACCGCCGCGTCAAACACGCGCCGCGACGCCTTCCAGATATCGCGCCCTGTCCCGTCGCCTTCGATGAAAGGAATAGTCGGCGTGTCCGGCACTTGCAGTTCGCCGCCGCTATAGCCAATTGCTTTCACGTCAGCTGGTATGGGTTTCCCGTTGTAGGAACTTTTCATGGAAACAACTCCTCGCTCCGTGGTCGACTTCTCTGCGGGCATGAAAGGAAAGGGCTGCGCCGCTCTGCAACCAACCCTGGTCTGCGGCAGGCCAGGGTGAACTCGAGAAGATAGCACATTCGCGCGTCTACCGAGTATAATCCAGGCTCATTACCCATCCCTATTTGCGGCAGCGGCTTCGGGCCGCTGCTCCTCGGCGGGGCAAAACCCGCCGCGACAAAACGGAGAATAGCCATGGTCATGGATTGGAACCAATACCACAACGAAATCGGAGCCCGCGTCGGCGAGCTCGGCAAGCTGTCCCCCGACACTTTGAAGGGGTATCAGACGCTCAGCGCCGCGAATTCAAAAACCAGCAAGCTTGGTGAGAAAACGCGCCAGCTCATCTCGCTAGCCGTAGCCGTCACCACGCGCTGCGACGGCTGCATCGTATTTCATACCGACGCGGCTCTCAAGGCTGGCGCGACCAGGGAGGAAATCTCAGAGGCACTGGGCGTGGCCGTCAGCATGAACGCCGGCGCCGCTTTGATTTATTCCGCGCGCGTACTCGACGCCGTCGAGGCCAAATCCGCCTCACATGCCTCTGCCAACGACTGACGGCGGAGGTTTTCATGTAGCGCCGTGCTTCAGCACGGCATTTGTGTTTCGAAGCAAGGGCGCGTTCAAGGCGGAATCAGTGCGATAAGTGACCGCCCGTCGGACTGCCGATTTTAGGCGGCAGGTGAGGGCGTGCAAGTACTTGAAAAATAGATAGGAGCATGGCAACCTTATAACATAGGACTTAAGCCTCGAAAAGACAGTCGTTACGTCAAGAACGCCGGAGCCGTCTTCAACCTGTCGTACCACATCGTGTTCTGCCCGAAGTATCGCCGCAAAGTTCTTGTCGGTGAAGTGGAACAACGGCTCAAGCACGTTCT